>Ga0208457_1000333_pt1 | contig 51826 bp, 56 predicted proteins | sample June2015DPH_10_1_FD_185513 | JGI IMG/M metagenome (GOLD analysis project Ga0208457, IMG submission 185513) | Peatland microbial communities from SPRUCE experiment site at the Marcell Experimental Forest, Minnesota, USA - June2015DPH_10_150... | ecosystem: Environmental > Terrestrial > Soil >... | reverse complement strand
TCTTTAAGAGAGTTTAAGAGAGGTGGAAATGAGGCCTTTAAAAAAAGGTTATGCCTTCTCAGAAGCGGACTCCGTTTTAGGCAATGATATCTCCCCGGTCCTTTCCGGAAGAACCAGGGGCTTGGATATCTTTTCAGGCAAATCAGCTACAAGGTCCAAGCTGGTAGAGTGTTTTTTTAACGAAGGGCAATAAGGATGATTCGGAAGATTGACAGCAAAACCTTCCTTAACCATTCAACGTTGCACCTACTATCCTGCAATGTAACCTTATCCTGAAATTCAACAATTACTAAATAAAATGTGCAATAACAGAGGGCGTGCTAAAAAACCACTCCTGCCCTCCTAAGTTAATTTTTTTAGGTGCTGCATATGAGCCAATAGGTTGGCGGCTTCTAAAGAGATATCAAATATTAAGAAATATATTAAAATACTTTGGAACCAACATTCCCTTCAATCTACATTTCTTAGATTGGAACTAGGCCGGTCTCATAAAGGACAAGGCAATGTTTCCCCCACTGACGATTTCCTTTTTTTCTAACACCAACTTCGAAGCATCTATCAATCCGGGCAATCCTTTCCTTTTAAGAAAATCACGATAATTTTTGAAATGCTCGCACCCCGCTACCATCTCGAAAAAAAGAATAATGGCCTTAAACATCCACCCCTTTGGAAAGCGAATTGGCCCAGGGTGATAATCCGTTAACAAAATCCTTCCCTCTCGACTCATGACTCGAATCATTTCTTTCATAACTTGTGGTCTTATCATGTATGGCATCTCATGCAAAGTAAGCATTGAGGTAACGAGATCAAAGGAATTATCTTGATAGGGCATCTCTGATGCGTCTCCGACACGAAGATCAGCGTGTTTCCCCAATTTGTTGCGTGCGACTTCCAACATGGAGGGGGATAAATCAATCCCATGGACAAGGCATCCAGCCTGATGGTAAAGCACTAAATTGGTACCGGTTCCACACCCAACGTCCAGCACCTTCATTCCCGCCTTGACAGGAAAACTCCTTATTCCTATCTGCCTTATGACAGAAATGAAGGGCTCCACAAAGGTGTCATATTTTGATGCATATCTTCGATAGGGATCATTGACCATCTTTAGCACCCATGTTCATTGCCACTTTTCAACAAGCAAAGGGAAGTTTTTTCTTTTTTTAAGATAATGCTGCCCGGATGATTCCCGCCGAAAAAGGCTTCCCGTGTGCCGGATAGATCATTTTGGCCCCCTGGTCTGTCAGTTTCATCAAGAAAAATGCCTGTCGGCTTTCACTGTAATAATATCAATAATGACTCTGGCTCTGCTAGCGGCAAGCTTAAGCCTTTGCTGAAGGCAGAGCTAAACCATTCGGCTCCTCTATCGGAAGAATTGTCTCCCGTCAATCCGCCCATTTCCGCCATCACCTAATCGATTTGGAAGAAACTATCTGACACACCGGTATTAATTCTTGGGTTTCGACAGCTTATGGTTCTTTCCAATTGCCCGTCGGGCGTTGACTCTTCCACCTTTACTGGAAGCCAAAGGTTCTTATCAATGAAGAACTGGTACAGCGTTACGATACCCTCGCGAAAATGGTTAACCGCTAACACCCGGATTCGAATATACCCGTCCTGCTCAATCTGCACCACCCCTCGGCGCTGATCTGTAAGACTGTGAGAGATATTCTTGATCAGTAGCCCCACGTCAGTCTGGTCTATCCGCCGTCCCGAAGCTCCCATTATTAGAGAATTTCCAGACGACAGATGAAAGTGAAAAATATGAGCCCATCCTCCCGGACGTATACTTACCTTTCCGCTCTTGTCAGGGTAGACCAAGATCATGTCAGAATGTGGTGATTCAAGATCGAGGCGGATCCATTTAGGTTTCTTAAAGGTGTATAGGAACTTCTGCGTTTCGAATGAACCCCCGGTTTTGTAGGTTCTGACCTCTACATTTGTTTGGTAGTCTTTTACCAGGGCATAGGCTGATACCATTTTCTTCAAGATGGTATCAGCATCCGATGGAATCTCAGCGGACGCATTGGAAAGTATAAGGCAGGAAAAAAGAACAATCGTTAGTGTATGGTGAGATAATGAGAAAGACATATGGTCAATTCCCCTACAACCAGTATAACCATTTTCCATTAGAATTTGATGCCCAGGCAGTGAAGTCTCCTGCCTCCGAAATGCAAAAAGAGTTAAAGCACCGTTGTTTGGCTATCTCTTTCATCAACCTCTTCAAAAGACGAGCTTTCTTCTATAGCTTTCTTTATGATCTGCTCTCGTATAATATTTTTACAGCCAAAAAGAACTAATGTCGTCAATAAACCAGCAAGGCAATTTCTCTTTTTCAGATGCATCTTTAACCTCCCACTTCTTAGTTTTTGTGCCTCCGGAGGACCAGACCCACTTACCGTGTTAGCGGCAGAAAAAAGGCCATCATATGGCAATCACCCTTTCGATCTCAGGCAATTGCGGTGCAAATTCGCTCACTTGTTCAAATTCTCCACCCTGCAAATCACTCCCCTTTTCAAGTCGGATATGGTTTTGACCTTCTAAGGTTTCTCAGCGAAAAGTAAATCCCCGTTCTCTGCGGCAATAATCAGAGAGAGAGGAGAGACTTAACCCAGTCCCGCTGCTGCCATAGGGCGCAGCCCCCCTTTGTTTCGGAAAGTCTATCATGATTCTCGCGGATGGTTTTTAAAAAACGTGATTGGAGTGCCTCTTTAAGCGGAATCTTTTCGAGGCTGGTATCCGAATAGGGGGCCACAGGGCATGGCTCCAAATTCCCTTGCGCCGAAACATGAATAAACCCGCGCCCCGCGGAAAGACATCCTCCAAACTTTTCTTCGTCGCCCGGAAAAGCCACAAATAGGGCAGGTAGATTCTGTTCCCATCGGCAAATATGGGCCCAAAGGATTTTGCGCTGTATGTCTGTAAGTTCCATTAATGGGACGTTTTCTTCCAAAGGGACGTATTCCACGAAAAAGAAAAGTTTGCAGCCTGCTCGAATCCACGAACGAACAAACGATTCATCCACCACAGTTTCAAAATTCTGCCTTGTTGCCATAACCGAAATTCCAAAGAATATTTTGCGGTCAAAAAGTGTCTTGACCACTTTATCTAAACGGTCGAACACGCCTTGTCCGCGCCTGCTGTCGGTTTCTTCTTTTTGCCCTTCTATGCTTAACACAGGGATTACATTTCTTTGCCTGGAAATTCTATTGATTTGAGTATCATCCATCAGGGTACCGTTGGTAAAAAGCGGAAAAAGAATTTCGGGAAAGTTTTCCGTAATCTGTAAGAGATTTTTGCGGAGCAGTGGTTCTCCTCCCGCAAGCAGAGCAATGGAAATGCCAAGTTTATGCGCCTGCGTAAATAGATTATGAAGCATATCATCGCTCATCTCGGGACCTTTGGATTCTGGAAGGGTATGAGAATAACATCCCAGGCACCGGAGATTACATCCGCGGGTAACGCTTACAATCATAAAAGGAGGGATATGATACCCCTGCTTCGCAAGCTTTTTGCGTACCAGGTCCGCCTTTTTTTGCCTGCGCACAGTTTGCAAGGCAAATACGGCCATTTGGGGGTCCTCGAGCGCAATACGAACCGCGCTTTTAAAGAGAAGCGAAAGTGACCGGCTTAACTCGAAAGCGGTATTCTTATCCGAGGAGACAGCAGCTGCGGCAGTGATGGCAAAAAATGTTACCAGCAGAACCAAGCCCAGCATCTCACCATTTTGATCATCTGCCTCGATATAGATTTTTAAGCCATCTCCATATCTGCCCTTCTCCACAGTGTAAGCACGGGTAATCGCAGGGTTAGACATCCCCCGCTTAGGCTGTCCCGCGGTTGGCGTTTGTGTCCGCCCCGGATCGACATTAAACAGGGTAAGCGCCAGGATCAGACTGAACAACCAAAATATCCTTCCCTTTTCCATCTGTCACACCTCCCCTTGATTCCCATTCATCCTCTTGGACATCTTGCTTGGCATTTGTCATTCTCATAGGCTGTTCTCCTAGCTAAAGTAAGCTTTCGGTTTCGCTAGCCTATTTTAAGGATAACAGCCCTTTTTATGCAGTGACCCCTGATGCAATTACGGTAAGCGTCTTCAAGTACACGAAAGTCCAACAGAAAAAGGATGGGCTTGTCATCCTTTTTGATAACTGCTCGATCAAATAGGTTACCGAGACCAACGGCAGTGCATCCGCGAAGGTGCCATACGACTTCCATGGTTGCAATTGATCCAGCGACGCCGTGAAGTTCGGGTTCGGACGCAGATAAGCCGTGATTTGCTGTGCCTGGGGCTCTTCGATGCCGATTCGTCCTGCCTGCAGTGTCGGATTGCTCGCCTCGAATCTTTCTCGAACCTCCCGCCAGGTTAAAGCCTGCTGCGCGAACGACCCTTTGGTTAGGCAGCCTATAACTACAAACCATATAAACAGACGCCACGCCAGACGCTTCATGTCACCTCCCTGAGTACGTTGGTTCTCTCTTCCCACTAAGCTTCCAAGGCCATCGGCACCCGTGAACATGCAGAGTCGCACCCTCAGGTAACACCAAGATCCATAATAAACCGATCACTACGATCGAGTAAACCTATCTTTTGGCCATACGGACGCTATCTTTTGGCTATCCCCATTGCACTCCCACTGGAATGTTCGTATAATCTGGAAGTGCGGAATCACTACTTTACAGCCGCGGCTTGGGTTTGCGCGCCTGTTCGTTGACTGGGATCAATATATTACAACGTACCAGGCGTCCTTTCCTATTGCCTGCCCTATGATTGTCCCGAGCGGGTTATGAAACTGCTTCTTCGCTATTTGCAGGGAACTCCTCGCGAAGTACTCACATGCGCTGGCATTCTCACTGCGGTTATTGCTCTCGTGGATTGGTGGGTCCTTGGTAACATCTACTTCGGCACTCTCTACGTATTCCCCATGCTGCTGGCCGGGACCGTTCTTCCACACTGGCACATCACCCTGGCCGCAATCTTTTGTACGGTTCTTGCCGACCTCTTCGACCCGTTTCCGTTTGCGCTAATCACCACGTTGCCGCAGGGCATTTTGCTTTTCGTGGCGCTCGCCGGAATGGGATTGTATTCCCGCGAGATGACAGTAAACCGCCAGCGGGAGCTGGAGAATCTCCAGAGAATCGAAAAGGAGGTGGCCGCCCGGCGTGAGGCGGAAGAGCAACTGGAATTTATAATCCAGAGCAGCCCGGTCGCGATTCTCGTCATGAACGCAAGTGGAGAGGTTCTTATCGGAAATCCCACGGCACACCACCTATTTCGAGTAGGAGTGAGAGAGCTGGTCGGAAGGAATATTTCACGCTATGTCCCGGCGCTTGGCCACGTGCCTTCTACGGAGGACACGAGCCAAACCTTCCGAACCGAAATGCAGTGCCGTGCGAAACGAGACAATGAGGAGATCTTCCTGGCCAATGTTTTCTTTTCCACTTACAGAACGGCTATGGGGCCCCGTCTGGCTGCCCTGGTGGTAGACGCCTCAGAGGATTTACGGGATCGCGCGGAATACGGCCTCGAGCAGCTTCTGGCGGGATCGCGGGTCCTTGTGGGAGCCGTTTCTCATGAAGTGAGAAATGTGTGCAGCGCTATTGCTGTCATTTATGAGAATCTCGCGCGAAACGGAGGACTCGCGAAGAATCAGGATTTCGAAGCTCTTGGCTCCTTGGTCGAAGCGCTGAACAAGATCGCGTCTCTGGAGTTGCGACAGAGCACTGGCGGTTTGGAGGCCAAAATTGTAGATCTAAACGAGATTCTCGACGAGGCGCGCATAGTACTGGAACCTTATTGCGCGGAATCGGATATCACGATGAATTGGAACATCCCTAAAAAGCTCCCTTATGTCTGGGCTGATCGTTATGGCTTGTTGCAGGTGCTCCTTAACCTTACAAAAAATAGCCGACGAGCATTGGAAGGCGCAGGCCTGAAGAGAATCGATGTCTCAGTTGCCGTTGAACATGGGATCGTGTCTATTAGGGTTACTGACACTGGGCCAGGTATCGCTTCGACCGAAAAGCTGTTTCAGCCATTACAGAAAAGTGCCGAGGCCACGGGACTAGGATTGTTCCTTTCTCGCGCTTTCATGCGGTCTTTAAGAGGCGACCTTCGGTACGATCCCGAAGCGGCGGGGTGTTGCTTCGTGATTGAACTGGTCATCGCTGAAGTAGATCACGGGTGAGCGGGCAAGGATGCAGCGAATACGACTCTTATTGGTGGACGATCACCCCCTCTTTCGAGAAGGTTTGGCCCGCCTACTGGCATCGGAGCCCGACTTCGAGATGGTCGCCCAGTGCAGCACTTCAGCCGAGGCTCTCCAATTACTCAGTCGTTCTGGGGTCGATGTAGTGCTTCTGGATTTTGACCTGGGGGACAAGCAGGGGACTCAATTCATATCGTCGGCGCGTCAATCCGGATATGCGGGCAAGATACTAATGGTCACTGCCGGCATGAACGCGAAGGAATCTTCCGTTGCATTGAAGCTGGGCGCATCTGGTATTGTCCTCAAGCATAGTTCTCCGAGCACCCTGGCAAACGCTATTCGGCTGGTCGCAAATGGAGAGACATGGGTCGACCAGAAAGTCACTCAACAAATGGCTGACCGGTTCCTGCAAGACAACCAACAGAGCCTCCCACAAACTCTTACTGAGCGGGAGGATCAAGTGCTCCGAGGCGTGTTCGAAGGGCTTGCAAACAAAGAAATCGCGGCAAAAATAGGTGTATCAGAAAGTTCAGTGAAGGCAACACTCCAGCAATTATTTGACAAAACTGGCGTGCGAACGCGCAGCCAGCTTGTCCGAATTGCACTCGAAGGGCCCTTCCGTATGAGTAAAAGGTTATAATCTACCGTTCCAGCTTCGTGCCCTTTTAGGTTCGCCATACCACTTCTCCTTCCCCTGCCACATCAGTTAGGAAATCGTTGATTATCAGTTGGTCTTCCCCCGATTTAGTGGACACACCGAAGAATTAGAGGTATAGAGGAAAAGGGATGGGGAGGTGTGTCATGGGAATAGGTAAGGACAAGAGGTATTTTGATCGGGAGTTCAAGTATGAGGCCATTCGGATGATGAATGAGGGTAAGCGTTCTGTAAGAGATATCGCTAAGGATCTGGATATTCATCCGAATGTACTTCATCAGTGGAGGCGTAAATATCGGGCGGATATGGAGCATGCCTTTGTTGGGAAGGGTCATCTGAGGCCTCCTGAGGAGGAGATTCGCCGGTTGCAGCGGGAGAATGAAGAGTTAAGAGAGGAGAAGGACATTTTAAAAAAAGCTTTGGCCATCTTCTCAAAACACCCAAGGTAAAGTATGAGTTTATGGACAGGCACCGCTCCGAATTTGGGGTGAAGAAGATGTGCCGGGTCTTGGAGGTTTCCAGGAGCGGCTATTATACATGGGCAAAGCATAGCCCGGGGGTCCGTCAGAGGGAGAATGATTGGTTATTAGTCCATATTCGGCAGGCTTATGTAAGGGGTCGGGGGACTTACGGGAGCCCCCGGATTACAGCGGAACTAAGATCGAACGGTGTTCCATGTGGGAAGAATCGGGTTGCCCGGTTGATGAAACAGAATGGGATCAAGGCAAAGACAAAGCGCAGATTCAAGGCGACGACGAAATCCCGCCATGAACTGCTGGTGGCAGAGAATCTTCTGGGTCGGAGGGTTTTGGCAGAGGCTTCCAATCAGGTTTGGCTATCAGACATTACCTTCATTTGGACAAGAGAGGGTTGGATGTATCTGGCTGCGATCCTGGATGCCTTTAACCGCCAGATTGTTGGATGGTCGATGGGCGACACGTTAAATCATGGGATCCTTGCGGAGGCTTTAGCGAAGGCATTCAGGAGGCGGAAACCTGAGGCGGGTCTGATATTCCATTCTGATCGGGGGACCCAATATGCCAGTTACGCTTTTCGGGACCTATTGGATCGATATGGGTTTGTTCAGAGCATGAGCTCTACGGGCCATTGTTATGACAATGCCTTGATGGAATCGTTCTTCCACACGTTAAAAACGGAGCTCATTTACTTTGAAAAGTATCGGACCAGGCAAGAGGCCCGAGGGAGTGTGTTTGAATACATCGAAATATTTTATAACCGTACCAGAAGACATTCCTCTTTGAATTATTGTTCTCCTGCTGAGTTTGAAAAGAGGGCGAGTGAAGCTTAACTAGGTGTCCACTTTTTCGGGTAAAGATCAAGTTGTAATCTTCATACTGGTATCGAAATCCTCTCTTGAGGATTTCAGGAAGGAGTCCTCTAGGAAGGGGGTTGCGGGCTTCACCTACAAGTCTTGAGGTTACCCTATTATACGAGATTGCAGATTAGCAATTGAAATCAATTAGCTCACACCTCGCAGATCAATTACAGCCCTACCGCCACTGCTTCGTTGGACAGACGTGAATTTCTGTCGCGGACAGTTCATAATGGACATAGCCATCGGACAGCTTGATGAACCGGCCCAGAAGAACCCGGCGTGTTTTGTGCCAAAAGGTTCTCTATTTGTCTTAGGGGACAACCGCGACAACAGCGAAGACAGCCGTTTCTGTGGATTCCTGCGTGTAAATGCTGTCCTGGGAAAGGACTTCATCATCTATTTTTCATGGGATCGAAATCCTGAGAATCCGTTAAACAAAATCAGGTGGTCAAGAATCGGCAAAGTGATTCATTAGCTATCGCTTTTTTAAGCACATTTACCTTCCATCCATCCCGATACCCGATTACTCTCCTTCTCGCCAGATGCGTCCTTTTTTAAGCACCCCTTTTGATGAAAAATATACCATTTTGCTCCTGATGAAATGGGTATGGAAAACTGCGAAAACCACAAAGGGAGGATAGAGGATAACAATAGTTTTAAATAGATAGATGAAAGCCTGTACCCTTGGAAAATTCGAAACGAGTTGGAATATTCCATAAAATCCAAAAATGATAGGCATAAACGTTCCTACATATTTTCCGATCATCTTAACTTCTTGATCCTTTAGGTTAACGTATCTTATCCCCATATCATCAAGGGTCCAAAGGATAGACAAGAGAAGTGAAACAGCAATCGTGATCCCGCTAATAACTAATAGCCGCCCAAGTTGGAAATGCCCCGGAGGGAAGAGCAAGGGGCTGGTCGTGATTCCCGTGACTACCTGGAGAGTCGTGAGAAGTTTTGTTTCAAAGAGAAGTCCGATGCCGATCCCCTGAAATGGCCGGAAGAACCAGTGTTTCATAGGATCGATTTGGAGTCCTTGCTCCTGCTCCATCTGAAGAAACTTTCCTCCTAGTTTGTCGATAATGAACCTATAAACAGGCAATAAGATATACAGAGATAGGCAGAGCAAAAGGGTGAACCGGAAAAACCGGAGCAACACCTTGAAGATACCCTCCTCCCAGCCTTTTACGAAAGTAATATCGCCAAAATAGACATAGAAAGCTATAGTGACAAATAAAACGACCAGGGCGGGCATCATCTCTTTCGACCAGTGCCGGACATGTCTTACAATTGTCAAATGCGTCATTGCTATTTTCTCCCAGGTTTAGATATAGGTAACGGGAACAATCAGTCTTCCAAAGACAGTCATGGGTTGTAATAACCAAAAAATATGATAAATAATCTCACAGACCCAAAGCATATTTATATTCTACGACATTCCATATAAGTGTAAAAGGGAGATTGCAAACACGCCCGTTAGGTGCTGAGCACTTGTTTGCGAATCTGAGGTGTCTTCATACAACGGCCAGAAGTAGTAACGGGTGGTTTCAGTTTCAACTTAAGTGAATTCAATTCGGAACAGGGTGTCAATGGGGATTGGGAGGCATGAGAATTGGGAGGCGCACAACAAAAGTTACGCCCCTTTCCGGATTCGGGTGGAAAAAGACCTCACCGCCGTGAGCCTCTACGATCTTTTTTACAATAGCCAGGCCCAGCCCGGTTCCCCCTCTTTTTGTTGAAAAGAAAGGGGAGAAGACAATTTCTTGGTCTTCTTCCTTTATTCCATAGCCACGGTCAGAAACGCCCCATATATTAATATCTTAATATCAGGGACTATTCGACCTTTTCAGACAAAGTCAAAGTCTCTCGTTTAAGAAGAGCCGGGACGTAGACCAGGTTGATTTCTATCTTTCCCAGGATCTTCTCCTTGATAGCCTTCCTTGGGATCGTGGCATCCAAAGAACCTTCGACAACTTCTTCAGGTTGAAGAGCCTTCCAAAACGGATAAACCTTCGCCACTTTTTCCCCAGAACTAAAAGCAATGGGCTTCCCAGCTTCATCCAAGTAATCGAGGGTGACCCCCTGGATATCCAGGATATCTTTCGATTGATTGGTTATTTTGATGTGGCCCTTTAGGCTAGGCGTCTCAACTATTTCTTTAGAAGCTGTGTCTACGCTCATGACAACTTGAAGGTCGCTAAGCTCCACAAGAAAATTCTGGCCCTTAAGCCCAACTTTCTGGGGAGCCAAATTCTTTGTGATTTGCTCCTGTTGGGGAGCCACCACCTTCTTCTCCTCCTTAGAACAACCCAAAAGTCCAATGACCAGGCATAAAGCTATAAATATGAATATCTTTTTGAAATGCATACGCTGTTCTCCTTTCTTGGTTAGTGGTTAGTAGAGATATCAGACCTTTATATCCAGCACCTCCTTTCCCATTTTTTGACAGTTTTTTGAGAAGAGATCCTTTAAGGCTTCACAAAAAAACTAAAAAGAACTTTTTTAGGACCCCAACAGCCTAAAATGAAAACATCCTTTTCTTCAAATAAAAAAGCCGAAATTGAAAACACTGCTCCTCAAGAAGACCTCTGATGAGACTTCATCCTCTTACCTGGATAAAATGACAGTGTGGGCCCTTCGGTTTTTAGCCCATGCTTCCTCATTATGACCAGGGTCTAAAGACCTCTCCTTCCCATAGCTGATTGTGGAGATATGATCTGCAGAAACACCATGGGAAACGAGATACTTTTTTGTGTTATTAGCTCGTCTCTCGCCAAGAGCAAGGTTGTATTCTATGGTTCCCCTCTCGTCACAATGTCCTTCGATCTGGACCTTCACCTTAGGGTATTTCTTCAGCAAGGCCGCATTTCTATTCAGAATCTCTGCGTCCCCCGGACGAATGTTATACTTATCAAATTCGAAATGAATGTCTTTAAGAAATTTGCTTTCAAAGACCTCCCCCTCAATGCCTGGTTCCTTCTTTGCCACGAGACTCTTTTCAAATTCTTTCGCACCCTGTTCTTCTTTGGCCTTCATTTCCTTTGTTCGTTCAGCTTCACGCTTTGCCACCCCTTCTTCTTTTTTAACGGATGGCTCCTCCCTAACCACGGTTTTCTTTGGACATCCTGCCATAATCAGCCCAAGGCAAAGCATAAGGACTAAAATACTGACAATTTTCTTACCCATGGTCAACCTCCTTTTAAAAATGATTCTGGTGCCCTTTCCTATTCAATTCGTCCACATTGATTTTCTCTTGCATGGAACCATACAACTTGCTAACCGCTACGTCTGAAAGATGGAGAAATATCAATCCTGCTCGTTTCACCCCCTTTCATTCAAATGAGCTTTAATGCGAAGGCCTATAGAAATGAATTTCCCTTCGGGAAGGGTCTATATTAATAGAGTAACCCCCTTCATAAGTTACGTAGATTGAACCCTTAAAAACACCTCCTTTCATAGTCTGGACGGGTTTACCAAGTAGCCCATTAAATAGGGCTGTATATTTTTTCTTATCAAAACCAGTCGGATAGAAACTAAAGGTATAATCAAAAAAAGATAATTTACCATGTTTCAGGCTTAAAACTATCTTTATGTGCTCCACCTCCTCGGATAGTTGCAAAGGAGATGTTATTAGAATAGGAACTTTACAGGGATCATATGCGGTTGATCCCCCGGTTGATTCTATCCGCCTTACTTCTTCTCTGATCCGATTGGAATCCTCATATACCAGTTGTGCGGAATATGGCTTTCCCTGTTTCAGATTAAAGTACTCCGGGGTGCGCAGAATAATCTTTTTGGGTAGTCCTCCGAATTTGAGTAACTCTTCTTCTGTTGTTACCCCAATTTCCAAGTCTCTCCATGACCATCCAAAGGCATTGCTATTTAAGCCGACCAAAAGAAATGCCAATAGGGAAATTGAGAACGTTTTGTAGATTCTCATTGGGTTCTGCCCTCCTGAAAGCGACCCTTCAATATGGGGACGGTGATTCGACGACCATGCAGGAACATATCCTGTTCTCAAAGTCTCTTGGCTGATCTAAATGTAAGGGTGCCCGAATCTATTTCTTCCGTGTATTGAATATTTTCCGAAGGAACCCGACAACTCTTTATTTTGCCTACCATTTTGTATGTGTATCGATTGCAGCCTCTTTTTATTTCCTATGATCTGGAACCCTTTATCAATAAGGGCTTCTGCCTCTTTCCAAAGATGCTCCCGGCTCGAACTCCCAAGAAGAGCAACAATAATTACCTCTTTCTCCCTTTCAGCTGCACATACAAAACAATGTCCAGCCCTGAAGGTGTATCCTGTCTTTCCTCCTATAAGATCTCCATCCGACCATAAAAGCTTGTTCGTATTTTTTAGAGACAAGATTTCCCCTTTGTCTGTCAAGAGTTCTACCGCAGGGGTTGCGATTATCTCTTTTAATTTGGGATAACTCAACACACAACTCATAATTTTTGATAAGTCTAAGGCTGTAGTGTATTGGTGAGGACCTGGAAGGCCAGTCGAGTTTATGAATTTAGTATCCTTTGCCCCTATAGCAATCGCCTTCTGATTCATGAGATAAACAAAGTTTTCCTCAGAACCGGCTACAGCTTCTGCGAGGGCAACGGCAGCATCGTTTGCAGATTTTATAAGCGCCGCATAAAGAAGTTTCTCCACCGTTACCTCATCCCCTTTTCTGAAGCCCGCTTTCAAAGAACGAACCCGAGAGGCATTTTTGCTAATTGGTACGACATCGTTAAGGTCTGCTTTCTCTATGGCCACTATTGCTGTCATCAGCTTCGTGGTGCTTGCTGGAGGAAGGCGACGGTTAGGGTCTTTCGCATATAGGACTCTTCCTGTGGATGCTTCCATTACAACCGCAGCTCGAGCATTAATCGTTTCTGCAAAAGCAGTTGAAAGAAAAGGCAGGAAAATGGATGCGAAGCAAGCCAGACCATACAAAAAAACCTTTGTATGTCCCTTTTTTGAACGCATCTTAGGATATCACTCCTCCTTTGATAGTCTTCATCTGCTATTCATCTCCTACTTTCCTCACCCTACACAGCTACCCTATCATTTCTCTTTGCTCTCTCACATCCCTATCTTCATTAATACCTATTTCCGCTCCTGGTCTTGTCTCTCCAATCATTGCTTTTCCCTCCCTGTTCTCTAAGATCAGTCGATCAAGAATCGCCCACAGAAGGGCGGCCAGACACATGAGCAGGGTTTAAGATGGTAAATAGGGTGTGATCCTTTTCATAGGCTTTTGTTCTGGGGGCAATTTTTATTGACATATTTCACCCCTTTTCCAAGGCCGTTCTTTTTCCGCAATTCTGTGTGGGATACTGTATTTCACCAACTCAAGAAGCCATTCCTCCTTACCATAAGGCCCACTTTGTTCTTTCACTACCCATCCTATAGATGGAACATACCAACAAGTTTCTCCACCTGCCTGAATTCTTAAAGCCTTAAAAGTGCCAGCAGGAACTGTAACCTCTTCATAAGTCCGTATATTTACCGTAATCTTTGAAGGGGAAGGGCGAAAACCTTCTGAATAATCCCGTAAAGTATAACTACTGTCCCACTTCTTGCCTACCCTTAAAGGCCACTTGAATACTCGGATGCACGGTTCAGCAGATTCCAATTCCTTGCCGTCCGCAAATGATCCAATCCAGTTCAAATTCATGTCGTATATATCAAAATAATTTCTTTCTTCTCTACTCACTTCAATCCAATACGCTGGTTTCTTATCAAATTCCTTCCTTTGTTTAACTACCATAGTGACGTTGCAAATCTTACCATTTGAAAGGTTGGCATCTTGATAAATAAACTTTGTACCCATGACAAGGACTGGGGGATGATCAACTTTCTCATCAATAAGATTGCTTGGACTCCCACTATTTTTTGCCCCGATATAGGCACCACCAGAACATCTTAGGCAAGTGAAAGTCAAAACTAAGATTACAATCGCTCTTTGCACCTTTTCCAGGGTTCTCACCCCCTTTAAATTATCCCCACCCCTCGTTTCTATTTTCCCTCCTCCTTCTATAGTATTTTCTGTTGATGTAACTTTGTTAGACATAATCCCTGTGCCTTTAAGTAGAAACGACTCAACACATAAAAGGTTAATTGGGAAATGAAAGGTAATGGGGGATCACTTAACAACGGAGAATCATGGATGTTTGATCGAGAGAAAAGGTCGGATAGGAGAAGCAAGAGATGTGCTCGAAGACATTGGTTCCAAGATGAAATATGAAGGAAAAGGCGCTTGAAACAAATACCTTGGACTGCTTTTGTCGATCAATCAATAGATTTTCTTTGTCTAGGCTCTCAAAACTTAGATCAGTAGAAAGCAACTTAGCTCTTTTTAAATTAGAGCAACGGAAATAGGCTGGCAATACGACAATAAAAGCAGAAATTACGATAACTAGAAAAATTAGGACGGGCTTTCTTTTCATGTAAGAATGCCAAGCTTGTTATTTTTCCCAGTCGATAGTAATTTGCTCCCTGATATTTGTCCATTTATCATAATTCCTTTATCGGTGTCAACATATTTTATCGATTACCACATTATTTGAGTAATCTTAGAAAGAGATGTCGCCTTTTTATACGATAGGCCACATGCAGACCTTGCTCGGAGCTCTAAGACCTCTCTCTTTAGACCTCCCACTTTCCTCCCTGTCCCACCAAAGGTCAGGCTCTATCAGGATCGCAAGCTAAATGACTCGCAAATACCACCAAGTTCGAACGAAAAAGTAGTCTGTGTCAATACCTAAATGAGATTGTAAGAATTATCTTTTGAAGATTATCACTTGAAATCTGGTATAGAAATATGAATCCTCGACTTGATGATTTCAGGAAGTAAGATGCGGGTGGGCGATTGAGAGACATCTAAAAAAGAAATTTTTGAAGTTTAAGCTGATGTCAACCCTTTATTCTTTCTCTTCGCCCCTTTTGTAGTACTCAGATATTTTCGGGATTAAACTTTTGGCTCTCGAGCTTAATTCAGTCTTCCCCTCCTTTTCCAAGTATCCGGTAATGGCCTCCAAGAAGACTTGAACGGTCGCAGGGGGACAGTGGAGTTTTACTGGAGGGATCTCTCCTAATTCACTCTCAATTAAGCTTATCAGTCGTTGGACGACTTCTTCATCCGTTCCCAAAAAGAATTTAGAAATCTCTTTCCCTTTTATCTTCTCAGTTAACACAGAGGCTGAGGCGATGGTTACGGCGCAGCCAAAGGATAAAAATTTGGCATCCTCAACAACTCCTTCTTTTAATCGCAGATAAAGCACGGTCTTATCTCCACAGACTGGATTAAGAATCGTCCCAGTTCCTTCTGGATTTTCAATTTCACCTACATTTTGAGGGTTACGGAAATGCTCTTTTATCTTCTCAGAAAGTTCTAACATTTCAACACTTCGATTCTTTGTTTTCCATTTTAAGAAACCGAAATAAAAAACTCAAGGACTAACTCTTTGGTAGTCCATAGGCCATTTCACTTTCTTGAGCTAATCCTTAGCGACAGGTGCCTGGGTCCCTTGAAATCCCTTTTTTTCTCTCAGATTGGCATTATATTTAAGAAGATTCGAATCATGGTCGCTGACAAACTTGTGAAGGGCCTCCAGTTGAAGGGAGTACAAAGAGCAATCGAGGAGATTTTTTTCTTCTGGGTCAAGTTTTAAGTCAAAGGCCCAGCATCTATTTTTCTTCAATGAATACTGGACCTTTATGAGGTGGGTATCCAACGACGAGATGGATTCTTCATATCCGTAAAAGAAGATAGATTTTCGCCTCAATGTATAGTTAAAAAGAGATTCTCCGTCAAAGACCATTGGGGGATATGGAACTCTCATGGCATCGAGAAGAGTCGGCAATATATCTACATGGCTCGTAGGAAACCCAAATACCCTTGGCTTAAAAAGCGCTGGTTGATAGAGGATTGCCGGGGCCTCCAGATTCTCATTATAGCTATATCGATAGTGCATAAAATTGTTAGGATGATGCTGACCAAACGCCTGGCCATGATCCCCCACGATAACCAGAATGGTACGCTCCAATAGGCCTTGTTCCTGAAGATGATCAACAATCCGCTGAATCATATGGTCCAGAAGATTTAAATTATTATAATAGCGGCTTATTAAACGCCCGTCGTCCTCCAGGATGCGGTAACCCTCGCCATAGTCAAAATAGGGGAAGTGAGCAGCAAAGCTGATGTAGATGCCCAGAAAAGGCTCTCTCGCTTTACTCAATCTCCGGATAAAGAAATCCACGGTTTGTATTTCGTCTCTGGCGATATAATGCCCCAGGGAATGAAATTCTTCCTTTATTTTAAATTTAAGATTTTCATAGCTATGAATTTCTGACAGTCCGTTATTTTTTACAAACTTCGTTGGAAAGTACCAGGAGATGGAAGAAGGGGTCACTAAAAAGCTATCGTAGCCCTCACCCAACCAATTATAAATGGCAGGAACTTCAGCATCCGGACGTGTGCCGAATGTCTTCCGGTTAAAAAAATCATAATGCCCACTAAATAATGAAAAAATCGCCTTGGTACTGACATTCGATGTAGTATAGTGCCTCTTTAAATACCAGCCCTCTTGGGAAATCTTATGGAGAAACGGCATGGGCATTGGATTGCCGTTGCTTGTATCAAAGATATATCGAGTACCCACCGACTCCATGACAAAAAAGACAATATTCCACGGATGAGTACTTTTAGGCGGCAGAAATTTTACCGGCTCAATTGAATTGGTTTCCATGGAACGAGAGAGCTGGATGCCTGATCTATTCCCTTTGACAACGTTACTATTTCGATCTTTGACAGAAGGTTTAAAGAATATATTTTCAGCAACATCAGTAAGAAGAAAAATTGCTGGATTTAAACGTATCTCATCAGGAATATTTTTGGTTTTGTCATTGGCTGCCAATATAGAAAGCGATGACAGAAAGATGACCAATATAATAGAAACCCTGGCCATCCAAATCCTTAAACTAATTGGGGACAGGAGAACCAGCCAAAAAAGTCCAAAGGGAAAGAGAAGAAATAGACAATCTCTTACCTCAATGAGCTTAAGGGTTTCGATAAATGAAATGTCTGAAAATGTCTCCTTGATCACAGAAGTGTCGAACCCTGTCTGAACATCAAAGAGCAGGCGACCATGAACCCCGTGAACGAGAAGGAGAATCATTAAAATAATATGTAAAAAGATAAGTCCTGAAATTTTTAAAATTGGAAATGTTTTACTTTGTTTGATAGAATAGGTCATTCGAGACAGGAACCAAGACAGCAGAAAACAGACAAGGACAAAGGCAAAATCACAGGGCAAATAAGCGAGCGTAAACCACATCGGATAATGTGCCGGATTAAAATCGAAGGGTCTGACTGGATTGGTAAACAGACCTATCGTCAGTTGGATCCGGTAAATAAACACCATTGCCAATAGACATATGAAAAAGGCAAATGAGGATTTACTGGAAGAGATGATCCCTATAAGCAAACGGGAACATTTCCTTAAAAGGGCTTTAACTTTTATTTTAGCCATGGCGAGAATTTTGGGTGCCGATGTTTACTTTATTGGGTTGATGAGGAGCTTTCCTTAAACTCCTTAACAACAATTCTGTGTTTTCGGATCAGATTCTGAAGTTGCCTTCGGTCCATTCCCACATCCAAAGCGGATTTGGAAATATTCCCTTTATTCCTTTTTAAAGCTTCTATCAAAAAGACCCTCTCCACTTCATTTTCTGCCTTCCGCTTCAATTGCCATTTCATCCTTCTCAACTCTTCACTGTCTCTAGGCACCGGAACTATTGGCTCCCCCCCCTCCCCCCTTACTTCTGGTGGAAGATCTTCTACTTCAATCCGATTGGATCGAGCAAAAAGCATAGCCCTTAAGATACAATTCTCCAATTCCCTCACATTTCCAGGCCATGAATAATTTTCCAAAATTTGAAGAACCTTTTCTGAAATCTCCAGCGGTTTATCCTTCACTTCCTTCTTATGTTTTTCAATAAAATGAGAAACCAAAAGGTGGATATCCTCTTTGCGTTCTCTTAACAGTGGAAGTTTAATGGAGACAACATGGAGTCGGTAGAAGAGGTCTTCTCGAAATTCTCTTGTTTCAACCGCTGCCTTCAAATCTCGATGGGTGGCGGTGATCAGCCGGACATCTACATCAATCTCTTCCGTTCCCCCTACCCTCATAAATCGATACCCTTCCATCGCTCTTAAAATTTTAACTTGAAGTTCCTTGGGCATCTCCCCAATTTCATCGAGAAAGAGTGTCCCCCTGTGGGCCAATTCAAAACTCCCGATCTTCCTCTTCACCGCTCCGGTAAACGCCCCCTTTTCATGGCCGAAGAGTTCGCTCTCGAGAAGTTCTTTCGGAATGGCAGTAGAGTTGACCACGATGAAAGGAAAACCTGCCCTCTGGCTGTTGAAGTGAATCGCTCGAGCCACCAATTCTTTCCCTGTTCCACTCTCACCCTCAATCAGAACCGTAGCCTTGCTATCAGCGACTTGACGAACGATGCCCATGATCTCGTTCATTTTGGGATGTTTACTGATGATGGTATCCATTCCATAAAGGGATTTGATTTCTTCTCTCAACTTCCGGTTCTCATCAATAAGGTCAGTCTGGAGGAGTGCCCTTTGAATCACCAGTTCGACCTCTTCCATTTTAATAGGTTTAAGGAGATAATCCGTAGCCCCTTCTTTCATGGCACTGACAGCTGATTCGATCGTTCCATAGGCCGTGATCAGGATCACGGGAATCTCCGGCTTTAGCCGTTTCACCTCATGAAGTAAGCTGAGACCGTCCCTCTCCGGCATCCTCATATCAGTGAGGAGAAGGTTGACCTCTTTCTCTTTAAAAAGTCGAAGGGCCTCCTCTCCGTCTTTGGCAAGGAGAACTCGGAATTGATCCTGAAGATTCACCTCCAGGATCCGCCTCATCTTCTCTTCATCTTCTGCAATGAGGATGGTTCTTTTCATCTTTTATACTTCCCTTTCCAAAGGAAGGGTAATCGTAAAGGTGCTTCCTCTTCCCTCCTCACCCTCCACGCTGATATCCCCTCCATGTTGAGTGATAATACGATGGGCGATGGAAAGTCCTAAGCCTGTCCCTCCATTTTTTGTCGTGAAGAATGGATCGAAGACTTTGGTTTGCACCTCCTTAGGGATCCCTTCCCCTGTATCACTGAATCGGATTAACACTTTATCTCTGGCGTTTTCCAACACCATTACCCTCAGAATCCCTCCGTGAGACATCGCCTCTATGGCATTGACGCCCAAATTTGTAAAGGCCTGCCTGATCTGATCTGGATCAATCGAAACCTTAAGAGGCTCCCGAGGGACCTCTTTTTTGATCTCCACCCCCAAGTTGTTCGCTTGAGGAGAAAGGAGAAGAAGGGTTTTTTCCAAAACCTCCCTGAGATCGCAACTCACCAACTTAGGCTCTTTGGGCCTGGCAAAATTCAGGAAGGTGCTGATCAACCCATTGATCCGTTTCGATTCTTCTAAGATATAGTTGATCATCTCCTCCCGGATCTTTTTATCTTCATGTTTTCGGACGGTCTCCGCGGACCCGGTGATGATTCCTAATGGGTTTCGAATCTCATGAGCGATCCCAGCAGCCAATTCACCGATGGCTGCCATCTTTTCAGCCTGCAAGATCTGCTTGTCTTTCAAACTTATATCCCGGTAGATAAGCGCCCTGGAGATGGCAAGGGCAGTTTGATTTGAGAAAGCCTCTAAGAGCTCCAGTTCTTCCACGGTATAATCCTTCTCTGACCGCTTCTTCCCCAACACAATAAAACCCAGCAATTTCTCCTTCAAAAAGATTGGAGCGACTACCACCCAACCCTTTTTAATTAGATCATCAATCTCCTCTACTTCCCCTTCACTCTCCCGAAGGTGTTCAAGATCCACTGCCCTTCGGTTCGATTCGATTCTTTTCACAAAGGGATGTTGAGATGAATATTTCATTTCATCATGGAGTGGGGCCCCAAAATTTGGGCGATATTCATTCACCTCATTTTTTAGAAAGAAAAAAACAACGGAGTCCACATGCAAGGTTTGGGTGATGAAATACACGGTCGTCCTCGCCACCTCATCAAGGTCCACCAACTCGGTCAACGTTCGACTAAACTCAGAAAGTTTCGTCCGAAAACGAACTCTTTCCATATAAAAAAAGCGGTCAATCCAATCTCCAACTTTCGTCTGGAAAGGTCGAAGCATAAAGACCAGGGCAAGGATCAGGGCAGATTCCACCAAAAGAGACCTTCCGTAAGCCCTCTGGGAGATGGCCTCTCCAATGTTTTTGATGATGAGGATATAGATAGCCAGGATCAACCCCGATACAGAGGAATAAAGAATCCCTCCCCGGATGAGGAGATGGATGTCGAGCAGCCGGTATTTAATGAGTGCGATAGCAAAGAAAAAGCTGACCAGGATCGAGTAGAGGCTGGCAAGAAAGAAGATAGGCCAGCCCAGTTTGAGAAAATAATTGGAGAGGTTGATGATCGTTCCAACGATGGCCATGGAGACAATTCCAAAGATGAGGTATTTAATCTGAAGTTTTTGTTTAGGAATTCGTGTCGTCCGGAGGGATTGGATTAGGTTTTTGATGCCCCAATAGATGCAGATGCCTGAAAACAGCGCAATCAAACCGAGAAAAACAAGAAAAATGAGCGGTTCTTCAAAGAGGAGGCCATAGTAGAAGACATTTCTTAATTCTTTGAACCGCTCAATATCAATTCGAAAGGTAAGGGAAAAAGTCACCACAAGGGCCACGGGAATCAGATAGAGGAGAAAAAGTTTAAATCCTTTTGCCCACTCACTCTTTTTCTTGGATGGAAAGACAAAGGAGAAATGGAGAAAGAACAGGGGAGCAAAAGTCAGTCCCACAAAGATCACCCTCACTCCCAAAATAGCACGGATGGGATTGACGCTGCTGATCATGATGAGTTCGCCCATATTCCAGGTGGCGAAGGAAAGGACAAAGCAGGCGAAGAGCTGATGAGCGATGTTTTTAGATTTGCTGGAAAGGACGACCAGACAGAGAGTGAGGTTCAGGGTAAAGGCAAGGGCAGTAGGAAGGGCCAAAATGTTCATCCATTCACCTTTTCATCCAGGTAATGGTTCAGCTTTCGTTTTCCGTCACTCTTGAGGATGATGATAAACAAAATGGCTTCAAAGGTCAATCCTGCTTTGAAAAAGGTGACCCCAGGATATCTATTGAAATCCTATTTAAAATAATCTATGTTGGTACCAATCGATCCGTCTTTCTTATATCCTGATCTTCCATGGCAGACACTTTTTCTAAGAAGATAAAGTATTGGTTCGGGGACCTCTTTGGTAATCTCTTATTGACCTTCGCCGTCCTGACATTTCGTGTACTCCCCCCAAGAGCACTGGTCTTCATTGCGAGAATTTTGGGAACAACGGCTTTCTACTTGATCAAAAAATATAGGGATAGAGTGCTTAGTAATCTCTCCCTGGTCTTTAGGGGAGAAAAAGATCCAAAGGAGATGACAAAACTCGCCAAGGAGATTTTCTTCAACTTCACCCTGACCCCTTTGGAAACGCTTTATGCCTATTTCCATCCTTTTGAGAAATTTCTCCTTAAAATTGAGATCCAGGGAAAAGAATATCTGGAGTCGGCTCTGGCTCAAAAAAATGGAGTCATCGCCTTGGGGGCTCATCTGGGACCTTTTACACTTGTGGGCGCAAGGCTTGCTTTGGAAGGTTACCCATTCAATCTCATTATCAATGAGGGAAGGAATTTCCCAAAGTTATGGAAGAGGTTAGGGGACTATCAGCGAAGGCTGGGCCAGAAACTTTTTCCTCCAAAACCCGCTACCGCCTCGGTCAAGAAATCTTTGAACTGTCTCCATCGAAATGAGATCCTTTATCTTATCGCCGATGAACAACAGATTCGCGGAGGACTTCCTGTCTCATTCTTTGGCCAAACTGCTTACACCCCTCCTGGACCCGCTATCTTCTCTCTAAAAACAGGCGCTCCCATCTTGCTCATGTTCATTGTACGAGAGAAAGGGAGCCCAAAAACCTTGTTCATCAGAAGCCCCATCGAGACAGAACGGACATCCGATGAAAAGAAAGATATAGAATTACTGACGGCTAAATTTACAAAGGCCATTGAAGATATCATCAGACAATATCCCAGCCAATGGCCATGGCTGAATCGGCGCTGGAAATTGCCCTATCAAAAAGGTCCCCTTGACATGGGAAACCGGGAAGTATAATATTTTTGTCTAATGGAAAATATCATTCTGAAGCGATTTAAGGAAAGCTCTGAAGTCAAAACACGTTTTCTCAAAGAGAACCTCCCTAAACTTCTCGATGTGATCAAATTGGTCTCTCATACCTTCGAAGCAGGGAACAAACTCTTTTTCTTCGGAAATGGCGGAAGCGCTGCCGACGCCCAACACTTGGCTGCGGAATTTGTTAATCGATATGTCATGGACCGTCCACCCCTGCCTGCTATTGCCCTCACAACAGATACCTCCATTCTCACCAGTGTCTCTAACGACATTGCTTTTAACGAAATCTTTGCTAAACAACTCAGAGCCCTTGGTAAGGAAGGGGATGTCGCCATCGGCATCAGCACTAGCGGAAACTCCCCTAATATCATCAAAGCCTTTGAAGTGGCTAAAGAGATGAGAATGAAAACGGTCGCCCTCACCGGAAATGACGGGGGTATTCTTGCAAAGATGGCTGATTTCCCCCTCGTCGTCCCTTCCACCAGCACACCTCGCATTCAAGAAGCCCACATTCTCATTGGACACATCCTCTGTGAAATGGTGGAGCACTCCCTTTTCTTCAAGGTAAACCCATGATTGGCAGTTATGAGTTCGGAGTTCGGAGATTTTAGTTTTGAGACTCCGAACTAAGAACTCCGAACTCAGAACTTGATAAGCGGAAAGGAGTTTCACTTATGTTGGAATGTCATTTAGAAAAAAACAAAGCCCGATGCACCTGTACTTATGAGCCTTGTGACCGCAAGGGAAGATGCTGTGAGTGCATCGCCTATCACTGGAAGATGAAGCAGCTTCCAGGCTGTCTCTTCACACCTGAGGGTGAACGATCTTATGATCGTTCGATCCACAGATTTGTCGCTGAGAATAAATGAAGCTATGGAAATCAAGTTTGAGCGATTTCACCTCCAATCGGACCTCCGTTCTCCCCTCGAGGGATTTGAAACGATTTCAGTCCCCACCGAGGTCCGGATCGATCCCCTGACAAAACGGCGGAGCCGCATCATCACTTGGGGCCTTCCCTCTCAAGGGAAATTTGATTTCTCCAAGATGGTTGAGGAGTCAAAGGGATGCTTTTTCTGCCCGGAGAATGTTCTTCAAAAAACTCCTCAATTTTTAAAAGAAATCCTTCCGGAAGGAAGGATTTGCGTTGGAAGGGCAGTCGGTTTTCCGAATCTCAATCCCGTGGGATCTTATGGCAGTGTCATCGTTCTTTGTCATGAACATTTTCTCAATCTCAACCAATTCACCCCTGAAATTTACGAAGAGGGCCTTTCGGTTGCTATCGAGATCATTCGAAGAACCATGGCCTTTGATCCGGATACACGCTATTGGCAAATCAGCCAAAATTTCCTTCTCCCTGGAGGAAGCACCATCCTCCATCCTCATCTTCAGGTCATCGGCGATCCCATCCCAACGAATGAGATGGAATGGTTATTAGATGCCAGTTTCTCCTATTACCAAAGGAATGAAACTCTTTACTGGAAGGATCTTATCCAGATTGAAAAGGGACTTGGAAAACGATATATCACCAATATTGGAAAAACCTATTGGTTCGTCTCTTTTGCCCCCATAGGATTTAATGAAGTGTGTGGAAGTGTGGAGGGACATGGATCCATCACCACTCTCGCCAAAGAAGAGATTGCCTCTCTGGCCAAGGGAATCGTCTCCACCTTAAAATACTATGATGCAAAATTCCTCAATAGCTTCAACTTTTCCATCTACTCTATTTCCGGCGAAGCCCATTACCAACTTCTCGTCCGAATCATCTCCAGAACCCCTATTCAACCTTATTACCTGAATGACTGGACCTCCTTCGAGGTTCTTCAGTCTGAACTGACAGCTAACATCATCCCCGAGGAACTCTGTCGTGAAATCCGCCCCTACTTCCCCTAAGCGGGTTGCTTCCATCGACATTGGAACCAACACGATCCTTCTTCTTATCGCAGAGATGGACAAAGGGAGAATAAACCCTCTCTTTGAAATGGAAACCGTTGTTCGATTGGGTGAAGGTGTCCAAAATAATGGAATTCTTTTAAAAGAGGCTATGGGCAGGGGCCTTCAAACATTGACTCAATATTTGAAATGGTGTCAGGAGATGGAAGTCCAAAAAATCTTTGTTGCCGGGACGAGTGCACTTCGGGAAGCCAAAAATTCAAAGGATTTCCTAAAATTGGCCAAAGAAAAACTCAATCTCTCCATCGAAGTTATCTCTGGAGAAGAAGAGGCCCAACTCTCCTTTTTGGCTGTGGTAAAGGATCTCAAGGAGGTAAAAAAACTTATCCTTGTGGTGGATGTAGGGGGAGGAAGCACAGAGTTCATCCTCGGCAAAGGCGATCAGATCAGACAATGGATAAGCCTTCCACTCGGATCAGTTCGTTTTACAGAACAGTTTCTCCGTTCAGATCCTGTTCAAGAAGAAGAATGGGAAAAGATGGAGAGAACAATTCGGGAATTACTTTTCAACATCCCTCATTCACAGGAACCATTATCAATGGTAGCTGTGGGAGGGACAGCCACGACCTTAGCCTCTGTTGAACAAGGTTTGGAGGAATTCATCGCTGAAAAGATCCATCATTTTATCCTTAAAAAGGAGGCTCTGAAAAACCAGCTTCTTCTTTACCGATCTAAAACCATTGATCAGCGAAAGAAAATACCTGGCCTTCCCAATGCCAGAGCAGATGTCATCTTGGCAGGAGGAGCGATCCTCTATCTGGCGATGGAGGAGCTTAAATGTCCCTCTGTCTTAATCAGTTGCCATGGAGTAAGATACGGTCTTCTTTATAAAAGGCTCAATCTCGACTGACTATGATAAGGGCGCCAAGTTCTCTTGCATTGTCATTGCGAGCGACCAACGGGAGCGTGGCAATCCCATCTTCAAGAATATGAGATTGCTCCGTCGCTCCACTCCTCGCAATGACACCTCATTTAATGCGCTTCTATTAGCTGTTTCAGAACTAAAATGACCAGAACCAAAAACCTTCCCTGGTCTGTGTTCTTGGGACCGATGGGAACCTCCCCTTTACAGAAGATGAGGTCGCCTTTCTTAAAAGGTTTCTCCTCATCCCCAATCGCCAAAGTCCCCTCCCCTTCAACCCCGTAGAGGATTACTTCCAAAGCACCTGGATGAGGGTGAAGAGGCATGGTTTGACCAGGCTCAAAGCAGATAAGCACTGCTGCCCCTGTATCCCCGATATGGAGTTGTTTGGGTATGAAATTTTCCTTAGAGAACTCTGCTTTTTCAAAAAGATGAATGGGTTCCATAATGCTCCTTATTCTAATTCATTCAATTCTTTGACGATCACTTCTGGATTTATATTGTGCATCATGGCCCCAAAAGAGATGGATTCCATCTTCATCCCGGGACAGGTGAAGCAACCCTGACCAAAATATTTTTCAATCACCTTGATCGCTCCAGGATTCGCCTTCAAGACATCTCCAATGACCATATCCTTATTGAATTTCTTCTCAGCCATTTTAAAACCTCCTTGATTTAAATCTGTTTGAGGATCGCTTCACCCCTTCGATTGTTAGAGGGTGGAGGATCGCCCCGCGTAGCGGGCCTTGAGGGTTGAGGCTAATTCTTTGTTTTGCCTCAAACGAAGTGCTCCTCAAAATGAAATACTCCTCTATCCTCCAACCTTTACCTGGACGATCCTCTAACCTTTATCGTTTGTTTGAGGTACCATACTCATCCATAGATTAATGATATAGAGAAAAACTGAAGCTGTCTGCCCAATCCCGAATAGAATCACAAAATTGTGCCAGACCCCTCCATGGGAAACCTCCAAAATCCACGAAAGGGAAAGACCAATGAGTGTGATATTGGCAAGCCACACCTGAATATTACCGAGACGATGACTGTAAACCGGTCTTCCCATAAATCGGGGAAGAATATGATATCCTACGCCATAAATCATCATGGCCATAAATCCCAGAAGAAGAATATGGACATGAACCCGTGTAATGGTAAATCGAATATCAGGCGAAAAAACCAACCATACTCCCATAATGGTTCCGATCCCGAGATAGATGAGACTCGCCTTGACAAACGCCTTTGCATATTTATCCATTCCAATTCCTCCTTAACGAATTCCCTTTCGTCCCCCTTTACGAAAGGGGGAAATGAGGGGGATTATCTGTTTTAACCACCATGGATGAGCATGGGTAAACATCGGCTACATACCCAAAGGTCCTGCCCGCCCTTCCGGCAAGGAATTAAAATACCCTCGTGTTCTGTTTTATGACAGAGGAAACAGGTAATTTCTTTTTTCTCAGCCATTTTCTCGTCTCCTTTTTAACTTTACTTTAACACCATCCCCAAAAGACTACCTTGACTTAGGTCAATTCCTTTTATGCATTCTGTCATTCCTGCAAAAGCAGGAATCCATATTCTATCTTGCCCTGGATTCCCGCATCCGCGGGAATGACATGAATGAAAAATACCTTAACAGAAATAGTGATAGAGCATATCCACCCGACCGTGTTTCACCATGTGCATTCCAGAAAACTTCATCACCTCTCGAATCTTTGATTTATAATCACCATGGTAACACTGAGTTTCACATTTCTTGCACATAGGTTTGGGATCATGAGGGCACTTCAGCCTCATGGTCAAACCATAAGTGAGAAGCCGTGTACAATCCGGGCACAGGGAGATCTCCTTCTTTTCGATCTCCTTGATATCAAAAAGTTTGAATAAAAAAGGAGCCTTCTCTTCATTATGATTCTCTCTGCAGTAGATTCCTACAAACTTCATCAGGGTCCGAATGTCATCCTTCTCCTTTTCCGAGAACTCGACCTTTTTTAAACTCATCTTTTTCGCCTCTATTAACATTCTTGTACTTAATTATAATTCCAGAATGAAATGAATGCCTTGACCTAAGTCAAGAGTGTGGGCTGACAGAAAGAAATTCTCAACAAAATCTACAAATAACTTAGATTGGGGCATAACCTATTAATTTTCCAAGTTAATTTATCAAGAAAAGAAGGGAGAGAATTAAGCGTCTAATGAAAGGAGACACTTATTAAACTATTTCTTGCCCTTTAGCCAACCAATCTCTTTTTAAGTATCTCTTAAAAATGAAGAAAGCCTGTAGGAATTGCGAGATGTTCATAGACCACCAAACCGATACAGGTCCAAACCCAAGGAGCACAACCAAAACGAAACTTAAGGGAATTCTCACCAACCACACACTAAGCGCAACCCTCATCAACACACTTCTGGTATCCCCTGCACCAATTAAACCTCCACCGAGAATAATGCCCCAAGCCATGAACGGCTCACTGATCATACTGATATAGAGGTATTTGGCACTCTCCCTCATCACAATCGCATTACTTGATAAGAAGGAAACAATCCACCTGGCATTTAAAATCACCACAATCACCATCATCGTGACAATGAAGACGCCGATCGCCGCCGTAATGATCCCGCTCCGAAAAGCATCTTCTTGCTTTTTTTCACCCAATAAATTCCCGACAATCACTGCATTGGCCATATTGAATCCAAAAACCGGAAGATAAATAGCTGATTCAATTCGGAGGCCGGTCGTTAGGGCGGCAAGGATCTCAACTTTATTTTCAGGCAGAGTACTCAAAATCAAGAAAAGGACCATCGAAGAGAGCTGCCACAAGACCTGGAGTAATCCTATGGGCCAACCGATACTAATCATCTTCTTAACCATACCCATAGAAAAATTCTTCACACCGGTCATGATATTTCTGACATAGGCCAGGTTGATCATACTCCCTATGAAGACGCTTGAAGCCGTCGCCACAGCAATTCCCCTGAAACTGAGGCGAGTATAGAACACCAGAAAAAAGTTGAGAGCAATGTTAATCACGCATACAAGAGCCATCGTTTTCAAAGATCTTTTGACCATCTGGCAAGATCTCAAGATCCCATTACAGTTGATGAGAAGATAGTGAAAAAGTAACCCCATTGCATAAATTTCAATGAAGGGTATCGCAAAATGTTTGAGCTCTTGAGGGATATTGAGAAGCCTGATGATTTCTGGACTCAAAAAGATGCCGCTTACAGCAAGGACAATCCCAGCCCCTGCAGCGGCTAAGAGAGAAGAAAAAACAGCTTTATTTAATTCGTTTTTATTTCCGGAGGTGTATAATCTAGAAATCACGGAGACTGTGCCAACGGTGAGGGCATTAGCGATTACAATAAAAATAAAATAGAGTTGAATGACAAAACCGTAGGTCGCCTGAATCTCTTTGCTCACCTTGCCTGCAATATACACATCCGTAAGGCCGATCAAGAACTCAAAAACCATGATCAATGTCAAGGGCCAACTGACTGACCAGGTACGAGAGAGGTAGGATTTTATCTCCTCTCTCTTGAATAATTTGAATGATCTCATCACTTCCTTCCTCAGGGATGACAAGAAACCGCCGTGCTATATCAGGAGGTCAGTTAAGGGTGACAGGAGAAAATCTTCTCACTCCTATTTCCGATAATCATACACCCCTCTCCCACTCTTCCGGCCGAGGCGCCCAGCCTTGACCAATTTAACGAGAATCGGTGCAGGTCTATATTTTTCACCCAATTCTTTATGGAAAGTTTTCATACAATTGAGAAGGATATCCAGCCCAAAGGCATCCGCTGCTGCCAGGGGGCCTAAAGGAAAACCAAGGCCTCTCACACAGCACCGGTCAATCTCTTCAGCGCTGGCAAGAGAATTTTCAAAGACATAGAAGGCTTCATTCACCATTGGAAGATAAAGGCGGTTGATCACAAAACCCGGGGAGTCCGAGACAGTAACTGTCTCCTTACCGCACTTTGTAAAGAAATTAAGAATCGTTTTGTGAGTCTCATTTGAAGTTTCTAAACCACGCACCAATTCCACCAATGGGGTTAGGGCTGCTGGAATCAAGAAATGTGTTCCGATACACTTTTCAGGTCGGGCCGTAACGGCTCCCATCTCGGTAATGCTCAGCGTGGAGGTGTTGCTGCCCAGAATGGCTTCTTTCGGGCAGATGCCGTCCATTTTTTTGAATAACTCCTTTTTCACATCCATATCCTCAAAAACAGCCTCAATGACTAATTCCACATCGGAAAGGGCTTTCGTTAAATCCGTCGTCGTGCTAATAAGGGAAAGAACCCGGTTCATTTCTTCATCTTTCATTTTCCCCTTTTTAACCTGACTGTTTAAAAATGATTTTATGGCATTGAACCCCTTTTTTATTATCTCTTCAGAAATATCCACCATGATGGTTTGGAAACCGCCTCTGGCACAGACAATTCCGATCTGACTTCCCATCGTTCCCATACCGATGACACCCACTTTTTTAATCTCCATCTAAATCCCCCTTTCTCATTGGTATGCTGGGACTGAAACCAATTTACCAACAATTTTTCAATTTATCAATTTCATCTTTCCTTTTGTTTCAGGATAAGTTAATAATTGAAAAAGTTTTACTTTTCAGCAGGAAGGATAGTTTATGGATTTCTTTTTTGAACCAAAGGGAATCGCGGTGGTCGGCGCCACCCCAGAGCGCTATCATGGCGGGCGACATTTAGTAGCCAATCTTACCTTTGGTTATAAGGGACCCATCTATCCTGTCAATCCCAAATATAATGAGGTCCTTGGCTTGAAGTGTTATCCCAAGGTCTCGAATATCGAAGGCCCTTTAGATCTTGCATTGATCTTTATCCCGGCCCAAGCTGTGCCTCAGGTCTTGGAAGACTGTATTACAAAGGGTGTACGCGGGGCAATTGTGGAATCGAGCGGTTTCGCCGAAGTAGGGCCAGAAGGGAAGGCCCTGCAGGATCAGTGCCTTGACATCGCTCGGAAAGGGCGACTACGAATATGGGGACCAAACTGTATGGGGCTTATTGACACATCGAGGCGATACGTCTTTTCATTTATCATCCCGGAAGCCTGGAAAGGAGCGATGAATCCGGGTCATATCTCTCTCATCGTTCAGAGCGGCCTTCTGTCCGCAGGCTTCATTACAACCCTCATGGCTAATAAAACCCTCGAACTGGCCAAGGTTTGCTCTATCGGGAATAAAAGCGATGTTGAAGAGACCGAAATTTTGGAATACCTCCTCAAAGACCCTGCTACCAAAGTGATTGCCCTCTATCTTGAATCCTTTGTTAAAGGACGTCATTTCTTTGAACTTGCCACCTCATCGAACAAACCAATGGTTGTGCTGAAGGGAGGGAAAAGCCCTCTCGGTGCTGAAGCTTCAGCTAGCCACACCGCTTCTCTGGCTGGCAATTATGACCTTATCAATGGAGTTTTGAGACAGGCAGGAGTCCATCAAGCAGATGACTTTTTTGAGATGGTGGATATTGCCCGGACGCTTGAAAGAGATTTTTATCTGCAACATCCTCCTCATGGAAAACCCAGAATCGCCATTTTGAGTTATAGCGGAGCATCAGGGATTGTCACCACAGATCATATGGAAAAATACGGCCTCACTTTAGCCCGTTTATCACCTCAGACCCAGAAGCAACTGGAAGAACTGTCCCCCGCCTGGATGCCTGTTAAAAATCCGGTGGATTACTATCCCGCCATGGAAAAGCACGGGCCAGTCTTGGCTTACAAACAGGCTATTGAGGCTCTCCATCATGACCCGGAAGTGGACGGCATTATCGTCCATCTTTTTGCTGGATTTGGAATCTGGTCCTTGAACATGAAAGAAATCTTGTCCAGTATTGAGAAACCTCGGAAGCCCATCTTGTTCTGGCTGATAGGGCCCGAAAAGGGTCGGGAGCCAACTCGATTGACCCTGGAGGAGGAGGGTTGGCCAACTTTTTATGAGATTCATCGCACGGTCAAGGTGATGGCCAGTCTCTTTGAACAGTCAAAGGGGAGAAACAGACGTTCTGAAATTTCTCAATTTGATTATACAATGCATTCGTCCTTAAAGGAACTTGTCAACCAGGCGGATGAACGAAAGAAAAAGATATTAGACGAACATGAATCCAAAAAATGGCTCGAAGCCCTGGGACTTAAAGTGGTCAGGGAGGCTGTGATTAAAGATCTTGACGAGGCCATCAAATCTGCTAAAGAAATCGGTTATCCGGTTGTCCTCAAAGGGAGGGTAGAAGGACAAGTTCACAAAACCGAAGCTGATCTGGTGAGACTGAATCTCTTGAATGCTGATCAGCTTAAATCTGCTTATCAAGAAATGGCTGGTCTTAAAATTAACCCCAAATCTTTCCTGATACAACCCATGTTGAAAGGCGATCTTGAACTGATTGTTGGAATCACTCGCGACTCCCAATTTGGACCCACAGCCATGCTCGGATTGGGTGGAGTTTGGGCAGAGGTTTACAAGGATGTGGTTTTCAGATTGGCTCCACTCAATAAGGATGAGATACTTGAAATGGTCTCGGATTTAAAAGGACAAGCTTTACTTAAGGGTTATCGAGGTTCAAAGCCAGTCAATATGGAGAGCCTTGCCGATTGGTTGATCAAGTTGGGATGGCTCGCCATAAACTTTGAAAAAATTCAGGAGATTGATATCAATCCACTATTAATTGTTGACGGAGAACCCGTGGCCGTGGATGCTACGATTGTTTTAACTTCCTCTCCTTCATCGTCATAAAACGAAAAGTCCGCATCCCACGGCATAGCATCCTCCCCCAGAAAGGGGAAGAGGTTTTTCGTCCATCCGGATGGATGAAGCAGAAGTGCTTGCACTTAATTTTTTGAAGCCTGTTTGCAAAATCTCCTTCTGGGTTCTTCGGATCGAGCGGCTCCTTGAAGTAGTCTGGTATGTAATACCCCAACTCAGTGTAGGTACCGGCCGTATTTCGGGAGTGTGCTTTTAAGAAGTCGGAAAAGGTTTTGCGCGAGGTTAAAATTCCATATTTATCTGGGTCTATCTGCCAAGGAGCTCCAGGTTCTAACTCTATGGAAAGGGCCCGCAGGCAGTTTCGCCGGCCGTACTTCTTGACAATCTCGTTTCGCATCTTATAGGTATCTTTGATCAATTCCTCGTTCTCGCCTGGAATGCCGTAGGTGAAAAATACTTCGACATTTACTTTCTTTGAGGTGATGTAGTCGAGCATCCCAAGAAACTCTGCATTGGAACAGAAATATCCCTTATTCCGTTTCCTTATCTGTTCGTTCCCTGTCTCGGGCGATAGGGCGATGACTCTGAATTCTTCAGAAAATGTCTTCTCAAACTCATCAACAAACTCCTTTGAAGTCACTCCTGTGGCTTCGTGCATCCAGCCGAGTTTTTTGGCCAGCCCCTCCTCGCGTATTCTTTTGAAAAGTCCCACGAAATAGCTCTGATCATTGGGGGTTGGATCAAACACCGTATACATCGCCTGATAACCATACCCAAGAGCTTGTTTTATATCTGCGATGACTGCGTCGTAAGGACGCCAGGCAACCTTTCCTCTGTGGGAAATGCGTTCCTTTTGTGGTGTGAAAGACCCTCCGCACCATGTACAGTCGAAGGCGCAGCCTCTACCCACACAGAGGGGAAACAGTTTGCTACGGGCGGTGAACATTTTGAAGTTAAGCTCCTTCGATATTCCTTTCACCAAAATAAATGGCAGCGATACGTAATCGATATAAGTCCTGTAGTTTTCAAGAAGCTCCATATTGGCGAATCGGAGTTCACCAAGTATTTTTTCGTCAGCGCAATAGATGGCCTCGTTAGAGACAACTTTGTCCTTGCTGTTTTTCCATGTCAGATTTGGCACACTGCTCAGGTTTCGTTCGCCTGCCTTCACTTTTTTAACGATTTCAAGAAGCGGAACCTCCGCATCGCCTCGAATCACTCCATCAACACAATCAAAGTCACGCACGATCTCGTCATGGAAAAAGCTTGCCGTTGAACCTCCAAGGACGATGTACGAACCTGGATAAAGTTTGCGAATTTTCCTACAGGTTTCAATCGTGTCGTAGGCTTGATAGTGCCAGTGAAGAGAAAGGGCGATGACCGGCGGAGGAGAAGAATTCAGAATGTCCTCAACTTTCCATGATTCTCGGTTCATCTTCTCCACACCTTGATGGAGGACACGACATTTAATCTTATTCCTATTAAGATAATCGGCAATACCCAGCAGCCCAAGAGGCATATAGTTTACCCACATGAACTGCCCCACTGGCTTGTAGTAATTGTTAAATTTCGGGGTATGGATGATGAGACAATCCAATCCTTCCACCTTCGCCTCCTTTTTTGTGGCCGATGTAGTGGTGGCCATGAATTTTAGTTATTGATTTGTTTCGGGACCCCCACCCGAATTGAACAAATTATAAATTTATAAATAATCTCTGTCAAATTTTTGCGTACCCAGATACTCCGTTTCATTTTTTTCACTTTTCACAATTCTGGACAAGATATTAAAGAACGCCTCCCCTTTTAACAAAGAGGTGAAGGTGGATAATTTAGACACGCCTTATTACAATAAGTGCTTTCTCAAAGGAGTCCGGGTAAAGGAATTGGAATTAACGATATCCCTGTTATAGATAATTTTTAGATAGGCGGATGGGAGAAGCCCATCATGAGGTGAGATTATATTTTCAAACCTGAGGCCAATTCTTCCAAGGCTTTCCAATTTAAGATGGGAATTCTATTTTTCTTCACATCAATAATTCCCTTGGCTTTCATCTTTGCCAGAGTCCTCGAAAGGGTCTCACTGATCGTCCCCAGTTTTGAGGCCAGTTGAGTTTTACTTAAATCCAGTTCAACCTCCTTGGGGATCTTCCCCTCTTTCGCTGATTTCAATGAAAGATCTATCAGATACTTTGCAATTCTGGAAGAAACCTCTTTGAGAGAAAGTTCTTCAATCAGTGATGCGAATCTTCTTAAAAAGTGAGAAAGAGAGACGATCATGTTGATGCTAAGCTGGGGATTCCTCTCGATCAAGTGTATAAAATCTCTCTTGGGGAAAAAGAGAAGTTGACTATCGATCAACGCCTCGGCAAAAGCCGGATAACTCCCTTCGAGAAAGAGAGCTGCTTCTGCAAAGGCATCTGGTGCGGAGACCACATGGAGAATCTGCTCCTTGCCTTCTGGTGAAATCTTGTAAAGCTTAATCTTCCCCGAGAGGATGACATAAAACCCCTTTGCCTCTTCCCCATCGGAAAAGAGAACCTCCTTTTTTCCAACCTGCTTGAGTGAAGCAATGGCCTTTATCTTCTTTAAGTCTTCTTCTTTTAACCCTGCAAAAAGAGGACATCGTCTTAAGAGATCAGTTGACATAATAATTTCCTTTTGAGATTTAAGTATTAATAACCCTACAGTTTTTTTAGCCTTTTTTCAAGAAAAAAGAGGTTCCTTTCTAATCCATAAAAGGATTTAATAAATTATTTCAATATGTTGAAAGACTATGGAACGACCACATCTCATCTATTTCATTAACTCCTGGATAAATACATGATATTGAAATGAAAGAAAGATTATGTTAATCTTTGTTGAAATTTTATATTGGAGGAAAATAGTTGAGTTCCCTTTATAAAAACCTTGTCTTCTGGGCAATTATCGTCATCATAATGTTTCTTCTCTTCAAACTTTTCAGCCAACCCCGTCAAACAGCCTCAGAAAAAAATTATTCTGAATTCATCTCTGAAGTAGAGAAAAATCAGGTCCGTGAAGTGGAAGCCCAGGGTAGAAATTTGATTTGGAGAGATTTAGAGGGCAAACGTTATAAGACCTATGCACCCGAAGACCCTGAGATGATAAAAATTCTCAGAGAGAAGCGAGTCGTCATCAATGCAAAGAAAGAAAGCGACACTTCTTTCTTACAAATCATCGTCAATTGGGCTCCAATGCTCCTCCTGATTGGTGTCTGGCTTTTCTTCATGCGGCAAATGCAGATCGGTGGTGGAAAGGCTCTCTCCTTCGGGAAGAGCAAGGCCAAAATTCTGACTAAAGAACACCATCAGGTAACCTTTGAGAATGTCGCTGGAATTGAAGAAGCGAAAGATGAATTGGAAGAGATCATTGCCTTTCTCAGGGATCCCAAGAAATTTACAAAGCTGGGCGGAAGGATCCCCAAAGGAGTTCTACTCATCGGTGCCCCTGGAACGGGCAAAACACTTTTGGCCCGGGCGATTGCAGGTGAAGCTGATGTTCCCTTCTTCAGTATCAGCGGTTCTGATTTCGTTGAGATGTTTGTGGGGGTCGGGGCTTCCAGGGTACGCGATCTCTTCCTTCAGGGAAAACGTAATGCTCCTTGTATCATCTTCATCGACGAAATCGATGCCGTTGGAAGACACCGAGGAGCGGGCTTGGGTGGGGGCCACGATGAGCGGGAACAGACTCTGAATCAGTTATTGGTTGAAATGGATGGTTTCGAATCTAACGAAGGGGTCATCTTAATCGCAGCAACAAACCGTCCGGATGTTTTAGACCCTGCCCTACTCAGGCCAGGTCGTTTTGACCGTCAAGTAGTTGTACCCGTCCCCGATGTGAAGGGAAGAGAAGAAATTCTAAAGGTCCACTCTAAAAAGATACCATTAGCTGAGGATGTCAATCTCACCCTCCTAGCCAGAGGAACTCCTGGATTTACTGGAGCTGATCTGGAGAACCTCGTGAACGAAGCAGCTTTACTGGCTGCTCGATTAGGAAAGGAACGGGTCGAGATGGCCGACCTGGAACAGGCCAAAGATAAAGTCATGATGGGTGTGGAACGGAAATCCATGATCATTCCTCTGGAGGAGCGGAGAATTACCGCTTATCACGAGGCAGGCCACACCTTGGTGGCTAAGATGATCCCTGGAACAGATCCCATCCATAAAGTGACGATCATCCCCAGGGGCCGAGCCTTGGGTATCACCCAGCAACTTCCTATTGATGAAAAGCATACCTATCCAAAAGACTACCTGCTGAACAATATTGCAATCATGATGGGAGGAAGGGTAGCGGAAGAATTGGTGTTGAACAGTCAAACCACCGGTGCGGGGAATGACATCGAACGTTCCACAGAGATTGCCAGGAAAATGGTTTGCGAATGGGGAATGAGCGATAATCTTGGGCCCCTGGCCTACGGTAAAAAAGAAGAACAGATCTTCTTGGGAAGAGAATTTGCTCAGCACCGAGATTATAGTGAAGATACGGCGCGTTTAATCGATAATGAAATCAGGGGCATTGTGACCCAGGGTCATGAAAGAGCCAAAGAGATCATCCAGACGAATATGGCCATACTCCATAAACTGGCCAATACCCTTCTTGAAAAAGAGGTTCTCGACGGGAATCAAATCGAAGCCATTATAAAGGGTGAAACGGTTTAATCCCTTTCAAGTCATACCTCCTCCACAAACGAGATGAATCTGATTCGATGCCTTCACATCATGAATGCCAACGAAGCCATCCAACAAATGAAGAAGGTGGGAGTGGGCGTCAAGTTGATGGAAGGAAAGGCCCTCCATTTCAATCTCAAGGTGGAAGGGATCGATCCTCGAACGGCTAACCTTCTCAAACAAGAGATGCTCACCCTGGGCGGGGATGTTGCTGTCGATGGAAGGGGGCTTGATTGCAGTGCCAAACAGACAGATACCCTTCTTATGGGGACCCAAAAAAATTTTGAAAAGCTGATCCTCAAATTAGAACAATACCCGGACCTTCAACCTCTTGGACAGTCCATAAAAGAAACGCTCAAGAACATTTCCAAAACCCATTACTCTATACGCTGCCGGAAACGGACATTGATACTGGGAAAACGAACCCTTCTGATGGGAGTTCTCAATGTGACTCCAGACTCCTTTTCAGACGGAGGGCTTTTTTCTGATACAGAAAAGGCTATTTCTCATGGTCTGAGGATGGTTGAAGAGGGGGCAGATATCATAGATATTGGAGGGGAGTCAACCAGACCAGGTTCAAAACCCCTGGAATTAGAAGAGGAACTTCGCCGGGTCATTCCTGTCATCGAATTTATTGCCAAGGAAGTGAATGTACCAATTTCCATAGATACCTATAAATCGAATGTGGCACAGAGAGCCATTGAAGCAGGGGCTCAAATGATAAATGATATCAGTGGGTTACATTTTGATCCAAGCCTTGCACAAGTAGCAGTAAAAGAGGATGTCCCCCTTGTTCTCATGCATATTCGTGGAACCCCTGAAACAATGCAGAAAGATGTCCATTATGATTCCCTTTTTTCTGAAATACTTCAATACTTAAAGGATTCCATTCAAAGAGCGGAATCTGCTGGATTAGACCCTAGGCAGATCATCATTGACCCTGGAATTGGCTTTGGGAAAACCGTTGAGGACAACCTCCTCATTATAAAAAATCTATATGAATTTCGAATACTTGGGAAGCCAATCCTATTGGGAACATCACGCAAGAGTTTCATCGGAAAGATTCTCAATGCAGAGGCCGGAGACCGATTGGAAGGGACGCTCTCAAGTATTGCTATCGGTGTTCTCAACGGGGCCCATATCATTCGTAGTCACGATGTACTCCAGGCAAAAAAGGCCATTGCCGTGGCTGATGCGATACGCCTGGCAGGGACTTGAAAGTTCGGAGTTATTAGTTAGGAGTCCGGAGTTCAAAGATTGATAAACTTGACCTTGTTAAAGGAATTGTGATAAGCCATTAAAAAAATCACCTTTCCCCAACGGGGCTGGGGATTAGAGATGGATGGATAAGGATGACACGTAAGTTATTTGGAACGGATGGAATCAGAGGGGTTGCCAATGTAGACCCTATGACTGGAGAAATGGCCATGCAGTTGGGCAGGGCCATCGCCCACATTTTTAAGGAGGTAAAGGGAAAGCATCGAATTGTAGTGGGAAAGGATACCCGACTCTCAGGATATATGTTGGAAACGGCTTTGGCTTCTGGCATCTGTTCCATGGGAGCTGATGTGATGTTGGTGGGCCCTTTACCCACTCCAGGCATCGCTTTCATCACCACCAGTATGAGGGCCAATGCGGGTGTGGTGATTTCAGCCTCTCACAACCCTTACTACGATAATGGAATCAAAATCTTTTCTCAGGATGGTTTTAAACTTCCAGACGAGATGGAACACCGGATCGAAGAACTGATCCTTTCCAATCATCTCCATTCCCTTCGGCCCACAGCGAGTGAAGTCGGAAAAGCCCACCGCATCGATGACGCCATCGGGAGGTATGTAGTCTTTCTCAAAAATACCTTTCCCAACAACTTAACATTGGATGGGCTTCGAATCGCTTTAGATTGTGCCCATGGAGCAGCTTATCGAGCAGCTCCCACAGTCCTCGAGGAATTGGGAGCTGAGGTGATACCGATTGGGGTTGAACCCAATGGGGAGAATATCAATGAAAACTGCGGTTCCCTTCACCCAGAGGTCATCAGTCGCCTCGTCCTAGAAAAAGAAGCAGATATCGGAATGGCTCTCGATGGCGATGGGGACCGAATCGTTTTTGTGGATCGAAAAGGGAAACAGGTAGACGGAGATTATATCTTGGCGATCTGTTCTCTCCAAATGTTATCCGAAAACAGGTTGAAAAAGGGAACACTGGTCACCACCGTTATGAGCAATATTGGACTCGACAATACGGTACAGAACGCAGGAGGAAAAGTTATCAGGACTCAAGTAGGAGATCGTTATGTCGTCGAGGAGATGGTCCGGGGGGATTACAATCTTGGGGGAGAACAATCAGGCCATACCATCTTCTTAGATTACAATACGACTTGCGATGGCATCCTCACGGCCTTACAAGTTCTGGCGATTATGAAACAGAAAGAACGTCCCTTAGACGAACTGGCCAAAGTGATGGAACCTCTTCCTCAGGTTCTTTATAATGTAGAAGTAAAAGAGAAGAAAAACCTCTCGGAGTTTCCAGAGATTGAAAAAAGAATGAGAGAGATTGAGAAGTCATTAGGACATTCCGGAAGACTTTTGATTCGCTACTCTGGAACAGAACCTCTCCTCCGGATTATGGTTGAGGGAGAAGATGAAACAAAACTCCATCGGTTTGCCCAAGACCTTATGGGATTGGTAAAAAAACATCTTGGAAAATAGAAGGTAGAAAGTCGAAGGTGGTTAAACCACTTTCTACTTTTCACGACCAACATTCTATTCAGGGAGGGATCATGCCGAGATTGGGTGTCAACATTGATCATGTCGCCACAGTGAGACAAGCTCGAGGAGTCATGTATCCGGATCCTGTCACAGCAGCAGGAATCGTGGAATTGGCTGGAGCAGATGGAATCGTATGTCACCTGAGGGAGGATCGACGTCACATTCAGGACCGAGACCTCCGGATACTCAAGGAGGTGATTCAAAGTCGATTGAATCTAGAGATGGCGGCTACCGAGGAAATGATTCGCATTGCCTTGGCTACCAAACCAAACATCGTCACTCTCGTTCCGGAAAAAAGGGAGGAATTGACAACAGAGGGTGGTCTCGATGTGATCAAATTCTTCCCATCTCTTAAAAAGGCAATTCAACGACTCCACAAAGGGGGAATCCCGGTCAGCCTCTTTGTGGATCCCAAAAAAGATCAAATCAAAGCATCAGAAGAGGTGGGCACCGATGTCATCGAAATTCATACCGGTCACTACTGCGATGCGAAGACTCCTTCTCAGGAAGATGAAGAGTTAAAAAAGATTCTCGATGCAGTCGCGGAGGCCACTCACCGCAATCTCAAGATCGCAGCAGGACATGGTCTGAATTATGTCAATGTCCAACGGATTGCAGAAATTAAGGAAATCGAAGAACTCAATATCGGTCACAGCATTATTGCCCGGGCGGTTTTAGTAGGTTTGGATCGAGCCGTCCGAGAGATGATCGCCCTTATCAAATAAAAGTTCGGAGTAATTAGTTCGGAGTTCAGAATATCTTATTTTAAACTCCGAACTCAAAACTCCGAACTCCGAACTTAAAAGATGATTGTTGGAACGGGTATTGATATTGTGAATATTGATCGGATCGAGCGTCTGATGGCTCGCTGGGGAGACCTTTTTCTTGGTCGGGTCTTTACAGAGAAAGAGATCGTCTGGTGCCAACAGCGGACTCGGCCACCCGAATGTTTTGCCATCCGGTTCGCGGCAAAAGAGGCTTTCCTTAAAGCTATTGGATGGGGGTTTCGAAACGGTATCCAATGGACGGATATCGAAGTGGAGAACGATTCCCTGGGAAAACCCATGTTCTCCTTCCATCAAAAGGCAAAGGAGGTTTGCGAAACCCTCCGAATTGAAAAGGCTCTTCTCACCCTTTCCCACGACCGACCCTACGCCGTGGCCCATGTGCTATTAGAGGAAGGAAATGATGAAAGTAGCGACCTCTGAAGAGATGCAGGAATTGGATCGAAAGGCCATTGAGACCTATCGAATTCCCGGAATTGTCCTCATGGAAAATGCAGGAAGGGGAGCGGCAGAAGTGATCTCCAATACCTTCCCTGATATTCACAAGAAGAAGATAGCGATCATTGCTGGAAAAGGAAACAATGGGGGAGATGGGCTTGTGATCGCTCGATATCTTCTGAATCAAGGGATTTCTGTGAAGGTCTACCTCCTCACCGACCCGAAGGGTCTCCGAGGAGATGCGGAAACTAATTTTAACATCTTCCACCGCATGAAAGGGGAAGTCATCTCTGTTCCCTCTTCCAAAGATTACATAAAAGTGAAAAGAGATTTGGAAAAGTTTGACATCTTGGTTGACGGAATTTTTGGTACTGGACTCGATGCGGAGGTCAGAGGTTATTACAGAGAAGTGATCGATCATCTTAATACACTTCAACAACCCATGGTCGCCATTGACATCCCCTCCGGGTTAGATGCCGACACAGGCAAACCTCTCGGTACAGCGATCCATGCCTCTCTCACCATCACCTTTGGCTTACCCAAAATAGGGCATCTCATCCCACCAGGACTCGATTATGTGGGAGAGATAAAAGTCATCGATATCGGTATCCCCAAGAGATTGGTGGAGGAGGAAAAAATTCCTACCTATCTTTTAGAAAAAGAAGAGATCCAAAGATGGTTGTCCATCCCCCGGAATCCGGATACCCACAAAGGAGATTATGGACACCTATTGGTCATCGCAGGATCGGTGGGCAAGACAGGGGCCGCAGCGATGGCTTGCCAAGCTGCTCTCAGAATGGGGGCAGGCCTGGTCACCCTTGCCATCCCGAAGAGCCTTAATGCCATCATGGAGATGAAATTGACAGAAGTGATGACAGAACCTCTTCCAGAAACCCCCAAACAAACTCTTAGTCTCCGGGCCTTCAGTACCATTGTCCGTCTCTGCGAAAACAAAAGGGCTGTGATCCTTGGTCCTGGTCTTGGAACGTTTAAAGAGACCCAATCGCTCGTCCTCAAACTGATCAGGACATTGGATCTCCCGATCGTCTTAGATGCCGATGGACTGACCGCTCTGGCGACACAACCTAAAACCCTTCCCACTACAAATCGCTCGCTCATTCTCACCCCCCATCCAGGAGAGATGGCAAGGCTGATTCGGTCCCAAGTTAAAGAAGTGCTGGAAGATCGGATTGGACTCAGCAGAAACTTTTGTCAGTCACAACATGTTCATCTCATCCTCAAAGGGCATCCCACCCTAATTACTTCCCCTAAAGGAGAGGTCTTTATCAACCCAACGGGCAATCCAGGAATGGCCTCAGGAGGAACAGGGGATGTGCTCACTGGAATGATTGGTGGATTGGTCTGCCAGGGATTTGACATTCTCCCTTCTCTTCAAATAGCCGTCTATCTCCATGGAATGGCCGGTGATGAAGGGGCTCAAGAGATGGGAGAAAAATCCTTAATCGCAACGGACGTCATTGAAAAAATCCCCGCCCTTCTCAAGGGAAGGATTTGATTCCAGCTTAAAAGTTTGTTAGGATTTTCTAAATCGTTGATTGCCCACTCCTAAAGTCAACTCTTCGGGTCGAGCCCAGGGCGAAGGCTCAGGGTTGCCCCTGAGCGGTTCAATTTCCCCGTCTTAAAGGGGGGCTTGGGGGCCGTCGAATGGGTCAAAATGAGTAGAAATCGCCTGCCCATTTTGCATTGGAATGGGGTTGTCTATGAATATAAGATTTCGCTTTGCCCGCTAAAGGAACGAAAGGAGAGACAGGATGTATGTCGAGATGAAAGTAAAGTTTTTGACGTTTGATTCCACCTCAAATGGATTTGTCGTTCTCTTGATGGATCTATCAAATAAAACTGGGCTCCCCATCTGGATCGGTCCTTTCGAGGCCAATGCCATCGCGATGAAGTTGAAGAAGATAGGCTCCCATCGGCCATCGACCCATGATTTGATCAATAACATTTTGAAGACCCTTCAATCTCAGGTGGTGAAAATCGTGGTCAATGACCTGAAGGAAAATACTTACTATGCATTGATCCACCTCAATCGAGGAGGAGAAGAGATCATCATCGATTCCCGTCCCAGCGATGCCATGGCCATTGCCCTGGCGGTGGACGCCCCAATTTTTGTATCCGAACAAGTCATCGAAAAAGCGCGAACTATTGATATGGAGAAAGAGGGAGATCAGCTAAAGGAATGGCTGGAAAGTCTCAACCCCGATGACTTTAAGTTTAAGGCATAAAGTGGCTATTCAGACCAAAAGTGCATCAGAAACGATTCAAATTGGAAAGAGCATTGGAAGCCGTCTTCTGCCCGGAGATGTTGTGGCCTTGGTGGGTGAATTGGGGGCAGGAAAAACCCAATTCATCAAGGGACTGACTGCAGGAGTGGGAATTGGGAACCCCACTTATATCTCAAGCCCCTCTTTTACACTGATAAACGAATACCCAGGGAAAATACCCTTTTACCATGTTGATCTTTTTCGGCTGGAAAGGGAAAAGGATGCTGAAGAATTAGGTCTGGAGGACTATTTTCAAGGTGGAGGGGTCACAGCTATCGAATGGGCAGATAAAATTCCCTCCTTTCTTCCAACGGAGATGCTCTTAATCCATATTGCTTATACAGGGAAGAATACACGGTCTTTGGAAATCATCGGAAAAGGAAAACGTTTTGAAGACTTAGTGAAAGGACTTCCGGAATTCAGAATTCGGAATTCAGAATGTGGAACTTCTTAACCTCAAATTTTAATTCCGCACTCCACAATCTGCAATCTGCAATCTGTACGGGGAGGTGAAGGAATGGCACTGGTGGTTCAAAAATATGGGGGGACCTCTGTCGGGGATGTTGAGCGGATCAGAAATGTAGCCAGAAGAGTTCTCAACACCAAATACCAAGGCGATGAGGTAGTGGTCGTTGTCTCTGCGATGGCTGGAGAAACAGATAAACTCATCCGCTTGGCCCAACAGGTCACACCAAGCCCTGACGAGAGGGAAATGGATGTGCTCGTCTCAACAGGAGAACAGGTCTCCATTGCCTTGCTCGCCATGGCTCTCAAGGATATGGGAGCGGATGCAAAATCCTATTTAGGATTCCAGATTAAAATTGCCACGGACAGCGCCTTTGGCAAAGCTCGTATTACAGGCATTGAATCGGAGAAGATATTTAAAGATTTAAAAAATGGCCGGGTCGTGGTGGTGGCAGGGTTCCAGGGTGTAGATGAATCGAACAATATTACGACCCTTGGTCGGGGAGGATCTGACACCACAGCCGTTGCCATCGCAGCCGCTCTGAAAGCCGATGTCTGTGAAATCTATACCGATGTCGACGGGGTCTATACGACCGATCCCAACATTTGCTCCAAGGCGAGAAAGTTATCTAAAATCTCCTATGATGAGATGCTGGAGATGGCGAGCCTCGGGGCAAAGGTGTTACAGACCCGTTCTGTAGAGTTTGCCAAAAAATATGATGTCCCCATTCATGTCAGATCATCTTTTAATGATAATCCTGGGACAATCGTTTGCAAGGAGGACAAAGAGATGGAAAGGGTTGTGGTTTCCGGTGTGACTTACAATAAAAATGAAGCAAAGATAGAGGTCATGCGTGTCCCCGACGTCCCGGGAGTGGCCGCCAAACTATTTAAGCCTATTGCCGATGCCAATATTGTTGTGGACATGATCATCCAGACCTCCAGTACTGAGAAAGGGTGCGCCGATGTGGCTTTCACCGTTCCTAAATCCGATTTTGCGAAGACCCTCCGGATTGTCAAAGATACCATCAAGGAGTTTGGTGGGAAAGAGGTGAGTGCTGACGAAAACATTGCCAAGATATCGATTGTGGGGGTAGGGATGAGGAGCCATTCCAGTGTAGCCACTCAGATGTTCTCTGCCTTGGCCAAGGAAGGCATCAATATCCAAATGATCTCCACTTCGGAGATCAAAATCTCCTGCATCATCGACTCCAAATATACTGAATTGGCGATACGAGCCCTCCATGATGCCTTTGAACTGGATAAGCCGGCCGTCACAGAAGAAAAATGATCAATGCAAAATGCAAAATTGTAAGTGATCATTGATCATTGTTAATTAGTAATTTTGCAATGAGGAAGTTATCTTTGAGTCCTTTAAGTCCAATCAAAATTTACGACACCACACTCCGCGATGGTTCCCAAGCAGAAGACATTGCTTTTTCTGTTGAGGACAAAGTCCGGATCGCACAAAAGCTGGATGAATTAGGTATCCACTATATCGAAGGGGGATGGCCTGGCTCCAATCCAAAGGACCTCCAGTTTTTTCAAGAGATCAAATCCATTTCCCTTTCTCAGGCGAAGATGGCTGCTTTTGGAAGCACTTGCCGAGCAGGAATTCCACCCCAAAAGGATCCTAACATCCAGGCTCTGATCGAGACGGGTACGAAGGTGGTCACCATTTTCGGAAAGTCCTGGGATATTCATCCCATCGAGGCATTAAATATTACCCTCGATCAGAATCTCGAGATCATCCATGGCTCGATTCGATTCCTCAAGGATCGCGTTTCAGAAGTTATTTTTGATGCAGAACACTTCTTCGACGGATATAAAAGCAATCCCCAGTATGCCCTCTCCACACTGAAGGCAGCTCAGGAAGCCAAGGTTGATTGGATCGTCTTATGCGATACCAATGGAGGGACTTTCCCCGATGAAGTCCAATCTATCGTCAAAGAGGTAAAAAAGAAAATCGCAGTCCCCCTTGGTATTCATGTCCATAACGATACCGAGATGGCAGTGGCTAACACCATCCTGGCGGTCAAAGAAGGGGTCGGGATGGTCCATGGCACGATTAACGGGTATGGGGAGCGATGCGGGAATGCCAATCTCTGTTCCATCATTCCAAATCTCAAGCTGAAAATGGGAATTGATTGTATCACAGATGACCAGTTGAAAAAAATCACTGAGGTCTCTCGTTTCGTCTCCGAGTTAGCTAACCTCCCTCATAATAAATACCTCCCCTATGTGGGGGATAGCGCTTTTGCCCACAAGGGCGGGGTCCATGTCAGCGCCATCCGAAAGAGGGAGGCCACTTACGAACATGTTTCCCCAGAACGGGTTGGAAATCATCAGAGGGTTCTGATCTCTGACCTTTCCGGCGAATCGAACATCCTCTATAAAGCTGCTGAATTTAAAATCGATTTCGAAAGCAAGGACCCAAAGGTCAGGGAAATCCTCGAAGATTTAAAACGCCTGGAAAACCAGGGGTTTCAGTTTGAGGGAGCAGAAGGCTCTTTTGAGATCCTCATCAAAAAAGCCCTCGGACAACACAGGAAATTCTTTGAACTGATGGGATTTCGTGTGATTGTGGAGAAGAAGACAGAGGAAGAAGTTCCCCTTTCAGAAGCAACCATTATGGTTCGTGTGAAAGATCAGGTGGAGCATACCGCAGCCGTCGGAAATGGTCCGGTCAATGCCCTGGACAACGCCATACGAAAGGCCCTGGAGAAATTCTATCCTGAATTGAAAGAAGTGAAACTGCTCGACTACAAAGTCAGGATCCTTTCTACGAAGGATGGAACCGGAGCGCAAACGAGGGTTCTGATCGAATCGGGGGATGGAAAATCGAAGTGGGGAACGGTTGGAGTCTCTGAAAACATCATCCAGGCAAGCTGGGAAGCCCTCGTAGACTCGATTGACTACAAGCTTCTAAAAGAAGAAAAAGAATAAGCACCAAATTCATTTCAGATTTCAAATCGCAGATTGCAGATTGAAAAATCTGAAATCTAAAATCTAAAATTTGAAATCATAATGAAATACTTTTCCCTCCACCAGCAATGGGTTCTCTTTTTTATAGCTCTTCTTCTCCTCGGTATCCTCTATTTTAAATTTTATTACCATCCCCTCCCTTCCCCACCGGAAGCGATCATTAGAGAAATTGTGGTAGAGGTTTTAGGAGAGGTTCGAAATCCTGGAGTCTATCTTTTCCAAAATCCACCCACTTTAAAGGAGGCGATCGAAAGAGCAGGAGGTTTGAAGGAAACTGCCCTATTCGATGCAACCTCGTACTCAGAGATATTGGAAACGGGGGTTCTCCTCACCATAACGAAAGAATCTTCTCAAATCCCCCCTCACCCCCCTTTACTAAAAGCGGAAAATGGGGGGATTAAACATGACGAAATAAAAATAAAAATCGGCAGGATGGCTGCCAATAAATTGCTCGTCTTTTCCATCCCCCTCGACCTCAACCGAGTATCCATAGAGGATCTTTGTTTGATCCCCGGAATCGGTGAGTCCTTGGCCCAAGAAATGATAGCCTATCGGGAAAGAAGGAGAGGTTTTCGATCAGTTGGAGAATTAAAAAATGTAAAAGGTATCGGTGAAAAGAAATACCAAAACCTTAAAGGGTTTTTTATTACCAAATAACTTTTTTAAATTCCTCATTTAAAAAAGATTTGGAAACCTTCACTTGGAAAACTCAATAGGCTGTGAACAGGCGTTTCCGCCTGCATTGTAATCGTACACCATTCGGGCACCGTAGTCTGCTCCCACGCTCATGATCCCTAATAAGACCAGGAAAAGTAGAAGAAATAGTAACCTACCTTTTTTAGGAAAGGGCCGTGCGATCAAAGCCCAGATGGATAAGGTAATGCTCAATCCTAATGTTACAAGCATCATTTTTTCGTGCATCTCTAAGAGATGTTCCCGCACCGAACGCGAAACCATTACTCCTTCCTCCCCATAGAGTCCCGTTCCAACTGCAGCCCCTGCAGAGAGCGTCCCGAGGATGAGCAATAAAAATCCTGCTGTTGTTAGAGTATTGTTTCGAAAAATCCAACTCAAAAAATAAAAGAGTGCAGCACCCACTAAAAATGCGATTGGGAAATGAACCACCAATGGGTGGATGTTTTGAAGGTGCTGCACTCCTGGAAGAAGGGTCTCAAACATAGGCTTACTTGATCGACTCAATGGTCAAGAAGTTGCTTCCGCCGCTTGTATAGGCTTTGCCAGTGACAGTAGCCATACGTCCCATTTTGTCAATAACTCCTTTGGGTAAACCTGTTTTGTCTTTATTGGGTAATAAGACAAAGACCTTCCCGGTTCCTTCCTCAAGGAGCCCTGCTGGAATACCAGCTTTAACACAGTCGATAGCGCACTGCCGATGACTCTCACCTTTTGCTCCCATCAACGAATAGCAGTAGGTATCGATCACTTCCCCTTTGACTGTCACGGTTTCAGCTGCGTAGACTGGAATAACAATGTTTAGAAACATCAAAAAGCTTATTAATACACCGAGAATCATTATCTTCCGCATGGTAATCTTCTCCTTTCTTCCTGCTTAATCTTGTTTATCGATTTCAACGTAGTTTACCACTCGCCCTCACTCATCACCTCCTTTGCCAATCACACTAAAATAAATGGCCTTAAAAATAAATAAGGTAAATTATGTATTTTATCGTAAAAAATGTTGTATTTGTCTAATCATCCCTCTTTTGCCATCTCAACGGCCACCTGAAAAGCCCTCTCCATATCTGGTAAGTGCGTCATTTCAGGAACCACCTGGATATATCTAACGATTCCTTTTCTATCCACGATGATTACGGATCTCGCAAAAAGCATGAGTCCTTCAGTCAAAAGCCCTGTCGAACGGGCGAAATCCCCTTGCTTGTAATCTGATAAGTATTGAAGATTCGTAAGCTTTGCTTCATTGGCAAAACGTTTTTGCGCAAAGGGTGTATCACGGCTGATGACAATTCTTTTGACACCCGGGGGGAGTGTATTCCCCTTCTCTCCCAGATAATGGGTCTGTGCATCGCAAACCGGGGTGTCAAGAGAAGGGACGACGCTGAGAAGGAGAACAGAACCCCTTTCTTTGGACAGATCTACATTATTCATGGTCATCGCATCTACTAAACCAACTGGTGGTAGAGGTTTTCCAATTGATATGGATGAACCCAGAAGTTTAACCGGATTTCCTTTAAAGGTTACCTGTGTGCCAGGTTGTGATGAAGCCCTATCCATTGGAATCTTTGGTTGTGTCGTTGCACAGCCAAAGATCATAACCATTAGAAAACATAAAAGAATAATTAGATTTTTATTAGATGTCATGTAACTCCCTCCTTTTAACTAATTTCGGAATCACTTGGGCTACTGTTTTATAAATAATCATCCTGCACAAGGAATTCAATAAAATTGTTCACTTTCTTAAATCTCATGCTATAATTTTAATTAAATTTTCCGTCCAAATGGGTGGGGCAAAAATCTTCTGAAACATAAATTTGAACCCTCTTTTCTTCAAAGAAGAGATAGAGGGATTGACTTAAATCAAAGATTTTTCTACTTATCAATAGTATTCATGTATAATTTTATAGATTTTGATCCTGTGGAAAGAAAGGGAGGTTTCTATGGGAAAGAAGGCTGCAAGAAATTTCTTCATCTTGGGAACAGTCATCTGCACCGTTGTCTTTATCTGGCTCACAATCGACACCCACACCACGATTCCTAAACGAACAAATATCGATAAACTTACAGACGAGGTCGTCCTGGGGAAAAGGGTTTGGCACAAATATAATTGTAATGATTGCCATACCATCCTCGGTATTGGAGGCTATTACTCTCCGGATGTAACAAAAGCCTACTCCACACGAGGAGAGATCTGGCTAAAGGCTTTCTTAAAAAATCCAGAAAGTCCTGACCCTCAAAGAAGAAAAATGCCAAATTTTAATCTTTCTGAGGATGAAATCAATAAACTCATCGCTTATTTCAAATGGGTGGACGCCATCGACACCAACCAATGGCCTCCCAAACCTGTCTCTGTGGTAAATAAGTCAGAGGTTGCCCTGAAGGGAAAACCTCAAACTCTTCTAGGAAAAAATGTCTTTGACCAATATCGGTGTGACCTATGTCATAAGATCGAGGGCAAAGGTGGAGTAATTGGCCCTGATCTTAGCAAAGTAGGAAGCCAACGGGATCTTAGTTGGATTGCCAATCAGATCAGAGACCCAAAATCGAATAAACCGGATGGCCAGATGCCTCCTTTCCCACAGATTTCAGAAGCTGAAATTCATGCTTTGGTCGAGTATCTGACAAACCTCAAATGAATTAGTTTTGAGTTCAAGGTTCGGAGTTTAGAGTTTAAATTTAAGGATCTCCGAACTAATTACTCCAAACTATTCAGTCTGAACTAAGAATAAGGAGGGAGATAAGATGGTTTACGAATCGCAAAAAATTGCCATAAAATATTTTGTTATTTCAGCAATCTTCTTTGGCCTTCAGGTAATTGTCGGCCTCCTTCTCGTTTCCAAATACATCTGGCCGGACCCGCTTATTGGATTTCTTCCATTCAATACTGCCCGTGCCATCCACACTAATCTTCTCGTCGTCTGGATGATCTTCGGGTTTATGGGAGGAACCTACTATATTGTACCGGAGGAATCTGAAACAAAACTGTTCAGTAAGAAACTGGCCAACTTGCAATTCTGGCTTCTTCTCTTGGGCGGCCTGGTGGGAGTGCTTGGATTTCTCTTCGGCTGGACAGCTGGAAGGCCTCTCTTAGAATTACCCGTGGAGCTGAAATGGGCAATTGTGATCGTGGCTCTGATCTTTATCTTCAATGTTTTTATGACCATGATCCGAACGAAGAAATGGACAGCCATCCAAGGCATGCTTTTGGGAGGGATAATCATGTTGGCTGTCATGTGGCTCTTTGGGATCCCCTTCTTTAAGAACCTCACCCTCGACTACTATTACTGGTGGTGGGTCATACATTTATGGGTGGAAGGAGCCTGGGAACTGATCGCTGCCTCCCTCATGGCCTTTGTCCTATTGAAAATTACAGGTGTGGATCGCCAGGTCATTGAAAAATGGCTCTATGTTGAGGTGGCTTTGGTTCTGATCACCGGCATTATTGGAACAGGTCACCATTATTACTGGATCGGAACACCAGGATATTGGCTCTGGTGGGGTGGAATCTTCAGCGCTCTTGAGCCTGTACCAATCATTTTAATGGTCTTTGATACCCTGAATCATGTTAAACATAAAAAAATCGAAATCACCAATCGCCTTGTCCTCTACTGGGCAGTGGGCTGTGCCATTTTCCATTTCATTGGTGCAGGAGTTTTGGGATTCGCCCATACGTTACCTATTGTTAATCGTTGGACTCATGGAACTCAGGTAACCGCCTCCCACGGCCATATGGCTTTCTTTGGTGCCTATGCCATGGTTATCCTAACTACAATCTATTATGCTTTGCCTAAATTGAAGGGGTTAGAACAATTTAATCAAAAGAGAGGATTTTGGGTCTTCTGGATCACCACCATCAGTGTGGCAATAATGGGTTTAGCTTTTGGAGTGGCAGGCGTGATCCAATCCTATATGTGGCGAGGATTGGGAATGGATTTTCTCACTGTTCAGGGCTTTATGAGACCCTGGTTTATGATCGTTTTATTTGGTGGACTTGGACTATTTATCGGAGTGATTATCTACATCATCGATGTTTTAACATTAGCAAGTAAAAAAAGTCAGTGACTAGTGGTCAATAGTCAGTTGTGAAAATCTAAAATCTGAAATCGGAAATCTAAAATAAATAATGTCTTCTGTCATTACAGAAACCATAGAAATTTTAAAAGAAAAATCCCCTATTCCACTTCAGGATATATATATCGATGACTTAGTCATTGGCATCTTTTTTACAGGAGTGAAGCTATCAACTAGCCATGGGGGCGTTGCCTTCACTCCCATTGGCGAGATTCCAGAGGCAGTTTGTTGCCCTACCACGGCAGCCCGAATGCCCCAGGCTGGGAATTTAGAAGGAAACCCTGTTTCAGAAATCCTTAAATATGCCATGGACCCTAATGTCTTGAAGAGCGCTATCGGTGTGGCCACCCTTAATGCTCTCTCCCAATTTTTTATCGAATCTGAGGACGGAAGAGAATATGAGACCATCAAAGAAAAGGACGGCTTTGATCTTTTAGAAATCAAACCTGATGAGACCGTTACACTAATTGGTGCCTTTGGTCCATATATCCGTCGTCTTAAAATGATGGGAATATAATACTCCCCAAAAACTGGACAGAGGTATAAGGTGCATGTTAGCCTGCCATAACCGAGAAGGAGGAATGGCACGATGCGTAACATGCGGAGAGGACATGATGCTGCTTTTAAGGCCAAGGTCGC
>Ga0208457_1000332_pt1 | contig 51949 bp, 36 predicted proteins | sample June2015DPH_10_1_FD_185513 | JGI IMG/M metagenome (GOLD analysis project Ga0208457, IMG submission 185513) | Peatland microbial communities from SPRUCE experiment site at the Marcell Experimental Forest, Minnesota, USA - June2015DPH_10_150... | ecosystem: Environmental > Terrestrial > Soil >... | reverse complement strand
AGCAGACTTTTCGCGGCCGTGCGCTGCTCGGCGAACGGCCCGGACGCGGACTTCGATCTCTCCGCCTCTCTCGCGGACGCGGCCGCTCAGGTCCGGACCGATGTCCCTGTCTCGGTGCTCAAGAGATCGCGGGACGGCCAGACCGTCCTCACCCTCGTGGAGCTCGGGACGGGCGAGCTCCGGCCCGGCCGCTACAACCTCCAGTTTGTCGCCAAGGAGAAAGGCGGCCCTTCGGCCGCGTCCGCGACCGTGGAATTCATCGTCCGATGAAAGACTTTTGTGCGCGGACCGGACTTCAGGTCCCGGGCCGTTTCAGGAAATCCCTGGCTGTCCCCATGTGAGGTGGGGCGTCACTGGACCCGCCGGATGCGGGGATCGGTGAAGATGTCCCGCTCGTCGGTGCTCATCGAGGAGAACTCGGAGACGACGGCCCCCTTGTCGCCGGCCTGGAACCAGTGGAGTCCGTTCGGAGCGATGGTGTACTGGTCTCCGGGTCTCAGGATGATCTCGTGCCAGACCTTGAGATATCGCTTGTGCTTTTTCGGGGCCCTCGCCCGCGGCTTCGGCGTCCGGTCGCCGGCCACGTAGAGATAGACCTCTCCGAAGCGGCAGCGGAAGGTCTCCTGCTTGCCGATGTTCCTGTGGTTGATCGGGGGGTGCTTGTGCTCCGGGCAGGTCTGGCGGGGGAGGAGGACCATTTCCTTGGCGCAGTAGCGGTCGTTGTTCTCGTAGACTGCGACCTGGAGGCCGATGTGCCGGAGGTCACCGAGTCCGAGGTCGGTCACCTCGATGTTGTCCTTTTCAAAGGGCGTGAGGACGATCCGCGCCTTCCTGAGGAGCTCGAGCGTCCGGGCCTTGGCCAGGGCCTCGGCCTTCAAGGCGGCTTTCGTTTTCACGTTTCCCTCCGTGTGAAGGAATTATAATCCCGGAGCGCGAAGAAATAAAGGCCAGGCCCGGCCCGTTTCAAGCGTCTTTTTCTCCCGGGCTGGGGCCGGCCCTACCAGCGATCGTGGCGGACGAGCTCGCCGACGGGCTTGCGCTTTTTCGGAGGAAGAGAATCGGCGGGATAGCCCAGCGGCGTGAACGCCGAGGGGACCACCCCTGCGGGGAGTCCCAGGACTTCTCGGGCCGCCCCCGGGTCGAAGGCCGCGATCCAGCACGTCCCCAGCCCCTGGTCTGCGGCGGCCAGAACGAGATGGGTCATGGCGATCGTCGCGTCGACCTCGGCGGCGTTCCAGCCGTCGGCTTTCCTGACCCAGCCTTCGGCCGGCAGGGCGCAGACCGCCAGGACGAGGGGCGCCTGGGTGAACCAGTCGCGGCCGTAGATGCGGCGCAGTTCCTCCTCCCGTCCCTTAGTCCGGATGACCAGGACGCGGAAGGCCTGGCGGTTGGCCGCGGTCGGCGCCAGGCGGGCGGCCTCGAGGACCCTGGCCAGCTTCTCTTCTTCAACCGGGTCAGGCTTATAGGCCCGGACGCTGTATCGCTTCTTTATGAGTTCCTGAAAATCCATTCCCAGTCTCCTTTTTTCTAATTCAGTGACACACAACTAAATCCCTTAATTCTCAAGCAAATCCACTTTTCGATAATTTCGGTAATTAGTTGTATGTCACCGAAATCAATCACCCTCGAGGAGGAAGGCATAGCGGCCGGAGCCGGTCTTGATCCGCACCGCGCCGTCCTTGTCGACGGCTTCATCCACTCCCGCGACGCCCGGCACGAACCGGCCGTTCTCCCAAAGCGCCTTTCCGCCTTCCGTCACCCGGACATTCCGCAAGTTGAACTTGGGGATGACGATCTCCGCCGCCGATCCCACCGGAACGACGGCCTCGACCCGGACGCTCCCGTCCGTCCGCGACCAGGTGCAGCCCACCTCGCCCCGAAGGGTCTGGACGGATCCCGACGCATGCCTGAGGTCCCTGACCATCTGCGGCTGAAGCAGGACCTTCTCGAATCCGACGCTCCCCGGGGCCAGGTTGATCCCCGCCAGGGCCTTGTAGAGCCACGCCCCCACGCTCCCGAACATCGGGTGGTTGTGGGAGTTCATGGACGGCCCTTCACGCTTCTGCCAGAGCTCCCAGAGCGTCGTCGCCCCGTTCTCGATCATGTAGCCCCAGCTCGGGTAGGTCGTCTGGACCGCGATGTCATAGGCGAGGTCGGAGCTCCCGCTCCGCGTCAGGAGCTCCATGATGTATTTGGTGCCGATGATGCCCGTGGTCAGGTGAGAGTTGTGCTTGTAGACGATGTCGTCGAACAGCCTGCCCCAGGCGTCGCCCTCCTTTTCCGTCGCGATCCCGAGGAAGAGCGGCAGCGTGTTGGCCGTCTGGGTCCCGTCGGCGTAGTCTCCGGTCTTCGGATCGTAGTATTCACGGTTGAAGGCCGCCCGGATGTCCCCGGCCAGCCTGTCATAAAGCGCCGCGTCCTGGCCCTTCCCCAGGATCCGGGCCGCGTCCGCCAAAATCTTCACGTCATAATAATAATAGAATGACGAAACGATGGCGCCCGGGCATTTCTCGACGGCCACCCAGTCGCCGTACGAGCTGAACTTGACCAGCCCGTTCTCGGCCTGGCTCCTCAGGAACTCGACATATTTCCGGAGCCCGTCGTACTGTTCTTCAAGGACTCTTGTGTCGCCGTAATACTGGTACATGTACCAGCAGAGCAGGGGATAGGCCGTGGCCCAGGCCGGGTCGGCCTTCTCGCCGCCCCAGATATGCGGCACCGTGTCCGAGAGCCTGCCCTTGTCGTCCTGGACGTCGCGGATGTCGCGGACGAAATTCGTGTAGAAGGCGGCCATGTCGAAGTTCATCATGGCCTCTTCGGCCGTCCCCTGGGCGTCGCCCATCCAGCCCATCCGCTCGTCCCGCTGGTCGCAGTCGGTCGGGATGCTGTGAAGGTTCGTCTTCTGGCCCCAAGTGATGATCCGCTGGAGACGGTTGAGGATGTCCTTCGAGGCGACGAAGCTGCCGATGGGCCGCACGGCCGAGTGGGCGACGCGGCCCCGGATCGAATCCGGCATCGGAGTCCCGGGAAAGCCCGAGAGCTCGACGTAGCGGAAGCCGTGGTAGGTGAACCGCGGCTCCCATGTCTCCTCGCCTTCGCCTTTCAAGATGTAATGGTCCTCGGCCCGGGCGGCGCGGAGGTTTTCCCGGTTGATCATGCCGTTGTCATAGACGAGTTCGACGAATCTCATCCGGACGTCCGTCCCCCGCGGGCCCTTGACCCTGAGCCTCGCCCAGCCGCTGAAATTCTGGCCCATGTCGAAGACATAAACGCCCGGCTGGGGGCTGGTCATCTTGACCGGGAGGACGGTGTCCACGACCTGGATGGCCGGCATCATCTGCGCGGAGAGGACCCCGGCCGGGGCTTTTACAGCTTCCACAGGCCCCCAGGCCTTGTCGTCGAACCCCGGCCTGTCCCATCCCGGAGTTTCGAGGCGGGCATCATACGTTTCGCCGTTGTAAACGCTATCCTCCAGGATGGGGCCGTTCGCCGCCTTCCACGACGCGTCGCTGACGAGGCTCGTCCGCGTCCCGCCCTCGAGCTCGATATTGATCTGGACGAGCAGGGCCCGCGAGCCGTACTTGCCGTTCCCGAGGACGACTCCGACGGCGTTCGGTCCTTGGCGCAGGGCGTTCGTCACGTCGTAGGTCACGTAAAGGACGCGCTTGTCGTAGGTTGTCCACCCCGGGTCGAGGACATGCCCCCCGGCCTTTCTCCCGTTGACGCGGAGCTCATGATAGCCGAGGCCGCAGACGAAGGCCCGGGCCCGCTTCACCCTCCCGCCGAGAGGGAATTCCTTCCGGAGCTGGTTCCTGCCCCCGATCCAGCTCCCTTTCCATTCGGTCCGCTCGAAAAGCCCGGCATCGAAGCGCGCCGTATCACTCCAGGGGCTCTCCCTCCCGTCTTTGTCCCAATACGTGACCTTCCAGAAATATGTTTTCCCGCTTTCCAGGCCTTTGCCCGCATAAACGACCTGCGTGGACTTGGCCGAAACGACCTTGCCGGTGTCCCAGATGTCGCCAGCCGCGGCGGCCGGATCGGACGACACGATCATTTGATACGCGGACTGCGCCTGGCCGCGCCCGGAATGCTCCAGAACCCAGAAGAAGCGGGGCTGCCTGACGTCGACACCCATCGGGTTTTCCAGGTATTCGCAGCGCAGCCCCGTGGGCGCCTGGGGCCCGGGATTCTCGGCGGCGGGCAAGAATGCCGCAATGGCCAGAATGAAGACCATTGCCGTGACGGCCATCAGGGATCTTGCGCGATTCGCCATGGGGACACCTCCTCCTCGGATGAATAGAATGCGCTTATTATGGGAAAAAAGCGATGACTTGTCGATAGGTTTCGGGGAGGCGGGATTGACACTCTCGGCCGCCGGCACTATATTTCGTCCATGAGGGGGCGGAAAAAAACGGTCGGACTCGCCGCCGTCGTCGGCCTTTGGCTTTCGGCGGCACCTCTCGTGGCCGGTCCCGGCCCCGAAATCTGGGAGGCGTTGCGTTCGGCACAGCCGAAGAAGGCCGGCTGTTCTGTCAAGGGGACGGTCCTCGTCCGGGACGCCTTCACTTTCCGTCTGGATTCCGGCGCATTTTTTCCGCTCGCTGAGGTCTCAGGGCGGGTCGTCGGAGGCGTCTTCAAGGGGCGGGGTCGCTTCGAGCTCATGCCGGCCACCGAGAACGAGCGGCGATTACTCGCCCTGCGCTCGAGGCAAAAGGACCTTCAGGTTCTGTCCGATTCGTTTGAAGAGGCCGTTTTTCTCTTCACCGACGGCGCCGAGAAGGAGCTCCTCTCGCCCGGTCAGGTCATCCCCGCGGACGAGAACGAACTGGCCTCCGCCTATCATCGGATCCTGAAAAGGGCGGAAAAAGACGTACATGCCGACCTTCGCTTGAGGCTGCTATCCGACCTCCTGGAGGAGGCGCCCGCCTCCCGGGGGCTGTTCCTAGCCTGCTTCGACGGCGCCAAGCTCCCGCCGGCGATCGCCGTGTTCGCTCCGAGAGGCTTGAACGGAACCTGGCTCGGGCCGGACAGCGACGTGGAAACGACCGCCCTGATCGTGATCCACGATGAAAAGGGAGGCTGCTGGTACAGCGAGCGGCCCCTCGTGTCCCGCGAGCTTCCGCACGATCCGGTAACGCCCGACCTCCATGCCCTTCATTATTCGGTGGAGACGACGATCCGGAAGAACACGGACATCGAGGGGAGAACGACGATGCGCTTTCGCTCCGCCGCGGCCGGCGTCCGCGTCATCCCGCTCGACCTTTTTGGTAAACTCCGGGTGGATTCGGTCCGGCTCAAAAGGAGGGGCGGTCCGGCTTTTGATACGGCCTTCATCCAGGCGGACGACAAGAGCACCGACCCTCTCCTCGTGATCCTGTCCGTTCCGCTCGCGGCCGGCGAAGAAGCCGAGCTCACGACGGAATATCACGGGGACGAGGTCCTTCATGACGCCGGCGAAAACAACTATTATATCGGGGCTCGGCAGAACTGGTATCCCGACCTGAACGGCATGCGCGACTGGGCCGTCTATGATCTCACCTATCGGATCCCGAAGAATCGTCAGATTGTTTCCTCGGGACGGCTGATCGAGTCGACGACGGACGGGGATTTCCTGGTTTCCCGGTATACGTCCGGACAGCCGGTCCGCGCCGCCGGCTTTAATTACGGTGTCTTCAAGCTCATCGAACGGGCCGACCCGGATTCCGGGATCAAGGTCCGGGTCTACACGAATCCGGGCCAGACCAACTTCGCCAAGCAGCTGCTGGCTGTCCTGCCGACCGTTCATTTCGACACCGTGTCCATGGCCGAAGACACCCTGGCCGACAGCATCAACACGGCGCGTGTTGGCACGCTCTATTTCGGCCCGTTGCTCCAGAATGATGTCGCCGTAACGCAGCAGACCGACTGGAGCTTCGGGCAGAGCTGGCCGACACTCATCTATATCCCCTACATGGCGTTCCTCGACTGGGTCACTCGGGCGGAGCTCGGGCTTTACGACGCCAAGTCCTTCGTCGAACAGGTGACGCCCCACGAATTCGCGCATCAGTGGTGGGGACACCGGGTCGGCTCCGCGACCTATCGGGACGCCTGGCTTGAGGAGGGCCTGGCCGAATTCACCGTGAGTCTGGTGGTCGAGCGAGCCCAGGGCGCGAAAGAGTTCCGGAATTATTGGGAGCGGGCGAGAAAGGTTATTCTGGAAACGCCGCGGCATTCCGTCTGCGCCAACTGGGAAGCCGGCCCGATCTCCTTGGGGACCCGTCTGATGTCCGGGGAGACACCCCAGGCCTACAGCGCCATCGTCTATCGCAAGGGGGCGTTCGTCATCCAGATGCTGCGCAGCCTGTTCTGGGACCCGAAGAACCCCAACCATGACCAGCGTTTCATCGCCATGATGAAGGACTTCATCGAGACTTGGGCCGGCCGGAATCCCGCGACCAGGGATTTTCAGGCGATCGTCGAACGCGACGCTCCGGCGCCCTTCACGGGAAACATGGGCTGGTTTTTCCGCGAGTGGATCGACGGCACGGCGCTGCCGAAGATCGAGTCCTCCATCCGCGTCGAAGACGCCGGGAAAGGCCGATACCGGCTGGCGGGGAGCATCGTCCAATCCGGCGTCCCCGACGATTTCCGGAGCATCATCCCGCTCTATTTTGAATTCGAGAAGGACCGGTTCATGAGATTTGCCCAAGCGACCATCACCGGCAACCGCACCATTCCGGTTCAGGGCGAAAGCTCGCTGCCCAAAAAACCTGTCCGGATCGTGGCCAACCCCAATTTTGAGTGGTTGACGGGCCGTTGACGCGGTGGAAGCGGGCCAGTTTTTCTGAGTCCGCCGGTTCGCCTTGACGGGCCCTCCGGCTTCCTGTAAAATACGGCCCATTCCGGTGGGGCTGTAGCTCAGCTGGGAGAGCGCTTGAATGGCATTCAAGAGGTCGCCAGTTCGATCCTGGTCAGCTCCACCACCGAAAGAACCCCATATCAATCAATAAACTCAGATAGTAACTAGCAGATTCCGTCTCCTTGATGAATCCATCATCGTAGTTCTTTTTCATTCATTTTCGACCGGGGTTTTGGCGCAAATCTTGACACTCACCCCTGGGATATATTGCCCACTATCGATCAACGTCGTATTTCGGCCTTGAGGACGAGAAACACAGGAACAAGAAGATACGATCCTCCTAGCAGAAGTTCAATGGATAAAGCGTTGGACTCCGGATCCAAAGGTCGGAGGTTCGAATCCTCTCAGGCACGCCATTCCTAATTCCCTGAAAATCCTGAAGTTACAGGATTTCCCAGCTTCCCCGCCAGGCTCGATTTTCCCGCCGTGTCACAGCCGTGTAACAGATTTACCCCATTTGGGACCCCAATTGGGGTTTTTTCGGCCAGCCTGTCAACGGCAGTCCGGCGCCTTTCGTCGGTCGAATGGACATACCGCTGGGTCACCGCAATACTCGCGTGGCCGAGTAGAGAACGGACGGTTTCGATGTCAACGCCTCTCTCAACGAGCCTCGATCCGAACGTATGCCTTAAGTCATGGAAGCGTAGTCCCGCTATCCCGACTCGCCGGCAGGTAGCCACGAAGGCAGTCTTCACCGTCGTGAGTGGCTTCCCGGTCTTGGGGTTGGGGAACACATAGGGGCTTTGGCCGTCCTGGCCTTTGAGCCTCGAGAGCTCGTCGTGTAAGGCAGCGTTGAGGGGGATTGTCCGGGGCTTCCCGCTCTTGGTCCTCTCTACTGTGAGCACCATCTCTTTGAGATCCACCTGTTCCCAGCGGAGGCTCAGGATCTCCTGCAACCGCATCCCCGTGTGGAGTGCAACGCTGATGATTGAGCGAAGAACAGGGTAGGAAGCACTCTTGAGCCTGACCTCTTCTTCCTCGGTCAGGACACGCTCCTTGAGTCGGTCCTTCTCCGAGGACTTCTTGATTCTTGCGGCAGGATTGGTCTCGAGATAGCCCTCGTCAATAGCAAGGCTGAACATCTTTTTAAGGAGGGCCAGGTACCGGTTGGCAGAGCTCTTGGAATTGCCTGATTTCAGCCTCCAGGCAAGGCATTTCTGGATCATGAGGGGAGTAACCTCGTCGAGATAGATGTCCTTGAAAAAGAGCCCGAGAATACCCAGCCTGGATTTGTCCGACCGCCAACTCCGTTTAACGTTCCTGGCGTAGTCATCGATGAAAATTTGGGAAAACTCGATGAATCTAATCCGTCCTTTCCGCCGGCAAGCCCCTGGCATACGAGCAGATTCAGCAAGGGCCGCCTTCCTGAGAGCAGCTTCAGCCTCCTCCCTTGAGGACGCTCCGTCCTCGACCCGTTGGATCCGCTTCCCCTCGACGTTCCAGTAGTCAAGATACCATCGGATCCGACCGTCCCTTGTTTTCCTCTGATAGATCGCACCATAGCCAAAATTGAAGCGAGTCTTTGAATTGGCTTTCGCCATCTCGCCTGTACCTCCTTTTTCATCATGCGATCTTTTCATATTGCTTCCAGGAGGCATTGTCAAGCCGGAGGGGTCGAGGCAGGGGAGGGGCCTAGTTCTTTCCTTCTCGAGCCAGGAGTCGATCTCCTCTTTCTTGAAGCGGATCCCCAGGCCCCTTCTCCTGATGCTAGGTAAACCTCCTTTCTTATCGAGTCGGTAGATAGTGCAGGGGCTTACCCCTAGGTATCCAGCTACCTCCTTGACTGTGAGAAGCCCCTGGCTCGAGATGTTACGGATCGTGCGAGCTGTTCCCACTATCTCCATGGGACACCCCCGCAAGCCGGCTGTTCCATCGATCCTCCATCGACCATCTCAGAAGGCATCGCAGTCCGCCCCGCAATGTTGACCAGATGCATCTTATTCATGGCCGATCTCAACTTCGAGAAATGGAGTGTGACTCTTCGTTTTCCGAAGTCGCATTCCCAGCGGAAACGGCTGGCTCTCCTATACCAGCCTTGTCCTTCTTCGGTTTCTGTAGTGTCGGGGTGGGTTTTGACACTTCGGGAATTGTAGTCTTTTTATAATTTGCCATACCCACCGGTCGCGAATCCGCAACGTGATGGTCATACCCACTCGTCAGCTCGTAGAGATTCGAATACCTGTGCAACCCTCCATACTTGGTCCTTCTGATCCAACCGGCCTTCTCCAATTCCTTAAAGGCCTTCGAGACCGTGGAGGGGGACCCAAACCCCTTCACGGTCTCCAGCTCCGAGTAGTGCAGACTGATCTTGCCATTGTTGCTGCCGTTATGCTTGGCCCTGAGATAGACGTAGGCAAGCTTGGCCGCAAGACTGAGCTGTTTCCACTCCTGGCATCTCAACAGCATGTCCCTGCCCAGCATGACAAAGTTGCCGTACTGGTATTTACTCTTGTGCTTGCCCATTAGAGTATCTCCAGGGCAGTAGCCGGCTTGGTGCGGTTGGAGCCCTCCGGCAAGAACAGCCTAACATCTCTTCTTGCCGGCCTGGCTGGGGGCGACGCGGGATCGGTCGCGCTTCGGTAGTTTTGAGGTTTCCGAGAGATCAGAGACATACCCAAAACCGCTAAAGTACAAGCCCATTTTCCCCTGGTGGATGTGACAGAGAAGCCGGGGGTCCGACTGTTTCCCTTCACTTGGCCTTTTGCTGTCACATTCCACCTTCCTTGAGCCATTCGATGACCTTCCCTGAAGGCACTCGCTCACCCGTCTCATACTTGGAGATAAGCGTGTGGTCCCTTAGGCCCAGGAGCTCCGCGAGCTGCCGTTGGGTCAACTTGAGCTTCTTCCTGGCCCGCCTGATGGCCTGGGAGATGGGCATCCGCCTGCCATCAGGGCCTGCCAAGAACCTCTCCACGTGCTGCTTCAGGTCCCGGGTGCTGGCGAACTCCGTCCGAATGAGCTTCTCCAGGCACCTGATCAGCTCAACCCTGTAGTCTACAGACGCAGAGTCACAGGGCCGATCTGGATCGGTGAGGACCTTCCAGATCCACTTGACAGTGGCCTTCTTGTCCATGGCATCCAAGGGGATCGGCAATGCCCCCAGGACGCCCCCTTGCGTTTGAACCCGCCTAGCCGTGAAGCTGCCATTGTCTAGCTCATAGGCGGGTTCATCAATGAGATCGGAAGCTGAGCCCTGCTTCTTCCTTGGACTCTTGTTGTTTTGAGACTCTTCGGTACCGTTGAGTCCGACGGAAACCGAAGGGCTGTTTGAAAATATCATTTGTTTTCTCCTTCAGCCTCCAATTCCTGAAAAATCACGATTGGAGTGATGAAAGGAGGGAAAATGGGGGCGGGTTATAGATCTAACTTATTGAAATGAATAGATGTGCGAGAGTTAGATAATTTTTTAAATATCTGGCAAAGCTGGTGTGAAAATTCACCTACAGGGAAAGGGCTATCCCCTTCTTTTGGCCTTACCTATTTCCTTCAGATGCTGTGCCCTGAGTTCTTTTGGATAGTACTTTTCTCGTTGGCGAATATCTTCTTCATATAGTTCAAGCGTCGAATTAGCTACCGCTTTTTCCTGCTCAAAAATAATGAACCTTGACTTATACCCTCTTGAGTCGTTCGTCGAAGAGAGCGGATCTTGGGATGTATTAAACAATAGCTTGAGGTGGCATCTTAGCTCCGACATCCTCTTTTTAAGTACACCCAGATCCTTCTCGCTGACTTGATCATCAAAAATCTGAAGGTACCCTTCGGCTCTGGCCAGGAACAGCAATGCCCTCGACCAGGTCAATTTTGGCATTCCGGTCCTCTTATCTGCAAAACCGAGTACTCGATAATTCTTTACCCCAAGGCTCTGATGCGCTACGGCAATGGCGACTTCTTCCTCCGATATGAATTCGATCTGAACATCTTTCCATGAGTTGGTTCCGAGTTTATATATCGGAGTGACGCGATCCCCTTTTCGGACGAATGCTTTCTTCGGAGAGAAATCCTGGCTTTTCAGGAGTTCTCTTAATCTCTTAGGCAACCCCCATAGCTCCTCGCCAAGTATTGTGCAATACTCAAACAGCAATGAGATGGCGTTACCTATGAAGGGTTGTGCCTCCTCCTGTATTAAAGATTCATGTCCATCTGCCGTGTTACAAATATCAGTTAGGACCTTTGAGGCCCTTTCCAGCTTCTTTATGTGCTCCCGTGTTATTCCGCGCTCAATCTCATTTAAGATTTTGCCAAAGTTCTCCGTTAGAAGCCTAAATTTCATTATTGATAGTTCGATAAAGCTCAGGTCGGTAGATGGCTTTTCCAACCGCAGGTCCCTTAGGTTCGAAGCTTCTATTGCGAGACCCTCTATAGCAGAATTAAGACCTTCGTTGATTTCAGCAATTTGTTCGATTATTTCGTCAAGATTGGCATTCGAGTAGTCGTACGCGAATTGGTTATTAGGGTCGGGCTGAGTTATCATTATATTTCCTGAATCGAGATACACGCGATACGGTCGCCGGCTGCGGGATCATTTTTGGTGACCAGGAAATATATGCCAAGAAGCCCGGTCATTGTCAAACGGATATCTCGCCGTCTCTGCGGGCGAGAGAATCTTAGTCGCCTATAGAGGCATATTGCGGATCGTGCGAAGGCGAATCCCATCTATTATTCCCCTTACCCCCCTCCCCCCTCGGGTGTTCGGGTCGAAGATCGGATCCTGCTCGAAGGATCGAGGAGCAACCCCGGGGAAGGGGAAGTGGTTGGGAAGAATAGGATCTTAATTCTTAGTCCTTCTAACTACCCTATAGGAGGATGGTATCTTTTCTATACAAACGATACCCGCGCCCTCCGTAACCTTACCACGCCTATGCGCCGTACCACTAGATGGCTCGAGAAACACCTCTCCCTGTGATACTAGTTGGCTGGTTGCCTTTTGTATGCATTGTTACATTCGTAACAAGAGTAAATCGCTCTTGCTTTCTCCCCCTTCTTGAGCCTATAATAAACTCGGCATCAGGAGAGGCCCTCTAATGTAGGGCCCGGCAACCTGGGACGGACACCCAAGGTGCCAACTCGCGGCGCAAGCGGCGAGGATGCGGTCGCTGTAAGAGGCGGCAACGAATTGTCCGAGCGAACGAACCCGCTCTCCTGAGCCACAGGAGGCGGGTTTTTTGTTGCCCGCCCATCCAGTGCCCGCATCCGAATCTCACGCCCCCGGTGCCCATCTGAAGCTACAGGAGCTACATCGTGTCACTTCTGTTACACGTAGTGAAGGAGGGCGGATCATGACAGCCAAGACAAAATCAGTGTGTGCATTTGCGGCGGGCGTGGCGATGATGGTCTTCCCGTACCGCCTGCTGCAGTGGCTTCCATGGATCAGGGGAGGCGGGCCGTGCCTCTATCTCATCTGCCTCGGCATGACCTATGGATTCTATGCATTCGTCGCGGGCGCCGTGGGCCTAGCCATGAATTGGCGCGGACCCTGGCGCGAAGTGAAAACTGGGCCACCTAATCTTCCTTCTCCCCCCAAGGACGGCCATCCGGCGGACGGAAGGTGCCAAGCCGAAGGCTGCATTAACGTGGCGACGCGAGGTACTCCCCTGGAGAATGGCGAATGGGAATGGGTCTGCCGCGCCCATTATCGGAGGCCGGGCAGGCCCGTCGTCCTGAGGCTTTACGAGGAGAAAAGGACATCGAACGGATAAGGCAACATATGAAAGGAGGTCTCCATGGATAAGAAGCTCTTGGGTCAGGAGATGGTCCCCTCGGGCACGGAAGCGGCTAACGACACCTTCGTTTTCCACGAGTACGAGCTTTATAAGGAAATGGATCTCTGCCGGGAGTGCGGCGAGATCCGCGGCCCTTTCCGGCTCCGGGGCGGAGGGCCATTCCACAGCCAAACGTGCCTGTGTCCGGACAAGCGTGGGACGCCGCAGGCCCGTGAGGAGCTGACGATCTATTTCCGGCTCGACTTCGCGAGGGCCGTGACCCTGTGCGCCTGCTGCGGGCAGGAGCTTATTAAGACCGGCTCGAAGTTCTCTTCGTTCTTTTGCGATTTCTGCAGGAAGCTCATTTATGCCTTCGACCGGAAGCGCGGGATTACCATCATTCCGATGGGAAGGCACTCGTTCATGAACGGCGTGCTGCTCAATGGAGGGGACGCTCAGAACGAGCGAGCAGTCACCAGGTTCGTTGAGGGGATGAGCTCAATGTTCAAACGCATCGAGCTCCTCGAGGAGTGGGCCAAGGGGGTCATCGCCGAAAACATCAAGAGGACAGGGCACGATTGGGGTAATCACGTCGGCCTCTTCGATTACCTCAGCGAGATGCCGCGGGACTTCCGGTCACGGCACAATGCGTTCTTGGGCCTCCGGAAGTTCTTCCTGGAGCGTTGCGAGGCGGCCCCCGAAACCCGGGGCGTGGGCGGCGAGACGAACATGGCCCTGGACCGAGGCGGCGGCCCGGCCGGCGCGGGCACCTCCGTCTACCAGCCGGAGCCCGAGATTCGTTCCTCCTCCTACGTCCTTGTGGCCAGAATGGAGGCGGTGAGGAGAAAGTGGCGGGGCGGGCTCGGCGCCTATCTGAGAAAGTATGGGTGCCAATTCAACGATGGGATCGCGACGAACAGTGCGGCCGCCCTCGAGTTTAACGATCAGCTCGTCGATCTGGCCGAGAACGGCCTCGAGATAGACAGGGATTTCACGATCATCCACGCCGGGGATGCGGGAGGGGCGGGCATCAAGAAGGACGGCACGCCGTTCCCGATGCCCGTGGATTGGCTGGGCGGGTTCTATCGCGACGGCAGCGTCATGGTTTTTCTGAAACAATGAACTAGTTATCTGGGTTGGGAAGCAGCCGAGCTAGAAAGGTTTACACAGAATATCTGACACTCCCTCCAAACAAGCTCGCAGGGCACAGACGCCTAAAAACGCGATACTGCTTTATACTATGTTATGGCGAGAGGGACTGAGATCCTGTTTCCTCCGACGATGACCACACAGCCATCAATAAACTGCTGGCTGGTGATATCCGCATCAGAGAATTTCTGGATTAGCTCCGCAGGAGCATAAATCTCAAGCTTATCAAGGTCAGGATTGGCATACTCGTCGGAAAAACTCTTATGCGGGATGGCCATCTCCAATTTAAGGCCATATAAATCTTTTACGTCTTTAACGGGTATCGCAAATGCTTTGAGCACCAAGAAGAGCCGTTCATTTAATACATGTGCTGCCCGCTGGACTTGGTTAAGCCTGAGGTCATTATAGACCTGAGTATCCCTTCCAAGATCTACAGATAGATAAAGCTTTTCTTTATAAATAACGCTCCCCATTGTAGTGCCGGCTGCTGTGATATTTGCAAACGTACAGAGTGCGTTCTTCTGGGCATCAGACAAGCTGGCGAGTGGTGTCCCGTCAAAGAACTTGGCAGCAAGAAGTTTATAGGTGTCAGCGCGATAAGGTTTTACCTCATCCTCAGTCGCGAAGACCAGCGGAAATAGCTCCGCCATTTTGCCCTTTGGAAAGGATACCTTGATGTTTATAATTTCGTTCTCAAATTCGGCCTCGCCAGGTCCGTAGGGCATCCCTTTGGACATAGCCTGCGTCTTAAATCCTTTTACTTTGTACTTCAGCATGGGCGGAAAGCCAATAAGGCGCCAATCAGGCTCACCGTTCACCGTGGCTCCATCAGCCAAGGGCTCCACGACGGCCGTAAGGAACGGGCGGCTCCATGTAGGAGTCTTCATTTTGAAGAAGATCATAGGAATCTTGAGATAAACGACCGCACCCTTTATCGGTCTAGCCTGTGCCCAAGTCAACACAGGAACTATTAGTAGACCTATCGCTGTCAATATCATGGCGATTACTCTACCCGACTTATTCATTTATCTCCCCTTTTACATTCGGTGAAAATGACCTGCCGCGCTCAATGTACCACCTCTGAAGTAAGGTTTTCAAGCCTGGGGTCTCCGAAAAATGGACCCTCCGCCATAGGGGTTGCGTTATGATATACTTGCGGGTGATAATCAATTCTCGCGACCATATGGGGGAACGTACTTAAGTGCAGAAAAGGGGGTTACACAGAATGTCTGACACTCCTAGTCCGAGTTCAATGTCTTCGATAGACGCTTGCCCCAAAAGCAGTTTCCTTTAACTCCCGAATTCATAAGGAGAAAAGAACTATGCCGACTCAGCCAATAGTAGTTAAATTTTTTGCACCGGTAAATGATGTCACCATTAATTCGCTAATGAACGCTATTGACCAGAAGATGAAGCAAGGCCAACGCAACTTCATCGTCCTTATCTCCTCTCCTGGAGGATCCGTCTTTCATGGTTTGAGTGCCTATAATTACCTCAAAGGGTTGCCGGCCGAAATTACAACGCATAACTTTGGAAGCGTTGATTCCATTGGGGTCGTGCTCTACTGCGGCGGCAGCAAACGCTTGTCCGTTCCTCAGGCCAGGTTCCTTCTTCACGGGGTCAGCGCAAATTTCCCACAAGCCGCAAGCCTCGAAGAAAAACAACTCGAAGAGAGGTTAAAAGGCCTGAAGATAGACATCGAGAATATTGCCAAAGTAGTTGCCGCAAACATTGGCAAACCACTCGAAGATGTAATGAACGCAATGCTTGACCGTACTACACTCAATCCAGAAGAAGCGAAAGAATGGGGACTCGTCCACGAGATCAAGACAGAATTGTTTCCAGCAGGAGCTGAGGTTATTTCTATTCAATACCAAGAACTTCAACGTTAAGAGTGATATACTCCCCGGATCCTAATCCAGACCGACTGGACAGATTTTTTATCATAAAACTCACATTATATCTGAGTCATTTTGTTGGGATGAGGTCAGAGATTAGCTTAACTTTTCTTGTGTTGCATTTGTAGATAAAATATAATAATGCCATGTTCTTAAACGTAGAAATTAAGGGTTTTAGAGGGATCTCCGATTTAAAAATAAAGGACTTTAAGCAATATAACTTAATCGTAGGCAGAAACGGTAGCTGCAAGACATCGATATTAGAGAGTTTATTTATTCTTGTTAATCCAACTGCCCCTGATTTGCCGGTTAGGACGAACGTATTTAGGGGACTCGACATAATAAGCGAGAACACTCTGGGGCTCTTTTTTCATAATTTTGATTATGATACGGCAATACTGCTCAAAGCAGACATGATCGGTATAGACAAACGCAGGATTTTAAGAATTAGGCCACGATATGGAATGGGGATAAGCATAGAAGGCCAAAATGGTTCCCTAAATAATAAGTCACTGGATGAAAGGTTTTTCCAATCAGGCACATTTCCAACTCTTAGCGGAGTGACTCTCGAATCTACTTTTATTGATAATGAAGGCAACCAGAAGCAATATGTATCGGAGTTGTCCATAGAAAAAGAAAGCCCTGAGATCAAGAAGCAAGCTCCCAAGGATTATACAGAAAAGCGCACGGGCATCTATCTATCTCCAGAAATATTTGCTCGTGTTCAGACTGCAGCTCAGCTTAATAGTGTTCTCATCAGAAAAAGAAAGAATCAGATTCTGAATGTTCTTAAGCAACTAGAACCGGCAATTGAGGATATAACTATAGGACTTGATAGTGTGGTTTTTTGCGATCTAGGTCTTCCAAAGATGGTCCCAATTAACGTTTTAGGAAGCGGAATGTATAAAATGCTGTCAGTCGTTCTGGCTATAGAAAATACGCAAGGAGGAACCGTATTTATCGATGAGATAGAAAATGGCCTATCGCCTTCCTCGCTTGATGTTATGTGGAAAGCTATCTTGATTTCGGCAAAAGAATTTGACGTCCAGATCTTTGCGACGTCGCATTCTTTAGAATGTATAAGGTCTATGGGCACAATAGCAGGACAGAGGCTGGAACATTTAGAAGACGATATTCGCATTTATCGAATTGAAAAACAAAAGCAAAACTTCGAAGCAATAGGATTCAATATCAACGATATTAAAGTCGCCATAGATAAAGAATGGGACCTTCGTTGATGAGTGGGGAAGATAATAGAGAGATTTCAGTTGAATGCAAGATTATTACGATAAATAGTTTCCCTAAATACAAAAACGAACTTCAAAAGAAAAAACTAATAATCGTGGAAGGCAAGGACGATCTTTACTTTATTAACTACTACTTAAAACATCTCGAGATAATGGATATTGAAGTACGACCTATAGAGGGAAAAATCGACACGGGGAATCTCGAGCCGTTCATAAAAATCCATCGCAACTTTAGAGAACTTGAAGGAATCGGATTCATCTCGGATGCGGATAATATCTCTGCATGTCAAGAATACCAGAGATTAACGACGGTAATTAACGAGCTAAATGGGACCCCCCCCATTTCTGGATTAAGGCTAGAATCCCCAGATTATATTGGCGAATTCTCCCCGGGCCCTCCGCGAATAGGCATTTATGTGCTCCCGAATAATAGTGATAAAGGGAGATTAGAGGATTTGTTCTTGAATTGTGTTAAGAATAAACCCGGAATGAAATGTGTCCGTCCTTTTTTTGAATGTGTCCTAACGTTAAGTGATCCACCAAAGAACTATGCGAAAGCGAAGGCCCTGGCTTTCATCGCTACTCAAAGCGCATTGCCACGGGGAGTGGGAGGCGCAGCCCAACATGGCATATGGGACTTCGATTCTTCTGAGCTAGTCAAGCTGAAAACGTTCATAAAGAAACTATAGAAAGAAGTATTTAAAATCAGAATGTTCCCTACAGAACAAGTTGGATCTTTGACCTGCTCCCCTTAATTTGAACTGAGAATATATATGAAAAGCCCCGCCTGGCCAGTAGGGCTTGGGTCCGGCGGTCCCGGCCGGCCCAGCCCCCTTTCTGTTCCGGCCTAGTGTGGATGAAGCGCCGGTCGAAGGTCGCGGGATGCTTGGCGGCGACGCGCTCGGCGTACTTGCCTGAAAATCTCACTTCAGGGATGTTACATTGAGCGGGGGCAGGTCAGATTTCCGTGTTCTAGCTATTGGCCGACGAGAACGAAGGCCCCCCAGAAGAACGGCTCGTCTTGGCCCCCGCGCCCCCGCACCTTCTTGCGCATCTCCTGCTGAGCTTCCCGCAGAGCTCTATGCTTCTCCATCCCCCCCAGCCATTTCTCGTAGAACATCATCATCAGCTCCCGCGTCTCCTTGTCTGGTACCGACCATAGGCTCATCAATACGGCTTCCGCCCCAGCCACCTGTAACGCCCTTCGTAGCCCGAATACTCCTTCGCCCGTCACCGTCTTCCCTAGCCCTGTCTCGCACGCGCTCAACACTACAAGCTCCGTACCCTGTAGGTTCAGCTGGCTCGCTTCATACGCCGTCAGAACGCCATCCTCCAAGTCCGGAGCCGGCGCCTCTCCCCTAAGTACCCGATTCGCGCCTGCAAGATACAATCCTGAGCGTAACATCGGATCTTCGAGCGACGTAACTCTTTTATCTAATCCCCACTCGCTTAGCTGCCGCGGCTGGTCCTTTTCGAAGAAGCCGTGAGTAGCTAAGTGCAGGGTTCTCGGCCGGCACACCCCTTTCACTCGCTCTTCAAGGGCTTCTTCGCCGGTAAAGATCTGGACCGACCACCCCTGATGCTTAAGCATCGTTGATAAGTCTTCGACTTCCTGTTGCGTCCCCTTAATTTCCCCGAGCGCCTCCCCACCAAGATCACGCGAGCGAAGGGCGGTGACGCCTAGAGCGACTGCGGCGTTCGGCTTCTCCAATTTCGCGGACTTGAGAACTGCGCGTTGCTCGGTCTCGCTTAGCTCGAATTTCGGGTTGCCAAACAACACTGCCGTACCCGTCGAAGGGAATAGGCCCTCCCGCAGCAGGTCTTTCGTGCTGTTGACTATCCGCAGCTCATAAATATCCATCAACAGCCGGCCGTTCTTCCCCGGCACCACTCCAAAAGCCACCTGGTTTAACTCTCCATCCGGTGAGACATACACCCTCCTCGCTTTCCCCAGTTTTCCTTCCAGGGGCTTCCAGAAGGCCGTATAGAATTTGTGCCCCAATCCCACTGGCCGGGTCGGGTCCGGTGGGGCCACCAGCCGGCGATAGTCTAAAAACGGTATCTTCTCGAGCTCGTTCTGTCCGCCTAGAACCACAAATTCCGGCTCCCGGCTATCACGACGCAGCACCAGTGCAACGTAGTAACTCGTTCCTGTCCATTTCTTCCCAGTGGAAAAGGGGAAGTTAACTATCTCGACAGCGGCCTCATCTGGCTTGAGCGCGTCACGTACCTGTTGCCAGGTCGCATGGGCCAGCTGCTTCTCTTCGCCCAGGGTGCTTGACAACGTGGCCAGCTCCTCCTCGAGATCGTTTACCTCTTTTTCGAGGTCTTCTACCCTTCCTCGCCATGCCTTACGGCTCGGCGGATTGGATTCGGCCGAGATCGAGGCCAGCTTAGCCAGTTCGCTTTTCTTCTCGGTCAGGCGATCGAGCAGCCGTAGTGCTTCCGGCTTGCCGCCCGCCTGGATTTTCGCCCGCAGCGCCGCGATACTCAGGGCGATCAAACCCTTCTTCCAAAGAACGACGTCGTACATCCTTCCCTTGAGCGTCGGGAGCTCGTTACGGCAGTTCATGCAGAAGCTGAAGTACAACGGGAAGTTAAGTGAAACAGTGTCCAAGAATTGAAGCCGATCCTTCTCACTCATGTAGTTGAAGTTGTGCTCAAATTGCTTTGAAAGATTTTGAAGGTAACGCTCAAAGAACAGCTCCGCCTTGGCATGCTTGTTTTCGTTCCAATATATCATTGCGAGGTTATTGAGGCTGATAGCCACGAACGGATGGCCCGGTCCCAGGACCTTCTCCCAAATTGCCAGCCCGCGGTTTAAGAGAGGCTCCGCCTCTGGGTATTTGCCCTGCAAACAGTACAGTCCAGCAAGGTTATTTAGGCTTAAAGCGACGTCCGGACTTTCGGGCCCCAAGATTTTCTCTCGGACTGACAAGCTGCGGTGGAATAGCGGCTCCGCCTCGGCATATCTGCCTTGGTTACAATATAGCTGCCCAAGGTTGTTTATGATGTAGGCAACTACCGGATGGTCCGGCCCCAATGTCTTTTCCCAGATCACTAGGGCTTGCTTAAAAAGTGGCTCTGCTTCGACATATCTGCCCCACCTTAAATATAGGAATGCAAGGTTGCCCAGGCTGTTGGCAACGTCCGGATGGTTCGGCCCTAATGCCTTCTCCCGGATCGCTAGGCTGCGTTTATAGAGCGACTCCGCCTCAACTAGCTGGCCCAGTGCATTAGATATCCCCGCGAGGTTGTTCAGGCCCCTGGCAACGTCCGGATGATCGGGTCCTAAGGCCTTCTCTATGATCGCCAGGCTACGCTTATAGAGCGGCTCCGCCTCAACCTCCTTGCCCTGCCCACTGTACATCAATGCGAGGTTGTTCAGACTGGCGGCAACGTCAGGATGGTTCGGCCCTAATGCCTTCTCCCGGATCGCTAGGCTGCGCTTATAGAGCGGCTCTGCCTTGTCATACTTGCCCAAGGTTCTGTACAACTCTCCGAGGGCGTTCAGGCATGAAGCAACGTCCGGATGGTCCGGCCCTAGCACTTTCTCACGGATTTCGAGGCTACGCTTGTAGAGCTGCTCTGCCTCAGTATATTTAGCCTGGAACGTGTAAAAATCCGCAAGGTTCATTAGGCCAAGGGCAACTTGGGGGTGGACAGGCCCCAGCACTCTCTCTTCGATTGCCAGCGCACGCTTTAATAGCGGCTCCGCCTCTGGATACTTGCCCTGCTTAAAGTAAAGCGCACCAATGTTGTTCAGGCATAAAGCAACGGCCGGACTGTCCGGCCCTAAGGCTTTCTCCAAGATCGCTAGGCTACGCTTATAGAGCGGCTCCGCTTCTGTATACCTGCTCTGGTTCCAATATAGCAAAGCAAGGTTGTTCAGGCTGGTAGCGACGTCTACGTGGTCTGGCCTTAGCGCCTTTTCCCGGATTTGCAGGCAACGCTTATAGAGGGGCTCCGCCGCGTCATACTTACCCTGCTTACTGTACAAGGCGGCAAGGTTGTTTAGGCTGAAGGCAACGACCAGATGGTCCTGCCCTAGCACCTTCTCACGGATTGTCAAACAGAGTTTGTAAAGCGGCTCTGCTTCGGCATATTTGCCCTGCATATCGTATAAAAAAGCGAGGGTGTTCAGGCTGGTGGCGTAGTCTGGGTGACCCTCACCAAGCGCACGCTTAGTAATCTCCACCAATCGCTGAGCCAATGGAACCGCCTCAAAGTATTTTCCCAGGCGATTGAGTTCTAATATTTGCCTGGCGAGTTGTTCTGTCTCCCCACCTGTGTTCTCCTGGGCGCTCGCCACCAATACATAAACCAATAAGAAAATGATAACGAAAAGACGAAATCGCCAGCTAAGAACACCCCTTTTTCGAGCGGTGCCTTCGGCATGTGATATTGGATTCAAAAACCAAAAGCACGTTACCAAGCTCAAGAAGTTCTCCGGCCTCCTATTCATTACTCCCTGCTTGATTTTGTAATTGGGAACCATAGCCAGGAGAAAGCAATCCTTGTCCGTATTTCGCTGACGTCAAGCACTGGTCAAATAATCCACGCCTGTGTTATGAATCCTTTGCCCTCTGTATCGACCCCAACAATATCAGGCTTTCCATCATGATCAATATCGATGAGTACGAGCTCGAATTTATTATCTAATTTATAATCGACCATTATGAAGTCTATCGCTCCGCAATTCGAAATATCTGCGCATAATAAATTCGCCTTGCCCTTTTTCCCTGGTTCAAACTCGAATTCCGCTTCTTTATAATAGCGAAATTCTTCTTTGCCAGTTTGTGGGTTCCTCAAAGATATATAAACGTTTTTTCCGTCCCCCTTCTCATCAACGCTATAAGCCTTATATGATCTCCAGAATTCATCCATCGAGGCCAATTTAAACCCTACGAGTTTCTGCAAGGTCTGAGATTTAGTAGTATCCTCATTTTTTGCCAGGGAAAGAACAGCTTTTATGTCTTTTGCTGATAAAGCGAAGTTTAGGTTCTGTGCATTTTGAGCGACATCCGAAAACGTTATCATCCCAATAACATTGCCACTCTCATCCATAAGAGGCCCCCCGGAGTTTCCGGGGCTTATACTAGCATCGATCTGTATAACATCAGCGACTTCTTCTTTTCCAAACTGGAATTGGTTTCTAATGGCCGTTATTGTCCCGCTTGAATAAGTCCAAGTCAGAGATAAAGGATGGCCGATTGTATGGACAGCTTCCCCGACAATGGGCTTCCCCACTTCTTCAAAATAGACTTGTTGAAGGTCAGTCGGCACCGTCGACAGTTTTAGAACCGCAATATCTCTCTTTGCGCTATATCTTATGACCGAAGCGGGGACAAACTTTAATTTTGTCGGGTCTTGGTTATTTTCATCATAAAAGGCAACCAGCAGGTTCTTTAACCCGCTCGTTACATGGAAGTTGGTGATAATCAGGCCATTCGATTTATCAATGACGAACCCTGCACCACTTCCAATATCCGGGGCAACGATTAATACCGTTGAATGAACGGCTTTTTGGTAAACCTCAGTACTCTTAGGAGATCTTAGGGTGAAGTGATAAGTGGAGAGCGCATTCACGATGCTCTTAAGGTCTTTATGCCCTTTTGTGTAAGGAGAAAATAGGTTAGCCGCGTTCAGCCCGCTTTCAAGAACACTCTTAATTTCTGCGTTGCTTTCAATCAGCTGTGCGTGGTCTTTTGATAAGTTTATAGGGCCTGCAAAGTTCTTTAAGGTGCGGAATAGTCGGTTGTAGTCTTGTTCTTGGCCTAATAAGCAGAGCAGAGTTCCAAAGCAGAATAGTGCCGTCAGGATGGAGATATGGGTTTTTCTCACTTTGCCCCCTTATTTCGTAGGTCCCGATAATTATATTGATACAATAGAAAGCCTATTTCAAGGCCTTTACATCAGCCATGCCTCCCTCTACCTTGGGTATTTCGGTTTTTTAATAAGGTCATCAGCCCCCGCTGGCATCACAACTCTCTGGGAAATAGGACACCAACTCTAGAGGCGATAAAGCTTGAAAGTCTTACTTCAGAGGTGGCATATTGACGCGGGGGGGGAGGTCAAGCCCACCTCTTGAGGTCCTGGGCGAGTGGATAACAGAAGCTGGCCTTTTGATCTCCCTCCGTCTGGAGCCACAAATATGAGCCAAGGGAAAACTCAGCGTTATCCATTCTAAGCTACGCCCATTATTTTCCGTTTTTCCGCTTGCGTCAATGTGAATATCGATTTGTCCTTACTTATTGAAACTATTTGAAATAAAACAAATTACGCGAAAAAGCATAGAATTCCTTCACTTGACTTTGGGGAACCGAAATAATGATAATGCATATAGAAAATGCCTTTCAGGGAGCAATCAGATGGGCTTAGATATTATTGAATTCGCCTTAGATAAGATGACCGACGCCGCTGAATTTGAAAAACTCGCTGCGGAAGTTATGTATTTGGAGGGTTTTTATGACATTCACCCCCTAGGGGGTAAGTTTGATTTAGGTCAAGACGCCATCCAGGATCGTTTCTACGTCCGAGAAGGCAAGATAAGGACTATTTTTCAATTCACCCTCCAAGAGAATCTCAATAGCAAGTTGCGCTCTACGATAGAGAGGCTTCAGGCCGCCGCTGGTGAGTTTTCCCAATTGGTTATTGTGACATCTCGGAATTTAAGCGCCGAGGGTCAGCGCGCATTGATTGAAATCGCCCGGAAGGGATTCGACGTTACGCTCATTCCCTATGATCGGAAGGTTTTAGCAAATCGGCTTTCTGATTTATCTAACGGCCTATTTAGTCGCCACTTCCCTGATATAGGCCGTCAACTCAGTGATTTTCGAGCATCTTCTGCGGGTGAAATAACCCTGGAGGACGCTCTCGAAGAGGGGTTACTCAAGGCTTCAATAGCATTTGTTTTTGGCGAAAGAACATCAACCACTAGGAAGGCGCTCTTCGATGAGCTTGTGATGGCTGCTCTTTCCGATGAGGAATCTCGGGCGTTCTCATTTGATGAAGTGTCTGCTATCTTAACTAAGCACTTTCCTATGATCATGGTGTCGACAGAACAATTACAAGCATCGGTCGAAAGGCTAGCGCGCCTTAATAAGGTAAAACTCTCCAGGGAGGGTCAAGTAACTCTTACCTCCGATGGAAAGATGATGGTTGTGGCTGCAATTTCCCGGGCTGTTGAAACTGTCGGGACTCTTATGAGCGATATCGTGGGCAAGGCTACTATGGCCGCTGGAGGCACTTTATCAGGGGAGGAAGAGCGTAAGTTGATAAGGAACGCTCGGTCCCTGCTCGTTCAATATTTCCGGTTATTTGGCATAGAGATTACCGCACAGGTCTCGGATAAGGCGTCCAAGGGCCCTCTGTTTTTCAAAAAGATACCCGATTTGATAAAGATCGCGGGGCAGCAGGTAACCTCCCCCCTCGGGGAGTTGCTTATTGCCGCCACCGCCGAGGTTATTCAAAATCCAACTTTGGAGCAGGCACGAGCGTTAGCAGATTGGGCTCGCGCTTTTGTAGGATCAGCCCTGCTTAATGTCGATCCTATGCTACGCCATTTACACAAGCTTGAGCTTTCTGAAAGGGTTTTTGTCCTTGATACAGATGTCATCCTTGATATCATCGTGGCGGATAATCCTCGAAATGATTCCCTGAAAAAAGCTGTAGAATCGATCCTCGGGCTTGGCGCACGGGTCATCGTGCCGACTGGGGCGCTGGCAGAATGCGCCCATCACGCGGAGCACTCGATCCACACCTATGCGCACTTTGGACCAGCCCTCTTGGGAATGGACTTAAATATGATAGAGAGTAGAGTCTTTAATGCCTTTGCAGCAGGTTTCGCTTTTGCCCGTTTAGGCGGCAGAATTGGTCGAGGAGTCACCTTCGGCAAATATCTTGAGAATTATTATGAGAAATCAAATCCTCTGGCCTTTATGACACAGGTGGCAAAGACTAGCCTGCCCGATGGCGTAGAAATCATTGGTATTGAGGAAGCCCTAGGGGAGGAAATTGATGCTGGAAGGCGTGACAAGTTTTACCCGATTATGCTGAAATTAGCTAGCCAAAGCAGAAAGGCGCAATACCGTTCGTCCGATGAAACAGAGACGCTTGCGCTCGCCGATTCGACGTTGGCCGCGAGTGTTCTCCAGCTGTGCATGTCGAGCACAAAGCCCGAAGATAGAAGCCCCCTCGCCGGGCGCTGTTACATCATTACAAACTCTGCTCGCTACCTTCGAGCTTGCGAAGAGTTAGGTATTGAGGAAGCTATTAGCGTTCGGCCCCAGCAGCTTATATCCATAATTGAGTTAATGACCGGAAAGCCCCTGGACGACATAAGTTTTGTGCGGCTCTTCGAAAACCCCTTCCTTATTGCGGCGGTAGATCAGGTCTGGGAAAGTGCAAAAGTATTGCTAGATGATGGATTGAGTTTAGTTGGGAAGAACCTGGCGAGATTACGTTGGGACTTCTCCATGAAACTACATAGCGAAATCACATTGATCGAACAAACGGGCCGCGCTCCGGAAGATAAAAAGACAAAAGCGCGCCTGGACGAAGAAGGCGCCGACCTCCTTCTAAAAGCCGTGCGTCTCGGATATAACCTAAATCCGGCCTTTGATGTTGTGCAAAGGGCCCTTGGAGAGAAGGATATGGAGCTAGATGCGACCAAGAGTGAGCTTGTTGAGTTGAGCGAGAGGTTTATTGAATTAAAAAAGCAGATTGAACAGTTTGGCCGCAGGCGCCAGCGCTATTTACGCAAGATTGCTGAGGGCCGAAACTAGTCTGATTTAAGGAAGACAATGTTTTCAATCATAGAACAATCCTGCTGCTATCAAACTAATACGATAGTCTAACGCCTAGAGCACTCCGCCATGTCACACCGGTGTCACAAAAACTGCCTAATCCCGTCTAATTCTGATTAACGGTGCTTAAAGGAAAAACGCGATCTTCCCCATATGGAAGCAATTTCCAGGGGAACTCCGATAAATGTCCGACCGGATTCGAAGTCCGGGTCGCTCGGGTCGAATCTGCACTCGCCCCCGATTTGGTCCACTTATTGCCTGGGGGAAAAAGCCGTCATGTGGTGTCCTTATCAGTGAGGCATCATTCCGCCACCCACGGCGTCCCGCACCAGCAGGGGAGGCCGGCCCTGCCGGCTCTCCCCACGCCTCCTATGCAACTTCCGCCACTCCCATGGCGGCACAGGGTTCGGCATCGACCACAGCCCCGTCTTGGCCTTCCTGGCCTGTACCTCAGCTTTTGCGAGCACGGGGTCCGACGAATATCGCTTGTAATGCCAAGCTAATCCGGCTCTGACGAGTTCAAGGCACAAGTCTCTGCCCTCGACATAAACCTTGGCAACCATCCGTCCATACATGTCCAGGTTGTCTTCCTTGACCTCGACATCCTTCCCAAATACCATGCCGGATGTGAACTGCTTGGCCCTAGTCCCGAAGTCTTGGCCCAGCTCCGGGCAGTCGATGCCTTCAAGGCGGATCTTCACTGCCCTGCCAGCCTTCATCACGGAGATGGTGTCGCCATCATGGACGATGACGCACTTGCCAGTGTAGGTCTCACCGGCCAGAAGGGGAGCAGTTAGGAGGAGCAGGAGTAGAGCCAGGAGCGCTTTCATCTTGTTATTTTAATTATGCCACAGAACGTGAGGCCTCGAAAGCTCCTGGGCCAGGCAAGGTTGATGCTTTAGGGCCAGTCTCGTTGATGAGAATTTCTGCCCCTCAAACTCGTCTCTAGCAATGAGGCCCTTTTCCGGCGTTACGCCGTCCCGCACACACACGGGGGCTGATCACCAGCCCCCACTGGCCTCAATGCCAGCTGTTGTTCGCCGTGACGAAACTACAATTCGTCGATGTGCCTGCCGACGAACTCAGCAGAACTTGACCATGCCGTTCGTGGCTCTCCCGTATCGAGATCTCGATACCACGTCTCGCCCCATTTGTTGTTGAAATTCCATTCCCAGGCAACACGTCTTCCTATCTGGTAGTAGCCGATCCTGGTCGTCGGGAAAATCCTTTTTTTCATTTCCATCCCGCCAGGGCTTTGCGTTTCTAAAACAAGTCCTACCACGCCGGTTAGTTGTCTCTGACACAGGTGGTCCTCAAAGACGGCCACTCCAGGATTGTGGACTCGGTTGATTTCGTGCGGAATCGATCGTAACGTCCGAAGCAACGACAGCCCGATGTCGATGACTGCCAGGATCTCTCGCTTTTCCGCAGGAAATTGACCGTGGACCAGCTTGTTGCGGAGCTCCCAGAAGTTCTGAAGAGATGTGATGGTATTTTTTGGTAGATATCCTTTGTTTATGAGCAAGCCCGTGGCCATTATCGGGTGGAATCGATCATTCCCAGGAAGGATGCCCATGTCTCCCAGGAGAAGCCGGAGTTCTCTTTCAAGAAGTGCAGACAGGCGGATTATCGCCACCTCAGGGCTGGAAGCGGCAAGCGACAGTACCTCATCCGTATCGGTTGGGACTTGAATCTTCACACTTGCTTGTCCCTCAACGTGCACCGATTCTGAGATTGCCGGCGTAATCGGGGGTGCGACTTCCTTCTCGGCGAGTTCTGTAGTCCGTTGGAATTCTTGGATTTCTGGGTCAAGCTCCAGCTCTTGGCCAAGAAGCTTTCCTTTGCGAAGTCGTTTCAGTAGCGCCCGAATATCTTCCTTGAAGACAAAGATTACGATTATGAGTAGGGCCGGCCAAGCAAGCTTGGAAAGTGCAATGATCAGAGAGATGATCAACTCAAAACTTTTCACCTGGTTACTGCCTCCCCTTGAAGATCAAAATAACACAGGCTGGGGTATGGATTCAAGAGTGGCGGGTCGGCAGGGAGGACTCCCCAGCCGTGCTACAGGCCTCCCTTCCCTCCAGGGAGTAACTCGACCTATGCTATATTTGCAACCCCTCCCAAGCCGATCGCCTCGCTACGGGCCTCCCAGGCCCAAATCCGGGCGGGTTGGGAACGTCGCAGAGATAACCGTCTCAGCTGATCCTGCCCTGCCCGCACACTCTTTAGCCACTTGAGGAACTTGTATGTTGACGACGGGCGTTAAGGCCCATATATGCTTTTTTACTATCGGAAATCAGCTCGCGAGTCCAAAACCGCCTGACGACGAACAATGATGTCCACAAGGTGGATTTGAGTATATTTAAGTTGATTCCTCGACTATTTATTCTTTAAGAATATCTCTCTAAGTCTCTTAGCTATTATTTTTTCTTCGCCCTCTCGTAGCGTTTCGACATTGACCTGCACTATCCCTTCCTTCACGTTCCATCTGCCTAGCATTATGCATGGATCGCCTTTTTCTTCAGCTTCGATTACGTCTGATGCAGTAAGACCCATCGATTCTTCATCGATCTTTATATGGAGCATTGGAACTCTCGCACCTTCTGTCATAAGCCATGATGTTCTTAAGTGGGGTATATCTTTTATTTCACTTTCTATAAAGCGATTTCTTTCCTCATATTTTTTCTTCATTTCGGCTTGATAGCCATCGTTCGCGCTAATTTCTAGGGAAGTTATTAACGCTGCAATGTCCTCCTTGCTTACTTTGCTCGGTCTACCAACGCCTTGGCAAATTGCTCTTGGATGCAATCCAGAATGCATTTCAGCAGCCTCGATAAGATCCTTTCTGCCCAACAGAAAACCTGTAGAACCAGGACCATTTGGAAATTTCCCCCCGCTCCAAGCAACTAAATCAACTCCCAACTCGATCAATTTCTTAATGCCGGATAAGGACTCAGGAGCAGCGTCTACAATTATTGGCAAGCCATGGTCGTGAGCAATTTCAGTCATCTCTTCTAAAGATAGGAGAGGGCTATTTGTATGTGAAATGGCATGCTCAGACGTAACATAAGTTACCGCTGCTGTCTTTTCGGTTATCGCGGATTCCAATGTCGAGCGCTCGACCTGGGCTCCCTCGATTCCTATCTCAACTAATTTCGCGCCGGTTATCCTAAAGTTCTGACTAAATACGCTAATGTGGGCTCTTTGAATAATTATCTCGTTTTTCAAGCCTTCTGTATTGGGCAATTGCTGTAATTTGATTATGTCTTTCCCGGTCATGCAAGCTGCGGTTGCCAATACTAGAGCTGAAGCGGCTCCTGAAGTTATGTGAGCGGCTGGGGCTCCTACAAGCTCCGCAGCGTATGCTCCTGCTTTGACACTTAAATCATATAAGTCAACATATACTCGTGCAATATCACTCATGGCTTCAATTGACTCTTCAAAAAGAACGGAGCTGCCTAGCCCGGTTCCATGGCCCCAAGCGTTGATAACTGTTTTCACTCCCAACTTCCTAAGAATGTCCAATCTTGTTCTCCTTTACTATCTAAGCTCTATGAAAAAAAGTCGCATAATCGATATCATTACTTGGTTGAGCGCTATTGCTAAATTAATCCTCTGATAATATGTTTTCATAAGGTATAGATCGTGTCCGGAGAAATCATAAATATTTTAAGCGTTCTTTGATATATCTGAAACGAATTTACAAAACAATGGTCTTCCGGCTTTTAATCCTCGTCGCAATGCTCTTTAGTAGCGCCAGCTTTTTATGTCTGCACCAGCAGGTGCGGTCTCAAGCAACCGCTCTAGAATCAGAGGAATAAAGCGCTTTTCAATTGTCAGTCTGGAAATTGAATTCGGGTTCTTATGATCACCACTCCAACAGTGTTCGAACCTATCACCATAATCTATAGCACCTTCATAATAGGGGTTGTTGGTGCTTTTGAGAAAGTCTTCCATTAGATATACGGCGTTATTTAGGTATATATTATCCATATCACCAACATAAATATGGATTTTGCCCTTAAGATAAGGGCCAATTTCCTTCCAGTCCCTATTAAGAATATACCGAAGGTCATAGTGCTGCCTCCAATACTCGGCAACAGAACGATCAATTTCACCGGTCATCTTATCTTTAATGGGCTTTGGATAGCCATCATCTCCTACCGGCGAAAAGACGGCCTGATGGATATCAAATTGCCCTCCCGAACGGCCCTTTGTTCCCAGCACCAACTCAAGGTGGTTTATTTCCTCAAGAGTATCTCTGATTTGACCAAGATAATTTCGGGAGCCCGGTCTTGAAGTACGCTTCCATCTGCTATCTAAATAGTATGCATTCTTATCTTCATATATGTTCACTACAGTATAAGCTCGGAAATCTATCGAATCAGGGCAAAAGCTCCAACACCCATTGTACTCGGTTGGGTAGTAAACTTGATCTGCAAGGGCTTCCCATCCGCCTGTTGATCCACCATAAAGAAACCGCGCCCAGCCTTTCCCTATACAACGAAATTGCTTCTCTATGTAGGGGATGAGCTCGTAGGTGATAGCATCCCCGTATGGACCGACATTCGCCGAATTCACGGCATAAGAGTCATCATAGTAGGGATTAGGATGTTGGATCCTGATAATGATCATTCTTGGCGTATCTGGAGCTATCCAATATTGGTAAAACTTATAGGCATATTCTTGAACGATTTTATTGTAACCCTCAATCTTGAATCGTTCGTCGTATTCGGGTTTGAGATCAGGATCCGGAGGAATCTCTCTAAAGCCCTCGAATGTATAGGCGAAATGACCATGGTTAATGATGAGAGGATACCTGGCATTAGGATGTTCCTCATAACCCTCAGGCAAAAGAACATGGGCTCCGAGATACATCGGACGCCCCCAAAACTTCGTCAACAACTGACTCTGGATTCTAACGTGTTTGATATACTTGGTTTCTGCAGGTGCGGGAATGGCCGCGATTATTCTGTCAAGGCTGACCTTAATCAGGTCAGATTTCTTATGATCGATCCACACCTTTTTGGGTGTGCTAAATAGGTTCCCGGGAGCAAGATTCCACTGCTGCCCTTCTCCTCTATCCATAGGCAATTTTACTTTATGGCCATCTGCGCGATCGAAAGTCTCGTAACGATGAAGCAAAGCCTGGACCCAGTATTCACCCGTGGGAATCTCTGCAAGGCTTTCAAGAGGATATCCGAAAACAGTCTCATCAATTATAGCTTCATCGTTTGGTTTCAATCCATCCACATCAAGGCCAAAGATCAACTGAGTGTTGGGGCCCGAGTTGATTTGAAACCGTGGCTCAAGATACCCATCAGAAGATATCATTAACAATATTCGGCCGTTGAGGGGAATATGTGACACATCATCTGTAAACGATATTCCAAAGCGGAGATTATTTAACGGTGTTCTTGTATTTTGTTTACAGGAAAACAGAAAAATTGAGAAAAGAGTACAAAAGGGAATAAAGAAGAATAGCTTTTTTGAATTGTTCCATTTCATTAGAGTTGCCTCGTCTATTAGTTGATTATCTGTGGGTTCGTTGTTTTTTCGTTCTTATTGTGAGAATAAATCTAAAACAGTACATTCCTCAGGATTGGTGTGGGCCTTTACCATTGACTGATGAATTCTGATGTATTAATACTCCTAATAAATTAATAGCGCTTTGCAGGCTCAATCGGATTAGAAAAAGGAAGATAGGGGATCTTGCTTTTTTCAAATCGTCTCATCAATTCAGGAAAATCCTGAGTGATAAGAGCATTAACCTTTTCAACATATTTGTTCACTTTATTAAAAAGATGTTGCATAGTTCTTAACTCTGCCTCAGTCGGTGGATAAGCTGAATTCTGAATCTGACCCGCTAATCCATTAATCTCCTCTTCGATACCTATAAACCAGCCGCCTTCAAAGGCAATGCTCATCTCTTTAACCTTAATAGCAATATCCTGAATTTCGTTTTGAATTTCCGGAGGGACATTCTTCTGATCTTTTAATAACTCTTCAATGTCCCGCAGCTCTTCTCCCATCTTGTTTGTAACTCTCCGGCCCTCTATATAAGCTCTTTGAATTTCATTTGTCGTCATACTGGCAGCAAACCTTTCAAGAAGCGCCCCTTGAGTTGTCTTTATTCTAGAATCCATCGTGACTTCAACTTCCTGCTTTACTTCTTGATTGCGGGCAATAAGTATGATTGAGTAAATCCCGGGAAGAACAAAAGGACCCTTAGGGCTTTCCATTAGTCCTTTCGGGTCAAAAGAAAGACGATAGCGTAAATCCCAGGAAATCCGGTTAAAGCCCTTTCTATCCGGACCGAAAAGTTCGCGAACTACCTTCCCTTCCTTATCTTGAATAAGAATTCTGACATGTGGGGCTTCACCAGAGATATCCTTATCGGACGGAGGATCGCTTTTCAGATAGTACGTAATTAAAGCGCCATAATCAGGATTAGGACCATAGTATTTTGCACTTCCCTGATCAGTAAGCCCCTCGGTTTCATAAAACTGGACAGCCGCTCTAGGCGGTAATAAATAAGCTTCTGAATTCAGTACATTATCATCCAATTTCTCTAGCATCGTAATATCATCTAGTATGAAAATACCCCGGCCATGGGTCCCAAGAATAAGATCATTATCTCTCTCATTGACAATAATGTCGTCCACAGCCGCCCGGGGCAGATTGCCTCTTGCAAGCGCCCAATTCTTACCGCCATTAATGGATATAAACAGCCCAAACTCTGTCCCAGCAAAAAGGAGATTCGGATTATGCGAGTGTTCAGCAATTGTATGCACAACCATACCATCAGGTAAATCCGCAGAAATACTCTTCCAGGTTTTTCCATAGTCTGTGGTCTTAAATAGGTAGGGTGCAAAATCATCATCCCAATGACCATCAAAAGATATGTAAGCTGTTTCCCTGCTATAACGAGAAGTTTGAATTCGGCTGACAAAACGAGGTCCAGGAAGGCGAAATTTTTCTGTTAATTTTTGCCAGTTCTTTCCTCCATCAAAAGTTACATGAACATTCCCATCATCTGTTCCCGCATAGATTAGCCCAGGCTGAATTGGAGATTCTGAAATTACCGTAATGGCCCCATAATGGAGCACGCCATCATCCCGCGCAAGAGTGTTTTCGTTCCTTTCAACTCCCATAATGAGAAATTTCTTCCAATCCCGATTATTGGTAAGATCAGGGCTGATTTCTTTCCAGGTATATCCCCGGTTAGATGTCTTAAAAACCTTATTCCCACCATAGTAGAGAATATTGGGATCATGAGGTGACATAACTAGGGGGCTATTCCAGCTAAATCTGTAATGATCTTTTTCCGGATCCTCTGGGACAGGACGGATGTCCCTCTTTTCTCCAGTACTCATATTTATGAAAAAAAGCCCCCCGGCATAGTTTTCTGCAAAGATTACGTTTGGGTCATTAGGATCAACCAGGGTATAAAACGCATCTCCGCCCAGGACCTTTATTACATCAGAATTTAAGATACCTTGTCTACAAGAGGTTCTGCTGGGGATTCCATAGGCCCCGCAGTCTTGCGTTCCTCCATATATCCAATAAGGATTTCGATTATCAATTCCTATTGCATAATACATAGGTAAAGGAATGTTGTCTACGAAAGTCCAAGCCTTGCTTCCATCGTAAGATATATAAACTCCTCCGTCGGTCCCTAAAAGAAGATAATCCGGATTGTTTGGATTAATCCACAATGCGTGAAGGTCCCAATGTACCTTTTCGAGCGTACCCTCATTTGTAAATGTTTTTCCGCCATCCTTAGAGACAAAAAGCCAAGCCCCCAACACCCAGACTTTATCTGGATTATAAGGATCGACACGAATCTGGCAGAAGTACATGGGACGGAGGACAGGGGAAAATAAAAGATTATTAAATGTGCATCCTCTTGTCCAGCTCTGACCTCTGTCTTCTGACTTGAACACTCCGCCATTCTTGTTTTCAATAAGCGCATAAACAATGTTCGGATTGCTTTTAGAAATATCTAATCCGATACGGCCGTTATCACCTTCGGGCAGCCCGTTGCCCAATTTTTCCCAGTGATCCCCTCCATCCGTTGAACGATAAATACCGCCGTATGGCCCTCCGCCAACGAATCCCCAGGCTCTCCGCCGGCGCTGATATGCCGCAGCATAAAGAACTCTGCCATTTTCTTCCATCGCAACATCTACAACTCCGGTGTCTTCATTAATATAAAGAACTTTCTCCCATGTCTTCCCCCCATTTATTGTTCTATAAAGCCCACGTTCCATATTGGGACCCCATAGGTGTCCCAATGCGGCCACGAAAACAATTTCCGGATTTCTCGGGTGAATGACAATCCTACCTATATGTTGGGTCTCTTTCAAGCCCACATACTTCCATGTCTCTCCGCCATCGATAGATTTGTAAATTCCATCCCCCCATGAGCTGCTATTCCGGTTATTAGGCTCTCCGGTGCCCGCCAATATAACGTTGGAATCAGAAGGTGCGATAGCTATGGCTCCCATGGAGAGGGAGGTTCCTTCTTTATCAAAAACAGCCTTCCAGGTCGCTCCATTATTTTCGGTTTTAAAGATCCCACCATGCGCGGTTGCAACAAATATAATGTTCGGATTATCTACAACAGCCTTAATATCGGCGATCCGACCTCCGAAAGCCGCAGGCCCGATTCCTCGCCATTTTATGTGATCTAAAATTCCTGCACTGAAGCTAGGTGAATCGGCACAGCAGATAGCGTCGGGCAAGAAAAATATTCCAGCTATAAGAAAAGAACAGAGGAAAAAGTACCTTAAACGATGCATAAAGAAAACCTCCATACTATCGATAAACGAGCCTATCAAGAACGTCCTGATTATTAATAATATCAAGGGTTATAGGCTCGTATCTCTTTCCATGCTCTTGGATTCGCAAAACACTTATTCCCACATCATTTTATCGAGTTCCCTGTAAAATCTGTTCTCAAAGATTGGGTAATGATGTCAGAGCAATATTCAAAATGAGCACGAGTCATCAGGTCGATCTCGGGATATGTTCTCAGGTAGTTAATGATATCCTTATCAAGCTCTTTTAATTGATAGCGGCAGAGAGTGACAACGTCAGCACCAACAGGAGGAGAGGGGTTTTTCACAAACGTTCTTATTTTATCCAGATATTCTTTTTGGAGAATTCTTCGATATGTTCCCGCTGGCTTACCCTCTTTCAATTCCTTCCAAATTGCTGTGTGTAGCTTGCTGAAGTAATTGCTTAAGGTTAGCTTCCTCCCCTCCGTACTTGTCTCATTGTCCTGAATTCGATGCAACCTCATGGGATCAAGTAGCATGTTTAGAATTTGTTGATAGAATTGTTCCAAAGTGTTAGAAAGAGAGAAGTCGACCCGATAACCTTCCTCTTGTGCCTCTTTCAAAAATAGAGGCTGTAATTCCGAATCTGAAAACCAGCTATTTTGAAGTTTCTGTATAAATGCTGGCTCAAAGCTAAAGATATCGGCATTAAAGAGGTTGTTATTTATTATATCAAACGCGCGGACCTGATTTTCATATTCAACCACTTTGAACGGAAGGACTTTGCCTGGATCACCAACATGAGCACGGGTATGATATATACCCCCAATCCACTTTACCGATCTACTTATAGCCTGAAAATATTTTATGAGGCTCATCTCGAAAGCACTCCTCAAGTATTCGTAACTCTTTCCTTCAAACAGAGTTCTGCCCTCGAGTTGTCTCCATATATCTTTTATGCGATTAATCTCCTGTTCTGTGTAGGAAAGTGGATCACTGCTGAGATCAAAGGGAGCGCACATGGGGTCGATGCTAGTGGAAAATAGGCCTAAATCATTGGCGTCTTCATCGGTTCCGAATGTCAACAAAGGATCTGTTGATCGGGAAGCAATCCTATTTAGACGGGTAAGCTCATCCTCAGGTGTCTCGGCTTCTATCGGTATATACCCGTATTCAATCGCCCAATAATCATAAGCACCTAGGGTTCTAGCTTCATAATCACCCTGTTTCACTCCTTTAGGAGCTAAATTTAAAGGTACATAATCCATAACAGAACTACCAATAGATTCTTTACGAGTGACCTCGATATTTTGCAGATCTTGAAGGGCGATAGTAGTTGAGCCTTTGAAGTTATGTCTCAATCCCAGGGTATGGCCGACTTCATGGGCAACTTTATATCTAATGGAATCATAATAGAATTCTTCAGGAACATCCTTTATGTTATTTATTCTAGAGCTGGCAAGCATCTCAAGTATGCCAAAATTCTTTTCAAATTCGAGAACTAAATTATCTTGATAAAAGGGATTAATCCCCCAAAGCATAGATCCATTTTCCTTGCCAACAAGAGGGGGGTTGAGTGGATAAAATAAAGCATTATAATCGAAGATAAAATTAAAAGGAGCGTATATCATTATATCAGCTTTAAGTATCTGGCCGGTAAAAGGATTAGTCCGGACAAATCCAGAACCATGACCTCCCATGCCCCGCTTAAAAGTTGGGATCCAGCGAATAGTGTTATAACGCATATCAGCCGAATCCCACTCTGCATCATCCGGCATCTGCTTGACCACAATGGCATTTTTAAATCCTAATTTTTCAAAGGCCTTATTCCACCAAAGAGCTCCCTCCTGCAAAGGCTTCCTATACTCAAGCGGAACAGTATTTTCAAGCCAAAATATAATAGGTTTCTTCGGTTCAGAAATCTTCGCTTCTGGTTCTTTTTTCTCCAAGTTCCATCGTTTTATATAACGGACCTCAACTCCATCAATATCATCTCGATCATAATCATTAACTTTAGTGTAAAAATAACCAATACGATCATCTGCTAAACGAGGCCTGTATCCATTATTCAAAGGCAGTTCACAAATACTGTAACGCACAGATGTCGTAAAAAGCCCAGGATCCGGAACACCAAGCTCATATCCTTTTTTTGAAGAGAACATGGTATAGCGCACCCCGAGCTCTATATTCTCAGGAAAGGCCATGGTCTTACCCCATATGGTTCTTCCTTTATCAACGGCATAAGGGTGATTCAAGGCTGAACTATAAAATTCACCAAGGTTCTGAAGATCTGAGAAGAAACACTCATCTAGGCAAATCAAGAAGCTATGCCTCTCCGGGTGAGGTTCACATTCTATGTTAAATATATGGACAATCGATTGAGGGACGACGTTATTCAGAGCACGTCTTAGCTGAGGAGATTTTACTGTTTTGTAGCTGGCATTTTTCCATATGAGCAGGATTTTATTATCAACCTTCTCCCATGTGAATACTTTCTCGGGAAAAGTTACTCCAGATTCAAGGAAAGGAGAGATATCTCTGCTTAAGCCGTTAGGAACAGAGGTCCATAAGGTAGGGAAAAGCAGATAGTTTCTTCCAAATTGTTCCGGGAGTATTTCTAGATAGATTCTATTTTCTTTTTGATATAGGTTAAACAATCCTTCATACTTTCTGGAATCTATTATAAATTCTGTAAAGGATTTCGTGCCCTCTGGCTTCGCTGTCTGTGATGCCTTTTCTTGTTTTGATTGAAGCTGAAAGGATGCAGAGGGAAGCCCAAGGGAAAGGAATAGAATAAGATAATAAATAAAATTTTTAGCAATATTCCTCATTTTAATATCTCCCAAGTAACCACTTTTTTAACATTTTGGAATCCTCGATAATAAAGACCATAGATTGCTATTTCCTGATTCGCTCCTGATCTATCTCCGCTCAATATGGCACCTCTGAGGTGCCGGATCTCTATCGCTGGAGGCCTGCATCCCAGAGAGCTGTAAGACCGATGTTGGTTATATTCGTGCCTCCAGTCTTCTATTACAACCCTGACTTCCAAGGGCGCATCAAAGGCCTCTCCATTCAATACTTGGTACATCAGGCGCCCGACATATGACTCCGAGGAACCATTCTCCCAGGGACTGCCGACTCGAAATATGATATCCCAAGTCCGCGTCGCCCAAGCCAGTTGTGCATGGCCTTTGCAGTGAACACAGGCCGACTGCCGGACCTATTGTATACTGGCGCGCCGCGACGAATAAAGTACTCATATAACCATCCAGAACGCCCTCTGAGTTGAACTGACGATCCACATCTAGAGATAAGAACTCGTGTGTGTGATCATCTAAGATGGCCCAGTTACAGAGCGGCATTCCATCCGTTGCACTAGCCAGGCCGAAGGCATAACTTCAGAGACGATCGTTCTTCTAGGGGCGGAGCCGGTTGCACGATCCATCGTTGAGCCATTGCCCGTCCCGCCCTCTTCATTTCCTATCTATTCGTTTGTGATTCACCTTCTAACCTTCGTCCCGCTGTTCTCTTTCCTCCAGCTTTAATAAGTTTGTTCCGAATTGACTAATGCTGCCTCAGAAAGTGAATCGAGCACTTACCTTTAATGTCCTCATTCCGTTAATACCGGTGGCCATACCGTAATTAGACCATTTGACGAAACTCCCATCGGGAAGAATCCAACCGCCAAGATCTTGGTTGATATCAATCCAGTTTTCCCCTAATACATTTAATGCATCGAGGAATATACTTAGCTTAGCTCGCTTGGCAATGTTGAAGTTTTTCTCTAAGCGGATATCGAGGTTGTTCATCGACTGATGCCGGTATGTTCCGGGCGCTTGTGCATAGACATCAACATATGGAGGATTGGAAGGATCATAATCAGTATTACTGGGAAAGAATACTCGAAGAGTTCGTCCATAAGGCGCACCCGACATGTATAAGTAGTATGCGCTAAGCATGAAATCAATAGGCAATTGTACAGAGCCCTGAAGTCTAAGCTGAAAAGGCCGGTCCATTTCGAGGTCGCCATACCTATTGTCTAGCCAGTTCGGCGAAGCGAAAGCATTATCAGGTCCATATCCTGCAGATTCATTATAATTAGCGCCGACGTTTCCTTTGAAGCTGCTGAAGGTTAGGGAACCAAGAAGCTGCCAGCCGTTAGACATCCTCTTGTTGAGGAGGAATTCAACAGCATGATATTTCCTTACTGCCTCAGGACAATTTTGGAGCTTAAGCAGGCTCTCCGGAGCACCATTCTTAACAGCATAGACGGTTATAGTTCCATCATCAGAAGTACCGAATGTCCCGTCCGGCCCGGGATCATTGACCGTATAGGGCACCCACCAGCCGCTGTTTGCATTTAATCCCCTAAAGGATTCAGGGTCCTCAATAATTCTGTTATCCTTCTTGTTGATGTAGGAGATTGATGCGCTGAAATTCTTGAATAGCTCCCGTTCTAGGCCGACAACGAATTCATCTGTGTACGGCGCTTTAAGATTTGGATCGAGCACGTCTGATGCATTTAGAGTTAATGGACTAGGGGGCACGGATATTGGAATGAAGCTGTCTGTAACATCGATTTGTCTATTCATATTGGTATCTATCCACATAGCCATCAACCAACCGGGTTGATTAATGCCAGTGCCAAAAAGATTCGTGCCCAACAAAGGTTCAGTATAGCGAGACCAAGATGCTTTTAGGGCAGTTTTCCCATCCCCGAAGACATCAAAGACGAGTCCTAGCCGGGGCGAAAGGTTTTTCCAAACAACAGCGTTGTTGTAACTTGGAAGAGTCATTGGACTGAATACTTGGGGAGCGAGCATAACCAAGACAGGATTATTCGAGGGATTTAGTGACACGCTTGGTATGTCCCCGTGAGGTTCATCGTAGCGAATACCTAAATTCAGGGTTAATCTGTTGGCAATCTTGATATCATCCTGAAGATAGGCACTAAATGTTCGAACGTTTACCTTTTGAGGGGTATCGCCTAGTTCGTTTCCATAGGGGAAGGCCATGAACATTCCGACGCCGGTATCCAAACACCATGGGTCACCATTGGCCAAGAATTCATAGATCGGATTCACCTTATAAGGATCAAAATCATCATTTGCTATCTCATACCCGACCCCCGCCTTGATTTCATGGCTTCCACCAAGGAAATTATTTATGAATCGAGTCCCGCTTAAAATAAAATTGTAGGCGTTCTCAGTTAGGTTTCTACTATATACAAGGGGACCACTCTTAACTCCAGTAACGAGATCTTCAGTGCTTAGAGTAGTTGGATCAACACCAGGTTCAGTTCTCCAGGGATCATAATTATGTATATAATTGGATCGCAGGTCAAAAAGGGTGTTCATATCCAAGATCCAATTGACCGTGACCTGCCCTAGATAATTGTGGGCACCATTGACATAGGCTGCCCGACTATTAGAATAATAAAAACCCTCGTCCGCAAAATCGTAAAAGGGTTCTTTCCAGTCCTTAAAAGAGAATGTCCCCGTAATTTTCAAATTCGGATGAGGCTGCGCGGTAAGTTTTGTAAATGTCTGGATTTCCTTGTGAGGTGTATTGAATACTCCGTTTACGATGCTCTCTGCCTGTCCGACATCACCCACATAGTCTAGGTTACTGAAGAACCATAATTTATCCTTGATTATCGGCCCTCCCAAGTTGAAACTGTAATCGTTCCAGTTTATAAATCCTTTTGGCGCTTCAAGGCCTACTGCTTGAGCTGTTGATGGAGGGATTACACTCTCAGTCATATGTTTATTGAAGTAATAACCACTTAGCTGGCCATGGAAATCATTTCCCCCGGATTTTGTGACGATATTAACGTAAAGCCCATTTATTGATCCGACCTCTGCCGGGTGAGCCGTAAATTCAAATTCGAATTCATCAAAGATATCGAAGGGCATTCCCACCTCATTCGTACCCTCGGTGGGGGAAGTAATGCTCACTCCATCAAGTGAGACCTGGTTCGTTCTTACAGTACCTCCAAACGAAGAAAAAGTCCGCTTACTAGGGTCGCCTTCGGAAACTACTCCTGGCGCGGACTGAATGACGTCATAGAAATCCCTGGCAAATGGCAGATTATTGATGATGTCTGTTGAATAATTAACACTGACTTTTGAACTCGTGATGTCCACCGTGGGAGTTTTTGCGTTAACAACAACTTCCTCTTTAATAGTTGAAGGTTCTAATTGGATATTTATTGTTACCGTTTTTCCCACATTGACGATTATCCCCCGTTGTATTACCGTCCCGAATCCAGACATCTCCACGGTAATGACATAGTCACTTCCCGGAGGAACAACTAGAAACCTGAAATCCCCGCCCCCGGTTGTGGTGTAAACAAGAGTTCCCATCAAGGCAGGTCCTTTAAGACTTACAGTTACGCCGGGCAGCGTTTCTCGCCTTTCGTCAGTAACCTTTCCGACAATAGATCCTGTTTGTCTTTGGGCCATAATAAAGTTTGCCAGGCTCGCCGATAAAAAAAGAAACACTAAACCTCTCACTATTTTTTTGCACATAGCCCCTCCTTTACTTATTCTTCTTATTCGCTTAAGAAATGTTAATATTATCAATTCATATCACTTCGTTTTCGTTAAAATTACTGAACCAATTTGACATCGTCCTATTCATTTTAATCAATCAAGTTAAAGTTCGGATTTTCGAAAGAACTTAGTGATATGAAAGTTTCTACATGGCTAAATATTTTCACTTTGCTTAGCTTTTTGAGCATAATTTCCCTTAATTCATCAACATCCCTGACATAGAGTTTGATTAAGCAGTCGTACCTTCCAGTTAAAAGATGAATTTCCTCGATTCCACTAAATCCCTTAAGGTGTTTTTCAATAAGAGTCCCCACGTAAGTTCCTGTTTCATTCGTCAGCTTCATGGCTATAATGCAACATAAGCTCTTTCCGAGCATTTTCTTGTTTAATATAGCTTTATATCCGAGTATTACGCCATCCTTTTGGAGCCTTCTAACGCGCTGCATTGTTGCAGGCGGAGTAAGATTTATTTTTTTTGCTAACTCAACATTATTGATCTTGGCGTTCTTACTAATAATTCTTAATATCTTTTTATCTATATTGTCCATTTAAATTCACACTATTCCTTTTTGCATATGAAGTTAATATTACCCTTTCTATTGAGATAGAGAATCCCGAGAACAAGGTACTTTCCCCAAAATAGGAATTGTTAAAGAGACCATTTATTAAATAAGTTTGATTAAAACCAGGACACGCGTAATAAAATTGTTGCGCGTAGGCGACGTAGTTCAGATTCGGCCGAAGATAATATTTTAATTGGTTAGATTCCAGATTCGTTACGCTATCGGAAACTATCTCAACCAGCTTAGGAATGCGGAATTCTCTCGCCACTTGGAGCGACAGACTTATGAATGAAAAAACAGTTTTGGGGATCTTAGCAAAGCCTTCTATCAACGAATCGAATCCCAAAGAGCTGACGCTCATTAGATCTATTGGTAGCAAGCGAGCCAAATGAGAAACCCGAGACCTCTTCATCACACTCTTACGCAATCTTAGGAAATCATTAACATAGAAATATTGGTATTGTCAATAGTATATTAATAGAAATAAGTAAAATAATAAATATTGTTAAGCATATATTAACCAGCTTGTTATTAATAATATATAAGTTGCAGAAGTACTATATAAAAATGTTGACTAATGCCTCTTTATGTGATATTAAAAAAAAGAATTCAAAGAAGGCTTCCTGTGAGTATTAAAGTCGCTATAAATAAATTCTGGGGGCAACAAGAATCTCCCCTGCTTGGAGCGGAGATTCTATGCTAGAGTTTCCGCCATTAATGATATACCAAATTCAAACACCCTGCTCGCACGTTGAAACATGATTCAGTAATTGGTGTATCCGATGCTGACATTAAGCCTCTTGAGAGTGAAATAGAAGCTAATGTAAAAAAAATGAAAGGAGAAAAAAATATGATTTCGCAGAAAAGTAAAGAAAAAAAGTCGATTTATGAGAGGTGGTTTGGGATAAAAACCGCCATTCGGGCTGGATATCCTTATAGCACCGCATACGGCAACGCCATCTTGTCTCCAGAAGTTATCGAGGCTATGAATGAAGCAGCAATGGAGTGTGTCAATATGCACGAGTTGCTCAGAGAGTCCGGCAAGGTTATAGCTGAGATTTGTGGGGCCGAGGCCGCATTCATAACTTCAGGGGATTGCGCGGCCCTAACGTTAGCAACCGCTGCGATGATGACCGGCACAGAGATGGCGTATATGGAACAACTTCCAAATACAGAGTATCCATACAAACTAAAGAACGAAGTGATAATACAGAGGGGTCATCAAACGAATTATGTCTGTTGTCTTACAAATTCTGGCGCAAAACTCGTTACAGTCGGCGGCGACTACCCTCCTATACCGCTAGGATCAAAACCAAAGATGATTCGAGGTATATTGTATCCAGCTCAGCAAGATAGACCAGACCACGTAACGTACTATGGTGTCCAGCCATGGTTTCCAACAGTGTTCGATAAGGAAGAGAATAGATATACGATAAAAGGCTTCAAAATAGTTCCCGAAGACATCGAAGCTGCTATAACCGCCAGAACAGCGGGAATTGTTGCTCTTGTCGATTGCTCGCAATCAATGCCTTCCCCATATACGCTTTCTGTTGAGGAAATTGTAAAAATTGGGAGGAAACATAATATTCCAGTTTTGGTTGATGCCCCTCACATTCCAGAGGAGGGAGGCGAGCCTGGGAGAAGATTCTTGAGAAAGTACATAGAAATGGGGGCAGATCTTGTTACCTGCAGTGGCGGAAAATCTATAGAAGCACCCAGTGACACAGGCTTTGTCTATGGCAAGAAGGAACTTGTCGACGCTGTTGCTCTAAACTCGATCCCCCATTTTAGGCGCGTAATCGGGGAGGGGCTTAAAGTAAGCAAGGAACAAATTGTTGGACTCGTTGCTGCAATAAAACGATACATAAACTTAGATCACAAGGCTGTTTTGGCCAGAAATGCTAAGATGGCCCATTGGATTGCCGAGCAATTTAAGGGCCTTCCCCATGTGACGACGGAAGTATATGAAAGGAAGGGCTTTCCCCATGAATCCGTATTTGAAGGCGGCATAAGTGTAGTGTTCACTATCGATGAGAGAGCACTCGGAATCACGATTCAAAAACTTGCCGATATACTTTGGGAGGGAGACCCAATCATAAATTTTGTAACGACGTTAGAGCCTTGGCACAAATTTCAAATCTATACGCATGGTCTAAGAGACGGCGATGAAAAAATCGTTGTCGAAAGGCTGAAACAGGCATTAACACTGCGGAAAACTCATACCCCGGGTTAAAGTCCGGGAATTTTGCCTTCCGGCATAATTTTGCTATTGAGCCTTGGGATGCTGTCTGAAGTACAGAACCGGACGCCTAAAATTGGTCTAGGCATAATGAGAGAAACCCGGGAGAAAGGAGCCTTAATAGACTGCCTAAGGTTCACATCGGGACAAATCATCGGCAAGTCGTGTGATGAACGATGAACAAAGACAAGGGAACTCCCCAAGGATCTCTCAAGCAGGGAATGACCCTCATCGACATAATCGCAATTGGAATTGGTGCCGCGATTGGCGTGTCCATTTTCGCGGTTATGCAACCCGCGGCGAAAGTGGCTGGGTCAGGGGCCTTGATTTCCCTGCTAATCGCCGCCGTGCCGATGGCCATCTTCGTAGTCGTCTACTCCTTCATGGGGTCAGCCGTGCCCAGATCGGGGGCATCTTTTGCTTGGCCCACCCAATTTATCCATCCTGCCGTGGGGTTTATGGTCACTTGGATTGGAATCCTAGCTTATGCGGGCATCTTGAATGTGTTAACCTTGGTTCTCGTGAACTATCTGACCGAGGCAATACAACTGCCGCGGCGACCTTTGATGTTCTTATTGCTCTTGGTTTTTTATCTTCTTAATCTCTTCGGCATCCGGGTTGCGGCAAGAACCGAACGCGTTCTCGTATTTCTCAAGATCTCAGCATTTGCCGTATTCGTATTCGCGGGTATCAGATTTATTAAGCCGGTACACTTCTCTCCCGTTGCCCCGTTTGGGGTATGGAGCATCTTGGCCGCTGTACCGTTGCTAGTAGGGCTTTATACCGGCATCGAAACCGCCACTGATGTTGGAGAGGAAATTAAGAATAGCTCTGCGGTCATAGGCAGGGGCCTGATCATAGCTGCCGCCTTGGGACTATTCATCACCATTGCCACATCCTTCATTGCGCTCGGAGTGGTTGGTGCTGCTAACCTGGCGGTGAGCCGCGCACCACTGTTCGACGCCGGCAAGCTGTTTCTGGGGAGGTGGAATACCCCGCTCATGCTCGCCACAGCAACAGTGGCAATCTGCACTTCCTTGAACGCTGCCTATCTAGTTTTCAGCCGGTTTCTGTTCGCCATGGGGCGCGATCGAGCATTACCCGTCTCCCTGGCAAAGATTCACCCTACATGGGGGACGCCTTACGTCTCGATCACCGTAGTCTTCATCTGCGGTGTCGTTGGCTTGCTTATCCCATCGAGCCTGGCCTTCCTGTTCTTGGCCATAAACATACCATCCATGCTGAAATACTTCAGTAACTGCTTGTCCGCGTCACGTTTGGTTGATCACTACCCGGAGCTACATCGTGGCGCGAAGTTCAAACTCAGCAGGAACGCGGTGAAAGCGTGGTCCTATTCCGGTATGGCCTGCGCCATTGTGATAATCATAGCGGGGCTTAGCGCCGATTGGCGTCCTTATGCGACCCTCGGTGCTTGGGCTGTCCTCGGTATCGGCTATTGGATTTGGAGAGGCCGGCACCTCAGCAGCAGTATGCACAAAGGCCACAGCTAATCTGAGCTAAGAAACCAGGTTCCGCGGTACTTAGCTATGACCATATAGGAGGCTGAACATGCCGGTTCTTATCGCCAATCAGGAACAGGTGACTGCGCTGTTGCTCATGAAGGAATGCATCCCGGCCATGGAGGACGCGCTCAGGATGTTGGCCAGCGGAGATGCCATCCTGCCGCTGCGCACTCACATGTTGCTGCCGGACGGCCAGAGCATCATGGGCCTGATGCCATCCTATCTGGGTGGCATCCATTTCGTCGCCGTCAAGGTGATCACAGTATTCCCGGCCAACCTGGGCACGGAATACGATTCACACCAGGGCGTAGTGCTGCTCTTCGACACAGAACGAGGATCGCTGCGGGCGATCGTGGACGGCACTGCCGTCACTGCCATTCGTACGGCGGCGGTCAGCGGCGTGGCGACCCGGCTGCTGGCCCGGGCCGATGCTCATGACCTGGCCATCATCGGGGCCGGCACCCAGGGGCGCACGCACCTGGAAGCCATGCTCGCGGTGCGGGACATCCGGCGGGTCCGACTGTTCAGCCTGCCTCAGGAAGGGGCCAGGCGTTTCGCTGCGCGCGAATCGCAGCGACACGGCATCAACGTGGAAGTGAAGGACTCGGCTGAAGCTGCTGTGCGGGGCGCAGATATTATCTGTACAGTGACCACGTCTAAAGATCCTGTGGTGTTGGGTCGCTGGGTGGCGCCCGGCGCCCACATCAACGCGGTCGGCGCCTGTTTGCCGGCCAATCGCGAGCTAGACACGGAAGTGGTGGCCAAGGCCCGCCTCTACGCCGATCGACGCGAGGCCATGATGGCCGAGTCAGGCGAGTTCCTGATTCCGCGTGGGGAGGGGGTAATCGACGACAGGCACATTCTAGGCGAACTCGGTGAGGTGCTAGTGGGCAAGATACCGGGTCGCACCGCGCCGGACCAGGTCACAGTATTCAAGTCGCTGGGCATTGCCATCGAAGACTTGGCGGCGACGCACCTGATCCTGACCAAAGCCCAGCAAAGTGGCAAAGGGACCTGGATAGAGATGGGGGGCAAGCATTTCGGCAGCATCTGAAACAAAAGGTCCCCCGGCACCTCGATAGGTACCAGGGGACCTTCGTACTAGGGACCTATGAATCGCTAGTCCGATCTACATATCGGATTCTGGTCCAAATTGGTCGTGTTTTGCGAACCCCAGATGGTCGGTCAACTCTTTGCCGAGAAGCGTCTTGAGGATCTCCTTACTAACGTCCCGACTAAAGACGTTAAGATTGTCCGGGAACTTGACGCCCTTCTCGTTCGGCGGTTTCTTCAGTTCGTCCCGGTCAAATGCCGCTGGAACCGTCTTGATTCATTTTATGTCTTCAAGGAGGTTTACACAGTTTTCAGTACACTCCGGTTTACACAGGATATCTGAAACTCCGGATTATGGCGCCTTGCCTAGGAGCTTATCGATCTTCTCTGTCTTAAGGATGACACGCTATCCGGTCCTTTTATGTTCTGCGCTGATCTCCGCTGCCTCTCCTAATCAGTGAGCACCCGTCGGCCCTGGCCTCCAACCAATAGCTCGCCGACTGCTTAATAAACTGCGAAGCATAACGAAATAAAAGATATCTTCATACTCGTTTTCAGAATCTATTCCAGCCCCAGGACGGTTCGGTATCCGGACATATCCAAGAACCCGTGGCCACTGATATTAAAGGCAATCGCCTTTTTCTCCCCGGTTTCTTTACACTTGATGGCCTCTTCGATGGCGCAGCAGACCGAATAGGCCGATTCCGGAGCCGGCAGCCATCCTTCTGTTTCCATGAACATCTTGGCCATCTCAAAGACATGCTTTTCATCTTTCGGGTAGGCAACCGTGTCGACATAACCTTTATTCCGCAAAAGACTGATAATCGGCGAACAGCCGTGGTACCGCAATCCGTCACCCTTGATGGGCTCCATGTCAATCTTGTGGCCTAAGGTATACATTTTTAGCATGGGCGTTATTTCGGCGTAATCAGCAAAGTCGTACGCGTACTCGCCTTGCAGGTTGGGAGCGACTTCACTCTGGGCAGCGATGAACTTGATCTTCTTTCCTTTCTTGAGGACATCTCCAACGAAGGGCAGGGCAAACCCACCGAAATTTGAACCGCCGCCAAAGCAGGAAATAACGATATCAGGATAGTCGTCAAAAAGTTCGAACTGCTTTTTGGCCTCCAACCCGATGATCGTCTGATGCATGAGGACATGATTCAAGACCGAGCCCAGACAATAAGTCGCCTTCGAGTCTTTTTGGGAATCCTCCAGGCCCTCGGAAATGGCAATGCCCAGGGATCCCACGTGTTCCCGATTCTTATCATATAAGGCTTTACCGACCTCAGTGATCGGACTGGGCGAGGCATGAACGTCTGCGCCCAAGAGTTTCATGAATGACAAGCGGTCTTTTTTCCAATTATATACGCTTCTCACCCAGAAGACAGTGCACTTCAGGCCAGTCAAGGCCGCCGCATAAGCAAGCGCTGTTCCCCACTGTCCTGCTCCCGTTTCTGTTGTCACCCGCTCAAACCCCTGTTGCTTGGCATACCAGCATTGAGCCAGTGCGGTGTTGACCTTATGGCTGCCAGTTGGACTGAAGAACTCGCTTTTGTAATAGAGCCTGGCTGGTGTCCCGAGCTTTTTCTCGAGATTTGTCGCTCTAAACAGGGGTCTCGGTCTTCCGGCCTTAGCATAAAGGTCCATGATGCCGCCAGGAATATCAATCCATCTCTCTGTTGAGAACTCTTGTTTCAGGCATTCGCCGATCATGAGATTCGGAAGGTTCTGTAGGCGAGAAGGGCCTTCCTTCGGGTCCTGGGGCGGTGGCAGCGGCACTGGCAAATCTGGCTGAATGTTATACCACCGAGCCGGGATTTCATCGAATCTCAGGTTCACCATGTTTTTGTTTTGTGTTTTAGACATTTGGCCTTTTCTCCTTTTGTCTTGGATTGTTATGAATTAATTATATAAATTATAGCTCGGGTAAAAAAAGATGTCAATCATATCGTTTTGCACGTAAGGCTGTCCCCCGCCCGCCTACCCTTCCTCAAACGGGTTACCTACCCCGTTTAGTGTGCCTCGCTGAAGTGGGATTTTTAAACCTTCGCATTGATTGAGACCTCATCCCTTAAGAATGGTCCAGAAATAATATGAGTTTTCTGGCAAGTATGAACCTGTCCCCTGATTTTGGTCCATTCTTTAAGGATGACGTCCGCTATTTCTTTACCTTCAGATCTTCAATCTTCTTCCGGACCTCCGGCTGGTCAGGGCTTATCTGAAGCGATTTTTCAAATGCGGCTAGGGCTTCGGAGGATTTCCCCAGCCCCTCATAGGATTCGCCGATCGCGTTCAGGAGCGCGGCGTTGACGCCATAATGGGAAACCGCCTGCTCCAGGGCGTCGAGAGCCTTGGCGAAATCGCCAGACTTGCAGAAGACCTCGCCGGCCAGGACGTACATGTCGTAGGAAGTCCCTTGTGGCCGGTTGAGAAACGGCTTCAGGACCTGGACGGCCTTTGAATACTCGGCCAAGGCCAAGTAAACCCGTGCCAACCCGTAGGTGGTTTCCACCGACTCTGGGCTCGCCCAGTAGGCCCGTTCGCAGAAAGCGCGCGCTTCGTCGAACCGACCCAGATTGAAGAGCTGGATGCCCACGATCCAGTTATAGCCCGGCTCGGGGAGGACCCCGAAGGCGTACCAGGGGCGGCCCAAGGACTCTGCGAATGTTAGGTCGAACTCCTCGCCCGCCCTCACGACCTCGATATCCCCGCTGAGGAGAGATACCTGGACCTTGTAGTGGGCCGGAGGGAAACCGGACAGAGGAATCTCCTCGACCACGTTCGGAAGGTTCGGATACTCCGAGAGTTTTCGGGTGATTTCCCGGAAAGGCTGGTTGTCCTTCAGGAATACGAACTTGACCTGGCTACTATGGGCCAGGTCTTCGGAAAGGCCGTTGAGCTGGAACGCCACGGCGAGCGTGTCCTTGGCTGTGAAGATCCGGCCCGGCTGGCAAGAAACCTGATAGGGCCCTATCCGGAAGGCCTTGATTTTCCCCTGCGATGTATCCAGGCGGGTCACTTTATACCCGAGGACGGGCTGGGTTAGTTGGACGGCCGGCCCGTTCTGGGGGACTCGGATGGCCTGCTCGACGGACATGAATTCCTTGGACACCTCGTTCCTGACGAGGATGGACAATTTGAACTCTCCGGAGACGATCGGAAAGACATCACAAAGATCAAACGGTACGCGGCTGAGCTCGTTCATCTGAGCCTCGGGCATTTCAATGTGAACAGTCTTGTCGTACTGATAAACGAGCCGGTCGGCGAGGGTCGTAACCCGGCCGCTAACCTTCAGGGTCGTGTACATCTTGTGCTCATATTGGTTGACAGACAAACGCTGGGGTTCAATCGCGTAGTGGACGAAATAAAGTCCCGGCACCTCCTGGAAGACCTTGATCAAACTGTCGCAGTCAAGGTAATTGGCCGAGTACTCGACCTCGACAAGGTCCTTGTACTCGAGAAATTTCCGAGCGTATTTATCCTGGGCGATCCGTGACGGCATCGACTCGATGCGCTGGATGAGGATGTCCGAGGACATGGACGGCGGGCCAAGGGCGCTGCCCGATTCGCCAGGCACCAAGTTCATGGAGACATCAGCCAGACTCGCGTCGATTTCGTGGAGAGAGTTGTAGGCGCTCGTGTAATCGCTCGGGTTCCCCCTATAGTTTGAGAGCAGGGCTTGGGGGCCGTCCATGAGGGGGCTGTAGAGTTTGTACATCCCCTGCCCGTGTCTCTTAAAGAACAGCAGATAGAATCCGGCCGGGAGGTCCTGGTCGGCCTTCCCCTGATAAAACCAGATTTCGCTCTCATAAACGCCGGCCCTGCCCGTGAACTTCTGAATTTCTTGTGGCTCGCCGAGGAGGATATACATCCGGCCGCGGTCTGTCTTCCAGCCGGGGAACGGAGCCTCCCGACCGAGATAATGGTTGGCATAGTTGATCCGGCGGTAGTGTTCCGTCTTGAATTCGTTCTCCGCTGTGTTCGGGGTCGGATCGCGGTGTTTCCAGAAGGCGTCGATAAAAAGGTCTCGTTCTCTGTCCGTCCGGAGCTTAAGAAATACATCCCTTTCCACAGGCGTTATGATGTAGACAACCTCCTCGTCGAGCCATATTTTATAACGCTCAAGAAGCCTCGTTTGGTCCGTCGCCACAGCGGATAGCGTAACGACCAGAATCGTCAGGAGCCCAATGACGGATGTGGTTTTTTTCATAAGAATAACTCCCCTTTTCCCGCCGCGTGCAGAGGCGTCTGAGGTCTCCGCCCTTTGACGTGTTGATCATCTGACGACGAATACGATGCCCGGGTAGTTATCTGCAAGGGGTGGGATGGTCGCAGGCACCAAAGCAGCCGGCCAGCTCTGGCCGACAAGGTTCCCGGGCACTGCTCGCTCGACATAAACGGAGCAGTCGGCATGTTTGATAAGATGCGCATGGCCAAAAAACTCTTTGCAGCAGAGCAGATCAGGTATCTTTTACTCTACTCCCCAAAGTCAATTCTAGCAATTTGCGCCGGCGGATGTCGAGCGGCCGGAGCACGAGTTCCAGCTGATGCCCCCGTCGACCTTCTGCCGAGCCACCCAGACATTTTCGGAGTCCAGCCTGGCCAGCATCATTTCGAGCGACTGTGACCTCAGCAATGCAGAGGTCGCTCCCATAGCCAAACTCCTTCCCATGTCACAGCCGTGTCACAAAAAATGCGTAAACCCGCCTAATCCTGACTAAAGGTGCGTAAAGGAAAACAAGACGTTTCCCCCTGGAAATCGGGTTTTCCCCATATGTCCAGGAGGATAGAGCGTTGGACTCCGGATCCAAAGGTCGGAGGTTCGAATCCTCTCAGGAACGATCCGTTATTTCTTTAATTTCAACCATTTAGCCTTTTCTTGTTTTCGGCCTGAGTCATTAAAACTCAGCCATTTTTTACGGTTTTATCCACACCATGTCCACACGGTTTAATACAAGGAGGAGGTCTACCCAAAAGCTAAAAAGCTACACTTTTGCCTGGACCGGTTTTAATGTGAGGCTCCTCATCCATCGCTATTACCTTCATATCGCTTAACTTGCGAAATAGCTTCTTCGATTTCCACTCCGTATCTGGCGGCTTTGTCATCCCTATCGGCAAAAAGAAAAACCTTGACTTTTTTGCCTTTTGAGGTATTACTTTATTAAAGAATGAAATAATCTTATAAAATAAGGTTGCCCAACACATGGATGGGGGTCCTCAGGAAGGCGCAATTCAAGGCAGGCAACGCCAAGTTCATCAGCGAAATCAACAAAGTCAAGCTCATCAGCCTTATCCGCGAAAGTGATGGAGTTTCGAGAGTGGAACTGGCCGAAATCAGCCGGAGACATCCTCTTCAACAGGGTCAGGAAGACGGTCAACGCCAGGGCCCTCAGCAAGACGGCGGGCGACGTCGTCATTCAGCCCGCGACGTTCGGCCCCCGGGCGGCCGTCATGGGTGCGATATCCCTCATCCTCAGCGGCGTCGTCAATTTGGACCATGAGAATATCAATTTCAGGGCCGGCAAATGAC
>Ga0208457_1000330_pt1 | contig 52066 bp, 36 predicted proteins | sample June2015DPH_10_1_FD_185513 | JGI IMG/M metagenome (GOLD analysis project Ga0208457, IMG submission 185513) | Peatland microbial communities from SPRUCE experiment site at the Marcell Experimental Forest, Minnesota, USA - June2015DPH_10_150... | ecosystem: Environmental > Terrestrial > Soil >... | reverse complement strand
CGAACCTCGCAGATCCCTGCGGATCAGCCCAAAACGGCCAGCGATCAGCTCGCCAGAGAACCGGAAAGCAAAAAACCAGCGTTTTTCCGCAGCCTGTTTAGCCCCGCCCTTCCGGCAGCCCCCCAAAGGCGCTCCAGCGTGGTGAGGAATCCGCGTTAGGGAGTGTCCCGGAATACAGTCCGTGCGTTCAGGCGGGACCGACAAGCGTTTTCCAGACGAGGAGGAGAACAAAGCCGACATGCTTGATTCAGCCATGCGTCGGCGATTGCCGTGCACCGGAAGGCGGCTGCGATTTACACGTGCTTTTCGATGGACCCTCGGGCGTATCGACACGCAGGCCGGCCGGAGGGGTGGCTTGACCCGGAGTTTCCGGTACTTTCTCGCCCTTGCGCTTCGACTCGCGCTTCCCGGGCCTCCCGCCCTACGGGATCAGCGCTACGGCGGGCGCTGCCCTTCTCGACCCCGCGCCAGCGACCATTACTCCGTCGGCAGCGTCTCCATACCGTAGCGCCGGGCCTCCGCCCGCATCAAGCGTTTCAGCTCTGACTTCGTTTCCTCCGGCAGACGCGACGGCTTGTAGTGCGCGACGAGCCGCTCTACCTCCCGTCCGGCGCGTTCTCGCAACGTTAAACGGCCATCTGCGGCCCATCGGGCGCGGTTGGCACGATCCAAGACCGCGCCGGGGAAAGTGATTTCGTCGCGCAGGTGGCGGCGGGTATGATCGGCAATCAGCAAATGCTTCTCGCGCCGCAATTCCTCAAAGATGGGAAGCGAGGGAAAATCCTCCCGCGGCTCGATCCCGCGCAGCAGGCGCTGACTCATGGCGCAGATCTCGTCATCGAGGACCAGTTTCTCCAGGCTCAGACAACTCTCAAAGTCCAACATGCCCGGACCCGAGATACTGTTGATTCCCGAGAGCGCCGCCAGGGTCGCGCCCACGCCCGTCTCGAGCCCGGCTTGCGCGTCCAATTGCTTCGCATCGCTCAAAGCGATGTAACCCTGGGTAGGCATGCCCAGGCGCTTTCCGATCTCGCTGTTCGCACAGTCGAGCATCATGGTTTCGACCGCACCCATCGGGGTGGTCTCGAACCGGACGTCGAAGATGGCCGGCGAACCGCCGTACAGCATCGGAGCGCCGGGCCTCACGAGTTGGCTGATCACGACTCCGCTCAGATTCTCGGCCGTTTGCTGAACCAGGCTCCCCACCAGGGTGACGGGCGCCATGAATCCGGAAAGCGGCATGGAGATCAATTCCACGGGAATCGACCAGCGGGCGCAGTCCACCAGGTTCTGGCTGGTCACATCGCTCCATTTGATGGGCGCCGTAGGGCAGCAGGAGAAGATGGTCAGGGGCTTGGCCCGGAGCGCTTGCTCAGTTCCCCGCACGGCCAGTTGCAGGTCCTTCATGACCTCAAACGACTCGATCGTGAAAGCCCCTGTCACCACGGGCCTCTCACCGTAGAGCAGGCTTAGGTAGAGTCGATAGCTATCGGAGATTTTCTCATGAACATCGGCGGGGATCATGGCGGTGCTTTGCGAAGCGATGTGCCCGAGGCCGCCCATCAACTTCACGTAGCGAACGTAATCCGCCGTCGTGGGCCGGCGCATCTCACCCGTCCGGCCGTCCAAAATGTTGAGCGCTGTCGAGCCGGGAGTGAAATAGACTCGGTCATCCTGGAAGTCATGGGTTTCGTTCCCCAAGACATCATAGAGTTTGAAGGAGCGAGGAACGGTGCCGAGGGCTTTGTCGATAAGGCCTTCCGGAAGGCGGGCGTTCCAGGTGGTTCCGTCCACGGCGGCGCCGTGATCGGCGAGCAGGCTGAGTACGGCCTTGTTGTGGATCTCGACGCCCAGCTTGCCCAGCACGTCCCGCGCCTCCGCAATGATTCTGTCTATCAACGGGTCCGGCAACAATCTCAGAGTTGGTCGCATAGATTTCCTCGTAGGTAGGGTTTACCGCTACCCTGCACGGCCTGGAACCTTGGGTTCGATGGCTCGCACGTCCTGTTCTGGGTGTGCACCCTCAGCCGGCCTGTTTTCCCCGTATGGTTCAAGCCTCCACCCTTGGCGGTGAACGTGTCTCTCCGGTGCAGCAGGGCGGGGTAGTATATGCTGTGGTCGGAGACGTTTCAATGGTGCGGCGGCGATTCCCGTGCGGCGCGCTTCCGAAACCTGGCAAAGAAGTATAAAGTCATCGGGGATGTCCTGGGCCCGGGCCTGTTCATCGGCGCCGACTTCGTCGAAGACCGCAAGACCAAGGCCCCGGCGACCGAGGCCTGCAAACTCGACCGTGAATTTGCACTCAAGCATGGGCTCCTCACACAATTCAGAGGCATCGGCGCGAACGTGCTAGAATTCATACCCCCGCTGAGGATTTTGAAACCATGCTGCAGATCTCGGAGAAGGTCGTGGCCTTCATCCAGCAGAAGGTCGAACAGAAAGACCGCAAGGCCAGTTAATGCTACACATGCCGAGGTGTCCTCATGGGAGATTCGCATACGTACGGACTCTGGAAATCAGTGGCGCGCGCCCTGGCGGCCTCTATTTTCGCGGTAGTTATCGCCGGCGGGGCAAGGGCCGCAGACCCCGCTTACCCGCTCAAGATCAGTGCCAATCATCGTTTCTTGGTTGATCAGAATAACCGCCCCTTCCTGATCCAGGGAGATGCCCCCTGGTCCCTGATCGTAGGTCTCGACAAACCGGACGTTGAAACCTACCTCAGGAACCGCCAGGCCAAAGGCTTCAACACCCTCATGGTGAACCTGCTTGAGCACAAGTTCGCGAAGCATCCCCCGAACAACGTTTTTGGGGAAGGACCGTTTACCACCCCCGGCGATTTCTCGACTCCCAATGAAAAGTACTTCGCATACGCCGATTGGGTTATCCGCAAGGCGGGTGAGTATGGCATCCAAGTTCTTCTGGCGCCCATTTACCTCGGATATAAGGGAACCGACGAGGGCTGGATCGAAGAGACTCTCCAGAACGGTCCGGCGAAGTGCCTCGCGTACGGCCTGTACGTCGGTAAGCGCTACAGGGACTTCGACAACATCATCTGGCTGATCGGCGGCGACCGGAATCCTGAGTCAGCCTTGGAAGACGTTGACCTGATCGCCCTGGGAATCAAGGAGAATGACCACCGCCACCTTATGACGGCGCACTGCGCTCCTGAGAATACCGCCATGGACCAGTATGCGGGGGGGCGATGGGTGGACCTCAACACAACCTACGCCTATAAACTCGTTCATGATTCTCTTCTGGCGAATTACAACTTCAAGCCCACGATGCCTTACTTCCTCATCGAAACAACCTACGAAGGTGAGCATAACGCCTCAGCCGTCCAGATCCGACGCCAAGCCTATTGGGCAGATCTGGCTGGCTCGACGGGCCAGTTCATGGGGAACAGGCCGATCTGGGGCTTCGATCCGGGGTGGAAAGAGGCCCTGGATGCGCCCGGCTCACCGGACATGGCGCGCCTGAACAAATTGTTTCATTCGCGCCCCTGGGATCAGCTTGTTCCCGATGAGCGGCACGAGGTCGTTACCGGTGGGTTGGGAGAATTCAACGGGCTGGACATTCTCATGGCGGCGCGGGCTCAAGACGGCAGCACCGTCATCGCCTACCTGCCGACGAGCAGGAAGGTAACTGTGGACATGAGCAAGTTATCGGGTGCAAATGCCAAGGCTTGGTGGTTTGATCCGCGCACCGGGAAGTCTTCCGCCGCGGGAGAGTTCCCGACCACGGACGCCCGCGACTTTATTCCTCCCGGGGAGGGGGACTGGGTCCTGGTGTTGGATGACGCAGCCCGGCAACTGCCCGCGCCCGGCGCCAGCCAGTAAATCCGCTCCGGGTTATCGCAGGCTCACCGCCAATGCCCGCCACAACCCTGGGTAGTGGGTCAGTTTGCTGTAGCGGCGCTCGATGAGCGTTGTTGAGAATTCGAAGCCGCCGGTCGCTTCCTGCGTCAGCGCAGGCTCCGACCGGCGCTATAACTGAGGCTTTGAGACAGTCTCTGAAAGACAGTGTACGCGCCACCTGCGGTGCACTGTCTTTTCGCTTGACCTCGCGAAACCATTCCGGTCAGAATCCTTGCCGGTGTCGCCGCGAAAACTCTGAATCGATGGACGGCGCAATCCTTTGAGCCTCAGTCCTTCTGTACTTCACGCCCCCCCTTTCGGTTCAGACGTGCCCATTTCTCCCCATGAGGACCTTCCTATGGCAGAAGCTCTGTCCCGGCGCTGTTATCCGATCATCGTCATGGCTTCTGGCGTTCTGATGATCAGCGCCTGCTCGCGCTCCCAAAATCCGGAAGTGGCGCCTGTCGTCTCACTCACCACGCAGGCTGGCGGGTTTCGCGCGGAAACTGCATCGCTGGCACTGGAGTGCAGCCGCGCGTTGCAGTTCCGCGTCCTCTTTAAGAAGAACGGGAATTGGCTGACGCTCTCGCCGGAGCAAGGCCTGCCTTCGAGCATAACCTTCGAGCTCGACAATCAGCCCTTCGCGTCCTTCACCTTCGCGGGCGCGCCATCACTCCAGTCCGGGGTCAGCACACCGTTCGGTCAAGCGGACCAAGTCAGAGTGGAGGCAAAGGACGCCGCGAACCAAGTCAGCCTGGCCTTGGATCTGAGTTTCCCCAAGGATTTTCCGGATACGGTCATCATAGCGTCTCACCTGAAAAACCTGCGGCCGTCCGGGAGCGTCGCGGTCGGTGAATTTGATCAAGCGTCACTGCGCGTGGCGGCGGGAGTCCCTCGCGACGCGAAGGACGTTCTCTTCTGGTCGCTCCAAGGTGGTGGCTACATCTGGGGAGGAGATTACGTCGAGCCGGTGCGTGCCGGCTTCAGCCAGGACAATTACACGGGTCCCAAGGGCAAAGGCAACGGCGGCGGAATTCCCTTCGTCGATCTTTGGCGGCCGGAAATGGGCGTCGCCGTGGCGTTGCTCGACCCCAAGCCCGCACTGGCCTGGGTTCCGGTCAGCGCCGATGCCCAGGGAATGGCTGATGTCAAAGTGGTGACGCGGCCCGGCGTGCAGTTGGCGTCGGGCGAAACCTACTCGCCGGCGCCGGTGATGATCGCCGCGCACCAACTCGACTTCTACAATCCAGTGGCTCGCTATCGAGAGGTCATGGACCGGCTCGGTGTGCGCGTGGTGCGTGATTTCCTGCCCGCAGACTACGCCCCCGCCTGGTGCACCTGGGGATACGTCCGTACGTGGACCCTGCCGATCATCCTGGCCAAGGCCGAGCAGATGAAAGCCATGGGGATGAAGGACTTCATTCTCGATGACGGCTGGTTTGACCTTTTTGGGAACTGGGAACCAACTCCCCAGAAGTTTCCGCACGGCGAGGCGGATATGAAGGTGTTGATCGATAAGGTCCACAGCCTGGGCCTGACCTTCCGCTTGTGGTGGTCCCCTGGTTCCGCTGACCCCGGGTCGGAGGTCGACCGGAAGCATCCTGACTGGTTTGTTCTCGATAAGGACGGCCATCGCGAGAAGGCGAGCTGGAATGCCTATTATCTCTGCCCCGCTTACGCGCCGGTGCGAGAGTTCACGCGCGGCTTGGTGACGCGCTTTGTCAATGACTGGTCCGTGGATGCCTTCAAGCTCGATGGGACCGATCTGAACCACGCCCCGCTCTGCTTTAATCCGGCGCACCACCACACGCGGCCCGGAGACTCCTTCGAGCAGTGGCCGGCCCTGTTCCAGGAGATCAGCGATACGGCGCGAGCCATCCGCAAAGACTTCCGCATGGAGTTCTGCCCGTGCGGCATCACGCCCACCTTTCAGACGATCAGCATCTTCGAGCAGCCGACGGATTCCGATCCCTTTGATTACCAGGTCACGGCGCGCGTAAAGTTCTTAAAAGCGCTGCTGGGTCCGCATTCTCCGGTGTTACAGGAGTACGTAGGGCTCAAAGGATTTTATGAGCACCCCTACGGAGACCAGCACGTTCTGCGTGTGGATCTTTATCCACGGGCGATTGGCACGGGGGAAGTCCCCTCTTCCTTCAGCCCCGTGCTGGCTAAACCGCACGCCGCTTGGACTGCAATCTATAATGCCCAGCGCCCCGCGGAAGGCGAGTACGTGAATCTTTACGATATTCGCTGGGAGAATCCGGAAGGGCATGTGATTCGCAAGGGCGAGAAGCTCTACTATGGATTCTTCACCCAGACTCCCGGCCAGACCTACTCCGGCACCGTGCAGTTGCGCGGGCTCAACGCAGGGCATTACCACGTGACTGATTACGTTCGAGGGCGCCCTGTGCAGGATGTCGCCGGGCCCACGGCCGACCTTCCGGTGAAGTTTCAGGACAGTCTGCTGCTGGTGGCGGAACCATCTGCGCCTTAGATCTCCGGCAGAGAACTTCGCGTGATGAAGAGCAACCGCAGGAACAGGGTATGACTCGGACCGTCCGGTGAGTCACACCGGGCCTGCTCTTAGCGCGAAATCAAGAGGCGTGCGACGCTGGGGGGTTGCGCCCACGGAGAGCTTCCCATGAGTTTCTTGCTGGCTTGGTTGTTGCTGACGCCGGGCGCACCGGGCGCCGTGGTGGTGATACCCGTTGCCAACATGTATTCCGGCCCAACTGAGGACGCCGATGTCGTATCGCAAGCGATCTGCGGCACCAGCGTCCTTCTGCTGGAAGAAAAGGACGAGTGGGTGAAGGTGCGCACGCCAGATGCCTACCCCGGCTGGATGCCGCTCGAATCCCTGCGCCGGTACGGCCCTGACGATCACCTTTACGCCTCTAGCGCCAAAGCGGTGCAGGTGGTAAGCCTTTTTGCAAATGTCTACCGCGAACCTGATGTGACCAAGCACCAGCCGGTGCTGACGCTCCCGTTCGAAGCACGCCTGGAGGTGGCCGCGGAGACCGAGAATGAGGGCGGCCGTTGGATCGAGGTTCGCCTGCCGGACGGGCGCTCCACCTGGATCGAGCGCGGAGACGTCGATTCGAACCCCCGGCCGCTCAGCGTCAAGGAGGCGATCGAACTGGCCAAGCGTTTCCTCGGCGGCACTTACCTCTGGGGGGGACTTCCAGCTTTGGTTTCGATTGTTCCGGTTTTGTGCAAATGCTGGTCCGCAGGCGTGGCACCGTGATGCCGCGTGACGCAGACCTGCAGGCAGGGTGGGAAGGCGTGAAGCCCGTGAAACGCAACCAACTTCTGGCCGGCGATTTGCTCTACTTCGGCGAGTCGCCCCACGAGATCACGCACACCGGCATGTATATTGGGCACGGCAAGTTCATTCACGACACGACACACGAACATCCCGGCGTGCAGATCAGCCGCCTGGCGGATCAGCCGTGGACGAAACTGCTCGTTGCCTGCCGGAGGGTGAAATGAACCGCCGTGACTTGATGAAAACGTTAGGAGCCGCTTGCGCACTGCCCGGCCCGGGATTCTCTGCGCCCGCGCTGGGCCGGATGGGCGGCGGCGGCGCGAGCGATTCTTCTGGCAGCAGACTCGAGACCGAGATTGTTCGATTGAAACTGCGGCACACGTGGACGACCACGATGTCGTCCAGCGACTTCCGCGACACCCTGCACGTCCGGTTGATTCGCGAGGGTGTGACCGGTCACGGCGAGGGCGCGCCCATTATCCGCTACCAGGAGAATGCCGCAGGCGCCGAGGGAGCTGTCCTATCCGTACGCGATTTAGTGACCGGCAGCGATCCCTGGCAATTCGAGAAACTCCTCGGGGAGATTTTTCGCCGCGTGCCCGGGCAATACGCCGCCAAAGCCGCTCTCGATATCGCCTTGATGGATTGGGTGGGCCAAAAGCTGGGTGTACCGCTGTACCGCTTCTTTGGCCTCGATCCCAACGATGCTCCCATCACAACTTTTTCCATCGGGATTGATACTCCGGAAGTCACGCGCCAGAAGGTGCGGGAAGCGGAGGCCTTCCCCGTCCTCAAGATCAAGGTGGGCCTCGACACTGATGAAGCGACCATCGCCGCCGTGCGCAGCGCCACGAACAAGCCCCTGCGCGTGGACGCCAACGAGGGCTGGAAAGATAGAGAAGTGGCGGTACGTAAAATCAACTGGCTGGCCACCCAGGGAGTGGAATTTGTCGAGCAGCCCATGCCCGCCGAGATGCTGGAGGAAACACGCTGGGTGCGGGAACGCGTGCGCCTTCCGTTAATAGCCGACGAGGCGTGCCAGCGGGCGCGCGATATTCCCAAACTCGTGGGCATCTTCGACGGCGTGAACGTCAAGCTGGATAAGGCCGGTGGAATTCTGGAAGCCTTCCAGATGATTCAAATCGCGCGCGCGTTGGGCCTCAAGACGATGCTGGGGTGCATGGTCTCGAGTTCCGTGAGCGTCACCGCCGCCGCACACCTCTCGCCCCTGGTTGACTACGCCGACCTGGACGGGAATCTCTTGATCGCGAACGATCCCTTCACCGGAGTGCAGGTCAGGAATGGAAAGCTCCTGCTCCCCGACCGTCCCGGCCTGGGGCTCAAGCCGGCGTGAAGGCGCGGGCGCCAAGCGTTCTCTTTCGGTCTGCCTATTCGCAGGGAGAGGGCTGCGCGGTTGGATTCAAGATCAACCTCCGCGCATCACAGCCGGCGGCGCAGTTCATCGCCCACCGCCTCCTGCAGGACCGGATCGAGCTTGGCGCCACCATACGTCAGGTAAAAGACGTCAATGGCGCGTTGCCCTTCCGTATCAATCAAGGCAATTTCAATATTGCAACCCAGGCCAGCAAGGGTGGAGCTGACGTCAAAGAGCAGACCTGGACGATCCTGCGCGATGAGTTCCAGCAGGGTGCTGTGCGACGAACTCACTCCGTCAAAGCGCAGGTGCAAGGCTACCGGGACCTTGGGCCGTGCAGCCGTGGGTGGCTGGGTTCTCGCACCCAGGATTTTCTTGAGCTGCACAGCACCCCTGAGAACATCGACAAGACTCTGTCTGAAACGGTCCCTTTCGGAAGGATTCAGCTCGAGCGTGCGGTGCAGATCAACAAACTTGAAGGTATCCAGAACTATGCCCGCGTGGTTCGAGAAGGCATCAGCCTTGATGATACTCATTCCCCAGGCCGCCAGAGTTCCCGTGATGGAAGCAAACAGGTGGGGCCGATCGGCGGTCACGACCGTCAACTCGAAATGGTGGTTGCGTGCCTGGAGATCCACCGCTAGAGGTTCGCTGGCCAGCCGGCGGGCCAGCTCAAAATGCCGGGCGATGTCCTCCGGGGTGTGAGTCGCCAGATAGCGCTGGGGAATGCCCTCCAGGAAAAAGCGCAGGTCCTCGGCGCGGGCCGAATTCCCCAGCACCGCCAGAATCTTCTCCAATTCCGCGGAGGACGACCCGGTGATGCGCAGCCTATCATCATCCACGCTGCGCGCCAGATGATTGGCGGTGGCGATATAGAGCTGCCACAACAACTCCGCCTTCCAGGGTGTCAGGGCTTCCGGATTAACTGCGCGGATATCCGCATAGGTCAGCAGGCAGAGCATCTTCAAGCGTTCCGTCGAGCCCACCATTTTCGCAAAGTCGTGCACAGTCTCCGGGTCAAAAACATCCCGCCGCTGGCACGTGGCCGACATCTCCAAATGGCGAGCGATGAGGAACCGCACGGTGTGGCAGTCTTCTTCGGGAAGATCCAGCCGCACCATGATTCCTTCCAGCGCCTCGAGGCTGGCCCGGATATGATCCCGTCCGGGAACCCCCTTGCCGACATCGTGAAAGAGGAGGCTCAGATAGAGAAGCTCCGGCTGCTCAATTTCCGAGAGTACCTCGGCAAACCTCTTCTCCCCTTCCTGCCCGGTGTCGCTTGTTCCCGCCAGTGCTGGTTTGGAACTTCGCACCCGGAGTCGATGCAGGTTTTCCAGCGCCGCGAAAGAATGCTCATCGACGGTATAGCGGTGGTAGAAGTCCCGAATAACGAGTGAGTCGATGGCGTGAAATTCCGGAAACAGTGCGCCGAGCAATCCCAGGCGATGCATCCCCCGCAACGCTTCGGCAGCATGGGGTTGGACCAGGATGTGGCGGAAATGCAGCCAAAGCTGCGGCAGGAGCAGCGGCTCGCGGCCGCCCCGCGCCACTTCCGCCTCCACGAATTTCTCGGCTTCCCGGCTCAACCGAAGTCCGTGTCGCGCCACCATTTCAAACAAGCGCAACAGCAAGAAAGGATCCTGGTCGAACCCGGACGGTTGGCGGACAAAGATACGCCCCCGGACGACGGAGAAATCTGCATTCGACAGACGCGATCGCCAGTCTTGATAGAGCGCGTAGAGGCCGGAACGAGCCGGCGCCGCTTCGCCAATGCGGTGGGCGACCAGTTGCTGAACCACCCGCGCCTGCCGAAAATAGTTGCGCATCCAATCGGCGGGCCCCATGGCGCCTTGCGGCCTCACGCCTATCCCCCGCGCCGCAGCTTGAGCCTGTGCTTCATAACTTAACTGGTTATCATCTCTGGCATTAAGGTAATGAAGAAAGCAACGCGTGTCAGTAAGAAACTCCAGAGCGCGCTCGGCCGGGTAACGGTCGCGCGGCGGCCAGAGATCCTCGGGTGGCGTCCAGCGCCCGTGTCTCTCCAACTCCTCGATCCGGAGCAACCAGCGGCAAACGTGAAAGTCGCGCAGGCCGCCCGGGGCTTCCTTGAGGTTTGGCTCCAGATGGAAAATCGTGTGGCCGTGTTTGGCATGGCGCTGGCCGGTCAGCTCTGCCAGATTGCGCACCAGGTCCTGGCGGTCTCGCGCCACCAGATGGGGAATAGCCTCATCGCGGAGGCGCCCGTAAAGGTTCAGGTCGCCGGCCAGATACCGCAAGTCCAGTAAGGCAACATTGAGTTCCAGATTGTCGCGATGCAGCCGGCCGCACTCTGAGAGGGTGCGCGTGCTGCTCCCCACACGCATCCGGAGGTCCCAGAGCATGCGCAGAAACGCGGCGATAGCCTCGCGGTGTGGGGATTGCGCAGTGGCGTCCTCGCCGAGAAATAGCAGGTCGACATCCGAATGTGGAAATAGCTCCCGCCGCCCGTAACCACCCAGGGCCACGAGACAAAGGCGCGGCGGGCCTTGCGGCGCCGGGGAGAGGAATGCTCGATAGAGGCAAAGCACGATGGCGTCCACAAAATCCGACCGCTCTCGCAGGACCCTGGTTCCTTCCCCGGTTTGGTCGAAGTTCCGCTCCAGGCGCAGGGATTCTGCGCCGTAATAATCCGACAAGGACGAAGGGGTAGCGGAGGAAGGGATCGGGTTTGCGTTTTGAGGGAAAGGATCAACCGGCATGGAGCATCCGTCAGGCCCACCGCAGACCCTGCGGAACCTCAAGGCGGGATTCCCAATCTCCGGGGAGGAAACCTGTGCGCCTCATTTCCAGGTGAAGGGCGCGCGGGCTAAGGGCAGGCAGCGCGCCTCCTGCCGTTACAATGCGGTTTCGCCGCGCTCCTCGTTCCGGATCCGGATGGCCTCATCGACGTTGGTCACGAAGATCTTGCCGTCACCGATCTTGCCGGTTTTGGCCGCACGCAGGATGGCTTGAATGGCCGCATCGGCAAGAGCTTGGGAAACCACCATCTCGATTTTGACCTTGGGAAGAAGATCCACGGTGTATTCACTGCCGCGATAGACCTCGGTGTGTCCTTTCTGCCGGCCGTGTCCGCGCACTTCCGAGACCGTCATACCCTCCACTCCCACTTCCTGGAGCGCGCTCTTCACCGCTTCGAATCGCGAGGGCTGAATGATGGCTTCGATTTTTTTCATGGCAACTGATCCTTTGATGATAGGGTTTACCGCACCACGACCCTTCCCGAGCCCCTGCTGGCCCTCCCTACTGGGCTTCCAGATTGTAGCCCTCTTCGCCGTGCTGGGACAAATCGAGGCCCTGCACTTCCTGATCTTCCGAAACACGCAGGCCGACCACGACATCCACGACCTTGAGAATTACCAGGGTGCCCACCCCGGCCAGGACCCAGGCGATGCCGATTCCCACCAACTGATTGAGCACTTGGCGGAGGTTGCCGTCCATCAGCCCCACCGCCGTGGCGGCTCCCTGCGCATCCTTGAAGATGGGATTGATGGCTTTCGTGGCAAAGATGCCAGTCAGAAGTGCGCCCAGAGTGCCGCCGGCGCCGTGCACTCCGAAAGCGTCCAGCGAATCGTCATAACCGAACCAGTTCTTGACCTTCGCGACCATCAGGTAACAGACCACGCCCGCCACGGCGCCGATCGCCAGCGCGGACATCGGCCCCACAAAACCCGCCGCCGGGGTGATGGCCACGAGGCCGGCCACGGCGCCCGAGATCGCTCCGAGGACGCTGGCCTTGCCGTTGCGAAGCCACTCCGCTGCCGCCCAGCCCAGCGCCGCCGCCGCCGCGCCGAAATGTGTGGCCACGAAGGCGCTCGTGGCCAGGCTGCCCGCCGCCAGGGCGCTGCCGGCATTAAAGCCGAACCACCCCACCCACAGCAGGCAGGCCCCGATGAAACTGAGCACCACACTGTGCGGAGGCATGGGTTCTTTGGGGAAGCCCACCCGCTTTCCCAGATACAGAGCGCACACCAGCGCCGAAACGCCGGAAGTCACATGCACGACCGTGCCCCCCGCAAAATCCAGAGTGGGAAACGCCCCGCCCAGGGAGGCATTCAGAAACCCGCCCTTTCCCCACACCATGTGAGCCATGGGTTCATAGACCATGATGGACCACAGGATCATGAAGAGCAGCAGGGCGCTGAATTTCATGCGCTCCGCAAAGGCGCCCGTAATCAACGCCGGCGTGATGATGGCAAACATGAGCTGGTAAACCATGAAGGTCTGCTGCGGGATGGTGGCCGCATAGTCGGCGTCGGGAGCCGCGCCCACGCCGCGCAGGAACGAGTACCCGAAGTTCCCGATAAAACGACTGCCTTCATGGAACGCCAGGCTATAGCCAAACAACGCCCAGAGGAGAGTAATGAGTGCCATGAGGATGAAACTCTGCATCATGGTGGCCAGCACGTTTTTCTTCCGCACCAGCCCCCCGTAGAAAAGAGCCAGGCCCGGGCCCGTCATCATCAGAACGAGAGCCGCGCAGACCAGCATCCAGGCGTTGTCTCCGGAACTCCGCGCGTCCGCTACTTGCTGCTCGAGTTTGCCGATGCGATCCTCGACCTGTGGCGTGGGAGCGGTGCCGGGATTCGCAGGCGCTTGGGCAAGCGCCGCAGGGGCCAGCACGCCGAGCAGCACCACGCAGCCCAGGACCAGCCGTAGGAGGATCTGTCGCATAGCCTTCTTCTCCTGAGTTATTGTGGTTGGTAAAGACACTGGGAGACCCAAGCCCGTAATTATAGGGAGAGAACCGGGGCAGGCCAAATCAAATCATTTTATGGTCCGGATAACTTCCGGGCTGAGTGCCGGAGGGGAGAAGCGGCGGGCCCAGTTGGGAGGTTGCGCCAGGGAACCTCACAACGGCGGAGGTGAACTTGGCAGGTCGGGGAACAGATCGTCAGGGTTGTCTTTATCCTCCTGGACAGATTGTTTCGACACCTCTTCCGCGATGTCCTCGGGGGTGGCCAGCGCCACGCGGTTCCGTCCCTCAATCTTGGCACGATAAAGGGCGGCGTCTGCCGCTCGTACGAGCGCCTCGGGTCTCGCGTTCAGCAGGTCCTCCACGGCTGCCACTCCCAGCGTAAGCGCGACAGGAATCAGACCGTCGGGAGTGTCGATGGCCTTACGGTCGATACGAGCCCGGAAGCTTTCCGCGAAGCGGGCGGCCCCCGCGGGGTCACAGCCAGGAAGCACGGCCAGGAACTCATCCCCTCCGTAACGCCCCAGGGAATCGTAGGTTCTCATCGCCCCGCGCAGCCGGCGGGCCGTCTCCCGCAGGACGGCGTCGCCCGCCAGGTGGCCATAGGTGTCGTTGATAGCTTTGAATCGATCCAGGTCGATCATGGCGACAGCGAGCGGGCTCTGGGTGCGTGAGGCTCGCGCCACTTCCTTTCGCAAAATACCGAGAATGGCCTTATGATTCCAGAGGTCAGTCAGCGGATCCCGGGAAGCCTGGTCGCGCAATGCCTCGCGCGCGGAGAGGAGCTGCTCCTGCAGTTCAATGATGCGCCGGCCGGCCCGCAGGCGAGCTCGTAGCTCATAAGGATCGAAAGGCTTGGTCACGTAATCATCAGCCCCCGCTTCCAGGCCCTCCACGATATCCGCCTTATGGCCGCGCGCCGTGAGCAACAGAATATAAGTGTAAGCCCGACCCTTCCGCTGCCGGACGCCTCGGCAGAGCTCGATGCCGTCCTTACCCGGCATCATCCAGTCCAGGACCGCGAGCTTGGGCGGGTCATTCCCTTGCAGAACCCCCCACGCCTCCTCTCCCTGGGTGGCCACCACGACCTCATAACCCCACTTCACCAGAAAAGCCTCCAACATGCGGCGTGAAATGGCGTCATCTTCTGCGATGAGTACCTTCATGGAGTAACCTCTTTGCCGAGGTTCGAAAGCGCCGGCTGCAGTCGCTCCAGTTCCTCTTCCAGCCGCGCCAGGGCTTCTCCAGTATGCTCCATACCCCTGGTGCGGCCGATCAACTCCGCCTCCTGGGCTGCCGCAAAGGCCGTCGGGGCAGAGAAGAGCGCCAAGTTGCTGATTAGCACGTGGGTGGTATTCAGGAATTCAATCGCATCCTGGCGCGCCGCCGCCTCCCGAGCGGCAGCCACCAAACTGGGGCAATCCCTGACAAAGACACTGATCAAGTTCCCCAGCAAGGCTTTGTCTTCTTCGAACTTGGCCAGCAGGTGCTGTCGATCAAGCACGTTATCTCGTGGGGTGCCGGGCGGTTCGTCCACCCTGGTTCCGGCGGGCAACTCCAGAAGCTCCTCAATGGTCTCGAAAAGCTGCTGCGCCCGGACAGGCTTGGGAAGATAGCCATCCATGCCGACCGCCAGGAACCGCTCGCGGTCCCCCTTCATGGCGTAAGCGGTCAAGGCAATGATGGGGATGCGGGAGGCGGTTCCCATCTCCTTCGCCCGAATCCGGGTAACGCACTCCACACCATCCATCTCCGGCATCTGCATGTCCATCAGGATCAGGTCAAAGTGCGGCGTGGGAGTTCCCTCCAACGCTCGCAGCACCTTCCGGCCGTCGCCTACGACCTCGACGGTGTGCCCTCTCTTTTCCAGCAGGTGTGTCACCAGCGCCTGATTGACCGGGTTGTCTTCCGCCAGCAGGATATGCAGCTTGCGTTGCGTTTCCCGCAGGGAATGTCGCGTGACGAGGGGCTGCGCGGACGGCCCCGAGGTTGTCCCGAGCGCCAACAGAATCGCGTCCAACAATTCTGACTGCTTCACCGGCTTCGTCAGATACGCGGCAATGCCCAGCCGGCGGCAACGGGCTGCGTCTCCGGGTCGCCCGCCGGAAGTCAGCAACAGGATCACTGTTCCGGCAAGATCCCGATCCTGCCTGATCCGTTCGGCCACGGCGAACCCGTCCAGGTCCGACATTTGCCCGTCGAGGAGGATCAGCGCGAACGGGTTTGCTGCCCTTATGCTCTGCTCCAGAAGTTCCAGGGCGCGCTGCCCGCCCTCCGCCTCGGAGGGAAGCATCTTCCAGTGCTTGAGCATTTCCACCAGGATGTGCCGGTTGGTTTTGTTGTCATCGACCACCAGGGCCGGGAGGTTCCTGAGCCGGGCGAATTCCGCCACTTGCGCGGCTTCCGTGTGGCTCCCCAAGTTCAACTGCAGCGTGAAGTGGAAGGTACTCCCCTGGCCGCAAGCGCTCTCCGCCCAGATTTTTCCGCCCATGAGACTCACCAGTTGCGAGGTGATGGCCAGGCCCAGTCCAGTGCCACCATAGCGGCGCGTCGTGGAGGCGTCGGCCTGCTCAAAGGCTCCGAAAATGGTCTGTTGTTTCTCGGGAGGAATTCCGATTCCGGTGTCGCGCACCGTGAAATGCAAGGTCACGCCGTTTTCGTGCTGCGAGTCCACGCTCACCCGGACCACCACCTCGCCTTGCTCGGTGAACTTGATGGCGTTCCCTACCAGATTGGTGATGATCTGGCGCAGCCGACCGGGATCGCCAATCAGGTACTCAGGCACCTCCGGCGCCAGGCGGCAGGCAAGCTCCAGCCCTTTCTGGTGGGCCCGGATGGCGAGCGATTTCAACGTGTCGCCGAGGCTCTCCGGCAGCTTGAAGTCGATGGCGTCCAAAACTACTTTCCCCGCTTCGACCTTCGAGAAATCCAGAATGTCGTTGACCAGGGCCAGCAGCGATTCCGTCGCGGACTTCAGCATCGTGAGGTATTCCGCCTGATCCGCGGACAGCGGCGTGTCGAGCAGCAACTCGGTCATGCCCAGGATGCCATTCAGGGGAGTGCGGATTTCATGGCTCATGTTAGCCAGAAAGTTGCTCTTGGCCTCGGTGGCGGCTTCCGCGGCTTCTTTGGCCTTGTGCATTTCTTGCTCCCCCCGCTTGCGCTCGGTGCAGTCGCGCGAGATACCAAAAGTTCCGATGATGTTCCCCTGTCCGTCGCGGAGGGGCATTTTCGTGGTCGAGACCCAGGTGACGCGGCCATCCGGCCAGGTTTCTTTCTCTTCTCTGGCCAACATCGGCTGGCCCGTCCGCATGATTTCCTGCTCATCAGCGAAGGCCTGTTGCGCGTGTTCATCGGTGAAGAAGTCAAAGTCCGTCTTACCAAGCGCTTGCGCAGGGTCGTTCAGCCCAAAGATCTTAGCGTGCGCCCTATTGATCCGCGTGAAGCGGCTCTCGCGATCCTTGAAGTAGATACACTCCGGCAGATTGCCCAGCAGGGTGCAGAGCAGGTGCCTTTCCTGAATCAGCGCCGCTTCCGCCCGCTTGCGCTCGCTAATGTCGTTGATCATTCCGAGGTAGGCGACGATCCGGTGGTGGGCGTCGAAGAGCGGAGCCGTGGAAAGTTGGATGTCAATCCAGGTGCCGTCTTTCCGCTTGCGGCGCAACTCCACATTCGTGAGAATCTCGCCCTGCATCCCTCGCGCCACCATAGATTTGTGGTTTTCTGAATCCCCGTGCGGAACAGAGGGGAGCGGCCGGCCCAAGACTTCCTCTTCGCTCCAGCCGAACATTTTTTCCGCGGCGGGATTCCACATACAGACGACACCCTCGGCGTCAAGTGCGAGGATCGCCGCGGGGGAAGCCTGTACTACCGCCTTGACCAGCTCGTTGGCCTTGCGCAGGGTCTCGTCCGCTTGCTTGCGCCGCAAGGCGGCGCCGAGGGTCTTCGCCGCCGCGCGCAAAGCCTCCGTTTCCGCATTGGACCACTGCCGCGCATTCTGGCAGTCGTCGAAGCCGATGAAACCCCACCACGACTCATCAACAAAAATAGGTACACAAATAACGGATTGAATACCCTGCCTCTGCATGTGCCGCCGGGCCACTTCCGGCAGGTCAGCAACCACTCCTTGGACGACCTTCCCTTGTCTCAGTTCCTCCCGCCAAGTCTGAAACTGGTACACGTCCCAGGAGAAACCCTGCAATTCCGGATTGTCAATTTGCGGCGTGACGTCCGGCCCCGCCCACTCGTAGCGCTGGCTACTCAGCAGTTCTCCTTCCCGCCCAAGGTGGTTCTCAAAAATGTAAACCCGGCTCACACCCATGGACTGTCCCAGGCGTTCCAGGACGGCCTGGATACCCACCTCCCAGTCACTCCCCGAGAGGAGTTTCTCGGCTGCAAAACTGACAGCTTCCAGAATGGCGTCACGGCGGAGGGCTTCAGCCGCCTCGATCGGCGGCGTAACATCGCGCTGGACGCCGCGGAGGGTGGCGGTCTGCCCTCGTGCTCTCCTCCGCTGCCAGACCATCCAGGCGAGGAGGGCGAACACACCTAAACCCAAAGCCGGAAGGAAAACCTGGGCGTCCTGGCCGGGGAAGTAGTACGTTGCCGCGGCGTGCGGTGTGGGGGGCGGGTAGGCCGCCACGGCGACTGCCCCTGCTGATTCATCCGCCCTGGGCGCGGGGGCACGCCTCCCGGCTTGCTCAAGCCGTTTCAAGGGGAGCAGCACCCTGCCCTCCACGGGAGACGGCAGCGTGCGAGTGGGGTGGACCCCCAATCCTCCCGCCAAGAGCCATAGCAGGAGGCCGGGGCGGGGGACACTGACCCATCGCCAGGCGGCCCGGAAAAGTCGATTCGTGTTCACGGCACCCCCTCAGTAATACGCTGTAGGCGATCGAGTTCAGGCTGGACGTACTGCGCATAGCATTCCGGACAAATTCCATGACTGAACTGGGCTTCTGTACGCTCGCTGATATAGCCTTCCACCTGTTGCCAGTAGTTCCGATCGTTGCGGATTTTCTTGCAGTAAGAGCAAATCGGCAGCAAGCCTTGCAGTTGTTTGACGCGCGAGAGGGCTTCTTCCAGTTGCCGGACGCGGTGCGCGAGGGCGCCCTGCAGTTCCAGGACGCGGATGCCCACCTGGACGCGCGCGCGCAATTCGTCGCGATCAAAAGGCTTGGTAATGTAATCGTCGGCTCCTGCCTCGAGGCCGCGTATCATGTCTTCCCGGCCGCTGCGCGCGGTCAGAAGAATAATGTAAACAGGCTGGGTCTGCGGCCTCAGGCGGATCTGGCGGCAAATTTCGATCCCATCCATGCCCGGCATGAGCCAATCCAGAATCGCCAACTGCGGCGCCTCTTCACCTTGCAGGATCTCCCACGCCCGTGTCCCGTTTTCGACTCCCTCAACCTCGTAGCCCCACTTGCGCAGGCTGGCTTCGAGAATGCGGCGGGAGACGGTTTGGTCTTCCGCGACTAAGATCTTCATCGAGGAGATCCTTTCCAACCTGATCGGGCGCACGAACCGAAAGCCGGCGTGCTGGCCCTGGTTTCATGCCACGCCGGATCCACCTGTTCCCGCCTTGCGCAGCACGCTGGAAAGCCCTTCCAGCGTGTAGGGCTTGCCAATGAATTCCGCCTCCCGCGCGTCGGGAGCTTCCCGCAGAATTCCGCCCGTGCTGTAACCGGAGGCAAAGACCACCCGGGCCTGCGGATTGAACTCCCGCATGCGGCGGTAGGTTTCCAGCCCCCCCATCTCCGGCATGATCAAGTCCAGCAGAACGCAACTGATCTCCTGGCTATGGTGCTCGTAAATCTCCAGGGCCTGCTGGCCGTTCTCAGCCACCCGCACGCTGTAGCCGAGCCCTTTCAGCCCCTCTTCGGCGAAGGCCCTGACCAGAGGCTCGTCATCCACGACGAGGACAGTTCCACTTCCCCGCTGGATTCGTCTCAAAACCCCAGCACTTGCTTCCGGCGCCGGGGCAGGAATCCATGGGAGGTGGATGATGAACTGCGTGCCGCGGCCCAATTCGCTTTCCACTCTCACAAACCCGTCGTGGTTCTTGACGAATCCATAAACCATGGCGAGGCCCAGCCCCGTGCCCTTGCCAGGTTCTTTAGTGGAGTAGAACGGCTCGAAAACCCTGGGCAACACTTCGGGCGCGATTCCCGCCCCGGTGTCTTGCACGGAGATGCGGACGTAGCGGCCCGGGGCACCTGGCGCGGGGAATCCCGGCTGCTGGGCGTCGAGCGTGACGGCGGAAGCCTCCAGCATTAAAGCACCCCCGCCCGGCATGGCGTCGCGCGCGTTAATGCACAGGTTGAGAAGGGCCTGCTCGAGGTAGCACGGTTCTGCGTTGACCCAGAGGGAGTCGCCTCCCTTGTGCACGGAGACCTTGATGTTGCGATCAAACGTCCGGCCCACCATGCGGGTCAACCGGTCCAGCACTTCCCCGACACACACCGGCTTCACTTGTTGCGGTTCCGGGCGGGCAAAACCCAGGAGCTGTCGCGTGAGGTCCGCGGCGCGCTGGGCTGACTGCTCGATCATTCGCATGGATTCTTGTAAGGGATCTTCGGGTCCCAGCCGCTGACGGGCCAAAGAAGCAAAGCCCAGCATGACACTCAGCAGGTTGTTGAAGTCGTGCGCCACCCCTCCCGCCAGCGTTCCCAAGGCCTCCATCTTTTGGGCCTGGATGAGCTGCTGCTGTAGGCGAGCGCGCTCTTCTTCGGCTTTCTTTCGCTCGCGGATATCCTGGACCATCGTCAGGAAATAGGAGGGCCGGCCAGCCGCATCGTGTAAAAGGGAGACATTGGCGGAGCACCAGATCGCTTCCCCCGACTTGCGCAGGTACCGCTTCTCCAGCGTGAATTGAGCCGCCCGGCCTTCCAGGAGTGCCCGCACGCGCTCCTCGCTCGTCGTGACGTCCTGTGGGTGGGTGATTTCCGTGAAGTGTTTTCCCTGTAACTCCTCGTGGGTATAGCCCAGCAGGCCCGCAAAGGCCGGATTAACGGTAAAAAACCGCCCGTCCAGGCCCGCGAGCGCCACCCCGAAACACCCCTGCTCAAAGATGGAGCGAAAGCGCTCCTCCGAGACGCGCAGTTGCCGATAGAGTTCGCTGCGCTCCAGGGCCAAAGCCGCCTGAGTGGCCACCTGATCGATCAGCTTGCGCGTTACGGCCCGGATCCCTTCCGGTTGATCGGAAGCCACATCCAGAACGCCCAAGATGCTCGAACTCGTCACCAAGGGGACGGCATACTCGCACCCTGCCGCCGAGTTGAAACCCTGGCAACGCGGATCCTTTTCAACCTGCGCCACGTAAACGGCCTCTCTTTGCTGTACGGCCCACGAAACGAGCGTGGGCTCTTTTAGGGAAACGACCTCCCGCCCTGGCCCGTCCGTTCCGCTGCCAGCCACACGTTGAAGTTCGCGGGCGGGGTCATCCAGCCGATAAATCCAGGCGTGACTCAACCGGTTTCTTTCGACCAAGCGCGTTAGGATCGGCCCCAGAACCGACTCCGCGTCGAGTGCACCTGCCAGTGAGGCATTGATCTCCACCAGCAGAGAAAGCTGGCTGGTTCGTTCCTCTATCCTACTGCCGGCGCCGGCGGCCCCCGGGGGAGGCACCAATGCCCCATTGCCCGCTCCCATCGGGAGTGCTACATCAGCAGATGGATAAATCGGCTGGTTATCGCGCGAGGGAATTGTGGCCATCCTGCTCCTTGCTGGACCGGATCTTGCGCAAAGGCGTCCGGAAGTCATGAAATCTGCGTGAATGAGTCAGGTTCTTCATTTCTGGAAGCGCGCCGCACCTGGCCGCAACGAAACCGCCCCTCCGCTTCCTCAGCTACGGCCCCGGCTGCGCCCTAACCCCCTCTCTGCATCCTGGGCAACGGCTTTACAGGCAGCGGGAAAACTCGTAGCCGCTGTCATTCTGAGGAGCCGCAGGCGGTCCTGAGCATAGCGAAGGAAGAATCTCGCATGTTCATGAGAATGCGCAGGGCGAGATTCTTCGCTTCGCTCAGAATGACAGCAGTGAAGCGTTCTTCCGCAGCCTCTTTAATCCCCCTCAGGTCTCGGGGCTTGAAGCCCCCCCACGATCTCAGTCAGCAACCGCATCGCCGTGCTGCTGGCCTCGGGGAGCATGACGCCTCCCGCGAGGGCCGCCTCGCCGCGGCGCAATTGAGGAATCCTCCTCTGCGCGGTCGGAATTTGCCTCGGCGGGCTGGACGCGCTGCGCCCCGCCCCTCCAACCCCCGCGAAGATGCCCTTCCTCGCGAGCAAGCACTGGTTCCTATCCCTGCGCTCACTTCCTCCCCAATCCGAATTCGCACGTACAAGCGCGGGGGAAACGGATTGATTGGCGTGCCGGAGTTAACTCAGCCCGCCAGCGGGCATTGAACTCCTCCCTATTATTTTTCGGCAGAAATGAGGTCGGACTTGAGGAAAGCTCGTAGGTTTAGCCCGAATTTCTCACCACGCTGGGACGGTTTTGGGGTCTGCCGGAAGGGCGGGGCTGAACAGGCTGCGGAAAAACTCGTCTAGCCCGTCATTCCGACGAGCCGCAGGCAACGAGGAATCTCGCAAGTCTTTTACTTCCAGAGCGAGATTCCTCGCTTCGCTCGGAATGACAACGTTCAGAAAGGTTCTTCCGCAGCCTGTGAAGCCCCGCCCTTCCGATTCCGTGGTGAGAAATCCGGGTTAGAAAGCATTAAGGGTCAGGGCCCCCGCTGCTCCCTAAGCGCTTGCTCACAATTGGCGGAGTATTGCTGCATCTGGCCGCTGGCTTTTCCATCTCTTACCCCAACGAAGCCACGCCAAATCTGGAATGTGGAATCGCCGTGATGACCGCGATAGAACATGATCACGTATTTCTGTCACCCTCCATAGAGCGGCACGTTCTCACTTTGGCACTAGCCTCAACAAGCTATCGCTTGCTTCGCCGTGTTCCCTTGACTATGATGGCGGCGAAAGGATGGGTCGAGATCGGGTGACTCTCCGCATCATGGGAGTCAGTGCCCACGGCTCGGCTGACTGAAAAACGCCGTATGACTAACAACTTGCAACCCCTGGGGCGGTACTCCCCCGCGCGCGCACTCATGTGCGTCTTCATTCCTTCTATTCTGGCCGGGATATCCTCGGCCCAGGCGGAGGGGCTCGCCCCATCGTCTGGCCCCTCGGTCATTAAGGAAGCCCGTCAAGTCAGGGAACTCTCTTCGGAAAAGGCCAAGCTTGGTTACCCGATCCAACTGCACGCGGTGGTCACGTACGCGGAGGCCATCCACGGAGACTTATTCGTGCAGGATGCGACCGGCGGCATCTACGTCAACCCAGCCGGTCAGACGCTCAATTTGCGAGCGGGAGAATTCGTGGAAGTTATCGGCAAATCGGGGCCGGGAGACTTCGCCTCTCAAATTGAGAATCCGCAAGTCCGGGTCTTGGGTGAAGCTCCCCTGCCCGCGCCCCGCAAGGTGGCGGGAGAGGAGTTTGCGTCGGGAGCGCAGGATAGCCAATTCGTGGAAGTGGAAGGCATCGTCATGTCGGCAGGCGCGGAGCAAGGACGCATACTCCTGCAGCTTGCCTCTGGGCTGGTGGAGTTTCCGGTCTATGTGTTGGCGCCAAAGCTTCCCCCGGAAGATCTGGTGGGAGCCACGGTGCGAGTCCGGGGAGTGTCCAGCGGCATCTACAATGCCAAGAACCAGTTCATCGGCGCCGCCCTGATGGTCCCTGGCCTTGACAACCTGGTGGTGAAACAACCCGCACCGGCTGACCTTTTCTCGATTCCGTTGCGCGCCATTCACATTGTTCTGCGACTTAGTTCCCAGGGACCTTTCAGCCAGCGCGTGAGGGTTCAGGGAGCCGTCACTCTGCAGCGGCTGGGGAAGTCGGTTTTCATCAGCGACGGACAAGAGGGTGTGGAAGTCCGCTCGCGCCAGATGCTGGCGCTCCAGCCCGGGGATCGGGTCGATGTGGTGGGATTTCCCGCGGTGGGCGACTACAGCCCCGTCTTGAAAGATGCGGTTTTCCGAAAGGTTGGAAGCGGCCCGGCGCCCCCGGCAACCACCGTGACGGCGCAGCAGGCACTTGCCGGCGCCTATGACTCTGAGCTGATTCAAATCCAGGGACGATTGCTGGCCTTGGGCACGCAAGCGGGCCTGCACACCCTTTCGATCAGCGCGGACAACGTTGACTTCCTGGCGGAAATCGAGGAGGCGAGAGTGGACGCGCTCGCCGACCTCCGAGTTGGCAGCCTGGTGCGGTTGACCGGGGTATGCGAGATGCGTGTGGATGAGAGCCGGGCGCCCGTAAGCTTCGGTCTTCTCCTGCGGGGACCGGAAGATGTAGTGGTCATTCAGCAGGCTCCCTGGTGGACGTTACGGCACGCGGCGTCCCTGCTGGGTCTCACGGGATTGGTCATGCTTTCAGTGCTGGTTTGGGTCGCCCTGCTCAGGCGGCGCGTAGCGAACCAAACCGAGACGATTCGAGCGGCCTTGGAGTCCACCGCGGATGGAATCCTGGTGGTCGATGAACGAGGAAAGATAGTCGCCTTTAATGCGAAGTTCGCGGAGCTGTGGCGAATTCCGAAGCCTCTGCTTGCCTCCAGGGATGACGATCAGGTGATTTCCCGCATGTCGTCCCAACTGAGGGCCCCGGAGACGTTCCATCTGAAGGCGGCCGAACTCTTCGCCCATCCGAACGGGAAAAGTGACGACCGGATTGAATTCAAGGACGGAAGGGTCTTCGAAAGACACTCCGAACCTCAGCGAGTCAATGGAAAGAACGTCGGGAGGGTCTGGGGATTTCGAGACGTCACCGAGCGTACCCGGGCCGAGGAAGCGCGTTCGAAGCTGGCGGCTATCGTGGAATCGTCCAACGATGGCATTATCAGCATGACCTTGGAAGGAGTGATTACCAGTTGGAACAAGGGCGCAGAACTGATTTACGGCTATAGGGCCGCAGAGGTGATGGGAAAGACCGTCGCCATCCTTGCGCCCCCCGAGCGCGTGGACGAAACGGCGGCGATTCTGGCCAGGCTCAAGCGGGGCGAGAAGACCGCCCGTTTTGAGACCGTGCGAGTGCGCAAGGACGGCAGCCGGATCGATGTCTCCCTCACGATTTCTCCCATCCAGAATGCAGCCGGGGACGTGGTCGGTGCGGCGACTATCGCCCGCGACATCACCGAAGACAAACGAGCGGAAAAGGCGCTGCGAGAGAGCGAGGTACGCTACCGTCTTCTTTTCCAGCGCAACCTCGCCGGGGTTTATCGTGCCAGCCTGGACGGGCAAATCCTGGACTGCAACGAAGCCTGCGCCCGCATCTTCGGTTTCTCGACCGCCGCGGAGCTGAAGAGCCGGCAAGCCGGGGAGTTGTATCTCCACCCCGAGGCCAGGCTGGAATTCACCACCCGCCTGCGCGAGCTGGGCTTGCTGACCAATTTCGAAAACTGCCTGCGGCGAAAGGACGGAACTCCGGTGTGGGTGCTGGAGAACGCCACCCTGATTGCCAACGGCGGGGAGCCGGCCCAACTGATCGAAGGAAGCCTGATCGATATCACGGAACGGAAGCGCGCCGAGGCGGAATTGCACAAGGCCAAGGAAGCCGCCGAAGCTGCCAGCCACGCCAAGAGCGAGTTTCTGGCCATGATGAGCCATGAGATCCGGACCCCCATGAATGGCATCATTGGCATGACGGAATTGGCTCTCGACACCGCCCTTTCACTGGAGCAGCGCGAGTACCTCGAGATGGTGAAGGAGTCCGCAGACACTCTTCTGACCCTGCTGAATGACCTCCTGGATTTCTCCAAGATTGAGGCCGGGAAGCTTTCGCTCAACCTGGGCGAATTCGACCTGCAAGAGACCCTCAGCAGCGCCATGCGCACCCTCGCTCCGCGGGCTGACGAGAAGGGTTTGGAGTTAACCTGGGAGACCCTGCCGGACGTCCCGCCCCGCCTGGTGGGAGATCCGGGCCGCGTGCGACAAATCCTCCTGAATCTAGTGGGGAACGCCATCAAGTTCACGGAGCATGGCGAAGTGGACTTGCAGGTCGAGATGGAATCTCATGAGGCGGATTGGGCCGTCCTGCATTTTTGCGTCAGCGATACCGGCATCGGCATCCCGCAAGAAAAACATCAGCGGGTTTTTGAGGCTTTCATGCAGGCAGACAGCTCGACCACGCGCAAGTATGGAGGGACAGGCCTGGGCTTGGCTATCACCTCTCGACTGGTAGAGCTGATGGAAGGCCGGGTCTGGTTGGAAAGCAAACCCGACCGGGGAAGCACCTTCCATTTCACGGCGAAGTTTGGCTTGGCGAAAGGGCCCCCACCGGAGCCCGCTTCTTTTTCCAAGGTCAACCTGCAGGGCATGCCGGTGCTCGTCGTGGACGACAATGCTACCAACCGGCGCATCCTGGCGGCCATGCTCAAGCGGTGGTCAATGCAACCCACCTTGGCGGAGAGAGGGCATGAGGCGCTGATCGCGATGCGGCGGGCCAAGGGAATAGGCAAGCCTTTTCCCCTGCTTCTGCTGGATGCCCAAATGCCGGGGATGGACGGCTTCTCGGTGGTGGAGCAACTCAGGCAGGATCCGACCCTCGCCGGAAGCGCGATTATGATGTTGACCTCTGCCGGACAGCGCGGCGACGCTGCCCGTTGCCGTGAGCTAGGCGTTTCGGCGTACCTCGTCAAGCCCATCCGGCAGTCCGAGCTCTTGGAGGCGATCTTGCTCGTGCTGGGCCAGTCCTCCCCGGAAAAGGCCCCCGCCGAACTTATTACCCGTCACACGCTTCGCGAAGCGCGTCCGAAGTTCCGCATCCTTTTGGCTGAGGACAACGTGATCAACCGGGAACTGGTGAGGCGTCTGCTCGGGAAACAAGGGCACATGGTCTTGGCAGTCACCACCGGCCGGGAAGCTGTTAACCTGTGGGAGAAGGACGCGGAGGGCTTCGACATCGTACTGATGGATGTGGAAATGCCGGACATGGATGGCCTCCAGGCCACCGCCGTCATCCGTGCGCAGGAGAAGCTGAGCGGCAAGCACGTCCCCATCATTGCCATGACCGCCTACGCCATGAAAGGTGATCGTGAACGCTGCCTGGCGGCAGGCATGGACGGCTATCTGCCCAAGCCCATTCGACACCAAGACTTGTTTGAAACCATCCACACCCTCGTCTTGGATGTCCCCGGTGTTCCCCTCAACGGACGTGTGGAAAAGGAGCCGGGAGATATTCTGGATGAAGCGCTGCTCATGTCGCGCGTGGACGGCGACGCTGAATTGCTCAACGACCTCGTGGACCTTTTCTTGGGGGAATATCCTCATCGCTTGGAAGAGATTCGAGCTGCAATTGAGAAGCAAGATGCAAGGGGCGTGGAAAGGGGCGCGCATGGACTGAAAGGCTCCACCAGTAACCTGGCTGCGAACATGGCCTCGGAAGCTGCCCTCAAGCTTGAACGACTCGCCCGCGAGGGAGGCTTGGAGGGGGCCCAAGACTTGCTGCGGGAATTGGAGTCACAACTCGCACGCTTGCAGCCGGCGTTACTCGCCGTCCGGACGGAGGACAAGAAATGACCGGAGGAGCTGCCGCAGAGACGGGCCGGAGCCCCGGCGCACGCTGCTTGGCGCGCTCGTGGCGGTGGCAACCCCCCCTGTCCAGATCGTGACCCACACGGTTCCTAGAAGGCAGCGAAGTAAGGCGGGAAGGCCCTGCTATGAGAATCCTGGTCGCTGAAGACGAGATTACCTACCGCCATATGCTCAAGACTTTCCTCACCAAATGGGGTTACGAGGTCGTGGTGGCAAGTGATGGGCTGGAAGCGTGGGAGGCGTTACGGAGCGAGGATCGCCCGCGGCTCGCCATTCTCGACTGGATGATGCCCGGCATGGACGGCGTGGAGATTTGCCGGGCCATCCGGCAAGGGAAGTCGGACCCGTACATTTATCTCCTTCTCTTGACCAGCCGGGATCAGAAGCAGGACATGGTACAAGGGTTCGAGGCGGGCGCGGACGATTACCTGATCAAGCCTTTCGACCCGCATGAATTAAGAGCCCGGATCCACGCGGGGGGGCGGATCGTCGAATTGCAGGACCGCTTGATCCGCGCCCAGGAGGCCCTCCGCGTACAGGCCACCCATGATCCCCTGACGGGCCTCTTGAATCGCAGGGCATGTCTTGACTCCTTGCTGGCGGAATTGAGCCGGGGAGGTCGCACCGGGAGCCCCGTATGTATTGGCATGGCTGACATCGATCACTTCAAGAGAGTTAACGATGCGCACGGACACCTGACCGGCGACGAAGTCCTCTGTGAAGTGGCTCGCCGCATGCAAGACTCCCTGCGCCGCTATGACGCGATTGGGCGATTTGGGGGGGAGGAGTTCCTGCTGGTTCTCCCCGGGTGCAGTATTGAGGAAGGTGTGAAACTCGCCGAGCGCATATGCCACGTGGTCAGCTCAGAACCTGTCAAGGTCAAGAATTGGTCCTTCGAGGTATCCATCAGCCTGGGCGTGGCCGTCGCAAACCAACCGGCTCCCGGCGACGTGGAAGCATTGCTCCGCTCGGCGGACGCCGCCCTATACCGCGCCAAAGAAGCGGGACGCAATCGCGTGGAATTCTCAACCGAGCTCTGCAAGCCCTCCCCGGAAGCCGAATGAATCGAACCGACACTACCTCTCTAACAGTCAGTTGAAAGACCCTCCAGGGATGTCATCTTGAGCCCTTCGCTGTCATCCTGAGCGCAGCGAAGGATCTCGCTCTGGGTTTGTGCGTGAAAGGGCCGAACCAAGGCGAGATGCTTCGCTGCGCTCAGCATGACAAATGCCCTTTTTCAGCAGCCTGCTAGGGTAAACTTCGTGAAGGATCTCGCTCTGCCCGCTCCAGGGTAAACTTCACACCGCGCCGTTGTTGTCACGCTGAGTCCGCCGCAGTGGACGAAGGGTCTGCTGCGGGCCTCAGGAGTTGCCACGCCCTCAGCGGTTCGGCTGGCGCGACAGGCGATCGTAGTCTTTGCGCATAGCGGGGTTGTCGGGCGCGAGCTGGGACGCTTTGCGGTACTCCTCCAGCGCCGCACTGCGGTTGCCATTCTTCTCGAGGAGCACGCCCAGGCGTATGTGCACCCAGGGCAACTGCGGTTTCAACCGCGCCACGATACGGTATTCGGCCATCGCCCCGTCGAAGTCCTGCTGCGCCTCCAGAACCCTGGCGAGTTCGGCGTGGGGCGGATACCAATCCTGTCGCAGGCCTGCTGCCTTGCGAAATTCCGTGATGGCCTCGGAAGTGTCTTTCGTCCCCATAAGTTGAATTCCCAGCCGCAGGCGGGCGTCGGGGTCCTGGGGTTTCAGACGCACCGCCGCACGCATGACTGTGACCGCACCAGGCTTGTCCCCCTGCAAACTCAAGGCAAGCGCGAGATACACATGCGCCCAAACGTCATCCGGTTTCAGGCGCAGCGCCGCTTGGTATTCCGCCACGGCTGAGTCCCAATCCTTCTTGAAGACATAGGCCTGCCCGAGGAAGACATGCGCCGCCGCGACTTGCGGCTTCATCCGCTCGACCTCACGGAACTCCGCGATGGCCTGGTCGCTTTCCCTTTGACTGATGTATACGTAGCCCAGGGCAAAGTGCAGACCGGCATTCGCAGGATCTTTGGAAAGAGCGTCGCGCAAGTTCTGTTCTGCTGCCTGCGCGGCCTCCTCCGTAGCGGCGCGGTCCGGCGTCAGGGGTCGCACGATCCTGGCCCCATTCAGCGATTTGAACAGCGCCTCATCTCCGCCCGCGACTTGAAATGCCTCCAGCAACAGGTCGGCAGCTTCGAAATCAACTCCCCTCTCATCCACCAGTTCTGCCACGCGCTGGCTGGGGATTCCGTTCGCGAGGAGTTCCAACACCTGATATCGATTCAAGGGCTGCGCCGGCTCCTGAGAATACCCGGCCAGGCCTGTGCTGCTCAGAAGGAGGATCAAGACCAGCAGTTTGTATTTCATGGGGTGCTCCAAGACATGCCGGCGTCCCCGGCTGCAAGGGAAAAGTCAGTGGATAGCAGCGATCTCGCGATGGAATCTTAGGGCCGCCGCGTCGGCAAGTCAACGCCGGTCGGGGATAGGGCGATTCAAAACTGTCGTTCTCACCTATTGTGGTCGCCGAGCCGCGCACCACATGGCGCGCGCGGTGCTGATAGGGCGATTCAAAAGTTCACCCCCCTGCGCCGTGCGCCTGTTTCTACCCCACCTCCCAGAACCGCGCGGTAGAGGCCCAGGCCGGGCCGCCTTCCATCTCGATGATCACATCGCTTTTTGTGATTGGAAAGGGTGTGGTTTCGGCACAACCAAAAGCACAGATGTCAGACTCGCAGAATCATATGTCGGCAGGTCTGACTTCATGAGGGCTTTCGGCACATCGCGTTGCTTCACCTATCCGGTAACTGGATGGAGCCTCTTTCCTGAATCGCACGAAACAAAGGGGAACAGTTCAGACAAGTCTAACTTGGCGGGTATTTTTGGTGACCACGAAGATGCGAATGTTATTGCTCTTGGGATCAGCGGGAAACAAAAAAAAGCCGAGTCTTTGCGGGCTATATCCCTCTGTTCTCCCGACAATCTTTTCTCCATCGATGAAAGTCACTTCGATTTTCCGGCCGTGCATGGGTGAGTCCGCACACAGGGATTCATCGTATTCGGGGTTGCCACTGAAGTCCCACACAAAGAAAACCGCCTTGAGGTCCTTCATTTCAACCTTTATTCCCTGTCCCTTAAGTGGGTCTTCTTGGGGAAGAAGACTGAAAGACTCCTTCAGCGCAGAAAAATCGTAAGCGTAGCCCTTAATGCGGCCCCCATTTAGGAAGCCGACAACTACCTTGTTCAGGTGATCCAGAGTTTTCGCAGGCGTTCCCATAAGCGAAATCTTCGTCGCCGTATTGTCGTCCGTTACGTTATACCAAAAACCCTGGACAACCAAGCCCCTTTTCGAGTTGAAGGCATCCCGATGCAAGCTCTTCGGATACAACCAAGCGTAGGACACGCGGGCTGGCGCAGAGTGGAGCTCTGCGATCTGTAGACCACACGCAAATCAAACGCGGGTGGCGCAGACTGTGCGCTTGTTGCCCTCGCCCCTCCAGCTGTGGGTTCATGCCCGCGCACCCAAGGTCGCATACACCGCGGAGGGCGCAACGTATGCGCCACCCGCGGGCGGTTCGCGAATTGCCCCTACTCGATGCCGGCAGGTAGTGACTCATTTTGCTTTTGGCCCCGATTTCCGCTGGACACCTGAAAGGCCCGTGCCATAATGGTGGCATGATAGAGCCAAAGAAACTTTCACGCGACACCAATGAACGGGCGCAGGAGATCGGGCGCTTGCTCACGGGAGAACCAGGCTCACCAAAGAAACGCAAGAATCCCTCAGCCGTTGCCCTCGGAAGGCTAGGGGGGCTCAAGGGAGGAAGGGCCAGAGCCAACAAGCTTTCTTCTGAGGCTCGACGACAATCAGCCAAAAAGGCAGCTCGGGCGAGGTGGTCACGGCCTGCACCCGAAAGTACTATTGAACGCGTGTAATGAAAGTGTAGTATTTTCAGTGCTGTAGAATTTGCTTGACGGCGGGGCAACGGCTGGACTATAAGAGCACGTCTAAGTGCTTGGGCAGAAGCTGACCTCGCAGGGGCACAAAATGCACTTTTTATTCAAGTTCCCGACCCGACCGCCGATGTGTCTCTATGGAATCGAATCGTCATTTATCGGTACGACCTGACTGCGCACTTGTAGTTGGAAACGCTTTTTTCGGAGTTTTACTTGTATGAAAAGACTCGCATCTAAAAAATCGCCTAAAAGGCAAGGTCGTGAGCCACAGACCATTGCTCGCAGTCCTTGGTTCGGGGATTGTGCGGATACGAAAAAGTCCGCATCGGTAGTCAGGGCGACGAGCAGTGATCGATCTGTTCCATCGGGATTCGCGCTTGCCATGCGCGCATACGAACGATGATATCCTGCCCATAAGATCATTCGATTCTGGAATGCTGTTACGCTGACGTGGCGAGCCTGCTCGATTACATCGAAACGACCTAATTGCTGGTTAAAGATAAACGCAAATTCTCCGTGCGGGACGGATATATCCATTGCGTTCAGTCTGTGGGATATCTGTATGTTATGCGGACCTTGGATTTTGGCAAGGCAGTTCCGGGCGCACCAAGTATTTGCCATTACGTGATCGGTGTACTCGGCGACTTTGTCGAGGATGACGTAAAACTGGTAGGCCACCAAGCCAATCGGATCGATCTTTATTACATCGCGAACGCTTCCAGCAGGGCCTAGGTTCCTATGGAATCGTAAGAATTCTTCGGCGGCTTGCCGCTCTTCCCGGTTCAATGGAAGTCTTGTTGGCGCATTGGCTTCCCGCTCCGGAAGAGCATCCACTTTAGCGCGATATTCTTCCCAATGAGCCAACGCTCTTTCCTGCGAAAGCGGCGGGTCAAAAACACATTCATTCACTAGGTAGTTAACCGCAAAGTCTCGCTCCATCCACCCTAGAACGATCTTCGTGTCAACTGTTTGTACAGGCATTAGTGATCTCCAATTCTGCTTACGCAGGATCAGGCCTCTTCAACAGGAAGACCATCCCGTTTCTCTGCTGGTACTTCTTTGAGTTCATCTAACTCTTCCGATTCCTCTTTATCGTTTGCAGATTTCGACTCCCGTGCGGGCGCGGGAGGATACCATTCGTTTAATCCCCAGTTTTCCCCAACCTTCACGACTTCATCCTTCTTTTGAAGTCTGCCAAGGGCCGTGTATACGTTTGTGTAATTCGTGGGCAGACCACCATTTTTTAGACCGTCGATTATGTCCGTAGTGGCGCGAGCTGGCTTCCCAACAATTTTCAGGAATTTCTTGACAGCGTCGGGAGTGCTCATTCGGAAAAACTCATCCGAACCGATTTTCCCCCCACTGGTAACGGGCGAGACGCCAGTACCGCGTGCCGCTATCTTTCTTTCCAAAACGGCGATTGCGGCATCAAGTTCCGTCCTTTCTCGTTTCCAGTTTTCAAGAACCATCATTTCAGCATCTAATGGGTCACCCATTGAAAACCTCCTAAAAATATGCTACAAATAGAAAGGCGCGTGAGCGTTAGGGGGAGGCTTTTACCTCCCCTTCGGCCTTCCGAGGGCCGTCGCTCATGACTTCATGATTCACCGCCTTTCAGGGACCGGGCTTGAAGCTGTGCCAACAGTGGATTCAAACCCGGTCCTTCCGCTATCCCGAGTATAATAAACACAAATATCCAATGTTGTCAAGAGGGTGTGATTAGCTGCCGCCGCAATGTATTTAGGAAAGACCGCCACCTTAGTGTAGTTTTAGTTCTGGTCGATAAAATGAAGTATTATGAATTTTCTTAAAAGTCTGTAACATACTCATTATAAATAGACTATAGTTCTTGACAATCCGTTAGCGCTCACGCATACTCACATACATGAACAGACTAAGACTTAACAAACAGACCCAAATAATACGCTCTCTGGTGGAAGGCAATTCCCTTCGCGCCACCGCCCGCATGTGCGATGTAGCCTTTAACTCCGTCCTAAGCTTGCTTCCCAAGATCGGGAATGCAGCTGCCGATTACCAGGACCGCACGCTTCGCGGACTCAAGTGCAAGCGGATTCAATGCGATGAGTGCTGGAGCTTCTGCTACGCCAAACAAAAGAACGTCCCCGCCGATAAGAAAGGTCAGTTTGGATTCGGTGATGTTTGGACATGGGTTGCGATTGATGCGGATACGAAGCTCGTCCCATCGTTCATGGTTGGAAATCGCGACCTTCAAAGCGCCCGCATTTTCATTGACGATCTTGCGAGTCGGCTGGCAAGCCGGATTCAGCCTACTACTGATGGCCTTCGGGTTTACGCCAGCGCGGTTGAGGATTCTTTCGGGAGTGAGATCGATTATGCAATGCTGTCAAAACTGTATGCTGCGAGTCAAGAGGAAGTGCGCTATAGCCCTGCGGAGTACATCGGAGTTGAGCGCAAGATCATGATGGGAAGGCCCGACGAAGCCCACATTTCGACGAGCTACGTCGAGAGACAGAACCTTAGCATGAGAATGGGAATGCGCCGGTTCACTCGCCTTACGAACGGATTCAGTAAGAAAGTTGAAAACCACGCCTATGCTGTGGCGCTCTACTTCATGCATTACAACTTCGCCAAGGTTCACGGGACACTGCGGGTTACGCCAGCAATGGAGGCGGGAGTTTCCGACCACGTTTGGAGCATTGAGGAAATCGCGGGACTTCTGGATTCAAAATGAGTCACTACCTGCCGGCACGCTTGCTTGACCACCCGCAGACCCCCTCCTGGACCAGGAGGGGAATAAGCAAGCGCGGGCGGTCCGCGCTCCGATTGCATGCGGGCGGGAAGTAGTTCGGACAATGTGACGCCATCCTTTACGGTTTTTTCCCACGGGAAGGAAGGAGTCATGACGCCTTGTCTTGATTTGCGGGCTGTAGCGTGTAGGCCATTTTGTTCTTGACAAAGGTAATAATCGCGTGTACACTGCGTCTTGAGGTCAGCGCCCGCTGGCCGGACGCGAAGGGCCACGGATCAAAAACGGGTACGCGCTACGCTTGTTGCTGAAGGCTGACTGCTGACTTCTAAACGGGCAGGCCCTTCCGGAAGGATAACGAAGAGATGCTCTCAGGTCCCTGGTCCAAAAACACAGGTGGGCCCCAAATTTATTGATGAATATCAAACAGGGAGCGCGCACACAAAAAGATGTTAAAAATGAAGGTTGCTCCCAAGATCTTATTGAAAACAAATGGCAAAAAACGACACAATTTGACTTAGCCAATATGTTGATGAAAATAAACAGCTTATCTATTATGCCAATATGTTTATGAAAATGCAGGAGATAGTAGGAGTTAAGGGCCCCGAAATCACTCGAAAACGCCTCAAAGCCCAGCCAGGCCAATATCTTACAGAAAATAAACAACTTACACCAAGTCATATCCTGTAAGGCCAATATGTTTATGAAAAGGTTGGGGATAATGACAGGGACAAAGCGCCCATTCTTTGCGCCCGCGAACCTTCGACCGTGGTGGGCACGAGCAGCCAAACCCCTACCGAGTTGCCCCGGCCGTGACACACTTCCCCACATCGGTTATCGGTGGGTTCGACTCGAGGGATGAGGGGAATTGCGTGGCCCATGGCGAACAGCACGCCCCCTCACCCGGCTCGCTATGCTCGCCACCCTCTCCCCTCGGAGAGGGCTGCTCATTCACACGACGGGCCGATGGCTGGCGCAGAGCTCTGCGGTCTGCAGACGACACGCAGATCAATCGCGGGTGCCGCAGACTGGGTGCTGGTTGCCCCCGCGCCTCCGCGTCCTACGGGTAGCTGTGGGTTCAATCCTGCGCACCCAAGGTTGCATACATCGCGGAGGGCGCGACGTATGCGCCACCCGGGACCTTCTTTGACACGAAATTAGGGTCCAAACACCAGGAGCGTAAACGAACCCGGTTTTACTGTCGGACGCGGATGCGGGTGGTCGGCGGTGGCGGCGGGGGGCGGGCCGAATTCCGCCGTCACCAGAAAGATATTATGAGTTTGCGTATCCAGTGTCATGGTCCGCGCGCCGCGCTGGGTGGGGACGCTTGCGACGCTCGCGAACTTTTCGGCCGAGTCCTCGTGCACGACCGTCAGTGTGCCTTCCCCGTTGGAGCTGAAGGCGAGCTGTGTTGCCGGGTCGAAGCCATTCGCGTCCACACCGTCACCGATGGCCGGCGTGGCCAGCACTTTGCCGGTGTCGGCGCTCATCACCGCCATCATCTTGTTGTCGCAGCCGATGAAGAGGCGGCGATGTTCCGTGTCCATGGCCATGCCCGAGGGCCCTTCGCACGGCGCCAGTGGCCAGCGCGCGGTCACCGTGAGCTGGCGGGAATCAATCTGCACGACTTCGCTTTTGTCCTCCAGGTTGTTGTAGATGTGACCCTGGCCGTCCGCCACCGCGAACTCCGGCTTTCCTCCCAGGGGGATGGTTCCCGCCGCGGCTCCCGTCGCGGCGTCAATCGCGGTGGAATCGCCACCGTGGCCATTGAACGTGAAGACGCGTTTCGAAGCCGGGTCGTAGAGGATCGCATCCGGACCATTGCCCGTCGGCGCGGTCCCCAGGGCCTTAAGCGTCTGGAGGTCGAAAATCGTGACGGTGTTCGTGCGGCCGTTGCTGGTAAAGCCCCGCCCGAATTCAGGCGCCAGGGCGATGCCGTGGACTCCCTCCGTGCCGGGAATGTCCCCGACCACGGCGTAGCTGTCCGCGTCCACCACCATCACGTGCGTGCCCCGCGAGATGTACACGCGGCGCGCCGCGCTGTCGCAGGTGAGGTAGTCCCAAAATCCTTCTCCGCCCAGTACGACTTTCTTGAGCAAATGGTAGTTGGATGCCGGCGCTGCGGCCGCTCGCGAGGGAGTTGCAGCGACGACCAGCGCCGCCACCATGAGCACGTGCACTATCCTCGCGACGGGCAGTTTTGGCCCGCCGCGTCCGTTCAGGCGTGTTTTCATGTTTCCTCCTCTGGAAAATGGTAGATCTAATGGTTCGACGAAGCTGACCCTCAAGTGGTTACCGGCTAGCCCCTGAACAATTCTTCAACTTCTTGCAGCCCTTTACTATTATGCCAGAACCCACCCGGCAAGCGGCGGCTCTTCAGGCGCGAGGCCAAGAAGGCCGTGATTTTCAGGGCCGCCAGGCGTACCATGACCATCCCGGCCGCCCCAACGACATTCGTTCTCAATATCCTCGCGGACCGGAGCAAGGGAGGTAACCGATGGCGATCGATCTGAATTTGGAACACCTGCCTCCTCCTCCCCGCAAGAAAGACTACCGCATCGGCGCGGTGGGGGCGGGCTTCATCATGCGGGACATCCAACTCGTCGCCTACCGAAATGCCGGCTTCCAGGTTGTGGCGATCGCTTCCAATGATCCCGCGGAGGCGCGCGCGACTGCGCAACTGAGAGGTGTTCCGAAGGTGTACGACACGGCGCGGGAACTTCTGGCGGACGACTCGATTGAAGTGCTGGACATCGCGGTGCCGCCCGAGGTGCAGCCGGGGATCGTGCGCGCGGCGCTCGAGCACCAGAACATTCGAGGCATCCTGGCACAGAAACCCCTGGCGAGGAATTTCCGGCAGGCGCAAGAAGTGGTCCTCGAGTGCGAGCGCGCGGGCGTGCGCCTCGCGGTGAACCAGAATATGCGCTACGACCAGTCGATCCGCGCGCTCAAGACCGTGCTCCGGCGGGGATATCTGGGTGAGCCCGTGCTTGCCACTATCGACATGCGCGCCATCCCTCACTGGCAACCCTGGGCGCGGGATTACAATCAGGTGACGATCCTCTTCATGAGCATCCATCACCTGGATAGTTTCCGCTTCCTCTTCGGCGATCCGGAGAGCGTGTATGCGAGCGCGCGTCCCGACCCGCGCACCACTTTCCCGCACCAGGATGGAGTGGTGCTTTACATCCTGGAGTACCCGAATGGCCTGCGCGCAGCGGCCTGGGACGACGTTTGGACCGGCCCCGCGCGCGAAGGCGCGGCGGACGACATCTACATCAAGTGGCGAGTGGAGGGAACTGCCGGCATGGCCCGGGGCACCATCGGTTGGCCGGGCTACCCCGCGCGTGTTCCCAGCACCATCGACTTCACCACCTTGCAGCAGCCCGGCTGTTGGATCTCGCCGCGCTGGCCCCAAGTGTGGTTCCCCGACGCGTTTGAGGGCACCATGGGGGAGCTCTTGAGTTCCCTCGCAGAAGGCAGAGAATCCGTAATCAGCGGGCGCGATAATCTGAATACGATCGCCCTGGTAGAAGCGTGTTATCGCTCGCTCGCCGAGCACCGGCCGGTGCGACCGGCGGAGATCAAGGAGGCACAAGCATGAAACTCGGACTCATCAATTCCGCCTGGCTGGGTTCCCCCGTGGGCACGGCGGAAGGCATTCGCAGGACCCGGGAGATCGGTTTTGACACCATCGATATCTCGGCCGATCCCCTCGAGATCGACGTCAAAGAACGGCGGCTCATCAAGGACACCTGCCGCGAAGTGGGCCTGCCGGTCATCAGCGTGTGCTGCTGCGCGCTGGGCATTGCGGATTTCAATCGGGCGGTGCGCCAATTCCACCTGGAGCGTGCCAAGGCGCATCTGGATTTTGTCTACGAGCTCGCAGCCCAGAACCTTCTGCTGGTGCTGGGCGAATACATCTGGCAGCAGGAGGTGATCGCGCCCCAGGATCAGTGGAAATGGGCCGTGGAAGCGGGGCGCGAGCTGGGCGACTACGCCGCGGGGTTGGGCCTCGAGATCGCCATTGAGCTCGAGCCGTTCCACCTTTCCCTCGTCAACACTCTCCCCAAGATGGTGAATTTCCTGAATGACGTGGACCACGCCGCCGTGCGCGCCAATCTCGACATCTCGCATCTGGCTCTCGCCCACACGCCCGCTGAAGACATCCCCAAACTCCAGGGGAAGATCGCCCACGTGCACTTCTCGGATTGTGATGGGACGAAACACGGCGATCTGCCGCCCGGACGCGGGGTCGTGAATTTCCGGCCTTACCTTGCGGAACTGAAAAAGCTGGGATTCGGCGGGACCATCAGCATCGAGCTTGAGTATTCGCCTAACCCCGAGAAGATCGTCGAGTGGGTCACCGAGGCCTACCGCGAGACGAACAAACTGATGCAGGAGATCAGCCTCCGCACGTAGCTCGTCACCGGCAGAGGGGTTCATGTTAAGGTTGCTCGGGGTAAACTCAGGCGACATGGTTGAACGGCGCAGTTTCGCGTGGATGGACCTGCTATGGCTGGCGTTTCTGGCCGGCTTGGCGGTGTTGCAGCCGCGCCTGGTTATCCACAAACAGCTTACCCTCCTCGCCATTGGGGCATTCCAGATCTTTGAACACCGTTTCCTGAACTGGGTTCCCAGGCGCGGGCGGAGCTACAGCGTCATCCTGAAAATCCTGCTCGCGTCGCTGCTCGTGGACTACACGGGCGGGATCCAGAGCAGCTATTACCTGATTTACTTTGTGCCCGTGGTCACGGCGGCGATGTACTTTGAGGCGTGGCCCACGATCGCGTGGACAGGCCTCACCTCGGCAGTTTACTGCTCGTTCCTGTTTCCCGCGCTCAGCGAATACGAGCCCACGGCGGATGCCGCCACGGAGCTGGCCATCCGGAATCTCTTTCTCTTCCTCGCCGCAATCGTCGTGAATCGGTTCGTGACCGAGAATCGGCGGCAGGCGACGCGCTATCGGGAACTCGCCGAGGCTTTGGCGGAGACGAACCGGCGATTGGAGCAGGCGCAGGAGGAGGCGCGGCGCTCCGAGCGGTTGGCGGCGCTGGGCCAGCTTTCGGCAGGCCTCGCGCACGAATTGCGGAATCCGCTGGCAGTAATCAAGGGTTCGGCGGAAACCCTGGCGCGGAAGCTCGCGGTCGCCGACCCACTCACAACCGAGCTGGCGGGATACATTTCGAGTGAAGTGAACCGCATGAACGCCATCGTGACGCGCTTCCTCGATTTCGCCAGACCGCTCAAACTTGAGCGCCATGCAGAGCAGATTCCGCCCTTGCTCGATCGGGCGCTGAAGGCAGCACACGACCGCTGGCCGGACGCCAAGGTGGAAGTGGAGCGGCAATTCGCGGCGGACCTGCCGGCAGTCTCCGTGGACCGCGACCTGACCGAGCAGGTGTTCACGAATCTGGCGCTCAACGCCTACGAGGCCATGGGACCCGCCGGCGGCAAGCTGCGCGTGGCCGCGTCGCCCGCGTCATCCGACGAGCGGCGCGGCGTCGAGATCGCTTTCGAAGACACCGGCCCAGGCGTTCCCGTCGAACTGCGCGAGCAGATTTTCAATCCCTTCTTCACCACCAAGGAAAGCGGAGTGGGGCTGGGTCTTTCCCTGGTTTCCAAGATTGTGGATGATCACCGCGGGTGGATTCGTCTCGCGAGCGAGCCGGGACAAGGCGCGTGCTTCCGCGTCTTCCTGCCGGACGGCGAACCCCCGGAAGCAGCATCGTGAAGAGGCAATTACTATTGAGGGGTGCATAATATAGTGACAGTTCTCGCGTAGCGCCGGCATCTTGCCGGCACCGGAAAATGCCGCCGGGACGGCGGCGCTACAAAGAATAGGTGTCACTATATTCTGTAAACGTCAGTAGTGGGGGAGGCAGAATCCTCCCCCCTTGCATCCGTGCCCGAGTCCGAATGCCGGAGTGTAGCAAGCAGTGAAGACGAGACACCCAACAGCAGCCAAGTTGGGGGTCAGCCTCGCTCTCCAATAACTTCAGTGATTACAGGGTTGACCGAGTTCTAGACAGGCACAGGACTATTCCATCGCGGCCAAAACTTCGTCGAGCGGCACCGTGGCAAAAGTTGTGGCGTAGTCGGCCGTCCCGTAGGGAATAATCAGTTGTCGGCCATGCAGAAGACTGCCGCAGGAGTAAACGACGTTAGGGACATAGCCTTCGCGTTCGTCTTCGTTGGGCACGATGAGCGGATCGCGCAGGCGACCGATGACTTTGGCAGGGTCATCACGATCGAGCAGGAAAGCGCCGATGCAATATTTCCGCATCGGGCCCACTCCGTGACTGAGCACGAGCCAGCCGCCTTCGGTTTCGATCGGCGAGCCGCAATTGCCCATCTGGATGAATTCCCACGGGAACAACGGCTCCAAGACAAGCTGCATGGTGTGCCAGAAATGCAGATTATCGGAGAACATCACGTAGATGTTTTCGGCGTCCTGCCGGCCCAGCATCGCATAGAGGCCTTTAATCTTTCGTGGGAAGAGCGCCATGCCTTTGTTCACGACGGCCGGGCCATTCAGCGTGATGAATTTGAAATGAAGAAAGTCGGATGTCTCGAGGAACTGCGGCAGGATCATCTTGCCGTCGTAAGCCGTGTAAGTCGCGTAATAAGTCCGCGTGCCGTCCTCGTTTTGAAATAGAACAAAGCGGGCGTCCTCGATCCCGTTGCTCTGCGCGGGTGTGGCGGGGAACAATACGCGTTCGGACAAACGCGAGTCCGGCGCAAATTGCACTTCGTAATTCGATTGGGCCAGCATCAGAGTTTCCCTGGCTACGCTTTGGGTTTCTTGGTCAGGTACCCGGAGCCGTTTCACGGCGAAACTGACGCTAGTGCGCAGTTCTTCCAACGTGAATGCGTCCCCCAAGCCTTTGAGAACCTCCCGGTTGAAGTCGCCAACCAGACCAAGTTCCTGAAGCTTCCGCTCGAACAGGCGCTTCTCATAAATCGCATTGGGCACTTGCACCGGCTCAAGGCTGTAACGGGCTGGCGTGTCGATCCTGATGTTGTTGTTAGCGTCCAGGCGTCCGGTGCGAAAGGTGATGGAGGAAACGTGCCCTTCGGCCGTGGCCCGCAGGCTCAGAATGAAGCGCAGCGAGCCGGGCGGGAGGTCCGACTGATTCGGGTGCGGCACGATGGAGGGATTGAACAACGCCGCGGCTTCGAGTGAACACTCGTGAGTGAAATATCCACCGAGTAACAACTCCCGTTCTTCGGAGAGTCTCTGGCCATTGAGCAAATAGGGTCGGACCTCGTCAAACTGCCGTTTGAGGAACTCGCGGACCTTCGGGTGGCGTTCACCAAATTCGGCCCGCACCTGCTCCAGCAGCGCATGGACTTCGCTTTCCGGAAGAGCCATGACTCGCGCGCAGATTTTGACGGAGCGCTGGTCGCTCATGGGGCGAAACGGCCGGGCCAGCACACGCCTGCGGTCCGGAAGCAACGTGACGGTGGTGCGTTTGACATTGATGGTTTTCATGGGATGATTGGGGCTACAAAGCCGGCTCGTTGAACACCGTGACGGCATTTTGCATGAGCTGCATTTCCGCCAGCGAGAGCAGGAAGGCCAGCGTCGATTCGGCTCCCTGGTTCCCGTTGACTCGATCCACGTGCAAAGCGTCACGGCAGCCGCCGGTATTGACGGAGTGAAGTTCCAATCCGAGGTCGTTCCAGCCCAAGAACCAGTCGAAGGCGTGTTGGGCCTGTTCGTACCACCACGAGTCCGAGGTTGCCCGGTAGGCCTCAAGACAGGCCGACACCATCGCTTGCGCCTCGATCGGCTGCTGGTCGAAGGTCGAGGGTATTCCGCCGCGGTGATAGAATCCGTTACTGCCGATGGGCCGGAAGTACCCACTCTCGGAGGTTTGCACCCCCGCCAGCCACCGTAAAGCCTTTAGGCCTCGTTCAAACACAGCGTTTTGTCCGGTGGCGTGTCCGCTGAGAATCAGGGCGTGCGCGAGCTTGGCATTGTCGTAACTCAACTCCTCTTCAAACCAGGGCCAATCCGGATGGGAGGCCCTGTCGAAAATATCCATCAACCGTGCGATGAGCGCTTCGCGAGTCTGTTGGGCCAAGCTGTCGCCACTCATCCGGCACAGATACTCATGGATTCCGATGAGGCAGAATGCCCAGGCGCGCGGTGAAGTGAACTTTGGGACCACCGGCAATGCCCGCGCGAAGAGTTGTCCGGCCATAATCTGAAAACTTCGATGCGGGGAGCGTCCTACGCCCACGCCCAGCGCCCAGAGCGCGCGGGCGTGACAATCCTCAGACCCCTGTTCATCAAGCCAGCGGCGGTCGAAACTCATCTGGTTGTGGAACCGTTTCGTCTTGGAATCGAAGGCGTGATTTAGAAAAGCTGCGTAGGTTGTGGCGAGGGTCCGCGCGCGCTCCGGTTCTTCTTTCAACTCATCGAGCAGCACCGCGAGAATGAAGGCGCGGGCGTTGTCGTCCGTGGAGTAACCTTCGGAAAAATTCGGCACCGTGAGAATGGCGTGCTGGAAAATGCCGGTCGAATCAGTCATCCGGGAAAGATGGTCCAGTCTTATCTCCGGCAAATCCCGAGGTTGCTGGTCGAGAGTCTTCGTAGCGAATAACTTTCGGGACAAAAAGGAGCCTTGGAGGCGAGCCTGTTCGAAGGAGTGCATGTAGAGCCGCGCCACGTTGTTCCAGACCATTTCGCGGCCCAGCCTATAGGCGTTCTTGCGGATGGCATGGCGGCGTGTCGCATCGCGCAGCAAGCCGACGACCTCGCGCGCGATGGCCTGGGAGTCTCCAAATGGCACCAGGATGCCGCGCTCTTCCGCCAGCAATTCCGCGGCGTGCCAGTAAGGAGTCGAAACCACGGCTTTACCCGCACCAAACGCGTAAGCCAGCGTGCCCGACGTGATTTGCGCCTCGTTGAGGTACGGCGTAATGTATAGGTCCGCCGCACCAATGAACTCTTTCAACTCCTCGAGTTCTACGAAGCGGTTGTAGAAAATGACGCTCTTCTCGACCTTGTTCTTCTTGGCCAGGATTTCTAGGCTGAGACGATATGTCTCACCGCGCTCCTGCAACTCGTGGGGATGCGTCGCACCCAGGATGACATATACAACGTCCGGGAATTCCGCCAGAATCTGCGGGAGAGCGTTCAGTACATGCTCAATTCCCTTGTTGGGCGAAAGCAGCCCGAAAGTGAGCAACACAACCCTTCCTTCTACGCCAAACTGGTCCTTGTAATAGTTGGGATCGACAAACGGTATGTCGGGAATGCCATGCGGAATGAGATCGATCTTGGTGGAGGGCGCCCTGTAAACATCCTGCAACATCTGGCGTCCGCGTTCGGTCATGGCCACCAGCCGGGTCGAGCGCGCGATCAATTCCTGCATCACGCGCCGCTGGGTGTCGTTCGGCTCGCGCAGGAGTGTATGGAACGTGGTGACGACGGGCATTTTCAGTTCGCGCACCAGCGCCAGCACATGGCGGCCGGCTGGCCCGCCGTAAATGCCAAACTCGTGCTGAACGCACACGATGTCCACGTTGCTGATGTTGATGAAGTCCGCCGCGCGCTGGTAGGACGTTAAGTCCTGCTCCTCAATCTCGAAGCGGACTACGTCCGGATACTCGTAGCCGCCCTCGATGTCATTCACCGGCACCGCGAAGCACTGGCTTTGGGGGTGCCCCGCCGCCACGGACGCCAGCAGGTCGGACGTGAAGGTGGCGATGCCACACTTGCGCGGCAAGTAGTCGCCGAGGAACGCGACCCTTCGAATCTTGGATTCTGTTTCCACAAGTATGTTTGTATTATACCCTGGCAGCGCGACACACACTACTTATTCCCCGGGGTGATTCGCGTGTCTGTTCCGCATGGCTCACGCGTTTGGTCAAAATTGCTCAGGCCAGTTAATGAGGGGGACTTCCAGGTGGGGCCGGTCACGAGCTAAGGCGCGGGAGCGCGGAGAAGAAACCACGGCGGCTATCTCGGGCGGAAGGGCTCGCCACCGTGAGGAGAATACTGGGTCAGCGCGGCATCCAGCGCATGGGCCGCGGGTGGCGCGGCCACCGTTCCTCTGAAGAGAATATCCTTGGGTTCGACGCGGCGGCCGTAAAGCTTCTCGTTCGCGTCGTCATCCTGCTTGAGCACCTGGCCGTCGAGTGAGATACCGGCAAAGGCGCCCCGCGAGCGCGAATAAGTGAGGATCTCCGCGCGGAGTTGCAGATCCGTGGAGCCCTGCGCCGTGCGGCCCACGGGCCCCCCGGCCACAGAAGCGTCCGCGCCCAGCTTGATCTTGCTCTGCAGGAGTTTTTCCGCCCCCCGGCCGTTCATGACCAGCAGGACAAAGTCTGTGGCTTGGCCGCCAATCTGGAAACCGAAGTTGGCGCCGCCCACGGTGAACAGGGAAGGCGCGCCCCAGGGGCCGTCCCCCCCGCGCCGGCACACCAGCACGCCGCGACCGAAACTGGCGCCGACCATAAAAGCGCCCTTCAGCTCCGAAGGGACGATGCCCACACAAACCGACTTGTTGAGCAGGTCGCGCGGGATCCCCTTCTCGGGAGTCCCCATGATTTCGTTAATGACTTCCGCCGAATTATCCAGCCGCTCCGCTTCCTTATCCGCAGCCAGCCCGACCCTGACAGCCCCGCACAACACGAGGGAGAGACATCCCACCAGCCAACATCGCATCGGCAACTCCTACCGGAAGATTTCCGGCTGCACAAACTTGCAGCCTGCGGTTTTCGAATACCAGCCCGTGAACGCCTTCCGAACTCATATTGTGCCACAGTCTGAAAGTGCGGGGAGAGAAAGATTGGGCCCCGAAGGTCGCGGCCGGAACTCGCCCCGGCACCCCCCCAAGCCCACCCCGCCGCGTGCCGGGGACTGGCCGGGGGGCAGCCCTGCGGTCCACCCCGCTTGACACCCCGTTCCGGCAAACGCATAATCGCGGCCAAAGAGAATGCGCGGGCCGAACCTCGAACCGTTCCGCGCGGATCCTGAGGGCCAACTTGTGCCCGACCCAGCCGCTGGGGGTGATCTGCGCCGTGAGGGTGGGGGCCCGTGAAGGGAGAGCCTCGGTTGCCGGACCAGCCCCCGATGTCGCCGCCCATCTTCACCTACCTCAATGATGAGACTCCCCTGCGCTGCCACGAGCATATGGCCATTCTCCATCGCGGCCAGGCCGGGGCGGTTCGCTGGGCGGGGTTCGTCAGCGAAGGGTTGCGCCTGGGCAACTGGTGTTGCTACCTGGCGCCGGCCCTCTTGCACGACGACATGCTCACCCGGCTGCGCGAATTCGGCGTGGATGTCGAGCGTCATCTGGGCGACCACACTCTGCAATTCCAGCAGGAAACGGCGGACCCGGACCGCCTGAGGGATTGGGCGCAGAGTTTCTTTACCGAGGCCGAAGTCGCGCACGCGCCGGCGGTCCGCTGGCTGGAAGAGGGAATTTGGCCGGAACCCGCCGGTATCCCAGTGCCGCAATTTTTCGAGTTTCACGCGCGCTTGAACTACCTCGTGAAACATTATCCCAGTGTAGCTCTATGCCAGTACGATGTGGAGAACCTCGAGATCCCTCACCTGTTCTCTGCCATCGCTGTGCACCGGCACCTTCTGGTCGAAGGCACGCTGGTTCGCGACAACCCGTTCTACATTCCGGCGGAGAAATTCCTGTCCATGAATCTTGAAGACCGCGACCATGACCTCCGGGAAGTCTTCCGGGAGGTCGGGTTCAACGTGGAACGATTGCTCTCCACCCTGGCGGGCTACGGCCATTTGCAGCGGCCGTCGGCGGGTTCCTAAAACGATGCTGTCTTTTCACCAACGGCTTGCTACGGGGTTGTGCGCGGTCGTCGCCGGTGCGTTGGTTTGGGCCGGCGCTCTTTGGGGCCCGCGGCCCCTCCCGCAGCTCTCCGTGCCCCCCGCCCCGGTGCGCTTTGAGGGGGCCAATGCGGTTGAGTACACACGCGTCGTGGCGGAAGAATTTCCCGACCGCGTCACCGGCACTCCCCCCGCGCGGCGTGCCGCGGAATATCTGCGCGCCGAATTCCGGAAGCTGGGCTATGAGGTGAGCAGCCCGACCTTTTCCATGTGGCTGCGCGGCGAGCGGGTGCAAGGTGAGAACGTGGTGGCGTGGCTGGAAGGCGAATCCCCGCAAAGCGTGGCCGTCATGGCCCATTATGACGGCCAGTTGACTTCTCACGAGGCTGCGGAAGACAACGCCTCCGGCGTCGGTGTGCTGCTTGAGCTGGCGCGCGTTCTGCGCCAGGGTCCTCGCCATCGCGGCCTGATACTCGCCGCCGACGACGCGGAAGAGTGGGGCATGATCGGGGCGCGGGAGCTAACCGGCTTCCTGAAAACCCACCAGACCGTAGCCGTCCTCTCCCTGGATTACCTTGCGGCCGGACCCGCTCCCTCGCTCGAAATGAACTGCATGGGGCAATCCGCAGGATACACGCCGCTCTGGCTGCGGCAGCTCCTGGTGGCCTCGGGCCGCGCGCAGGGCGCCCGAATCGAACAGGTGACTGGTGCAGGCGAATGGATCGAGCGCGCCCTGGAAGTCTCCGCCCAGGATCAGGGGCCGCTGCTGCGCAGCGGTATTCCCGCTCTGAACCTGGCCACGCACTCACTCGATACCGAGCCTGTGCGCGCCCGCTACCACACCCCCGAGGACGTCTTCCGCAATTTCGATCCGGCGGCGTTTCAATTGCTCGGCTCGACGGTGGAGCAAGCCGTCTTCGCTCTCAATACGCTTCCCCCTCCCGCCCCGGGGACTGCCGGCGACTTCCAGGCCAGTCCGGACCGCTATCTGTCCACTGCCCTCATGGGCTTGCTGCAAATCCTCGGGCTCCTGCCCGTCGCCCTCGCGGCCTTCTTTGCCGCGCGCAACTTCGCCGCCGAGAATATCGAACTGCACGGCTGGCGATTCCTGGGGCCGGCAAGTTGGGTCATACCCCCCTGCCTCGCGGGACTGCTGCTTTATGCACTGACGGGGTTGAATATTCTGCCCCGCTTCGAGTTGTACCCAGCTACGCCCAAGGACCCGTTCCTATATCACCTGCCACTCGCCCTGATCGCGGGGTTGGCCATCGTAGCCGGCGCGGGATTTGTGGAACTCCGCAAGCTCCTTTCCCGCGTGGAGGTCCCCGCCACGCCGTTCGGGGTGAGGAAACGCATCCTCTTCCTCTGGGTCACCATCGTGGCGCTCGTGGCCTTTCTCGACAACCCGTATGCCATGGAGCTTTTACTGGGCGGCTTCGCCTATGCCACTTTGCTCCTTGTGCCGCCTCGCGGCGCGGTGTCGAGAGCCACGAACGCCGCGCTCCTCATCGCTGCGGCCACGCCGTTCGCTGCGCTGCTCTATTCCTTTGGCAAGGAGATTTTCCTCGGCTGGCGCATCACCTGGTACCTCGTGCTGCAAGCCGCGTACGGGGTTTGGTCGCCCGTAGCCGTAGCGCTGTTTCTCCTGGCCGTGGCGCTCGGCGTCCAGTTGTTTTGGATTTCGGTCCTGCAGGGGGATCAGGACGTGGCGAGCCCCCTGGCCTGAGCTGTCGGGCCGGGGCTTGCCCCGTCCCGGGCCGCCCCCAGGGGCGGTCCCGGCCCCAGTTTCTCACACTGGATTAGCCCGGATTTCTCACCACGGGATTGGAAGGGCGGGGCTTCAGCCCCGCCGTTACAAGGCCTTCCTGATTATTCCCGTGCTTCGCGCCCCGCGCAGCTTGCGGCTGCAAGCTGCGCGGGGCGCGGGACGAACAGAGGGCGGGAGGCGCAATTTCGGCGGGGCTGAACAGGTTGCGGAAAAACCGCCAAAGCTGTCATCCTGAGGAGGCGAAGCCGACGAAGGACCTCTGTATTTGCTTGAAAATTCAAATACAGGGGTCCTTCGCTTCGCTCAGGATGACAGCATCGGAGCGTTTTTCCGCAGCCTCTGAAGCCCCGCCCTTCCGGCAGCCCCCCCCAAAGCGTCCCAGCGTGGTGAGAAATCCGGGTTAGGAGAGCTGGCTTCTGAGCCTGCCCTCCCAGCGCCGGGCCGAGAATGGCGGAGCGCACGGGGAAGTCCCGGCTACCTCCGCCGGCACTTTTCTACACGCCAGTCCTGCGCAATTTGATAAGATAATGGATTGCCTCTGACCAAAGATCATGGACTATGACCAGCTAGGAAGTTTCCTGGAGGTGGCGAAGCTGCAAAGCTTCTCCCGCGCCGCGGAGAAGCTGTTCCGCACGCAGCCGGCGATTAGTGCGCAGGTGCGGCTCCTGGAGCAGGAATGCGGAGAGAAGCTTTTTGACCGGAGCGGGAAGAAAGTCTTGCTGACACCCGCCGGCGAGATTCTCCTTCGTTATGCGGAAAAGCTGCTGGCGCTGCAAAAGGAGGCTGTCCAGGCGATCGCCGAGTTGAACCAGACGCCGCGGGGCAAGCTGCACATCGGCGCCAACGAAGCGACGTGCCTCTACGTCCTGCCCAAGACCTTTGCCCGTTTCAAGCAACTTTACCCGTTAGTCCAGATCACCATCTACCGGAATTTCAGCCACAAGATTCTGCAGAAAGTTCAGGAAGGCGCCGTCGACCTCGGCATTGTCACGCTGCCTTTGACCGCCCACAACCTGGAAGTGATTCCGGTGTTCCGCGACGAAGTCCAGGTGGTGGTCCCCAAGGCTCACCCGCTGGCCAAGAACAAAAGCGTGACCGTGGAGCAATTTGCTCAGCATCCGCTCATCCTGCCCAAGACGGGCCACACGCGCGTGGTCATTGACCGCTTGCTGCGCGCATATCGCTATAGTCTGCAGATTTCCATGGAACTGGCCAGCGTCGAAACCATCAAGAAATTTGTAGGGGCCGGACTGGGAATTTCCCTGATCAGCCGGACCTATGTCCAGCCGGAAGTCACCGCGGGCGTGCTGAAGTTGATCCCCCTCGAGGGCCAGAAACTCTACCGCGAGTTGGGTCTGGTCTATCGCCGCGACCGCTATCTGTCGCTTCCCACCAAGGTTTTTATTGAGGTTGTGCGCGAGTCAACCCAGACTGCTAGCTCCGGCGTTTCCTCTACGACGACGAATACGATGAAGATTCGCTAGCGAACCGGAGCGCACGCTCTCCGGTATGCTAAGCCCAACCTGGCGAACGTCCGCCCCCAGGGGTTAAAACGATGGTGAAAGAAAACCCGATTCCGAGTAAGAGCAAGAAGCCGCTCATCGTGATGAAATTCGGCGGGACCTCCGTGGGCAGCGCGGAGCGGATGAAGAACGTGGCGGAGATTGTGGCCGACCATGCGCAACGCGCCGAAGTGGCCGTGGTGGTTTCCGCCATGGGGGGCGTTACGGACATGCTCATCCGCGCCGCCACCGAAGCCAGCCAGGGCGACCGCGAGCAATGGAAGAATGTGCGCCGGGAACTCGCTCACCGGCACCGCGAGGTCGCCGATCAGCTCCTGAAGGCCGCCGAGCAGGCCACCGTTCTGCCCAGGCTGGCCGATGCTGTGACGGATTTTGAGAATCTGTGTTCGGGGTTCTCGCTGGTGCGCGAGGTGACGCCGCGGGCCATGGACACGCTCTCCAGCCTCGGCGAAGTGATGTCAGCGCACCTGATGGCGGCCATCCTCCGGTCGCGCGGCACTCCTGCGGAAGCTGTGGACGCCACCGAGTTGATCGTGACCGACGACAACTTCGGTAACGCCACGCCGCTCTTCGAGGAAACCCATGCCCAGACCCGCCAACGGCTGGCGGGCTTGCGACGACGCGGCGTGGTGCCGGTGATCACCGGGTTCCGGGGCGCCACGCGGCAGGGCGTGTGCACCACCCTCGGCCGCGGCGGATCTGATTACAGTGGGACGATCATGGCTGGGGCGCTGGACGCCGACGAAGTATGGATCTGGACAGACGTGGATGGCGTCATGACCGCCGACCCTCGCCTCGTCCCGGGAGCGCGGATCCTTCCGGAAATCTCCTATCGCGAGGCCATCGAGCTCTCCTTCTTCGGCGCCAAAGTCCTTCACCACAAGACGATCCAACCCGTCATGAAAAAGAGAATTCCGGTCTGGATCAAGAACAGCTTCAATCCCGCGTGTCCGGGAACCTGCATTGTTCCCTCCGCCAATAGCAGCCAACGAGGCGTAAAGGCCATCACCTCCGTCAGCAAAGCTGCTATCATCACCCTCAGCGGCAAGGACGCGCTCAGCTTCCCCCGCCTGGCAGCCAAGACTTTCAGTGCGCTCAGCCTGGAGGATATCCCCACCCTGATGGTCACCCAATCGTCGGCGGATAACGTGCTGTGCTTCGCCGTCCACGACGCTGACGTGCGCCGCGTGAAAGCTCAGCTCGAAAAGAGCTTTGAACTGGAAATGCTGCACGATTACATGGCGGCGATCGAGGTCATGCCCCACGTGGCCATTGTCGTGGCCATCGGTGAAGACATGAAGGGCACTCCGGGTATCGCCGGCCGGGCCTTCGGCGCCTTGGGACGGCATGGCATAAGCATCATCGCTATTGCGCAGGGTTCTTCCGAACTGAGTATTTCATTTGCAGTTAAGTCTGCAGATGTAAAAGAAGCCGTAAAGGTAATTCATGAGGAGTTTAAGCTCTAGGAGCGAGGAGTCAGGAGACAGGAGTCAGAATCCGGCAGAAAGCAGACAAGAGAGGGCGACAGTCGTTCCGATTCCTGTCGACCGTATTCCGACTACCGTTTCCCGTCTATTGGCTCCTAACTCCTGACTCCTGACTTCTTAATGCCCATGTCCTCCGCCTACCTCCAGTGCATCGAAACGGGCTGCCAGCGCCGGCAAGACCCCCGGAAGGATGCGCACGCCTGCGCGTTCTGCGGCGGCCTGCTTGACGTGAAATATGAATTTGACCACTTCGACCCTGAGCAACTCCGCCACGCCTGGCACCAGCGCCGGCTGAGCGGCGAACCGATCGACCGCAGCGGCGTGTGGCGCTTCCGCGAACTGATCCCGTTTGTGGAGCCCGGGGCGCGCCTCATCTCGCTCTCGGAAGGCTCCACTCCGCTCGTGGGAACCCGGCACGCTGGCTGGTGGGCCGGCCCGGTGCATTTGACCATCAAGCACCAGGGTAACAATCCCACCGGTTCCTTCAAAGATCTGGGCATGACGGCCTGCATCACGCGCGCCGAGCAGCGCGGGATTCGCATGGTGGCTTGTGCTTCCACCGGCAACACCTCCTCGTCGATGGCCGCTTACGCGGCGCGCGCCGGCATGAAGGCGCTGCTGTTTGTCCCCTATCGGCAGATCTCCGCCGCCAAGCTCGCCCAGGCGCTCGACTTCGGCGCCATGGTGGTTGAAGTCGGAGACAATTTCGACGAAGCCTTCCGCCTGCTGCGCGAAATTGCTCCGGAGCTGGGGTTGTATCTGGTGAATTCCATCAACCCGTTCCGGATTGAAGGTCAGAAGACTATCGTGGCGGAGATGCTTGAGCAGCGCGCCTGGCGGCCGCCTGATTACATTGTCGTCCCGGGCGGCAACTTGGGAAATTCCTCCGCCATCGGCAAAGGACTGCGGGAGCTCAAGGACTTGGGTTTCATCGAAAAGGTGCCGCACGTCATCGTGATCCAGGCGGAAGGCGCAAGCCCCTTCTACGAGACTCTGCGGACCGGTTCGCCGGAACTGCTCACGGTTGATAATCCCCGCACTGAGGCTACGGCGATTCGCATCGGTCACCCGGCCAATTGGAAGAAGGCGCGGCGGGTGCTGGAGTGGACGGGAGGTCTATGCGAGTCCGTCACGGATGCGGAAATCTTCGCAGCCAAGGCGGTCCTGGCCGAGGATGGCGTGGGTTGCGAGCCGGCTTCGGCCGCTACCGTAGCGGGCGTGCGCAAGCTGGTGCGGGCGGGGAAGATCGAAAGACACGCGGACATCGTCTGCGTTCTGACCGGCAACCAGCTTAAAGACACCGAGTACATCATGCGCCATCGCTCGGAGGACCAGGAAGGCCGGCAGCGGCTGCGGGTTGAGCCCAACCTCGAGGCGCTCCGCCGGGCGCTGGAACAAGCTTTGTCGCCGCCGGTCGAGACCCCTTGATGCGATGATTTGGACCCAGGGCAACTTCAAGCGAGCCAAACATGGACGAGCTGTTGCGCCAGGAAGTGCGATTCCTGACCACGCGGCTGGGCGCGATTGTCAGCGAACAGTCCGGGCCCCGCGTGTTCCCGGCGATCGAAGTCTTGCGCAAAGTCGCGACGCAACTCCGCCAGAGCCCCAATCCTGAACTATTGAAGACCAAGGAGCGCGCGGTGCGGCGGCTCACGGACGAGGTTCGCGAGGGCATCGTCACACCCCAGAGGGAAAGTGAGAACGCCCGCTTCCTCCTGGAACGGACCATTCACGATCAGGCAGCTTCTGGGACCAGTTTTTGGGCGGAAATAGCGCGCGGCTATCCCGGCCGGCGAAGCCCTTTCCTTCTCTCTCCACTGGCGGTAGGCTGAGGGGGTCATGGTACGCAACCGATCTGAGAGAATCCGGTTAGACCGCCTCCTGGCCGAGCGAGGGCTGGCGGAGTCCCGGGAGAAGGCGCAGGGTCTCATCCTGGCGGGACTGGTCCTGGTGGACAATCAGAAAGAAGAG
>Ga0208457_1000321_pt1 | contig 52745 bp, 53 predicted proteins | sample June2015DPH_10_1_FD_185513 | JGI IMG/M metagenome (GOLD analysis project Ga0208457, IMG submission 185513) | Peatland microbial communities from SPRUCE experiment site at the Marcell Experimental Forest, Minnesota, USA - June2015DPH_10_150... | ecosystem: Environmental > Terrestrial > Soil >... | reverse complement strand
GGTTACGGTTGACCAGGGCCAGACTTCGGTTTTGTCTTCTTCTGCAGTGACCACTGGCTCTGGCGGTTACACGTATCAGTGGTTTGCGAAGGCTCCAAGCGGAAGCTATGCTACGGTGGGTACGGGTTCTACGAGTTACAACTTTGTAACTGCGGGTTCTACGACTACGGGTAGTTGGGGCTTCATACTTCAGGTGACTGACAGTACGGGTGCAGCGGTGAATTCTACTGCGGCTTCTGTTACAGTGGATTCTGCTCTTGTTGCCCCGACGGTGACGACTGCTCCGGTTACGGTTGACCAGGGCCAGACTTCGGTTTTGTCTTCTTCTGCAGTGACCACTGGCTCTGGCGGTTACACGTATCAGTGGTTTGCGAAGGCTCCAAGCGGAAGCTATGCTACGGTGGGTACGAGTTCTACGAGTTACAACTTTATCACTTCAGTCTCCAACGCTACGGGTAGTTGGGGCTTCATACTTCAGGTGACTGACAGTACGGGTGCAGCGGTGAATTCTACTGCCGCATCAGTGACTGTTAATGCGCGTGCTGCGCTACCCCCTTGGGTAAGTGACCTATTGATTGCCATCGTCGTAATAGCAGTGCTCCTAATAATAATCCTGTTTGCGTGGCGCAAGCGCACGCGCAAAATGAGCAGAAAGAAGAATCAACCCGCCGATGTCGCTGTTCAGGTAACCAAAGTTGAGATCGCTGATAATACAGTAAAGTTTTTTGTTGCAAAAGGGCGCCGTAAAAAAAAGTGGGTTATTGTTAAGGAAATTCCCGTTTATGAGATAACACACATTGAGAATTTGGGGAATCAGTTAAGCGTAACATGGAAGGATGTTACTGACGCGTTTTTCACCAAGGAAAAGACTGACTTATTCAGTAAATTGGTCGGTCAAGTTAACGGAATGCTTGAGGACCAGCTTGAGGACCAACGGAAATCCAAGGAGAACAACGAGAAAGCCGCTCTAAGAAAAATAAGAAGAAACGAGCTGTTAGGAGTAATTAACACTTCAATAGGCATCATTGACTCATCGTTTAATGTCCTGATTGGCTTGCAGGAGAAACGGATAAATTGGCAACGGATAGAAGGCTACACTAACGGTTTTGGCGAGAACCTAAGTTTCACAGGGCAAACGATGCCGCCTTTGAACTTGGACTTCTCAAAAATCGCCTCCGCCGTAAAAAGCCAACTTCCAAAAGAAACTTCAAACGAAGCCTACAGCATCTTAAAAGCGGCGTATGGATACTTTAACGGCTTAAGCCTTGACGATGACCCCAAAGAGAATCAACCGAACTTTCACGATGCGAAAGCTGTAATTTCAGCGTATTTCATGTTAAACGACCTTTTACTCGGCAAAATTGTCGGAGACAAAGAAAACAAGGAAGAAATCAGTCAGCTTGAAAGTGCCCTGCAGAATTTAGCTGCCGAAACTAACTTCAAAGTCAACATTGACGAGCTAAAGAGCACCATCAATAAAATCGATGTTGACAGCAACAGAGAAAGCGTTATTGAGCGCAGCAGAGAAATTTTCAAGCAACAACTAAAACAGCAATTAAAACCCAAAGAGGAGTCTTTAACCACAACCCAACCAGTCTCTAAAGTCGAGGTCAGCACTGAGCCAGTCACCGAGCCAGTCTCTAAAGTCGAGGTCAGCACTGAGCCAGTCACTGAGCCAGTCACTGAGCCAGTCTCTAAAGACGAAAAAAAGCAGAAGGGTATACAGGTATCTAAAGTTGAAGTTTCCGACAATATAGCCAAGTTTTTTGCTGCCAAAGGTTTCCGTAAAAAACAGTGGATTGTTGTTAAGGAAATTCCTCTTCTTGAAATTGAGCACATTGAGAAGTTTGGAAATGAGTTAAGCGTAACGTGGAAGGGTGCTACCTACACATTTTTCACCAAGGAAAAAACTGACTTATTTGGTAAATTGGTAGATCAAGTTAACGGAATACTTGAGGGGGTCAGCACTGAGCCAGCTGCACCTCCAACAAATGGTACTCAACCTGCACCTGAAGCAGCTCTGCCTCCAGATTCCAGTCACGAGGTTCAAGCTTAGGCTTTCCACTTTTAATTGTAAATGGAATTGTTCTCGGAATAACCATGGAGTTGGTGGCAGTAGGCTACTTTATTTATAGTGGCAGGTGTAGGAAAGGCAAATTAGCTAGTATCGTAAACCGTCATATAGTATCGTAAATCATCATATATTAGAAAGAATGATTCTTAATAATTATAGGTATGCCTTCACTGTGATATTACTTGAGGATTCGCTATCTTTATTTACAGTTTCCTCATAATGAGTTGGCAGGTAATGGGGGATATATAGATTGACAAAGAATCCACAGTCAAAGGATGATTCATTAGAGGCTTTAGATTTCATAGTGAACGTTCTCAAAGAGCATGAGAGAGATCTGGACAAATTGATTAATGAGTTGGCAACGGTTACCGAGCAACTTGGAGATACAGGCGAATTAAGCGGTAAAGTAGAAAAAGTTGAAGAAAAAATAAACAGTCTGCAGAAAGAAGTAACAAACTTGATCACTTACGTGTCAGGCAGCGCACCAAAAGAAGCACTTCCCGCAGCAGTCAAGGAGCAAACAAGTCAAGCTTCACCTGTTCCGGTGGTTCAGGGTGGGCCTTCCGTGATTTTGCGTTGTAAGCAGTGGGAAGATTTTCAAACTTTAGCTTTCCGAGCTCAAACGTTGTCTTTTAGCTATAAGGAAGATGAGAAGGTTTTCCAAGCTGATGCGCTTAAGGGTAACCAAATTATCACTTATAATGGTGCACTTCCAAAGTTTTCTTCTATTCTGAAAGCGTCGTTGTCTAAGCAACTGGATGTTCCTGAAACAAATATTTTGGAAGGCGTTTTAGCGATAGGGTAAGCTAATATTTTTAATCCTTATTTTTAATTCACAAATCTTTTAAGTATTTTACCAGTATCTCAAGTCTTGTTAGTGATTGGAGGGTTAGTTAAGGTTGAAGGCTAAACCACTCAAGCCAAAAGAGTTTTTCCGTTTTCGAAGCCTTCTCCTTTCTCCTCGATGACGGATGGCAATGAGAGTAGCCAACACACAAAACCAGCCCTCCAACACTAAATATTAAAAACTCATTTTTCACCATTAAATTTTTCCTAAACAAAAAATAGTACCTACGCAAGACAACGAAGCGAACTTCCAGAAGCAAAACAAAAGAAATATCTTGGCAAACAATTTAACAACAGAACGGCATCAGGGCACGATTAAAAACTCGGTATAGCGGCAATAATTCTGTGCTTACTTTTTTTTAACTAAGTTGATGCTTAAAGAACCGGTTGATCAAAGGTCAATACCGAATAAACAAGTTTGATTTAAAAAATCTATGACAAATATCGCATAAGAGCTAATCTACCCCAAGAAAATGCGGCGTAGCTTTTTATAAGGCAAACGCAAATAGAAAAGCCAAGCAAGGTGCAAATGGAATGCCCAAAGTAAAAGTTGCATTAATCGGCGTTGGAAACTGCGCCTCAGCCTTCATCCAAGGCATACAATACTATGGGAAACTTGAGAAAGCGGAAGATCGCATTGGACTGCGTAATCCAGTTTTGGCAGGTTTAAGCCCAAAAGACATAGAGGTGGTCGCAGCTTTTGATGTGGCTGAACGCAAGGTTGGAAAAGACCTCTCAGAAGCCATTTTTGCTAATCCAAATAATGCGCCGCAGGTCTCTGATGTGCCTTCAACAGGCGTTAAAGTTAACAAGGGACCATTGCTTGATGGTGTAGGAAAATCAACTAAAGCTATTATTCAAGTCAGCAGTGCGCCCGACTCGAACGTTGCTAAGGTTCTTAAGGATGCGGGCGCTGAAGTAATGGTTAATTTACTTCCAAGCGGAGCCTCAAAAGCTTCACAATGGTATGCTGAACAAGCCCTAGCGGCAGGATGCGCTTTCGTCAATGCAACGCCGAACTTCATTGCCAGCGATGCTGCGTGGGCTAAACGGTTCGCTGATGCAAAGCTTCCGCTCGTCGGCGACGACTTGGTAGATCAGGTGGGCTCAACTGCTTTGCACAAAACGTTGCTTAAGTTGCTTTCAGATAATGGGGTAAGGATAGATGAGACTTATCAGCTTGATGTTGGTGGAGGAACCGAATCTGTTGACACTTTGGATCGCACTCGTGATGCTAAACGCCAAATTAAAACTGAGTCAGTGGCTGCTTCAATACCTTACAAGGCTGAGATTGTGGCTGGCTCCACGGATTACGTGGATTTCCTGCAGAACAAGCGTGACAGTTACTTCTGGATAAGCGGCGTCTACTTCTGCAATGCACCTATGAAGATTGACCTCAAATTCCAAACTGTTGACGCGCCAAACGCTGGCTCAGTACTCTTCGATATAGTGCGTGCAATGAAATTGGCGTTGAACAAGAAGCTTAATGGCGCCGTTGAGCCAGTTTGCGCTTACGCATTTAAACGTCCACCCCGAATGGTATCGCTTGAGGTTGCAGCAGAAGAATTTGCCAAGTTCATAGCTTAAAAACGTTCAAGTTAGCTAAAGCTTTGCCAATTCGCTTATTATTTTTTCTTTAACGCCGTTTTCTTTCAATGTGTCTTTTAGATAGTTTATTGTTTTTACAGGTGTCGGGTCTACGCCGTGCAGAAGTGCCAAGTAGATGCTTGTGAAGTCGCCGATGCAAATGGTCGATAGCATCTTTGCCAATGGGCTTTTGCCTTGAGCTGGTACTTCAAACATTCCCAAGCCAGCTTTGCCCACCAGCTCTTTTGTGATTTCAATTCTGCTGCGAATTTCAGTTGGCTCCTCTTTGTCTCTGATGAAGATTGCAGAGAAGCATTTGCCGAGTTCACCAGCCCTCTCCCAACCCACAATCTCGTTATGGTTAAGCTCTGAGAAAACCTCCCATTTCGCAGGAATCTTACTGTTCTCATTGAACTGCGTCTTAAACCGCTCAGCTACACTGCGGTAAAAACCAAAACCATAAACGACAGGAGCGGTCTGCCCGATGCCTAAAGCTAAGGTTTTGGAAAAGTTTTCTTTAGCTGGCTTCTCAGGTGAGTTATCCTTGCTGATTTTTTCAAGAAGTGTCAAGGCTTCAGAGAGTTCTTCGGAGGCGCCTGAAACCAACCCCATTTTCTCCATGCACAATAGCAGGGGAACGAACAGGTAGGGAAGCGCTGCACGAGGAGGCATACCTCCCGGAACACGCAGATACGGTACATTGAGCCTTTCAGCGTTCTCCAGCAGGGCGCCGCCGCTGCTTACGCAGTAAATCATGCATTTCCGCTTTAGTGCGTCAAGAAAAGCGCCTAGGGATTCTTCTGTGTCGCCTGAGTAGCTGGTTATTAACACTAGGGTTCTCTTGCCAGCGTATGCAGGAAGTTGGTATTCACGGTTAACCTCAATCGGCACATCTGTTTTGTTTCGAGCCCAATCCTTCAGTAGGTCGCCGCCGATTCCCGAGCCACCCATTCCACTAACAATAATGTTGTCTGGTTTGGGGTAGTTTACTTGGATTTTCTGAGCTAATTTAGCTGCTTTATCGTAAAGCTTAGCGGAGTCCAAACAAAAATTAATCATGTTGCTCTTATCAATAGCTTTAATTTTTTCAGGTTCATCTAAAATGGGTGTCTTCATTTTTTGAATCCTCCAATAACCCGCACTTTTATATCTCATCCCTACTTTTAAGCTCAACGCAGACACACATTAACCAAGCGGCAGGAAGCAGAAAGCGTCATGGATAAAAAGAAACTTGCAATCGCCATTCCAGCATCCGTAATCTCTGACACGCCACATTTGCGAGAGAAAACATCAAAAATCGGCTTGATTGGAAGGGCAGCGGCGATTTTCAGGGTGGATGAAATCATAGTTTACCCAGACAACCCTAAAGCCAATCAGGTAAGAGACTTGGATTTTATCGTGTTGCTGCTAAGTTACTTGGAAACGCCCCAGTATCTTCGCAAAAGACTCTTCAAACTTGAGCCCAGCTTGCAATTTGCTGGGATTTTGCCTCCGTTGCGTACGCCTCATCATCCTGTGAGCGGTAAAACTCGGGATTTGAAGGTTGGCGAGTACCGTGAAGCAGTGGTTTTGTCTCAAGCTAAAGAGGGTTTGCTTGTGGACATTGGCGTTGATCAGCCGGCACTTTTGAGGGAAAAACAGTTCGCTGACGGTGACCGCTTAACGGTACAAGTTGTTAAAGTGGGCGAACGGGTTGAAGTTCAAACTGTAGATCGTGAGAGCGTTCCGTTTTATTGGGGTTTCAGGGTTCGTGTGGAAAAACGATCTTTTGGGCAACTTGCGAGGGATGGCGGGTTTGATTTGGTTATTGCTACTGCAAGGATTGGCGATAAATTCTTGGATGTTGCAGGTCAGATAGGGCAAAAATTGAGCGACGCGCAGCATGTTTTAGTGGCTTTTGGTGCTCCGTCGCGTGGTTTGCATGAGATTGCCAAAGAGGAAGGCGCAAGGCTTGAGGCGATTGTTGATTTTGTTGTAAACATGATTCCTGAGCAGGGTACTGCGACAGTTAGGACTGAAGAGGCGCTTTTGGCTTCATTAGCTATTTTGAACATACAATTTCACAGCTAAATAATTCATTCTTCTTCATATTTTGCCCGATTGTTTTTTTTGTTTTTTAGCTAAAGAAATAAATGCATCTTTGATTATTTGGCTCTCTATGCTGTATCTTGACGTTGCAATGCCGACTGCGTTGTTGATTGTGGTTACTGTTGCTATGCTTTTAAACAAACGTGCTGAAGGAAAACTGATGGCAACGGTTGAGGAAAAAGAGTTCAAGACAAAAGACATAATCCTTCTTGTCATCTTCATGACTATCATAATTTCCGCAATTGCTTACACATCACTAATTAACCCAGGCGCGGTCTTTGAAAACGTCCTTCTTGTGTTCTTTCTCTCATCGTACACTGTGCTGCTTTTCACGTTTTCATACGTGTTCTCTAACCTCCCAAAAACAAGAGCGCAGTTAATTTCCGTGGGGTTCGGCGTTGCAAGCTTAGTGGCTGGCTTCGCTTGCCTTTTAGCTCCACTTCAAGATGCATATACAATTTATAGGGTAATAGCGTTTTTTGGTCTAGCCGCCTTCTGCTTTGGCAGCTTAGTTTATGCACAGAAAAAGACATCCCTTAAAGAGCGCTGGTATGTGGCTGTTCAGCCGCCAGCAATATTTGTGCTGTTATTTGTGTTCTTTAACTTCATTAGCAACAAAGGCACCATAGCAGTTTGGTTTCCGTATCTTCTGGATGTTTTTGGCTTAACCTTCGCGATTTTAATAATTCTGTATCTTAGCTCACTGTTCAGCTGGAAGACTGTTGGGCTCTTCGCAGCTCTCCTAACAGCAATGGACATTACTCTGGTCATACTGACACCAGCAATGGTTACGGCTGCAACTTCTTTCACTTCACTTGGGCTTCCAGTGCTGGTTTGGTTGCCAAACATTCCCCTTATTACGCAGAGCGGTGGCATTCTGCTTAGAGGGCTTGGTTTAGGCGACTTTTTCTTTGCAGGAGTATTAACCGTTCAAACATACAACAAATTCGGTAAAAAGACTGCCTTCATAGCTGCCGTGGGAATGGCCGTAGCTTTCGGCATCTGGGAAGCATTCCTAGAGGACATAATAAATGGGCTAAAGCCAATCGTTGGCAGAGACATCGGCGGTTTTCCAGGAACTGTGATGATTATTAGCGGTTGGGCACCCATTATCGCTTGGAAATTACTTAGCGAAAGAAACAAGCTAGCTAAAATGCCAGTTGCTAAGGAACCAGTCGAAGCACCCAAAGAACAAAGTTTACCTATACAGTAGACAGCTTTCTCTTAGTTTTATCGTCTACAGTAGAGAATAAATAATTTTTGGGGAAAAATTGGTTAAAAATAAGAGAGAGGCTAATTTACCCGAATAAGTGTCACGTTAAAGGGTGACTTATTAACTATAAATAAGGATAAACAAGAAAAAATCAGTCAGAAACGGCTTTTCCAACTCGTTAAGATCAGCTATAACCTTGTTTATTAAAGTGTTGAATCGCTCAGGATGCTTTCCTTTGAATCGGTCAAGGCGATAACGTGATCTCATAAAGGCTTTCCAGCCCTTTTTAGTATTAGTGCTGCCGTCTAATAGCAAACTTGGCAATTTACGCTTAACACGATCAGCGTCAACCAAAAAACTCAAGCCTCACTTTTAAGTTGGCTTTCTCTAATGATTTCTATCATTTTAGGTAGGAAATCAATGTACTGCTCTTTTTCTACATAAATCGACTTTTCAACCGCTTCGATTAAGTTGTTGATTAAGATTCTATAGGGCCGTGTCACCGCTTGTAACTTATATTCTGTGACCTCATGCGTGAAAGTATCCCATGCCTCTTTTTCTTCAGAATCACAAAGAAAAATAACATTACCCTTAATTTCACCATGAACGCTTTTTGTCTTATCAGGCTTCCAGAGTACAATCAAATTAACATTTAAACGACTAAGCGCCTCTTGCATCTGCTTTTGAACCTTAACGGTCTGAGCTTTCAACACCATTAAGAAAACCCCTTCTTTTTACGTGTTTCAAGATGCCTTTTGCCTACGTTCTGCATGTTGCATTTTTTGCAGAGTTTCGATTTGTAGGTTCTTAAAGGCCGTCCACAGCTAGGGCAAGGACGCCTTAACTTGCCGTTATAGTCAAGAACATGCTCACTGAATTTAGTGGAAAGGCTTGCAAGATCGACCTTCAGTTTGGTATATCGTTCGAGAATTGCTTTAACCGACATCTTAAGCCTCTCCTTTTTCTTCTTGTTTTTTACTTGCTTCAGCTAACAGCTTCAGATATGCAAGATTAGGGTCGTTATCTTCAATCATTGGAGAAATCATTGGAGTAAAATTTCTCTCTTTCTCGGTAGCTTCTTCTTCTAGTTCCTTACTAGGGGGAACCTCCAGAATCGGTTTCCCCTCCGACCCCATCCCCTTAGGAATGAGTGCCTCAACATGACTATTAACGGAGATAGAGATTTTTTCATTGGCAACTAAACCACTATCACCTTTCATACAAGCTTGAGAGAAAATGACCGCTTGGCAAACAGCCCAACGGCGACCGCCAATCTTACGCAGAAACCCGAATTTCTCAAGGTAGCCTTTGCGTGATATCCCGACTATGTGGTTGTCGCCACATCTCCCGGTGCGAACGTGTCCTCCATATCCTTTGTAGCTTCGTAAAGTTTCTTTATCCGCTCCGATGTAATCCTCAATCAAACAGGTTAAATCTTCATCAGATAAGACTTGGCTAGGAAACATATCATTGATAATGGCGATTAATTGTTTACAGCGTTCCTTAACGATTGACCCCTTACGGCAAATATCAATAGAGGACTTAGGCGCCTTTCGATGTGTAGTAAAAACGGTTCTTACGGTCTTGCTTTCAGCAAAACTTTTAACTTGAGTCGTGGAATCATTTACCATAGGCTCGCCTCTCAACAGTAGATCAAAACTTTAGAAGGGCGGCTCCCTAGGTTCTTTGAGGTATAATTTTGAAGAACACTAGTTTTATTGGTTTTGGAGCCGTCCCTCGCAAGAGGGATAGGGCTAAGGCATATTTGTACTTTAAGAGCCAAGCACAGTCGCTCTTTGATTTTAGAGAAGCCAGAAACGCAGAAGACATCTTCCGCGTTACGCTTCTAGCTTCCCTAAACAACGGTTACGTCGAAGGATCAGCTGATACATTGAGCCTGTGTGGCCAGACCGTACGTAACCACCTTAAACACCAAGAACCAAAAAGAATTCTTCAAGCCAACACAGATCTACTGCAGGAAATGAAGAGATACGGTGCCTTCTCAAGATTGCTCACATTAGCAATAGATTTACACGATGAAATGTACTACGGCGACCCAGAAACGCAAGGCGTAACTGGTACCAAACCAAAGAAAGGTTCATACTACGCTTACAAGTTCGCAACAGCCAGCGTCTTGCTAGATGGCCAACGTTTCACTCTGGCTGTCGAGCCCATTATCAAGTTAAGCGTACTTGAACATGTTAGGCAGCTAATAAACCAGATACTTGACCTCGGCGTCAAAATACGGCTGATTCTCTTCGACAGAGGCTACTTTAGCACTGCGCTCATAAACTACCTAAACACGTTGCCCTTTGGCTACATTATTCAGTTGCCGGCCAGTATCAAGGGGCTAAAGGAAGACGAAGACCGACTCTACACGACCAGAAGACACGGAACACCAAAACGTGAGCAGGCCACGTTTAGGCTTGTAACTTTCAGGGGAAGAGACTTTCATGGGAAGGTTAAACTGTTCATTTTTGCCACAAACACGAGTCTTAAGCCATTAAGGATTAGGCGGTTGTTTCGGAAGCGTTGGGGCATAGAGACTAGCTATCGGATGATTCGCAAATTCTTGGCTAAGACAACTTCCAGGCGTTACAGGGCTAGACTGCTATATTTCTATTTGGCTGTTGTGCTGTATAATTTGTGGGTTAAGCTTAATTTTAGGCAGGAGGAACCGTTGTCAGCTGACGTTTTGAGGCTGCACTTGGCAGTGTTCTTGGTGATTTCTTTTTTGCCAGATTTGGAGAAGCCGATTGATGGAGAGTTAAGTCTTCAGGAGGAACTATGAGGTTAATTTTTTGATCTACTGATAATCAGAGAGGCTATTCTGACATAGAAGCCAGAGTTGGCAGAGCAGGCAGAACCTTCGGATTGGGTTACAAGCTTCACTTATCCATCGATTCTGTGACTATGCTTCCTTTGACTTGCACTTTTGCTTCGGCCAACCAGAACGAGCAGAAACACTCACTGAACCTGCTGGACAAGACTAAGCTGATTCTCAAACAGTCTGAGGCTAAATTGAGAAGTGTGATAGCTGACAGCCAATACAGCGACGGCAAACTCAGAAACGCCGTCGACAAAACAGTGATTCCACTAAAATAAAATAGAAATACTGAACACCTGCAACTATCGAAACTACAATAGCAATAGCTAAAACAATTGCCCGGTTGCTATAACACCTTAACTGGCCCACAAAGTGGGCTGACACCTTCCTAAATTATTTTAGGCCAGCAATTTTTTTGGCTTTCGCCGTCATCTTGTCATACAGGTGTCGAGTGTAAGGTACGCTTCTGCTACAGTATTCGCATAAGTGGTAACTGCACTTTTTAGCTAGGAATCTCTTCTTAATGGTAGCATAATCTTCCTTCAACAGGTTCCCTACTACATGTTGAAGACCAAAATCATTGCAACATAGCTGTACAGACCCGCTAGGAAGAACAACAAATTGGGGTGTTACAAGCTTTGAGCAAAATCCTACATGCTTGGATATAGGCAGGACCCCTCTTGTTACGTTTTCTCTGTTGTTTGTTGTGAACAACTCGTTCATCAAGCTAAACGTGACATTTGGCAAACCTTCAATGACTCTGAATACGTTATGTTCATACTCTGGGCTTAATGGAAAATTAATTACTTGACCATCGCGGAGATGCAGACAAAACCCCGAATATTCCAAGTTTAAGAGCCGTTCTACATCGCTTGTTTTAGCGCCATACAATGTAGTGAAGACAAGCAATTTGTAACCATTATAATATGCGTATTCAGCCATCCTTACGAAATCCGAGTTAACAAAAGGCTCACAGAACCCAGAAAAGATAATACCTGCGCTTGTTGGCACCTTTGCGAGAATTTGCTTAAAAACTTCAAAGCTCATCAACCGTACTTTATTTCCGTACTTTTTTATAAACACTTCTTGCGGACAATAACGGAGGCATTGTACGGGACAACCAACAGCCAATGTAAATTCCAAAAATTCACTTTTTAAAAAATCCTGAAGAGCCTTCTTATAATCTATTTGCGGCTTTTTAACCACAATGTTTGGTTCGACTTGTATCTCAAATTGCGGCATGTTCTCCAAAGATGATCGTTCAATCTCCATCGAATTTCCTTCCTGATTCAGATTATTTTGTCTCTTGGAGGTTATGATATGTTGTGCGTAGGCTGTGCGACACACAAAATAGACGGTTAAAGAATAAGCTGCTTTCTCGCGAGATAGAAGCCCTATTTTTATTCGATATTATTCTTCCCAGCTTGAGCCACGTATTTACCCCAAAAGCCAACAGAGCCTAATAAAGGGACAAGGCAGCGCGCGAAGTGCCAAAGAGGTATCCACTATTTTATAAAAAGGCAGGTTGTAGACTGCCGTTTTTGTGAGGCGTCGGGTCTCTACATTCCTAATTACATTTTCTTTTTCGCTTTTTCTTCCAAGGCTTTCAATCGGGCATCTAAATCGTCAAGTCTTTTCTTGTCGGCATGCACTGCTTGGACGGCGTGTTTCTTAATGTCTGCGTCAAGTTCATCTAGTTTTTTCTTAATTTTTTCAATTTCACTGGACATGTTTTTCACCTCAGCTGTTTCAGTTATCGAACTAAAAGATAAAGTTGTGTGACTTTGACACAACAGAGGGGTTTATTGTATTTTCCAGAATTTTGGATATAGTTAAAATTTATGGATCCATTGAATAAGCTGCTGAGCGTTTTCGAATTTTTCTGAAAGCGGCAACTGCAAATATGCGCCATACCTGTTAAAGTAGGGTGAGCCTTTTCTTGAGAACAAAGTTAAGACTTTGCCATCATGGTCAATTTTGAATCCTTCGTCGCTTGATTCATGGCCTCTTATCAAAATTTTAGCGTTCAACTTTCCAAGAACCTCTTTTGTTACTTTTTTGCCAAAGAGTTTCCCTGCGCCCCTCGGCGAAGAAGAAATGCCTCGTACGTTTTCGTCGGGGTCGCTCCAAAGCAAATCTTCCAGCAAAGCCTCGTTGCGGTTTTCTTGAGCTTGAGCGATGTCTTGGAGACTTCTGATTTCGGGAGACACGCCGCCGTGAACCATTAAATATCGGTCCTCAACAAACACGGCATTATAGAGATAAGCGAATAAAGCCCGTGTTTTTTCGTAAGCCATCTTCCAATCTTCCCCGAACCTGTTTTGGAATTGGAAGGGCAAATCATGCGGATAACCCAACAAGTCTTTTGGCGCTTCATGGTTTCCCCGCAACAGAACAACTTGCCCGGGAAAAGCAAGCTTGAGCTTCAGAATTGCGTAGTAGATTTCTGCTGATTTGTCTCCCCTGTCGCCGTAATCGCCTAAAAAAATCAATGTTGCCTCTTTGGTTTTCTCCATTTTCTCGACGAATCCGCTTGTTTGCAGGATAATGATGAGGCTTTCAAAGTCGCCATGCAAGTCGCCGATTACTAATGCTTCGCCTAACGGTTCAAGTTTAACTAACCGATTTACTATTGTTAAGTTGCCGACGCGCCCATCTTCATTCCGCAGCAAGGACATGGCTTTGTCCACTGCCTCAATAAAGCCGCTGCTTTGAACGCTTAAAGCTTCTTCGACAAGTAAAGATAAATCCAAAGCGAAACACGGCAACTAGGGAATTTGAACCTTTATTTCAATTGAACTGTAAATATCTCTTTCAATTGACCGCTTGAGATTGCTGATTTTATCAACAGCCCCTTTGTACGCATTTTCTTTGACCGCTTCATGTGTTTCGATGCTAGTTTTTCTCGCTTTTAGCTGGTCAACCTGCGCCTGAAACACGGATAGATCGCGTTTTACCTCATCCATCATTGGAGAACCTGACAGCTGTTCTTTTGTGGTTGCCATTTCCACGCATCTGATTTGAAGCTTTGCAAGCGAGTCTGTCTTGAGTATCTCATTTAAGGCTTGCTCGGCTTTCCTTGCTTTATCAGATTTTAATTTAAGCTTGTCCTCAGCCATTAAACTCTCAAGCTTCTGCAAAATCTCCTTAAGCATCGGATAACCAATCTCCTCAGCTATCAACGCTTCAAGAGGCTTCTCCAAATACTGATTCACCTTGCTAAGCTCATCCGGAGTTATTCCACCTCCACCACCCGTGGTGGCTAATGCTTGCATTTTTATGAAGGGTTTTTGCAGATACCTAATCGAATGTTTCAATTCACTGCTTAACACGTCTATCTCAGCGTTTACCACGTTTAGCTTATCAATCGGTCCGCTATTTTTCAACTCAGCAATTTTTTGTTCCAGTTCAGCGATTTCTTTTTCGATCGGTGTACGCTCATCCTTTATTTTTTCTTTTTCTTCCCCGATTGTAGCTAATTGTTGTTGGACGTTTTGAAGTTCATTTAGAAGCTGGAAGGCTTCTTCCAAAGTTTTAGTTTTAACGTACTCTTTTGTAACAAAGTCATTGAGGGTTGCATATGCTTGTTTAGATCTTTCGTAGATGGCTAAAAATTTTCTTCTATCCATAATGAAGAAGGGTGAAATTCTTGGAAACCAATTCTTAATGTCTATATCGATTACAATAAAGACTTTTTGAATTTCCTGAGCATATCTACTTAAGGTATCGTAAGAGATTTCTTCTGGAAGATTGAGTTTTTTGAGACGGTCAAGAAATAAATGAGAAAGCTTGTTTAGGGCTCTGGCTCGATTGTAAACTTTCATGTTTCTTCTTTCGATTTCTCTTGTACTATTATCCAAGAGCATCTGGCTTACGTCCCCGACAGCCTCGATTGCGTTGTTCATATCGTCCCTTAATTTTTTGGCTTGAGCATGCACAGGCGAGAGGATTGAGCTTGTCTGGTTTTCAAGCCACCGTTTAACTTCGCCAGATGATGTGAACTGGATTGTTTCCGTCAAATGCGCTTCCCTGTATCTTATCTTATATTGACTTATTTATCATTATTTCCAAATTTTACTTTGAACACTACCATTTTTTGAGTAGCTACTCTTAAATAGCTAACGGCGGCATTGAACAACCGAAAGAGCGAACAAAATTGAACACAAAAACACTTTCACTAACAATAGTCTTCGCTGCCTTAGCAATAGCATTAAACCCAACCTTCACATACATCGGCTTTTATGCCCCCTTCGCACAAGGGCTTGTATACCAAATATGGGAAATACCCATCGTAGTAGCTTTCCTACTAATCAGCCCTATTGCAGGACTATCCATATCACTAGTGAACACGGCAGTATTATTCGCAATCTTCCCAGGAGCCCTACCTACAGGACCTATCTACAACCTTGCCGCAACATTATCCATGCAAGTAGGAATCTATTCAGCACACATCATCGCAAAAAAAGTTTATAGGGGAAAACCAGACAAGGCTGGAGCAGAACTTGGACCAAAATGGGCTGCCTTGTCAACAACAACAGGAATCCTAACTAGAGTAGCCTTCATGTCAGTGGTTCTTTATTTTGCTCTTCCTCAACCATCGCCAATCGGCTTTAGTTTCCCACTGGCAGTTACAATAGGATATCTTCCATTTGCAGCTTTCTTCAACGCTACATTGGCGCTCTACACCATTCCAATAGGTTATTTGATTGCCAACAGGATACAAAAAATCCTTAAATTAAATTTGCCTAAATGAAGAACAAGGCTTGCAACTACGAAAAATAAAGAAAATTAGAACCCTAAGGATTCAGCTAGCACCTCAGGGTTAATTTGTCCTGCCTTGAATGTTCTGCCTGTTTTAGCGTTGTTTATCATTAGCACTGCCGGCGCGAATAAGCCGTGGTCGATCTTGTAGAAGTCGCGGTCTGCTTCGCGGAAAATCTGCATGAACGGTTTACCATAGTCTTTTGATATTTTTGATGGCGATTGCTCAACGAGTTTCTTTAGCGCACTCTTTCCAGACAAAGCAGCATGGAAAAAAGACGCCGAAAGTTTCCTTGCTTTTGTTGATATCAATTTCTTTTGTGGTCAAGGAAAAACTTAATCTATACTTGAGAATGTAATTGTCCACTAGGCAGAACTGAGGAACCTCAAGTGTCCACATCCAAGATTAACCTAAACAAATCGGCTCTGGGCTTATTCAAAAAAATATGCGATGAATCCGACAAGTACGGCGTCACAGTTGAGCAGACAGAGTCAGGCACAACATTGGTAGATGCGGGTATCAAGGCGGAGGGCGGATTTCTTGCAGGCGAAATTATAACCGAAATATGCCTCGCTGGATACGGAAAAGCAACCGTCTTGCCAGTGCAGTATGGCGACATGGTTTTGCCCTCGGTCTTTGTTCAAACAGACCACCCGGCCTTATCGCTTTTAGGTTCGCAGTTCGCAGGTTGGCAAATAAAAGGCGACGACTACTCAGCTATTGCTTCGGGTCCTGCAAGGGCACTTGCACTCAAACCCAAAGACCTTTACTTAAAGCTCAATCATAAAGAGGAATCAGACACAGCAGTTCTTGTCTTGGAAACGGAAAAAGCGCCGCCCGAACCTGTAATCCAGCAGATTGCTTTAAAGTGCAACGTCTCGCCGAAAAACCTGTTCATCGTCATGTTTTCCACCACCAGCCTTTCAGGAGTCACTCAGGTTTCCGGGAGAATCGTGGAAACAGGGCTTCACAAGCTTGAAAGACTTGAACTTGACCCATTGATGGTAAAGCATGCTTGGGGCTATGCGCCGATTGTGCCGGTGCATCCGAATTCAGGTGAAGCCATGGGTAGAACAAACGACGCTATTCTGTACGGGGGAGTAACGAATTACACCGTCGATTATGAAGATGAACTGAAGCTTGAGGGCATAGTGAAGCAGGCGCCTTCATCTGCTTCGGGAATGCTGCAGGAAGCTAAGCGTTTAGCTCAGAAGAATCCGAGGTTTCTAGACATCTTCAAAGAAGCGGGTTTTGACTTTTACAAGGTTGACACCAACATTTTCGCTCCTGCGGTTGTTGCCATAACGAATGCGAGAACCGGCAAAACCTTCCGTGCTGGCAGCTTGGATGTGGAAGTCCTGAAGAACTCGCTTGGATTGACTTAGAATCTCCCAAAATCCCACGCTTCTGCGTCCTTTTCAGCCGACACCTCGTCTCCAAACCCCTCTCAACCTCTAAAGCCCCGAATATACCCTCCACCAACCCGCGAAAATGATAAACCTCCACATCAAACTCTAAAGCCGCCTTCTTCCTGAACCGCAAGCCCCTGTTGGCTCCTCCGGTCTCGCGCTGCTTCATGTTGGGCTTCATACCCTTCTGGTATGCCCGCATGCAGTTTCTGTTTGAATCGTAACCTCTATCTGCGTCAAAGATGCTGCCCTCCATTCTGGGCAGATGCTCCAGCATTGATCCGCCAACCCGAGAGTCGTTAGCTTTGCCGCTGGTTATCTTCGCAGTCAATATGATGTTGTAGTCCAGTATAGCCGTTACGTGCCATTTGAGGTTGATTAGTTTGCGGGTCTTTTGCATTTTCAACTCTACGGTCTGGTAGCGGTCTGTTTTTACGCCCGTACTGTCTGGTGCAACTATGCCTTTCACCCATCCAGACTCCGCTATGCAGAGCACTGCTGTTCTTGAGAGTACGCGGTTGAGGTAGTCTTCGCTGATGTGTTTGTAGGCGTCGTGTATAGTGCTGTGGTCAGGTATGGGTTCCTGCTCTGGAAGCTTAATTATATGTAGTAGCGACTCCATTTTTCTGTAGGAGATGCCCAGTATGACGGTTAGTACGCATATCAGGGTCATCTTCTTTGGCGTCGCGCTTTTTTAAGGGGAAAAGTTTAAGGGTAATAGTTTGTTATGGTTTCGCGTATTCCCATCCTGAGGGTTTATGTTGAGCAATAAAACAGAAACAATTGAAGAACGCAAGGCAGAAGTACTTATCAAACTGAGAAAATACAAACTGCTTGAAAAAGAAAAACATGACGGCGAAATAAGCTATATCATTGACATTCCACAGGATAAAGAGAAAGCAATTGTCTGGTGCATTTTAGGTGAAGCAACCGTCGGTATCGCCGCCATGAACACACTCTACAAAGTGATGAAAGAAAAAGAAATCGACCGCGCAATAGTAGTTACTGAAGGACGCTACACACACGCTGTTAAACTTGGCGCAAAGAAGAAACAAGTTGAATTACTGCCCAAGTCTTTCCCAGTTTTCGACATTTTTGAGCATGCACTAGTTCCTCTCCACGAAATTCTAAGCGAAAAAGAAAAGAACCAGCTTCTCGCCCAATACAGAGTTAAGCCCTACCAGATTCCGCAGATAGAATCAGGCGACCCAGCGGTTAAAGCAATCGGCGCCAAACCAGGCGATATACTGAAAATCACCAGGAAAAGCACAACGGCAGGCGAATACATTACTTACAGGTACGTAATAGAGTAAAAAAACCAATGGCTTCATAAGCATACAACGGCTTGTTTTAGAAGCTAGGCACTTTATGAAATAGTTTTGCCAGCAAGAAACTAAGCCTACTTCTTGGTTTATAAGAAATTTAAGAGTCAACTACCTTTACTTGATAAGTTCAGTGAAGATAAAGTTTTTTTTTTACGTCGTCAGCGTCTGTTTTAAGCTTCTTTTGTTGAGCAGGGCTTGTTTTTGGCTCTTCTTTCATGTCACGCACGTTCATTGTTACTAGTCACGCATATTCATGGTTATATGTCAACGCAGCCGCAAGTCCCTGTTTGCCCTGTTTTTTCGGAGTTAAGGCTATCTTTTTAGACTTATCTTTCGGAAAAAAAACACTGATCACCTCTCTTTCGTTTTAACCAAAAAAGAGCAACCGATAGTCCGCTTTAGCTTATACAAAAATATACATGCAAATTTGGTTGTATGAAAAAAATGGATGAGCAACAAAGTACCTTCGTTAATGCGAAAGCAATTGACGAATACTTTTAGAAAAGTGCAGTAAGAGTAGCTATAGAATCACCTAATTACATGTTTTTCGGAGTAACTTTCGATGGCATCAACGAATGACGGAAGATTAGACGGAAATATTAAAAAAAATTATTTGGCAATCATTACTTCCGTCGATTTCACGATTGCTTCGACTTCGTCGCCAACTTTAATATCTAAATCTTCAACTGCTTCCTTTGTTATAACCGCCGTGACAGTTACGGGCATTTTTACTTCAACTTTAACTTTGGCTGTAATAATGCCTTTTTCAACACTTACAACTTTTCCTTTAAAACGGTTCCTTGCACTTAACTTCAAACCTTTCACCTCCAAACTGCCTGAATCCGATAAGACCTTGCTTAAGTAACTCTCAACTTGATTATACTCACCAAGCAAACTCCTGCCTAAATCAGTTAACCTTGCGCCTCCGCCTCCGGATTTTCCGCCTTTAAAAGTTTCGACTATTGGCTCCTCCAGCGTCTTTTGAATATCATGCAGATAATTCCAAACATAACGGTACGACATTCCTAACGTTTCTGCAGCTTTAGAAATCGAGTTTTCCTTATCGATGGCTTCTAGAATTTCTGCCCCGCCTTTGCCAATTAGCGGTTTATCTTTGTATTCTATCCAGACTTTGCATGAGAGCTTATGTTTTTTGTTGGTGAGCATTCTAGATATGGTTATGTCGCAAAGTCCATATAAAGCTAATCAAAGGGGCGCGCCATTAAGTTCTGTAGCAGGTATCACGTATACACTGTCTTCTGGTATTGTAATTGTTACGACATCTCCCCTTGTAGGCTTGCTTCCAACAAGAGCTGTAAACTCAATATTGTTTATACTGATGATTATGCGAAGCCCAAATCTCTCTCTGAACACGTCTACAATTCTTCCTTCAAGGGTATTGAACTCGTTACTAATATTCAGTTTAACCCGTTCTGGCCTCACACAGGCGTAAACTGAGCCGCTAATTTTCATACGCGACTTCAGTTCTATACCGTTCTCCAACTTTATTGTAGACCCGGAATCAGTAAGAGTAGCGTCTCCTTTGTGCATATCATAGAAACCTACCAGCTTCGCTGTAAGATAGCTCCTTGGTTCATTAAATATTTGTTCAGGAGTACCAACCTCAATTATTCTGCCCTGATGTATAACAGCGATTCGACTTGCTAATGTGTAGGCCTCGTCCCATTCATGAGTAACATGGACTACTGGAATGTTGTACTTTTCAGGAATTGCTTTCAGCAGCCGTATGATTGACCCTTTAGTCTCGGGGTCTATCATCGAAAGCGGTTCATCCAAGAGTAATATCTTTGGGCTGGTAACCAACGCTCTCGCCAACGAAACGCGCTGCTGTTCTCCACCGCTTAACGTAGCTGGCATCCTATCCAGTAGATGTTCAATGCCTAGGTCTCTGACAACTCCGTTAATCAACTGTTTTCTCTCCGGCTTTGGCACGCCTCTGGCTCTGAGCCCGAACTCTATGTTGCTTTGGACATTCATCGGATCAAATGAAGAAAAAATCTGTGATACGTAAGCGATATTTCTCTTTTCAGGAGGCATGGTTGTAATATCTGAGTCATCAATCAATATTTTACCGCTGGATGGTCTGTAGGCTCCTGCGATTGTCTTGAGAAGCGTAGTCTTGCCACTGGCAGTCCGCCCGATTATGATCATGTATTCTTGTTTATCAACGTTTAAGCTGATAGAGCTCAGCCTGAAAGTGCCCAGCGTGAGATCAACATTAAGTATTTGAAGCAACGCATTCCTCTCTTTCAGACGTGTCTTAGAATCCACCTGTAAATGATGAATGTAGCGAGGACTATTATTAGAAGAGCTGCTGAATACTTTACTACACCAGTTAACCCTAGTGCTACGTATCCTTCATAAATATAGATTGAAGCTGGATACACATTGTTACCGTTGAAGTACACATAATAAGCTACCACGAGCAGCGCTCCCACCTCCGCAACCGCTCTTGCCCAAGTAAGTATCGCTCCGTTGGCAATTGACTTCCAGATTTTAGGCACTATAACATGGATGAACGTAAATGTTGGTGTGGAACCTAGTGTTCGAGCGGTCAACTCGACATCAGGGTTAATCATTTTTATCGCCGACTCAGTCATCCTTATAGAGTAAGTTGCTGACAGATAGGTAACTGTAATTATGGCGCCTATCAGCGTATCAATCAGGTTTATGCCGAGTCCCTGAAGAAATGGACCTAACCCATATTGTGAGGAGAAAGCTAACACAATCATTATGCCAACTAAGACATGTGGAACCATAACAGGTATGTCGATGATTGCTTCGATAACTTCTTTCAACTTGAACTCGGATCTAGCCATAAGATAAGCGAAAGGTGTACCTACTACCACAGAAAGAATCGCTGCGGCTGTGGCAATTACGAAAGTAACCTCAACCGAAGCCAAAAAAGAACCTGTCGCGAGCGCAGAAATGAGATTTTTAGCGCCTAGTGCTATGATAAGTAGGATTGGATAGAGAAAAAAAAAGATAATTATTGCGCCGCAGAATATCAGTATGGCTCTAAATGACCCATTAAATTTAATCAGCTCCCTGCTGGGAATAAGGCTGAATATGTTGCGTTAACCGGTGTAGTGAGTGGTCTGATTAGGCTTGGAATACTGGTGTAGCTACCGTAGACGATGCCCGGCAACAAGGGAGTTATCCCGTATTTCTTTAGTATGTTCTGGCCGGTTTGACTGAATAAGGTTTGGATGAATAAGGTGGCAGCTGCCGAGTTAGTGGAGGCTGTTGGAATCGTGACACAGTAGATGACTGGGTTGACAACGAATGATTCGGTTGTTCCCAGTTCCGTGTAGCTGAAGTTGGCTTTGTTATAATAACTGGTGTCCGATAAGACTCCTAGGTTAACTGTGCTGGGTAGCGTGATGTAGGCGAGGTGGGTTTGATTTGCCGTCTGCGGTATAGCGTTGGACTCGTAAGCTGACGTTATGAAATCTATGTGTTGGGTCTGCATAAGCGTAACCAGAGTTGATTCAGTGTTTGCCATGACGTATTTACTCGGGTTGTTGTATATCGCGTCGTAAAGGTATGTTACATTTCCGAAGAAAGTTAAGCCCGCCAATCGAATCATGCCAGCAGCCTGATAACCGCTAGGGTCAGTGAAAGGATTCGAAACACCAACTACAGTGGTCGAGTTAAGCGCAATCAAGGTGAACATCTGTTGCCAAGTCTGAGTCCACTGAGTAGAATTTACGGTAAGTCCTTGAACGTCACTCCACATGTTGTAGAGTTGGAGCCCAGCGGAAGATTGGAGATTGACAATAATGACCATTTGTGTTTGGCCAAAGGCAATTTCGTAATTTGCGAGTTTAGGAAAGAGAACACTTGGCATAGCGGTCGTGTCAGCAGCGGCTTCCAAACTAAACTGTTTTGTGGTGCTCTCTGCTTGGGCAACTAAACTACTCCCCTCAAACAGAGGAGGTGCAACTGTAATGCTGGAATACTGTGCTTCAAACGTACTAAGAACTGAGCCAAACGCATATGTTAGAGTGCCAGCTGCACCCACTGCAAACGGCGGCGAATTAGAAGCTAAAGTTACTAAAGAGTTCTGGAACGAGGTCTGAAGGTTCGTTACTTTTGAGTTTAGCGAGTTGATTTGCGATGAATAAGTAAAGTAACCTAATGTAAATCCCACAGCGCCTCCAAGTAATATACCGATGATAATTAGCGAGTAAGCCATAGTGCTTAGTTTGCGTTTTTCAACTGTCATATATTTTCCCTGAATTATTTTCTCACGGGTAATATTTAAGCCGTTCTGTTCACACAAACATAACGATGTCTATCTAGCTCCCTTTGGGCGCCCGCGTGAAGTCTGTTATATTCTCTTTTCTTTTTTCATTCGTCTCCTCAATTCTCATTCATTGTTTCACTGTTTTTTTAGTTAGCCAATATGCATATGTAAACATTGTTGAGCGCTTGAAACTACCTCACTACTGAACAAAAAATACCGTAAAAATAGCATCTACGTTGAGCATTTTCTTTCTTCTGTCAGTTCGCTGAGAATTACCAGTGCTTCCCCAAGCGGCATCCCGAGCCTTTCCGCAAGCTCATTTGCAGTAACGTCAGCTTTTTGCGGCAAAATACTATCACGAGTGTAAGCCTTATGAGTCGGGTACATAACGGAAGCGTGAACTGCTTCAACAAGCAACTGCCAAAGCTTCTCTTTCGTGTACTCATCCAAATTCATAAGCATTCAAACCATGCATACGCTATTAGGGTTATTAACCTAACGCAAAACGCAAACATCAACATTAGATTGCTACCATAGATGTTGCGATTTCTCGTTTTATATAATGGCAATGTTACATTTTAAGGAAAAGTTTTACCCATAATTAATCTCACTGTTGCAGGCATTCTCACTCTACAGAAAAACTAATGACCAACTCCAAGTTATAACCAAAGGTATTACTTGCTGAAATAAAAAAAGGAAGTGCTTTCAAAACTTGAAGATAGAGTGGCATCCCGAACCTACCGTCGTCGCCATAGTTAAATCCCTAAATAACTTGGACGTAAGACTAACTGAGGAAAGATGGCTTCACATAGTTGAATATCATAGAGAACTTGTAAATTTCCAGCTTGAAGTACTGTTAACCATTGCCGACCCTGACAAAGTTTATCTCTCGCCACCTGGCATGGAATCGAATTTTGCATCTGTTAAAGTTTTTGATCGACTTGCGGATTTTGGTTTAGCAAAGAATCTTACCGTCCACTATAAAGAACTCTCTCAGTCCAATTGATTTATATTAACGGCTTTTGTAATTTCTGACAAGAGGTTAACGAAGAGGTTTAGGCTATGGCGGAAATTAAAGTGAGAATGGCCATAGATCCATTCAAAACAGTAGAAAACGCATTGTCATGTGCTAAAAAGCTAAAATTCCCAAAGACAATGGTTTCTGTCGACTATGATGATGAAGCGGACGTTCTTTATGTTAAATTTAGGCACGCAAAAATAGTCAATAACGATACCCTTGATGATAAAGGGCTTGTCACGGCATCTTTAGACGAACATGGAAAGGTTGTTGGGCTAGTAATTCTCGAAGCTTCAAAGTTCACTGAAGAATGCTAGAACTAAAGCTAATCGTTCTCCACAGATACTTCATTTATTTTGGGCATCGTCAAGACTTAACAAATATCCTTCGCACTGGGAAAAAGTAGAATCCTCACAACATACAATAAACTTAATACCTCGCCGTCACAGCTTGAAATATTAGAGTTGACTCTTTTTGAAAGCTGCCGTTTATCGTGGACCTCACAACATCAAAATTGAAGAAGTCCCGGAACCGGAAGTTTCAGGCAGAAAAGTGCTTGTGCGATTTAAGGCTGGAAGCATATGCGGCACCGACATGCACTTGTACAGGGGCGATTGGAAATGGATGAAAAAAGGCTTGATAATCGGGCATGATGCATGCGGCGTTAGAGCGGACACGGGTGAACGGGTTGTTATGGTGCCCATGGTGAATTGCGGTCACTGCTACTATTGCCTGCGGGGATTGCCAACTTATTGTGTCCGAGGCAATTTTTACGGTTTAACAAGGGACGGTTTCTTCGCAGAATCAAAGGCTATGCTGCCTAGAAGCTTAATTCCTATACCTTCAAACGTCAGTGATGAGGAAGCAGCAGTGGTGGAGCCTGTTGCTTTGGCACTTCGCGTTCTGGATTACATGAAGCCTAATCTTGGCGATTGGGTAACCGTAATTGGGCAAGGAGCCATCGGTTTACTCATGACGCAAGTTGCACAGCTGAAGGGATGCCGAGTCATCGCAGTAGACTTGGAAGATTACAGGCTTGAACTCAGCGAAAAGTACGGTGCAGACGCAGTTATAAACGCTAAACATGAAGACGTAATCAAAACCGTAAGAAAGCTGACTAAAATAGGCTCTGACTTGGTGATTGAAGCCGCTGGAAATACACGTACCGTGGAGCAGACGCCCTATTTGGTGAGGAAAGCTGGAAAAGTCGCGCTTGTTGGCGAATCTAAGGGTTACTTGAACTTGGAGGATGCTGATGAAGCATTGTTTTTCACGATTTACATCTCGCCCGTTGAGTATCCGTCTGCTGTTGAGTTAATTGCTAGAAAACTGGTGGATGTGAGAGGGCTTATTACCCACAGGTTCAAGCTTACTGAATTTGAAAAAGCACTGCAAACAGTTGATACTCCATCGGAAAAGCCTTTGAAAGTTATCATAACTCAATAAGTACTCCTACGAGCAACGTTTACCGCAAAGTATATTTCTATTAGAGTTAGTGTTAACCCCAGTTTCGCTGATAGATAACGGAGCTAATAATGGTGATCGTTGAAGCAGTAATATTCGATTTAGACGGAACACTTGCCAATTTCAACTTGGATTTCAAAACTCTTCGCGCTGAAGTCAGAAGTTACCTAATGAGAATAGGTGTTCCCGCCTCCGTTCTGAGTGTTAATGAAAGCATTTTTGAAATGCTGATAAAATCTGAGATTTTCGTTAAAAACAACGGTAAACCTTCTGAAGCATTTGAGGAAATTCGCAGTCAAGCTTTGGCTATCGCTGAGAAATACGAGATGGAAGCCGCCTCAACCACAAGTTTGCTGCCGGGAGCCAATGAAACGCTCAAGGAGTTAAAGCGTATTAACCTGAAAATGGGTTTGTGCACAACCAGCAGTGAGAAAGCGGCAAATTATATTCTTCAACGCTTCAAGATAGAAGATTACTTCCAAATTGTGGTTGCCAGGAACAAGGTGAAATACGTTAAACCGAATACGGAACAGTTTGAAGTTGCACTTAAAGCGTTAGGCGCAAGCCTGCAAACCGCTGTAATAGTTGGAGACAGCGTCGTGGACATGCAAAGTGCCAAGAAACTGAAAGCCATAGCGGTAGGTTTGCCAACTGGCATGTCCACAATGGAGCAGTTGATGAATAATGGCGCAAACTACATTATAACTTCATTAAACGATTTGCCCGTTCTTATTAAAGAATTAAATAAGACTTAAACCACCCGTTTATCGCCAATCAGCGTGCCCGTTTTCATAAATTCTCCAGCTTGCCCTTGCATACGTTCGCTTAGGCAAGTTTCCAATCCGTTTTATTCTTTTTTCCAAATTTTCAGTTTAACCTGAAGCCAATTCAAGCCCTAAACCAAAAAAGCAACCCAAAACAAGCCCTGACCCAAAACCGCCACCCGTAGACCTACCCTACTATTTGTGACAAAAAAACAACCACAAAAAGCATCCTAACAAAAGCAGCCGACCCTTCATCCCACTATTTTTAACACTAAAAAATAGAGTAAAAAGGCAGGTCACGAACCTGCTTATAGCCAAAAAGGGTTAAGCAGCGGTAACGACGTCGTCTTTGCAGACGAGTTTTCTGTCTCTTACCAGCCGCTTCAGTATTTCAGAGAACACCTCTTTAACGCCTTCGCCAGAATGGTTAACCCCAAACACTTTTGCAGTTTCAGCAATCAATGAATCTTCACTTATGCCTAAAGCATACTGAGCAACCAGCTTCATAGCGGATTCAACTTCTTCAGGCGCAATATACTCAGGTTTCCGCTTGGATTCAGGAATACCTTGCACTGGAACGCGGATTGGTGTTTCTTTGAGTTCAGGCGGCCAAAGGAAACTGCCTTTGATCACTACTTTTTGTTCTCTTAGCAAGTTGCTGAGTGCTTCTTTTACAGCATGAATTATCTGCGGCGTTACCTGTTTGACGCCCCATGCGGCTGCTAAACGTTCAACAGCATAATCAAAGTGAACCGGACCCTCCTTTTCCACAAGCTCGGCGAGAAGTTTTGTTTGCATTTCTCTGTTTTCTGGAAAATAAAACTCATTTTTCTGACGGGAATTATACGTGTAGTTGGATGCTGTTGTAACTTTAACGTATGGATTGAATGCTGCCTTAAGCGGGTAAATTTTGTATGGTTGGCCAATTTTTTCGATGCCTGCAAACTGAATCTTTTGAACATCAGTCTTTGGCGCCATACTCTCTTTAACGTCAATGACCGGTTTTTGCGTGTCTTTTTCAAGCTGCTGCTTATTGGCTTGTTCAAGCGCTTCTTTTAGCCGTCGGATTTCAGAGTCGCGTCTTGCAACCCACGCTGGAGACCAAATACGGTGAATACGCCATCCTAACTGTCTAAGTACCTGCTCGCGGAGGCGGTCTCTGTCTCGTGCGTTGCTGCTGGATTTGTATGTGGCGCCGTCGCATTCTACGCCTAGCAGGAAGCTTCCAGGGTTAACTGGGTCGACCACGCCAATGTCTATTCTGTAACCGCTACAGCCGACTTGCGGAACTATTTCATAGCCCATCTTTTTTATTTCCGCTGCCACATCTTCGTCTAAGGCTGACTCGAACTCGCCTTCTCTAGACTTAACTGACTCCAACGTTTCAGGCCCATGCTCTGCATAGTCAAGGTAGTAGCGTAGGGTTTGCACGCCGACTGCTTTAGTTTCAGCGTCAATATCAGTAGCTTTAATCGATGTGATTATTACTACTTTTTCGCGGGCACGGGTGACTGCAACGTTTAAGCGTCTTTCGCCGCCAGGCTTGTTTAATGGACCAAAGTTCATTGTCATCTGCTTCTGCTGGTCGTAACCGTAGCCGACGCTGAAGAATATAACGTCCCGTTCGTCGCCTTGAACGTTCTCTAAGTTCTTGACGAAAAAGCCTTCCATTCGGTCTTCTTTAAAGAACGGCTCGAAGTCAGGTTGCTCTTTGAGTCGGCGGTCTATAGCGTCTTCAACGGTTTCCATTTGTGCTATGCTGAAGGTTACAACGCCTAAGGTTTTCTTCGGGTATAGGCGGAAATGTTCGAAAACGAGGTCTGCCACTTTTTCGGCTTCTGTTGGGTTGTTTCTTTTGCCGCCGCGGTCATAGATGCCGTCAGGAACGTAGACTAGTTTTACGCCTAAGCTGTCGGTTTGGGCTTTTGCCGCTGGGAAAGTTATCAGTGTATCATCGTAGAAACGGTGGTTTGAGAACGCAATTAAGCCTTCATGCCTGCTACGGTAATGCCACTTCAAAGTTTTAACGGGTAACCCAATGCCTAAGCACTCGTCTAGTATGCTGTCGAAGACTTCAACGTCCTCGTCGCTTAACTCGTCCCAGTCAACATCGTCAATTAGGTTTTTCTGGAAGAACGATGTGGGCGGCAACTGCTTGTTATCACCTGCAACAACCAACGTTTTTCCACGGTAAATTGAGCCGATGGCGTCTTCAGGCACAATCTGCGATGCCTCATCAAACAAGACCAGGTCAAACTTGTTGCTTTCAGGAGGCAGGAACTGGCTCACGGTTATGGGACTCATCAGCAAGCAAGGCTTTAGCTTAACAAGCAGGTTAGGAATCTTTTGCAGTAACGTGCGAATCGGCATTAGCTGCCTCTTCTTCGCGGCTTCCTTGAGAAGAATATTGGCTTCGGAGTCGGCTGCTTGAACCAGTATGTCTTGGGGTTTTCGGCTGTTTGCCTGTTCAATAACCATGCTGGATGTTAGCTTAATGAGGTCTTGGTCTAGTTTTCTGAAGTCAGCGATTAACTGCTCATGGTTCTCCCTTCTGAACCTGCCCAGCTTCTGGTCTTCGTTGTAGAGGTTGTTTATCCATTCTTGGTAGACGCCTCTGCGGAAAACATCAACTAGGTCGGCTGCCGGAATCCGCTGCTCTGCCAAACGGTTGAAGAACTGGTCTAAGCCTCTGAGGGCAAAGCGGTTTTTGATGTCTTTGAAGTCAATCCAAACTTGCAGGTCATCAACGCGTTCTCGAAGCGCTTTGATTCGTTCGCCGATTACTTTGATTTCTAATTCCTTTAGCTTCTGGTTTTGATACTTCATTTCTGTTTCAAAGCGAGCTTCAAAATCAGACAGAATCTTCAATGAAGCGTCGTATTTTTGGTTTAGTTCTGTGTTTGATGGTGCAGCGGTTGGTCCTTGAGCAGCAATCTGTGCAAAAGCTTGTGGAACTGGGATGTCAAGGAAAGCTGCTTGAACTTTCTTTGCCCATTCAAGAACAGTTAGGATGTCTTGCCAGTTTGTTTCCAGCTCATTGAAGCGTGCGCCGAATTTTGCTTGAAGTTGGGCTTTTTCGCCTATTATGGCGGCTTCTTTCTTTCTTATGTCTTCAGCAGTTTTGAGGTCTCCCACAAGCTGCTTATAGTTCTGAGGTTCTTGCTTGCATGTTGTTAGTGTCTCTTTTGTCAGTGCGCACAGTGGGTTTAGTTGTTTTTCTGTTTCGGTCGCCCATTCCTCAAGCAGTGGCAACGGCGTCTGAGTGATAGCCGCAGCGGATTTAGGCATGCTTGCAGGTATGAGCTGTTCTAAGTCTTTGCCAAGCTGCTCCCACCTATCAACTGACCCCTGAAGTTCTAAGCCTAAATTCTTAATCATGGGTGAAGGACTGGAAGTGTTAGTGATTAGTTTGAGGAGGTTTTCGGGGATTTGTGTTGCCCATGACAGCTTGCGGATTTCAGCTGTTAATTCCATGGCTTTTTCTGCGCCTTGGAAGTCTGTTCTGGATTTACGGTAGAAGTGCCCAAGCAAGCTGCGGACTGTTTCAGCTGACTCCTCAATCTGGGCATGTAGCTTTTTGACTTTTCTAGCATCAATTAGGTCACTTAGTACGGTTTTTGGAACTTTGCCGTCGTTAGTTAATCTGGCGATTTGTTTTTGGTCGCTACGATAAGTTGAATTGAACATTTTTAGCGAGCTCTGGTATGGTCCACTGTATCTTCTTATGAGCTCGTCAAGGTCTAAGGCGTAGATTCCGTCGCTGTAAGTTTCGTCTAACCTGCTTTTTAGCAAGTTGTGGTCTTGGTAGAGCCGTTTTGCTTTTGACACAATTTCTTGAACTTGCTCAAAATATGCTGAATCAAACCATTGCGGCTCAGGCTTGTCCTCTGCGAAGCATAACAGTGCCATTCTGGACAATTCTTTTAGTTGCTTAATAGTCAAGCCATCGCTATCTAATCCCAGCATTGGGGCGAGCGCTTGAGAGTTTTCACGCCACTTCCTTGAGGCTAACTGAGTGTTCTTTACGAAGGCTAAGAGTTTCTCTCGTTTCTGTAAAAATTCGCCTTCTTCCAACCCTACCGCTGGCAACATCTTGCCAAGCGCGTCAAGCTGCTGTTTCATTTCCGCTGACCTGTTGAGGGCCAAGTCGAACAAGGACGGGTTATAGCGCTCCATGAGGCTGGCGCGCGTGTTCTTAATCCAGATGCAGGTGTCATTGTAAGTTTTTGCTTCGCTTATGAGTTTGTCAATGTCTGGGTTGGTTAGCCAGTATGCTTCTGGCTTGGGGGTTTCATAGAGGAACTTGCTTACTTCAATTAGCCACTTTATCCGAGCAAACGTTTCAGGCGGAAACACTCCAAGTTTGGCGGAAAAATCTTCGGTTTCTAGCTGTAGGTCGTGTAATGTTTCGTTAATGTTTTCAAGCGCCGTTAACACTTCAGAGCGAATTTCAAGATTATAGGTGTTAGCGCGGTATCCTAGCCATGGGAAGTCTGGTTCTTCTATAACTTGCCAAACCTTGCTTAGTTGAGAAACAAGCTCTTCAAGCTCATGCATTTTCTGAGGAGTCAACGTTCCCAGTTCAGTTAAGCCTACAGGAACAAAGGGAACCCGCTCAAGGCTTGAAATTAAGCTTAAAACTTCGTAGACGCTTCTCTGCAAGTACGGGCGTTTCTCATGCAACGCGGTAACGTAACCGTTTAATGCTTCACGGTACTCAGTCATCCGCTCGAATTCATGAGCCGACGGCAGTTTACGGGGGACAAGGTTTTCGTCGAGGCTGCGTTTGAGCTCGGCTACAACTTGCTGCTTGTTCGCTTTGCTGCTGTGAAGTTCAAGGCAGAAATGCGCTAAACCAACCTCGCTTAACCGCTTATAGACCACTTCGAGGGCGGCCATTTTGTCGCTGACGAAAAGCACGGATTTTCCGTTGGCGATGCATTCTGCGATTATGTTTGCGATGGTTTGACTCTTTCCTGTCCCGGGTGGGCCTTTCATGACGAAGCTTTGTCCACGCAGGGCGTATTCGATTGAGACTCGTTGGCTGCTGTCTGCGTCGAGGACCTGATAGGTTTTCTCTGGAAGCTCGATTTTGTCTACGTCTTTCTCGTCCGGCAAGCCGTCTAAGATGAGGTTGTCTTCTTTTATGCCGGCGATTGCTCGAATTATCGGGTGCTGTGTAACTAAATCAGCGTTCGCTTCAAGGTCTTTGTAGATAACGAGTTTTTGGAATGAAAAAAGCCCCAGGTCAACTGATGACTCTGCTTTCCAGCCCATTTCAGCAACTGCTTGGTTGACCAAGTTGAAGTAGTCTGCTAAGTTTTGGTTTTCCCATTCTTCAGGCAAAGGCGGCAGGTCAATTTTGTAGTCGTTTTTCAGTTTAACTTGCAATGCAGGGTTTAAAACAGCCTCTTCCTCAACTGGCGGCACTGCGATCGCGTAGGGTTTTCGTATAGAATCTCTTGTTAACTCTAAAGGTACAAGAATCAGGGGCGACTGAACTTTTTCTTTTGTTTCCAAGTCTACCCAGTTTAAGGTGCCAAAAGCAGCGTGCAGAATGCGAACGCCGCGTTCTCGGTAATCGAGAAGTGAGCGCCACTGCAAGCCTTTGAGGTTTCTTTCAAGGTCGACACGAGTTAAGCTTCCGCTGACCAGTTGATTTGCCGGGGGGCGCTGCTTTGGTTCCTCCGGCACATCTGCTGCTTTAACATCAGCTTTTACGTTGGTTTTGGCCATTTTAGCTTTAACTTTGCCTTTTGCATTCTCTGGCTTTTCAGGCTTTTTTGTTTCTTCCGGAGGCAACCAGAATTCTAAACGACGCTTCTTCAACACGAGAGCATTGAAAATTGCTTGCATGCCAGGTTGAGAAATAGGCAGGCTTCCACGCTTTGCCCTATGGAAATATAGGAGGTTGTTTCTTTTTGAAAGGTCGATTAATCGAGACTTCCAATCTTCAACTCTCTTCATAGGCTGGGAGGTAACCGTTTGCGTCATCAAACCACATCCACACGTAATAGTCTGCATTATAGTGCGGATGCATCTTTAATATTTGCGGTTAATCCAAGATGTTCAAGCAATCAATTACTTAACTTTCGAGCGTTAAAAGAGTCAGTTGGCTCTAGTTGCACGTTCAATTGCATCAAAAATTACTCGCTTAACGTTTTCAAGACCTATTTCTCTTGTTTCAAGAATTGGAAGTCCCATGCCCGACTTTTCCAACTCGCCCCGGCACTTTTCAGCGTTCCCACAAGTATCTAGAAGCACAATGCCTTTGATGCCGCTGAACATGTTAGCAAAGGCTGCCTCATCAACCCCTTCCTTTAGCATTCTTTCCTTCATGTGCTTGAAAAATTCGATCATTCCTGGACCCATAAACATGAGATTATGCTCAGGATCAGCCTCTAAGAATTTTCCTTTGCCGCCGAGTTGGCAGTCAATACAGTTAACCGCATCAACCTTGACCACCCCATACTCTTCAGCTAACTTTTTCATCTCATCGTTTTGGCCAAGGCAGAGGTCCCCATAAACCAGCACCACTTTGCCACTGAAACACTTGAGGGTATGTTCTAGAACTTTACGCAGGTTTTTCTCCAGCGCTTCGTAATCTACATGGAAGTATTTGCTGACAAAAACTAACTCTGCATCAAGGCTTCCCTGCTTAACCAGTTGCTCAAGTTCCTCTCTTAAGACGCTGCATGAAACAAGACAAAACTTAGCTTTTTCGTTCACCGTTTATTCAGCTTCTAAGTGAAGCCTAGTTATTCAATTGCCAATAAAGCTTTTCTCCGTGTCATAATAAAAAACGTGGCGATAATTTTAAGCAAAAAAAGTTTTGGTTAGGTGAAAATTTATATCAAACAAGCAAGCATTAACTTGGTAGGTGAGGAATGCCTATGAAATGGTTGGAACGTATTTCCCCCTCTCTTCCTGAATTACGGGTTTTATTTTCAATCGTTGAGTAGGAAACTCACCTTTTTTTTAAACTTTCAAGCAGAATAAGCCCTTATTTATTTTCGCTTAAAGTGTCAAGGTTTGAAGCAGTATCTTGTCCACTGCGGCCACTGCTGCGTTGTGCTGCATGAACCGAAGTCTAATGTTAACTCCAGGCCTATCTTTAGTTGCTCTTGCGTTAAACCCTGTATCATTCCAGGGATTTTCAAGCTGCTGTTCTCCAGCTGCACAATGCCCACGGCGTAGGGCGTTAGGGCTTGGAATTGTTGTGGCGCAACATTGATGATGGTGTAAGTGAGCAGTTTGCCCCTTCCGGAAACGCTGACCCATTCGAACTCTTGTGAGAAGCAGTTGTCGCATAAGGGTCTTGGGGGCAAATGGATTTTTCCGCATTTGAGGCATTTTCCAGCCATAAGCTTCTGCTGTTGCAGGAACTTGTAGAATTGCTCGATTGTGAATGGTTCTTTTGTGCTCATTACTGGTCGCTCCTGTAAATGTGAACTGCCGCTGTAGCTCCTGACCCGCCAACATTATGTGTTAAGCCTACTTGCGCGTCTTTTACCTGGCGTTTTCCAGCTTGCCCTGTGAGTTGCAGGTACATTTCGTAGGCTTGCGCTGTGCCTGTAGCGCCGACAGGGTGACCTTTGGCTTTTAAGCCGCCGCTCGTGTTAACTGGAAGGCGTCCGCCAAGGCGGGTTTCGCCGCTTTCAACCAGTTTGCCGCCTTCGCCTACGGAGCAGAAGTCTAAGTCTTCGTAAGCCATCAATTCAGCGAATGTGAAGCAATCATGCACCTCAGCCAAATCTATGTCTTGTGGTTTTGTGTTTGCCATTTCATAAGCCGTTTTCGCCGCTAACTTTGTGGCGTTTAGCGATGTGAGGCTTTTGCGTTCGTATAAGCCGATGGTGTCACTTGCTTGTCCGCTGCCGATTATGTGTACGGGCATATCGGTGTATTTGCAGGCGAATTCTGGCTTGGTTAGTATTATGCAGCTTGCGCCGTCAGTTATCAGTGAGCAATCGTAGAGTTTGAGCGGCCAAGCCACGTAGCGTGATGCCATGACGTTTTCGAGGGTGATTTCTTTTTGCATGTGAGCTTTAGGGTTTAGGCTTCCATGATAATGGTTCTTGACGGCTACTAACGCCATCTGCTCCTGAGTAGTGCCATACGCATGCATGTGAGCGGTTGCCATCATCGCGAATAAGCCGGGAAAAGTGATGCCGTGCCACTGTTCAAACGGGTAATCCGACGCCATAGCCAAGTACTCTGTAACCTCAGCTGTTGTGCGATGCGTCATTTTCTCAACGCCGCCCACCAAAACCACGTCCGCAAGACCAGACATCACAGCGTAAATTCCCGTTCGCAATGCAGCGCCTGAAGAAGCACACGCCGCCTCAGTCCGAGTGGCTGGAATACCAGTGAGCCCCGCCCAATCAGCAACGGCTGCTCCCATGTGTCCTTGATGCTCGTAAGCTTCACCCATATGCCCGATAAACATGGCTTTAATATCGTTTTTTGGGTCAAGTTTAGGGCAGCGAGTGAACGCTTCTTTAGCTGCTTCGGAAAAGATTTCTCTTGCAAGTAAACCATCATGCTTGCCGAATTTGGACATGCCAGCGCTGACTATGCTGACGAGCGGTTTCCCATTCAAACCAGTAGTTCCCTCTCTGATGCCTATATATTGATGCTAAGCCTGTTTAAAAACTATGCAACTAAAAGCCAGCAATATAGATTCTTAAAGCCAAAACTGGCACGACCACCACTATGCCAAACAGTACAGCAGTCAACGCCATTACTCGTAGTGCCCTCGGGATGTGTTCTGGCGAGATGCCGTGGTCATCGCCTAAAGCGTAGTTGCCCTGCTTTTCCAGTTGAGTGCCCAATGCTCCAGCCATGGCTGAAATTGTCCATCCCGCGTTTATGCTCGCGGTTTTTCCCTTGTCTCTTTGCAGGATGCGCCATGATTCACGCCAATTTTCCCTTAAAAAGAATGAGGCGGCAACCATTAGGTAAGCTGTTAATCGGGCAGGGATATAATTAGCTATTGTATCCAAATTCGCCGAGAACCAGCCGATATTCTTGTTTTCAGGGTTCTTGTAGCCAACCATAGAATCCAATGTGTTAACCACACGGTATGCAAATGCGCCTGGAACACCGAAGAGGGCAAAGAAGAAGAATGGTGCAGTTATTCCGTCTGTGGTGCTTTCCGCGATGGATTCCACGGCAGCGGAAGTTATCTGTCTCTCATTTAGCGTGTTTGGATCTCGGCGGACAATGAAGGGCAACCATTTCCGCGCTTCAGCTAAATCCTTCTTCTTTAATGCAGCAGCTATTGGCTTGGTGTATTGGCCCATGCCTTTTACTGCAAAAGTAGCCTTAAACAAAACCGCGCCCACAATAATGTATGGTATTGGACCGAAGGATTGCCTAATCCAAAAAAGCAGCAAAAACACTGGAACCGAAACAAGCAGCATAACACTTAAGGCTAATATGACGCCGTTTGCTTTTTCGATTCTGGGGTTTGGGTTTTTCGCTTTTGGTTTGAGGTAAGATATTATTTTGCCTATGCCGATGGTTGGGTGAATCTTGTTAGGATATTCTCCGAAGAGTGCATCAATCAAAAAGGCTAAAAGAAAAATCAGGGCAGAATCGACAAACAAGGAGAAATCAAATGGTAACATGGTTCACTACTCAAACCTTAGTCTTTTCTAATTCTTCACTGTCCGCTTCAAAGCTTCAATCAACTGCTCATTCTCCACACGGGTTTTAACGGCTACACGAATATAGTATTGGTCAAGTCCTCTAAAAGAGGTGCAGTCCCTAATCAAAATGCCCTCCCGCAACAGTTTATTCTTCAGTTCAGTCGCTGTTAAGCCTGATTTTCGAATGTCAATGAAGAAAAAGTTGGCGTCAGGCTGAAAAATCTTGAACGACTTAATTTCCGCTAATTCGGTTAAGAGTTGTGTTTTCTCTTTTTTGATAAGCTCACGAGTCACCCTTAGATGCTCCTGGTCTTTCAACGCGGCAACAGCGGCAGCCTGCGCTAAACAGTTAACGTTCCAAGGAATCTTCGCGCACAATAGCACATTGATGATTTCTTCAGAGGCAATTCCGTAGCCAACCCGCAAACCAGTTAAACCAAAAATTTTCGTAAAAGACCTTAAAATAAACAAGTTAGGGTAACTCTTTATTTTGTTTATCAGTGATAGGGCTTTTTCGTTTTCCACAAACTCCAAAAAATCTTCATCAAGAAAAACAAGGCTATCCTGCTCCAAAGCCCGCTCAATTATTCCAGTTAAAGTTTCGTTTGGAACTAGAATGCTAGTTGGATTGTTGGGGTTGCATAAGAAAACAATCTTTGCGCCTGCCATTTCCTGTTCAAAAGCATTCGCTTCAATGTTGAAATTGCCGTCAAGCTTTACGAATTTTGGTGTTTCACCAGTCTTTCTAACTGCACTCTCGTATTCCCCAAATGTCGGTGCAGGAATAATGGCGGTGTCGCCTTTTTTCATAAAAGCCTCAGCAAACAAGTATATAAGTTCAGTAGAGCCATTACCAACAACGACATTGTTTTTGTTTAATACGTTAAAGTGACTGGCAATAGCTTGCCGTAACTCGTTAGAATTTGAGTCTGGATAAGCAGGAATTTCTTTAAAACTGTTTTTTGCTGCTTCAAGCGCCTTTTTTGATGGACCTAAAGGATTCACGCTTGAACTGAAATCTAAAATTTCCTCCCGTCTAAAACCACTCTTGCCTGCAGCATCCAAAACCTCTCCACCATGAACGCATGGCTTAAGATTCTTTATGTTATCTCTAACTAGATTTTCAACAGGCTTCATTCAAGTTTCAATCCTTCAGCTACACGGCTGAAATGTAGGTTTCTCTTTTTGACGTAAATCATATAAATGTTTGGTTGGATGTTCCATCCAAAAACAAGCAGGGCTTAATTAACAAAAAGGTTTTGAGAGTGGCTAATACTAGGGCTAATAGGCAAGGAAGACACATATGAGTGATAAAATTGATAAGAAGCATAAGATTCAAGAATTAAAGGAAATGGTCAAAGAAAGAAAACCTGATGAACCAGTAGAGAAAGTTCTTGGAGTATTTTGTGAACGACACGGAATTTCCATGGACGTTTGCCGCGTTTACTACGACCAACTGGTTAAAAAGGGCGAAATCAAGGAAAAATAACGTTTAAGTTTTAACTCCCTTATTAGTTATAAGGGCTTACAATTGAATGAACTTGTCTTCATAGGTTTAGGATTAAACGATGAAAAAGGCATAAGCATCAAAGGTCTAGAAGAAACCAAAACTGCAGATTACGTTTTCATGGAACTCTACACTAGCCTCATGCCAGACTTTAACCTGCAAAGCTTTGAGACCTTGTGCGGCAAAAAAATCCAAGTAGTTACAAGACAAGAACTTGAGGAAGAAAACGGCACCATCATTCTTGAAGCCGCCAAAAAAGGCAAAGCAGTGTTTCTTGTTCCCGGTGACCCATTTATCGCCACGACACATGTCACTTTGCGAATTGATGCGGAAAAGCATGGAATAAAAACACGGATTATCCATGGGGCCTCAATAATTTCAGCGATAATTAGCTTATCGGGATTGCATAATTACAAGTTTGGAAAAACAGTTACCGTTCCCTTCCCTGAGAATTTTTCGGAGACACCCTACAATGTTATCGTTCAAAACAAGAAGCTTGGTTTGCATACCCTTTGCCTTTTAGATTTGAAAGCAAACGAAAAGCAGTTCTTAAATATCAACCATGCCATCGCAATGCTACTTGAGGTTGAACAAAAAAACAAAAAAGGCGTAATCACCCCAGACACAGCTGCAGTCGGCATCGCACGGGCAGGAAGCAACAACCCAACCTTGAAAGCTGATTTCGTCAAAAATTTAGTAAATTATGACTTCGGCGAGCCACCTTACAGTTTGATTTTTCCAGGCGACATGCATTTTATGGAAACCGAATCCTTGATTGCTTTTGCTGGCGCACCAGCAGAGTTTAGGAGTCTTGCCAAATGAGTCTAGAAGCGCTCACTTCAAAGTATATTTTTTCAGCGGAAAAAGTCCTTAAAGAACTGCAACAAACAAAAGTGCCCATTAGCGTGACAGAGGAATCTGTGGTTAATATTTTGTGTTGGGCTTCTGATTACTTGAAGGACGCAAAGTATTATAAGGCTCAAGGCAAGCTTGAAACCAGCCTAACTTCAGTAGCCTACTGTGAAGGGCTCCTTGACGCTTTAAAACTATTAGGTGCTGTGAAATTCGAATGGCCAACAAACCAAGAAAGAAAAAAGTCGTCTTAGCATCAGGCATTTTCGACCTGCTTCATTTAGGGCACGTTAAATTTTTGGAAGATGCCAAAAAAGCAGGCGGAGAAAACGCTAAACTAGTAGTTATCGTTGCAAGAGACAGCACGGTAGAGAAAACCAAGGGCAGAAAACCCATAATATCTGAGGATCAACGCCGCACACTGGTTGAATCGTTGAAAGTTGTTGATGAAGCAGTGCTTGGATACGAGAACCTTGAAATTGGTGAAGTTATTGAGAAAGTTAAGCCCGATGTAATTGCTTTAGGATACGACCAAGATGAAATGGAGAGAAGAGTGTCCCAATACGTGAACGAACACAACTTGGACGTGAAAATTGTTCGGATAGGCAAATTCGACGCAGATGAACTGGACTCTTCGTCGAAAATAAGAGAGAAAGTCGTTGAAAACTGGCGAAAACGAAGGAGCGATCATGACTACTAGTGAGAAGCGCGCGAATTACGTGGATAAGCACAAAGTGAATGTTAAAATTGTTAGAATCGGCAAGTTTGGAGAGAATACTTTAGATAGTTCATCAAAGATTAAACAGAAAATAATTGACAAACTTGACGGCTAAATCGGTCATGCATCATGAATTCAGTGAAGTATAAGCCCACGTACATTCTAATCGCCATAAACGTCGCTGTCTACATTTACACGTCTATAGTTGGCGGAAATTGGCTGAACACAAACTACAACATTATGCTTCAATATGGTCAATATAATTTTCTTGTGTTCCATGGCTGGTATTACCAGCTTTTCACATCCATGTTTATACATGCCTCAATAGCGCATATTGGCGGCAACATGCTTTTTCTATTCATCTTCGGTTTACGCGGAGAAGAAATGTTTTCTCTGCCCGAGTACCTTGGAATCTACCTCGTTGGAGGCTTAGCAGGCAACGTTGTTTCCTTAGCGTTTGGACCAAACCTATTATCGGTTGGAGCTTCAGGCGCAATTTTCTCATTGTTCGGAGCAATTGTGATTTATAATAGGCGTTCTGTTAGACAATCTATTCTTGGAGCGTTGGTTTACGCGTTCTTTCTGCTGTTTATCAGTTCTGGGCCAGGCGTGAATGATTTGGCTCATATAGGCGGATTAGGTTTCGGTTTGCTTATCGGTTATTGGTTAGGTACAATGCGTAAACCGCATGAGCAGTATTCAGTTAAGTATAAGCATTCCATTTCGCCGTTTTAGCTAGGGCATAATGTAAATTTCCGCTTTTACTGTGTTGCCGTCTTTGAGGTTTAACTGTTTTCTGAGGCATACAGGCGCAATTATTTCGAGCACTGAAACATCATAGTGGCTTCGCAACGCTGTTATTAAAGCGCCTTTAACCTTGTTATCGATGACTGCAGGGTAACATTTCACCAGCCCAAAGGTTCGGTCTTCGTTCTTGAAACCTGTAATCTCGACTGCTGGGTAAGCTTCTATTTCCATGCGAGTTTTAATGTCATAGTCACTTGACAGTTTAAGGTTAAGCGTGCCAGGGTAAGGTTCAAACCCTAACTTTTCAGTAAACTGTTTCCGATAAGGCTCTTTTGCGATGTAATACGCGCCTTCACCTAAACCCGTGAAAACGGTTCCTTCCAAAGTTACCGAAGGAGGATACGATTTTTCAACTAAAAATTTCAAGCTAGAATAAAGTTTTTGCAGCTCTTTAGTTCCAGCCTCTTCAATTTTAATCAAGCTCCCTTCCGGAGTAATGTTTCGCTGTATCCACCCTCTGCGCTCAAGCTCTATCAGATAGCGCGACGCGGTTTGCTGGGAAATTCCAAGTTTGCCTGCTAAAAACTCGGTTGAAATTTTGGCGATTCGGCGGTAAGCGCCCATCTCCGCGAGCTTAAGAAGCATGTAAAGATGCTGCCAATCCTGCTTTTCAGTCAAAGTGTGAAACTCCAGTAGAATAGACAATAAATGCATCGGTATTTAAGGGGCTCGAAAATCCTTAAACTAACACCTCTTCGTTATATTCATCTCAGCATTTTTATTGGTGAATTCTACCAGTAAAAATTAGGGTATACCTATAGGTCAAGCAGTTTTTTGTGGCTGAATTTTGGCACAAATATTAGGGTAGGTCTATCGGTAGGCGGTTTGGGTTCAGGGCTTGTTTTAGGTTGCTTTTTTTGTTTGGGGCTTAAATCAAGCATTTATCGCGCAGGGTTCCTAAAAATCCCTATATAAAGCGGCAGTAAAGGCACAGTGACTCATGAAAATCATTCCACTAAAAACCCATCCACAGCCAAATGCTAAGCCCATGCGCTTGCTCTCTCTGTCTCTCTCACAGCCTACCCCCTCGGTCTATTGTATGATCCAAATAGGCTCCTATATAGGATCCAAATATGACTCTGCTTTTTCTACACTTTTCATGGTAACCCTTATCCTATCGAAAAACATTAAGGTGGTGGCAAAAGCATGAGCCTGCAACTCGATGATTTGAGGTTATTTTGCCAAACGCTTGTTTCTATATAACTTCCCCGCCTATCCTGACACGCCAGCCCAGCAATCAGCCAAGCTCCGCATTCCGCATATCGCTGAAAAAATTAATCCGTGGCTTTTTAGAGAGTTAATCATAGAGACGCTTGCTAAATCTCTAATTCGAGTTAACCCAAATTTGCCTGAGAGAATCCTTGCTCACTCAGACGCTTGTTTAAAGGGCTGTGCGAGAAAGTAATATTATGAGTGTTTTTGATGAAATGGGCGTTTATTGGGCGGAGATAGCTGACCAAAACTCAACTGAGCGGCAAACACAATTCATAAAAAACACCTTAAAAGAAAATGGGTTGGTTCTGGACCTTGCCTGCGGAACTGGCAGGCACTTAATTCCCCTAAGCAAGGAAGGATACAATATGGTCGGTTTGGACATATCACTAAATCTTCTCAAGATAGCCAAGAACCGCTGGAGCCACATCCAACTGGTTAGGGGTGATACGCGGTGTTTGCCTTTTAAGGCTGGAGCTTTTTCGGCTACAGTTAGCATGGATACGAGTTTTGGGTACCTGCCTTTGGGCTTAGTTCTTTTGTTAGTTCTGTTTCTGTTTTGTCTTGGTTGTTGATGGGGTTTGTGGTTTTACCCTGTGTTTCTTGTGGTTGGTTTATTGTTTTTTTCCATTTTTATTTTCCTCTGGTAGGTCGTGTGATATAAGGCTTATTTCGCTGCTATACCCTGTGGTATGGAATAGTGTGCACTAAAAGGTTAGAAACCTTAATTTCGGCATTTTAGGTTTTAAATTTAGAGTCTGGGAGAAGATGCAGTTCTATAAGGCTACTTCCGGAAAAGTTTTTTCGATGCTCTCCATTTCGTTTATGATATCGTCTATTTCTGATTCACGATTCGTGTTTAGCTTTCTGTCTAGATAAACAAAAACAAAGCCTGTTCCAAGACTGAAAACTAGCAATAAATAGAAGAAAGGATAAGCCCAATTCGGAAGGTTTGCATGTGGTTCAGCATAAAAAGTAGCAATTGAAAATCCCGACGTTGCAGTAATTCCGAAGAGAAAAGAAAAAACTAAATCTAATCGAGGTTTTTCATTTCGTGCTTTTGACAGCCTTCTTTTGCATCTATCCCAATCGAGATACCGTATCGCAATTCGCCTTTCCTGTGAATAAGTCGGAACCGTTATTTGTTCTTCTCGCTTCCAAGTTACTGACTTATCTTGGCTCATTTTGCTTCCTTCTTCTCTAGGACGTTGACAATTCGCTCAAGTAGCTTAATTATGGTATCAAGGTCTTGGTCTCTAACTAGAAACATGTTCGACCATTCTTGACCCAAATTGAAGTCAGCAATTTGAAAATGTTGCACTTCGACTGCATCATCTGCTTTCACCGCAACATGTAGCCATAAAGAACCCGATTCTCTAAAATTAAAACTTTCTTTGGCTATTGTAACTGTCTGATTTATGTTAATAGGAGGTACTTTCGGTAATTTGTCATCAATTATCTTTTGGGTAGATGATTTTCCAGAAATAGAAAATTTCCCTAAACGACCTCCAACGAAGACTGAGTCACCAATATTTTGAAATGTTAGTGTAACAAAAAATTCCTTGTTTGACACTGGTTCTATTGGTTCCAACTTGAAGCCAATTAGTATTTTGTAAACCAATTCTATTCACCACACTCTCTTTATGAGTTTAAGGATTAATGCTTTTCCAAATCGTTTGTGATAACTCTCGTTTGGAATAATTTTAAATGTTTGTTTTGCTTTTTACCCTGTGATACGTATGGCTAAATTACGTTTGTTTGTTAAGGTTCGTAAGCAGGGTTCTCGTATTGAGTCTATTCCTTTGAAGCAGTTGGTTAAGTTGTCTGGTTATGATAAGACTCGTTGGTCTTATGAGGATGGTTGGCTGATTCTTGAAGCATTTTAAACGTTACTATTCTACATTTAATAGTTACTAACAAAATGTACGCTGGTTTTTTTAATGGAGAATGCTTGGCTCGAAACATAACAATCAAATTTTGAGCAGGATTTTGAAAGTGATCTTTCTCTTAGTTCGTTAACCCTTTAATATGCTATAAGCTCTGTCGATATACTCATCCATCATTTTGTTATTTTCTAATGTGCGATTCTTTGTTTCAATGAGATACTGCTCAGAGTGTAATGCGTTTCTCGACCATTCAACAAGATGTTCATTTATAGCGTTGAAATGAGCCTGATAATTTGTTAAAAATCTGTAGAAACCCTCCTCGAGGTCTAGATATCTGTTGACAATTAAGTATTCAACTGCAGAGGTTTTTGTACCTCCACATGACATTCTAGTAAGTTCTTTTTTTTCTGAGGATTCTTTCCATTTTAACCGAATGGATATATTTTTTTCAATATTTTCGTAAATCTCTACTACCAGAATTTTGTTATATTCAATTTCCATCTTTAACGCATCTAATTTCCTTTTGTTCTCTTCGGCATGAATTATGCTGTAAAGTGTGCCTCTTCCACCCATCGCTTCCAGTACTGGACTGTCTGGTTCATTTGGGCATTCAATACAGTTTGTCAAAGATGCAATGAACGTTTCTTCAAATTCTTTGTTATCCAAGTGGTCTCCGTTATAGAATAAGATGCCTTTATGGCTAAAATGGAAAGGTATCTGGGTACCCTTCTCTGCTATGGTCACTGTACACTGCTTGAAGCTTTGTCTGACACCCAATTCCCATAATACATTTGGATTGTGGTCTGTTAGTTCAGCAACTACAATATCAGCGCTGACTAAATCGGTGATTATTTGACTGGCAATATCACCTCTCAAAGGTTCAGAACGATACGCTTTCAGTGTGGCTTTTTCCTCGATAAGGGGTTTTAAAAATGAAAAAAAATGTCTTTTCCAATATTCTTCTGTGTGCTCTTCTCGCGTTTTTGAAAAGGGCATAATTACAAAACATTTTTTCCTATCTTCAGTCAATGCTCAGTCCACCTGTGAATGTCTTATACTTAATTTGGGTTATGTAGTAAAAATATTTTTGGTAATTTTAATGTGTCTTGGCTGTTCTTTTGGTTATCTTTTCTTTTAAGAAAAGTTTGGCACTGTCCCACTTTAGATTGGTTAACACATTTCTATTTTTCCTGTGACCTTTTTTTGATTGTGTATAGCGAATAAACCATGAATTATTGAAAATCTACCACAAAATATAGTTTAAGCGCGATTTCTTGGCTGCAAGAATTAACTCATCTAAATTAGGACAATGCCCAAAGTTTGTTATTTTCTCTAATGAAAGTGGTTCGTTAATATGAGTTTTGCGATTAATGTTAGATTAGCGTTAATTGGAGTTTGTGCCTGTTTTTAGACTTTTGAAATTATAATTCCCTATTTACTTCTTTTCCTCTTTTCTCTAAGTTCTTTTTTGATACCTTTTTTCTCTAAAGAAAAAAGTATGTTCTTTTACTTCTTTTTTGGTCTGTTTTTATATGCAATGTCATTAATGGTTGAGGGGGTTGGGAAGGGGATTCTTCCCCTTGTGAGATTCCTCCTATCATCAGATAGGGGTATGAATCGAACCAGTTAGAAGGGGTGTTAGGGGAGAACGTTTCTCCCCCTTAAAGGGAACTGCGAGAAGCACTCAGTCAAGGCGGCGTATTAATCGTTGATGTTTTCAACCGTGAATGTTTAATGCTAAAGTACAACGCAAATCGGCGTACAGAGTTTAAATGGGTCTTTTTACCGATTTTATTGAAGTTTAACAATCGTTTGGCTAAGCGAGTGCTTTTTCGGTTTTTCAAGTAGAGAGAATATCCGAGCTTTTTCCTGCTCCAAAAACGAACGGTAAACGCAGGTGGCGAGAGGCTGTGTGATTTGTGGGTGGTTTATGATAAGGCACGGGGACAAATTAGAGTTTTTAGGCATATTGCCCGTTTGTATGAATTGAAGCGTTTGCAAGTGTTGTTGGAGAAAGCTGACTTTATGGTTAAGGGGGTTTATGGTGATTATAATGGGCAAAGTTTTAGCCGTAATTCAAGCAGGCTTATCTTGGTTGCTAGTGCAGAATGAGTCATATTCAAGGATTTGTTCTTTCAATTAGCGCATAAAAGTTATAAGTGTCCATAGAAAGACAGTGGGTATTGAAAGTGACCGATGCATGAACGCTTGGAAACTTAGGCTTTCTATGGCTGCAACTTTAGCCGTAATCTTCGGTTTATCCACACTCGTATTCGCAGTCGTCCTAACCTTAGCTGGAATAGGCCTTTCCCTAGTAACCATAGGGATACTTGTAGTAGCCATGAACATAGGTCAATGGTTATTGGGACCATACCTTATAGGCGCAATATACAAAGTTAGAGAACTTAAACAAGCCGAAAACCCAGGACTACACCAGACAGTTGAAAACCTGAGCAGGAAAAGCGGAATATCAACACCAAAACTTATGTTAGCACAGATTCCACTTCCAAACGCGTTCGCTTACGGCTCGCCTCTATCAGGTAACCGCGTCGCCGTAACTTCGGGGCTTTTGAAGTCTCTTGATGACGGTGAAGTTGAAGCTGTCATTGGACATGAACTTGGCCATTTAAAGCACCATGACGTGCAGGCCATGATGGTAGTTTCTTTCCTACCATCATTATTCTACTTCATTGGTTACACCTTTATGCTTTCAGGCATTTTCGGAGGAGGAGCCAAAAAAGGAGGCAGCAACGCATTATTAGGCTTAGGCTTTATGGCTTTCTCGTGGGTACTAACCTTATTCACACTTTACCTAAGCAGACTCCGTGAGTACTATGCTGATAGACACAGCGTTTCAGTGGTTGATAACGGCGCAGAAAAGCTCTCAACAGGCTTAGTAACAATAGTTGAAGAAAGCCAACGAAGCAGCAAACAAAACAGACAACAACAAAAAAATACCACTGCCTTTAAAGCATTATTCATCGCTGACCCTGACAGAGCAAACGCTGACTCAGCAGAAATACACGCAAACCAAATAGCAGACAAAAAAGAGCTACTAAAACAAACACTCGCAGAGAAGCCGACACACAAGGACAACTTCACTGAAATCTTCTCGACTCACCCAAACATTATCAAGCGTCTGCGTGCACTGCAAGAAATAAGCTAAACCAGCAAAACAAAGCTCAATTAAAAGCTGTCTTTATTGTTTAAAAAGGGATTAACCCTTTTTTCTTCACCCATTGTAGATGTGGCTCCATGCCCAGGGTAAATTAAAAAATTATCAGGCAAACGCACAAGCTTTTGCAAAGAAAGCCTCATGTCACTGACTGAGCCTTCTGGAAAATCTGTTCTGCCGATCCCTCCAGCGAACAATGTGTCGCCAGTGAAAACTAGCCGCTCGCCTAGAAGGCAGATGCTGCCAGGCGTGTGCCCAGGAGTATGCATAACCTTCAGAGATTCATCACCAAACTCGATTAAGCTCCCATCCTCCAAAAGGACATTTGCTGGAAACTTGCCTTTGTTAAACCCTTCAATAGAATAAGCATCATACTTGTGAATGCAAATGGGAACATTGTACTTTTCTTGGAAAATCGCATCGCCGCTTATGTGGTCAGAGTGCCCATGAGTGTTCACGATTAACTTAACTTTTAATGCGCCTTGTGTCATGTAATCGAGAATTTGTTGGGCTTCAGAAGAAAAGTCCAATCCCGGATCGATTATGATTGCGTCTCTCGTTTGCTGCGAGTTAACGACATAGCAGTTTGTTGATAACATGCCAACCGTGAACGTCTCAATAAGCATACAAATCCAACAATTCAGTAAGGGTGAAAGAGAAAATAAACTATTTGCCCAAAAACCAAACTCGTTATGGCAAACTAGCTCGCCTAGCAAACGCTTCATTAAAATTTAAGAAGCCATGGACGGAAATTTTATTTTTTTCTTTGTCATCTTGGCTATTTACGTCTAAGCTTCTTTGGCAAAATGAAAATTAGTTAACTTTTTGCCAAGCTAAGCGTCAAAGCCCTTGAAAGCCTGTAAGTTTTATTGTGCTTCTGCATTTGCCACATGCGATGACTAATTCAGCAAGTTCTTGGTTGATAACTTTAGTTTCTAAGATTTTGTAGCTTTTCTCTGTCTCGTCTTCTGGTGAGATTGTCATTCCGCATTTGGGGCATGGAAAAGAGCCGTCGCCGTCAATACTAACTAGATTTATGTTGTATTCTGAATCATCTTTCTTTTGTGGCTTTTTCATCATCATTCCTCTTCACCTTTGTTTTCTTTAAATTTCCATTTGACTGCTTTATTTAATTAACGATTATGAATTAGTAGTCAGTAAGTAGGATCCATTTAAAAATTTGACGCAAAGAAAGGGGTGAAATATTGTTAGCGTTTTCAATTTTGGATGCCTCAGTCTGCTTTTTCTTTTTCGAAATTTTCGGGTGAGATGTAGTCACCGTATTTTTCTTTAGCTTCAAGCAGCCGTTGACGTTGCAGATATAATACACCGAATAATTCTAGCGGCGTGTCAGTGACGTTTTCCTGGTAGAACCGTTGTACCCGTTCAATCTTCGCCAAGTTTTCTGGAAGCCGAATTGTGAATTGTTTAATGTAATCGTCTTTAGCATAGCTTTTGCCTAATACTTGTTTGAATAGCCTGCGTAAGTCCTCATATTTTGGAATGTACCCTGTTGGAGATTTCAAAGCGTCAACTTCGTTATGTACTCTCAGTTCCATCCATTTTAACCAAACATGCTTATCCTGTGGACTGTTTAGATATTTGCCGTTGCCTACTTCCTTTAAGAAATAGTTAACTCCGAAGATGACGGGTTGCTTTTTGAGTTTCCGTCCGAAATGCAAGTTGTTGTGAACGTTTTTGCCGAGTGGGATTGAGATGAAGTCTTGGATGCTCATCATGTTAATTTCTGGAACGCCTTCTTGACCGACGGTAGCAAATGTGGTTTCAGACTCAAGTGATGCGCCGTAAGCGACGATGCCGTGTTCCCAGTTGAAGCTTTGCTGAACAGGCACGTAAGCCTTAGCATCGCGTCCACCGTACATTATGCCGCCTAATTCAACACCCATGGGATTGTGAAGTTGAGGGTCACAGTTTTCCAATGTTTTGAGTGCTAGTGTGTAACGAGCGTTCTTGTTGGCAGGCGGAATCTCGTTGCCGTTCTCGTCTTTTTTGCCTTCATACCATGCTCCAGTATAGTTTAAGCCTTCTTTGGGAAGCTCTTGTCCCATGCCAAGCCAGTATGGTTTGCCGTCCTTAACCAGCACATTAGAGAAGATGATTTCGCCTGGGCTAGTTAGAAGCTTGTAAATTAACGCGTCGTCCTTGGGGTTAACGTCTTGTATTATGCCAAATATGCCTGATTCAACGTTAACTGCACAGGCAGCAGAGTCCATGTCTCGGATGTAAGCTATGTCATCGCCAAGAATTGTTTCTCCCGGGAGCATAGCTGTTGAAGTTTTCCCGCAAGCGCTTGGGAAAGCTCCAGCAAAATAGGTTTTACGTCCACCAGGACCAAACACGGCCATAAGCAGCATGTGTTCCGCTAGCCACCCTTCGCTGCTTGCTTTACGGATAGCCAAGCGGAAGGCGAGTTTTTTGAAGCCGACAGAGTTTCCAGCATATTGAGTGTTAACGCTGTAGATGGTGCTGTCCATGTGGTCGATGTAGACGCATTTTTTATTGTATTCTACGCTGACCATGTCCCCGTTTAATTTTCCTGCAGAGTGTAGAACACGTAGGAAGTCACTTTTTGGCCCTGCCTTTACAAATTGCTCATACCCAGAGCGGTAAAGCAGGTCTTCTGAATGTGCGACATACCATGAGTCTGTGCATTGCAACCCCAGAATAGTAAAGATTGAATCTTGTGGACCCAGCGAGATGAATCGGACAATCATTGTTTTTCCTTGCATGGAATCCCGAAGTAAACCTCTAACCTCAGCTAACCCTTCTTGACGGTCCATTTGGTTGAGGGCTTTGCTTAGGAAAACTCCTTTGGGTACAAGGTACTTGGTAGCTTGACGGTCTCGTCCTTGGTCATATTCGCCGTCAAAATGGACAGTGTGTCCTGGTAAGCTTAAGATTGCTTGTTCTTCACCTGAAGCGATTGCCTGTTTCCGAACACGTGCGATATCTTCAGCTGAATCACTGCAAATGAAAATTTCTTTAGGTTGACAGAGGTCGCTTTCTTTCGCTATAAACTCATGGACGTTAGGATTATCTATAGCACTTAGTTTCTTGAAATCAGACGCGCTAAGTTTGGGCTGTAGAGCCTCAAGGTATGGATTCATTATAGCCATTTCTTTTCACTTCAATCGTTTTTAGAGATTTAATCGGTTCCTTTCAGTCAGTTGCATAGGTAAATGATAAACTTTGTGCAAGACAAAGAAAGTTGAGGATTGTAATAATTGCCAGTACATTTCTTTACACAGTATTAAAGTTCATTTACAGTTCCGGGGATTCTTGGAAACGGTTGACATTCACCAACGTGTTTGACGCCTGCAATCCAGCCTACTAAGCGTTCCATGCCTATGCCTCCGCCAGCAGTGGGTTTCAGTCGGCCTTCTTTAGCCATTGTTAGTATCAGCGCATAGTTTTCTTTTTTAACTTGGTCACGCTCGATCTTCTTCGAGATTTTTGAGTATTCCCATTCACGTTTGGCACCTGACAGCACTTCGCCGAACTGTGGCAGGAATAAGTCGAAGTTGTCCCATTTGCCTGTTTTGAAGTCTTCATAATCGTAGAATTCTCTGGGGATGTTCATCACCCAAACGGGTTCTGTTATGTCTTTGGATATGCCTGCTTCCCAACCGTCCGCGCCGTATCTTGCTTCTAGTTCAACGCGGTCGTAAATTTTGAATGGTGCCTTTGGTGCCTTCAGATTGTCACAGCGGCACAGCGTAGTTAATTCGCTTTTCATTTCACGTTTTAAATCTTTTACTAGCGTGCAAAGAGCATCTTCTATTAATGTCATGATTTCCTTTGAGGTGGCGTCTCTGGCTTCAAAGTCAAGTTGTGTGAACTCGTAGGTGTGTTTGCCTGTTTGGGCGCGTTCCGCTTTCTCGATACGTATGTTTGGGGAAAGAATGAACAGCTTCGGGTAAGCCGTTGATGAGGCGACGAGTTTATGGATGATCATGCTTGCTGTTGCGTGTACAGGTTTACCGTAGATGTCAACTTCTATTCTTTTCTCTATGGATGCGCCTGGGTCTGGCCAGAGTGGGTCGGTGCATTGGCTTAGGGCTACTGGAAGCAGCCACTGGAAGCCTTGGTCTACGAATGTGGATGTGAGGCTTTTTAGCGTATAAGTCATTATTTTGCCTATACAGGCTTTCCTTTCTAATTCGCTTGGTGAAAGTTGGTCTAATGGTTTTGGAATTTCCATTTGAATAGTTTCTTGTTTACCTTTCAAGTGCAGTCACTTCAGTTAGCTTATTGGAAATTACACTGTGCAAAGCAGATAATAAGTTTTTTATAATAAAACATAGATAAATTACAAAAAACACAAGCTTTTATACCTATAACATGTAATAATTACATATGAGCATAAAACTCGACGAAAAAGACCTAGCCATCTTAGTTTTAATCCAAGAGAACAGTAAACTCACAGCCAAGCAAATCGCCAAAAAAATCAATTCGCCAATAACCACTGTTTTCGCAAAAACAAAACGCTTGGAGGAAATAGGCATAATAAAACAGTACAGGGCAATTCTGTCTCCTGAAAAGCTGAATTTAGGCACAGCCGCCTTCATCTTAGCCTCCGTTTCATACAGGGCAAAAACCGATGATGCCCCAGTTTCTCAGAGAGCCGTTGCTGAGGAGATAGCTCGGTTTCCTGAAGTGCAGGAAGTCCACATTATTACTGGCGATTGGGATCTGCTAGTGAAACTTCGTGCTGAAAACGTGGATGCAGTCGGAAAATTTGTAGTTGACAAGCTGCGATTGATTAAGGGGTTAGAGAAGACGCTGACGTGCATGGTTTTTGAAACTGTGAAAGAAACAACAAGCCTGCCCCGACCATTAAAGCGAAATGAGAAGAACCAGTTAAGCCTTAACTTCCGATGAGCTTGAATAGTACAGAAGCGGCAAAGCGAGAAGTACAGTGTTTTTTCCCTTAGCAGTTAGAGAATACTGCACTCGCAGTGGCGGGCCAGCAGTAACATTTCTTGTTATATAGCCATGCTTCTGAAGCATCTTCAACTTATCTGAGAGCGTGCGGGAATTGACGGTTAAGATTTTTTTTATACCGCCAAAACCGATGGCGTCTTTAAGCAGTAGCGTATAGAGTATTTCAAGGCTCCATTTCTGGAATAAGAGGTTGAAGCTTTCTTGCAGACTATCAAGTTCATCCTTGAGTTCGGTGGGCGTTATCTTTTGGGTTTCTATTATTTGGTTGAACGTTTCCTCTACGCCCTTTAAGACTTGGTTCATGCGTGTTTCCACGATTTTTCGGAATTCAGCGCTTAAAGTTAAAGGGGCACTCATTGAGATTACACTCGGTGTAGTTTGGCTCACTTCATAATTTATAAGGGTTTACAAATACAACAAAGTATACAAAGTATATCAAGACAGGTCTTGGAGGAGAGAATTCTTGGAAAAATATGACGCCATAGTTGTTGGCGCAGGAACAGCAGGCTGCTTAGCCGCAAAAACCATGGTTGAATCAGGCTTAAAAGTTTGCATAATTGAAAAGAAAAAGCGCGAGCAGATTGGAGAAAAAATCTGCGGCGACGCTCTCGGAGAACATCACCTAAAGTTTTTGGGGCTGGAGAAGCCAACTGGCGGCGAATTGGAGACTCGGATTGACGGTATCAAAATTTATTCCCCTGACGAGAACACGGTTTTCACTATAGCGGATAAGGACTTTGTCGGGTATTTGCTTAACAGGCGTCTTTTTGGGCAATGGCTACTGAAAAAGGCAACTGACAGAGGCGCTATCCTTGAGGATAACATGAATTTCCGTTCACCCATAATTGAGAAGGGCGCAGTGGTTGGTATAGCAGCTAAAAACATGAAAACTGGTCAAACTGTGCAGTTGAGAAGCAAAGTTGTTGTTGACGCCAGCGGTTTCTTTGGTGTTGTTAGACATCAGCTTCCAGATGAAATGGGCATAGACCAAGAAATAGAAAATGAGGATGTTGAAGCTTGTTACCGCGAAATCCGTCAGCTAAAACAGGAAACCGAGAACACCCGGTTTTGCGAAATTTACCTCAACCAGAAAGTTGCTCCGGGCGGTTACGTGTGGATTTTTCCCAAAGGCGGCGTCAGAGTTAACGTTGGCTTAGGCATATGCATGCGCGGCAAATACCCTAGTCCCAAAAAGCAGCTATACGATAACACATTTGCGAAACCGGCGTTTGAGGGGTCGCTTGTTTTGAATGGGGGTGCATGGTTTGACCCGACAAGAAGACCACTGGATAACATGGTTGCCAACGGCATCGTGCTTGTGGGTGATGCTGCTTCGCTGGTTAATCCGATTCACGGCGGAGGCATCGGACCATCAATGCTCAGCGGGTACTTTGCTGGGCAAACAATCGTTGAAGCCTTAGCTAAGGGCGAACCTACCAAAGAAGCGTTGTGGAGTTATAATAAGAAGTACATTGAAACTTACGGCAAAAAACAAGCAAGCTTGGACGTGTTTCGCATGTTCCTCTTATCCTGCAGCGATGAAGACCTAAACTACGGCATGAACGAGAAACTCATGACCGAAGATGACGTGCTAAAAGCAGGTATGGGCGATGACTTCCACCTAAACATTACGGAAACTGCTAAACGGGTTTTCAGAGGTATTCGACGGGTAGGATTTCTCAAAAAGTTGCGTTTGACGGTTACGATGATGAGGCAGGTTGGTGCACACTACAACACGTACCCCACAACAACGCAGAACTTTGAGCCATGGCGATTACAGACGATAAAACTTATTGAAGAAGCAAAACAAAAACTCCATTAAAGTCCTTCTTACCTAACTTTTTTCGTATACCTCTTTTTTTATCTAATTGCATAAATCAGTAAAGGCTTAAATTTGCAATACAACATGGATATTTATGGTGAATGAGTTTGGCTAACTGTTCTAACTGTGGCGAAAAAATAGCTGATGACGCTAATTTTTAAAGATCAATTTTTTCCTCAATACTTTACTAAAAAAAGAGGGGGAAATTGTTTTTGTTCGGCATTTTTACGGTCGTTTCCTAAGCATCAGAAGAACTAGTACGATAGCTACTACGATGATTAAGACGGCTAAGCCTGCAATTGCTGGGACAAAGTACATGTTAGCGATTGATGTTGGGGTAGCTGTAGGTGCTGGGGTTGCTGTTGCTGCTGGTGCTGTGCTTATTGAGGTTTGTGCAACTGAGCCGTAATAAGAGTCTGTGCCGTTAAATGTAGCAGTGATAGTGTATAGTCCTGGAGTCCCAGATGGAGGCGTCCACTCTAAGGCGTAGTGTCCGTTGCT
>Ga0208457_1000320_pt1 | contig 52779 bp, 49 predicted proteins | sample June2015DPH_10_1_FD_185513 | JGI IMG/M metagenome (GOLD analysis project Ga0208457, IMG submission 185513) | Peatland microbial communities from SPRUCE experiment site at the Marcell Experimental Forest, Minnesota, USA - June2015DPH_10_150... | ecosystem: Environmental > Terrestrial > Soil >... | reverse complement strand
GAGCTGGAGAAATCTCAACCGAAGTAAACGTAACATACTTCTCAAGACTGCAAACTGAAACCGAGGAAGTTCATGCTAACTGTGACGAAGGCAGAGTTAGGCGTCCACTCATAATTGTTGAGAATGGAGCGTCAAAACTTCAGCCTAAACATTTTGAAAAGATTGGTTTAGGCGAGTGGACTTGGGAAGACGTAGTCAAGAACGGTTTAATTGAGTATTTGGACGCTGAAGAAGAAGAAAACGCTTACATCGCCTTAACGTTCGACGAAATTAAACCAGAAAACACTCATGTGGAAATAGCTACTTACACGATTCTTGGAATTTGCGCCTCAACAATCCCGTATCCAGAACACAACCAGTCGCCTCGTAACTCATACCAGGCAGCTATGGCTAAACAAGCGCTGGGCGTTTATTGCACCAACTTCCACCACCGCGTTGACTCACGTTCACACATACTTCACTACCCGCAAGTGCCGATGGTTGAAACGGAACTAATGGAAGTCATGGGTTACAAGCAACGCCCCACAGGACAAAACTGCGTTGTCGCCGTGCTCAGCTTCGAAGGCTACAACATGGAAGACGCCTTAATCTTCAACAAAGCATCTATAGAACGTGGCTTAGCCAGATCCACTTTCTACCGAATTTATGAAGCTGAATGCCGCCAATACTTGGGCGGATTAAAAGACAAGTTCACGGTTCCAGAGCCTGGAACTCGTGGTTACCGCGGCGAACAATATTACAGGCTTTTGGAACCTGACGGGATAATCAGTTTAGAATCTCAAGTTGTCGGCGGGGACGTATTAATCGGAAGAATTAGCCCGCCCAGATTCTTGGAAGAATACAAAGAATTTGAGGTTAAAGGTCCATCAATGCGTGATACATCAGTTGACATGCGTCCCTCTGAAACAGGAATCGTGGACGGCATATTCATAACGATGTCAGGCGAAGGCAGCCAACTTGTAAAAGTAAGAGTGCGTGATCAGCGAGTCCCGGAGCTCGGCGACAAATTTGCTTCACGCCACGGACAAAAAGGAGTTATAGGCTTAATTGTTCCGCAAGAGGACTTGCCCTTTACTGATGACGGTATGGTGCCTGACCTAATAATCAACCCGCATGCTATACCTTCAAGAATGACCATCGGCCAATTCATCGAATCCCTAGCTGGAAAAGCTGCATCGGCACGAGGAAGACCAGCAAATGGCACACCATTCTCAAACGAAGGGCCCACTGAGGTGCGTAAGAGCCTGGTAAAGCTTGGTTACAGCCATACTGGAAGCGAAGTCTTTTACAATGGCACCACAGGCGAAAAGTTCGTTGCAGACGTCTTCGTCGGCGTAGTCTATTATCAGAAACTTCACCACATGGTTGCTGACAAAATACACGCCAGAGCCCGCGGTCAAGTCCAGATGTTAACAAGGCAACCCACTGAAGGCAGAGCCAGAGGCGGGGGTCTCAGATTCGGAGAAATGGAACGAGACTGTCTCATCGGACACGGCGCAGCAATGCTGCTCAGGGACAGATTGCTGGAAGAGTCAGACAAGTACACGCTCTACATCTGTGAGAACTGCGGTCAAATCGCTTACTTCGACATGAAACAAAGACGCTATGTCTGCAGGATATGTGACGAAAAAGCAAAGATTTCACCCGTAATCGTCTCGTACGCTTTCAAGCTTCTATTACAGGAGCTTCAAAGCCTATGCATTACACCAAAATTAAGACTTAAGGAGAAGGCGTAACATGTCAACGGAAGAATTAATCCATAAAATAGTTGATGAAATCTCATTCGGTTTAATTTCACCCAAAGACCTCCGTAAACAATCAGTCGTTGAAATCCAAACCCCAGACACCTACGACGAAGACGGCGCACCCATCACCGCCGGCTTAATGGATGGCAGACTAGGCACACTTGAGCCAAGGCAAAGGTGCAGAACATGCGGCAACACAGCTATTCGCTGCCCGGGACACTTTGGACACATCGAACTAGCCGTACCAATCGTACATATAGAATTCACAAAAATTATCTTCGACCTTTTGAAAGCCACCTGCCGCAGCTGCGGTCGCATACTCTTACCTGAAGGTTCCGAAGGTCCTGCAAAAGACACAAGCCTTGATGGAAGGATGACCGTTAAAAAGGCGCATGCCCGAATCGAACGGTACAACGAGCTCTTAGGCACAATTCCAGATGAAGTTTACAAGGAAATAATGACTGAAATAAAAGCTAAACAATGCCCCTACTGTGCCTCCGCTCAGTACAAGATTACATTTGAAAAGCCAACAAAGTTTATTGAGCAGACTGAAGCAGGCTCCGAGCCATTGACACCCAGCATGATTCGTGAAAGGCTTGAACGCGTTTCAGACGAAGACCTTGAAATCTTGGGTTTCAACCCGAAAGTTGCACGCCCAGAATGGATGGTCCTGCAGGTTTTGCCTGTACCCCCAGTTTACGTTCGCCCATCAATCACTTTAGAATCAGGCATCCGCTCTGAAGACGATTTAACCCATAAACTAGTGGACATCATTCGCATTAATCAGCGTCTGAAAGAGAACATGGAAGCAGGTGCACCTACGCTTATCATTCAAGACCTTTCTGAGCTTTTGCAGTACCATGTTACCACGTACTTTAACAATGAAGCCTCAGGCATTCCGCCGGCAAGGCACCGCAGTGGCAGAGCATTAAAGACTCTCTCGCAAAGGCTTAAGGGAAAGGAAGGTCGCTTTAGAAGCAACCTTTCAGGCAAACGAGTTGACTTTTCAGCCCGTACCGTTATCTCTCCTGACCCGAACCTTGACATTAACGAGGTTGGCGTACCAGTAGATGTTGCCATGCGGTTATCTATTCCAGAAAAAGTCACAGCATGGAACATTGACGAACTGAAGAAACTCGTAATTAACGGTCCAGAAAACTATCCTGGCGCATTATACATTATTAGGCCAGATGGCAAGCGCATTAGGCTAGAATTCGTTGTTGACCGAACCAAAATCTCTGAAGCTGTAGAGTTAGGATTCGTAGTTGAACGGCACCTCAAGAACGGTGACATTGCAATCTTTAATCGGCAGCCTTCACTTCACCGCATGTCAATTATGGCTCATTACGTGCGGGTTTTGCCGTACAAGACCTTCCGCCTCCACCTCTGCGTTTGCCCACCTTACAACGCTGACTTTGACGGCGACGAAATGAACCTTCATGTTCCACAAAGCGAAGAAGCACGAACCGAAGCACTTCTGCTAATGCAGGTTCAAGACCAAATCCTCTCACCTAGATTCGGCGGACCCATCATCGGTGCAATAAGGGACTTTATTACAAGCGCTTACTACTTCACTCGAAAAGGAAACTACCTGACCAGAGGCGAAGTTAACAGGCTACTTACCACAACAGAATACGTTGGGGAACTACCAGAACCAGAAATTAAGGAGCCGCAACCCATGTGGTCAGGCAAACAAATATTCAGCCTGTTCCTGCCAAAAACGTTGAATTACGTTCTTAAAGCTAACATTTGCCAAGGCTGTACAAAATGTGAAGAGGAAGCATGCAAGCACGACGCTTATGTAGTGGTCAGAAATGGCCAGTTAGTCTCAGGCGTTATCGACCGGCGCTCTATAGGTGCTGAGCAATCTGAAAGTCTCCTTCACAGAATAATCAAAGACTATGGCACCCAAGCAGGACGAGAATTCCTCAACAATATAACTCATCTGCTAAAACTATACATTTCAATGCGAGGATTCAGCTACACCTACGATCAACTTGTTCTCTCGCCGAGAGCCCGCAATCGCATGGCAAAGACCATGGAACGTATCCAAAAGAAAATCGATGAACACATTGAAAACTTCCGAAACGGAACCCTCCCGCGCTTGCCAGGACAAACCTTAGAGGAATCCTTCGAAATCTACGTCATGCATGAACTTGCCACAGCCAGAGACGAATCAGGCAAAATAGCAGACGAAGACTTCACACTAGAAAACGCGGGTATCGTCATGACCCGAACAGGCGCAAGAGGTTCAAGCTTAAACATTGGCCAAATGGCTGCTTGTGTTGGGCAACAATCAGTGCGAGGCAAACGTATCATGCGAGGCTACGCTGGACGAGCGCTGCCCCACTTTGTTGATGGCGATCCAAGTCCACGAGCAAGAGGCTTCGTTTATAACTCTTACCAGACAGGTTTGGACGCCATTGAATTCTTCTTCCATGCTATGGGTGGCAGGGAAGGTCTAGTTGACACTGCCGTTCGCACTCAACAGAGCGGTTACATGCAGCGCAGGCTAATCAATGCTCTAGAGCATATTCGTTTGGAATACGACAGCACGGTACGTGATTCAGCCGGCGACATCATTCAGTTTAGGTATGGTGAAGACGGTGTTGACCCTGCTAAAAGTGACCATGGCAAAGCGGTAAACGTAAGCCGACTCATTGACCAAATAAAAATCGGTGAAGAAAAAGGTGAAGCAGCATCTGCTGAGGAAATTAAGAAGCAGTTGAAACGCGTTGACGGTCAGCTTACGCCGATTTTGATGACTCAGCTTAAACAAAACTTCGCGAAGAACAAGCTTACCAAGAAAAGTGTTGAAAAAGCCACAACCTCGACTGCTGAGCAATACAAGCGTGCTTTGATGGAGCCTGGTGAAGCAGTAGGAATTGTTGCTGCTCAATCAATAGGTGAACCGGGTACACAGATGACTCTTAGAACCTTCCACTATGCTGGTGTCAAAGAACAAAACGTTACCTTAGGCTTACCAAGGCTTATCGAAATCGTGGATGCACGTAGGATTCCGTCTACGCCAATCATGACCGTCTACTTAAAGGGTGAAGCTGCGAAGAGCAAAGAGGGCGCTGTTGAAGTCGCAAGGAACATAATTTACACTTCAGTTGAAAACTTGGCTTCAGCAATCTACGAAGACCCTGTGCGCGAAGAAATCGTTATTGAATTAAGCAAGTCAATGATGGATGACAGAAATATAACAATGGATGAGCTGAAAGAGCGGTTGGAATTGCAAAATGCAACAGTTACAATTACTGATTATACAGTGCAGATTAAGCCGAAAAAAGCTGAGCAACTGAAGAGGATGTTAACAAAGATTCCAGGTTTTCAAGTTAAAGGTGTACCGGACATTAAACGTGTGCTGGTTACTGAAGAAAGAGGAGAATGGGTAATACGCACTGACGGCTCAAACTTGTCTAAAGTCTTAGAAGTTCATGGTGTGGACACTTCACGAACAAGCACCAACAACATTCACGAAATAGCTAACACTCTCGGTGTGGAAGCATCAAGAAACGCGTTAGTCAACGAGGCAAAAGGCGTCTTGGAAGACCAAGGCTTAGATGTTGATGTACGCCACGTTATGCTCGTAGCAGACATGATGACTACAACTGGCGATGTGCAGCAAATCGGCAGGCATGGCATTAGCGGCAAGAAAGCAAGTGTTTTAGCCAGAGCAGCATTCGAAATTACAGTGCCTAACATTGTTGAGGCGGCTGTGAAAGGTGAAATTGACCCGTTGGCAGGTGTAACAGAAAACGTTATAGTCGGGCAGTCGATACCAATCGGTACAGGCTTAGTTGAATTGTACATGTCAACATTTGATAAACAAGCTAAACAAGGAGGAAAAACAGAAGCATGATAGATATAGATAAAGCGTTAGCGACAGCAGTGAAAACTGGCAAAGTGTCCTTTGGAGCCAACGTTGCATTGCAGAACGCTAAAACTGGCAAGGCTAAGATGATAGTTTTAGCCTCTAACTGTCCAAAAGACATAAAAGAACAGATAGAGTACTATGGAGAAATCTCTAAAGTCCCTGTGATGACGTACAAAGGTGGCTCAATGGATTTAGCGGAAGTCTGCAAGAAACTCTTTATTATATCAGCCTTAAGCATTAGAGAAACTGGGGACTCAGAAATTCTCAAAATAACCGAAGAAGTTAAAGAATAAAAAATGGAGGAAAAAAACTGACAACCGGCATAAAAATCACCTGCGACGAAATGCGTTACATAGCATTGTTTGAAAGCGTAAGCGGCGCCAGCGTGAAAGACTGCATAATCGACGAGGAACAGGAACGAGCAATATTCATCGTCAACCAAGGCCAAGTGGGCGTTGCCATAGGAAAAGGCGGCAGAAACATCCACACTCTCGAGCGAATGACGGGCAAAAAACATGAAATCATCGAGTACAGCGAAGACCCAGTTCAATTTATAAAAAACGCCCTCAAACCAGCAGCAGTCAGAGAAGTACGCGTCACGGAACGAACTGATGGCAAAAAGATGGCAGTCATCACCGTCAACCCGAAAGATAAGGGCGTCGCAATAGGCAAGAACGGCAAGAACGCCGAGCGTCTACGCTTTTTAGCAAAACGCTATTTCGACATTCAGAACGTAAGCATCACCTAAGCAGTCCAATACAGGTTGACTAGGCGATGAAACGTCGCTGAATCAAGTCTTGTATTCCTCAGTCTAATTAGTAAACAGCATAACTTATGCCTGAACATCGAAGGCATTTACCCACTAATGTATGACAAGCTTTTATTGTCACTTCGTTGATGTTTTATCAGGGATGGTAAGGTTGAAGTTCGTAGTTATTGTCGAAAAGGATGACGAGGCTACTATGTTGCCTCTGTTCCTGAGCTTTCTGGGTGTCACACGCAAGCAAAAACTCTTGATGAGTTAATGGTGCGAGTTAAGGAAGCTATTGAGGCGTATCTAGAAGCTGAAGGGTACGAACCAAAAGAGGGCGTTGAACTAGTTGGCCTTCAGTCCGTCGAAGTATCTGCAGAGTGAGTTTAACGCCTTTACCTGATAAAAAAGTGCTGAAGAGTGTGTATTTAGGGTTTTAGTCCGAGTAGTTGTTGTTATGCTTTTAGCATTCTTATTTCAATAGTAAATAGCACCCGTCCTCCCCTTTCTGGAAGAGCTTGTTTTGGATTGCTTTTTTGAATTTAAGCTTGAACCGTTTGCAGGTTGAGTCAATAAAAGTGTAAAAAAGTGCAGAAAAGTTGTTTAGAGGGGCGCTTAGTCCGCTCATAAACATTGAAGTTTTAGGCTACTCGTTTTCTTGTTCTTCTTCTTCCGAGGATTCTTCCTGTGGTTCAGCGGTTTCTGCTTTTTGCGCGTCACTTGAGAGTAGCATGTTGATTAGCGCTTTCTGGTCAACTTCTGCCCTTGTTCTCCAATCTAGAAACATTTGTCCATTATCATCTTGTCCTAGGTAGCCGTAGCGAATGTACCTTTCGATGTTTAAGCCAACTTTCCAGTTTGGCATTTTCTCGGCAAGGAGTTTTTCAACGTCTTTTCGTGCTGCTTGCCCTTTCTTGCTGATTATATAAGAGATTGTTATGGCTAAGCCTGCTAAGTCGTCAATGCGCCAACCCATCAACTTATCCTTTGTAGCCAAGTCTCCTCGTAAAGTGACATAGAATCTTGCTTTGTCAAGCTCCTCTAAGGTTGGCTTTTCTGGAGTTTTCTCCTCTTCAAAAATCGTTTTTACCTGCAGATTCAGCGGTTTTAGGTAATCGTCAAGTAAATCAAGCACTTTAGGGTAATCTGAACCTAACGCTTTACGCAGTTCCCAACCTTTAACGCCTGGTTTCTGGTGGCGCTTGTAGAAGAGCATCTGCGTTGCTTTCTTGATTTTGCTGCCGTAAACGCCTTTTCTCTTGCTCAATCCAATTCGCCTCTTTTCCATTTCTGCCAATCTTCACATGAGACGGCGATGGCAACCGATGTTGATTGTTGAGTTAAAATCTCCGTTTTCGGTTTGTCGAAGGGTTTTATGAAAACTAGCTCTTCTAACCTGTCAATCTCCAGCGTTGCGTAACCGTAAGTAACAAGAAAACTCGTTAAGAAAGCTCTTTGAACTGTTTCTTCGTAAGTGTCAGCTCCAATAAAATCCCAATAATTGATTTTTCCATCCTGTCCTTTCTTAACAACGCACTCTCTGAGTTCTTGCCAGTAACAATTCAGTTCCTCAGAAAATTCCCTGTCACCTAAGACTCCCTGCTTAATCAGTTCGTCCCTGCTTGCAAAACCCATCGAAACCTCAGCGGCATCAAGGTCTTTCCATCTTTCACTAAGAGGAGCCAACGCTTCCCAATAGAGCAATCCCTGTGCTAAAGTGTTGAGGCTGATTTGTTCAAACTCGATTAGTGGATTCCAAGCTTTAAGAAAAACGTTAACCATCTCTTGCTTGCCAATTTGCAGGATTTTCTCTTCCAACAAAAACGGGTCAGTATAAAGCGAAGTTGACCGTTGCTTAACCCATTCACTCTGCAATTTAATAACCGAAGCTAAGTGGTGAAGTGTTTCAGCGTCTAGTTTTAACTCGTCAGGGTGTTCCCAATGCGGGAAATACTCTCTAACTATTTTGATTATTTCGTCAATATTTAGTGTGAAGGGGTCTGCTGTGTGGTTTTCGATGGCGATGCACATTTCAATTATGCGTTCAAGCTTTTCTTTGCCTAGCGCCTTTTGTTGTTTTATTGACTGCATTAAGTGGCTACCTCGCGCACGACTGATTTTCCTTCTATATTTTGAACCGTAATCACGTTAGCGTCTTGCTGGGCAAAGGTGATTTGGCTTGGAGTGATTACCACGTATTGAGCGTTCGCGTCTTTAATAATGGAAAGAAGGATTTTCGCTATCATCTCGCGGTTTTTAGGGTCCATGTGAATGTCATATTCGTCTACTGCTCGGAATGGTGAGCGTACATGCTGCTGCAAGGCTAAGAGAAAACTCATGGTTGCCGTGGTTCGCTCGCCGCCGCTTTGCGTGTAAGCGTCTAGCGCCACTGGTTTTCCACCTTTGAACCCAACGAGGATGTCTAACCCAGCGGTTTCAATATCCTGCGGATTCGACAGTTGCACTTCGCCTGTTGCTGAAGTTTGGCTCATGATTTTCTGGTATTCCAAGTTGACGCGGTCAAGGAGGTTCTGCATGACTGTTCGCCATGTTTGCATTCTGGTTTTGACTTCTTCAAGGGTTTTCTCGCGGTTTTCGGCTACGAGTTGCGCTTTCTCTTTCAGCTCCAAGTAAAGTTTCGAGTAGGATTCATACTGACGTTCTATGTCCTCTGACACGTCAGCGAGAGCTGCTATATGCCCTTCTGTTAAGCTGATTTCATCTTGGATTTCAGAGGCGTTTTTTAGGACTGCTATTCGTTCACCTGACTGCTGAGCCTTAAGAATTGTTGCCTTTAGGTTTTCTTCGGCCTCCTTTAGTGACTTTTCAATGTCTTTTAGGTTGACAATTGCGTTTGCACGCTTAAACTCAAGCAGGGCAAGGTTTACTCGTTTCTCTAACACTTCGCCTGTAACCTTGTCAGCTGACTCTTCCAGATTGAGCATTTTTGCTTGGTTTTCTTTAACTTGCTCGTTTGCCCTGATGATTTGCTGCTGTGAGTTTTTCAGCATTTCTTTGAGGTTTTCGCTTCTGAGCAGCTTAAGTTGGCTTTTGCTGTTCTGGATTGCTTGCGCCAGCGTTTGTGTTTCTTCAAGCAGTTGTGCAATTAGTGATTGTGTGGATTGGTTTTGGGCGATTTGGTGTTCGAGGCTTAATCGTTCATCAAAAGCTGTCCTTGTTTCTTTTTTTAGCGCTTCCTGCTGGTTCTGCTGACTGTTTAGCTGGTTGGTTATTGCTTGCTTTTCCCCTTCGACTTTGCTTAGCGCGTCTTGGTTTTTGTAGAGGTTTGATTGTAAGCTTTTAACTATGCCTTCCCGTCTTTCAACTTCTGCCCAAGTTAATTCTCGATCCAAAAATCTGCGTTTAATCTGAAGTTGCTTTTTCTCTTGATATTTTTCGTATTGTTCACGCCAGTAATTGAGCGTTTGCTGGGCTGACTCTAAAAGTTTGCTTACGGATTCTTCTTGCGTGAGAATTCGCATAAGTTTTGTTTTTGCTTGCAGGACATTTTCGCGGAAAGGTTCTAAGCCGACTGCTTCTTCAACCATGCGCAGTTTTTCTGTGTTGCTCAGCACGGTGAATTGTTCAACCATGCTCTGATGCATGATGATAAGCATGTTGTCGGGGTTAACGCCGAACCTGCCGAGTAACCGTTCAACATCTTGCTTGCCGACGGCTCGGTTTTCAAGTTCAAACCCGTATTTGCCATCACGGCGCAAAACGCGGGTTAAGAAAAGTTGGTCTTTTTGGTATTTTGGTACTGGGCGCTTGTTTCCTTGTTTGCTGTTATCTAAAATAAGCGTTACCCGCGCCTGGTCTTGTCCCCACCTGATTAAATCGCTGAGTTTTCTTGAGCGTTCAGTATATGATTGCCCCAAGCCAACAGATATTGCCAGCAGCAGAGAGGATTTTCCTGCCCCGTTGGGTCCACCAATTACGTTTACGCCTTGTTTAAACGGTACCCTAGCGTACTCGTAACTCATGAAGTTTTCAAGTATGACTTCTTGGATTAGCATTAAAGTTTCTTTGCCTCTAAATTGAGCGTTCGTATCTAAGGAAAAGCGTCTTATTAAAACAATTTGACATCTTTATGGTGATTGTTCTCGTGAACATGAATGATCAAATCTTTCTAGTGTTTGCTGTTTTAATAATGCAAACAAAGCCAGCATTATTTGTAAGAGCTTGTACGCCTTGTTTACCTTTTTTTGATGGCAAGAAAAGGGTTCTGTTACTTCTTCGGTTGTATAACTGTTGCTTTTTGGTTGATAACCTACTATGTACATCCTAAGAGGACATACAAACGAATATGCTGAAGAGAACTATTATTTCAGTAATAGCGGTGGAGGAGTTCGACCGCTCAGAGCCACTTTACCCACATATTTGTTCAAGGGGCTGACATTCCCCTTTTTCTCCTAATTTCGGGTCAAGCGGTTCTGTAACCTTCATCTCAAATTTTCCATCAAGAGTTAACCATAATATTGTAGGAAACTTAACTTAATTTTATGCCTAAATTATTTTTCTCTTGAGGTTGATTGAGTTTGAGTTATCGAAGGCATTCCAAAGGTTCTTACGGAATTAGAAAACTCCAGCGTTTTTATTTCAAAACTGCGTGATGGTCAGTTTTGTGGCTTTAAATTAAGCGAAGTCAAAGTAGGAATCTACGAAGACAACGGTCAAGTATCAGACGCATAAATGCTAAGCGGTTAACACAGCAACATAACACTTCAGATCTTCATTATCAACAAAAGAAACTATCTTCAAACCAGAGCTTTCAAGAACATCCATGAATGCATTGAGCGAAAAGGCCTTTTTCAACCCAGTCACGACAACCCTGCCGCCTAGCTTGGTTACCCTTTTGAATTCGTTTAATGTTTCTGGGGGTTTTGGCATGTTTTGAAGCACCGTATACGCGAAAACAGCATCAAAAAATGCTTCTCTAAAAGGTAAGTGGTCAGCGTCAGCCTGCAAAACCAAAACATTCTGAAAAGCATGCGCTTGTTCTTTAGCTTTAAGCAAGAGTTTGCGTGAAATGTCAACGCCCACGAGTACCTTTGCCTTTGCTGCCGCATGGCTGAAAAACAAGCCTGAGCCACATCCAACATCCAAAACAGCGCAGTCTGCTACGATAACGTTTTCCAATGCTGCCCCGTATTTTACTTCCTGTTCTTGGGCATATCGCTCTTCATACATTTCAGCCGTCAAATCATAACGTTGCATTACCTTGCGCTTGTCTTTCCAGCCTGTCACTTCTGTGTTCCTTCAAGAAATCTTATGTACCCAAGGAGTAACTAAAATACTTGGCTGAAAACAAAATTGCAGGAACCAAACAAAATCTCTGTCCTTACAGAACCAACACTTGCGGAAGCTGCCAAGCTAATCGAGAAAGCCTTCGCCCAAAGAAGAACCCTCATCATCGCAGGTACATGCCAAGTAAACTATGCTGGCAGGGCAAGTTCAACTCTTGAACCTGGCGAACGCATCTTAATAATCAAAGCTGACGGCTCGCTTCTTGTTCACCGCCCAGTCGGCTATGAACCAGTCAACTGGCAACCTTCAGGAAGCATCTTCCACGTCAAAGCCAGCGAGACCAATCTTGAAGTTCACGCTGTGAGGCAGAAACCAAGAGAAAACGTCAAAATCACATTTAGCAACTTGCTTATGGTTTCAGCCTTAAACTTGGACGATTCGGGAGAGTTTCTGCTTTACGCAAGCGAAAAAGACATGCACCAGGCGATTCTGCTCAAGCCGTCGCTTTTAGAGGAAGGTTTCAAACCAATCAGTTACGAGAAAAAAGTGGAGCCGGGTTTTGTGGACGTTTACGGAGTGGATAAGGATGGGAAACTGGTTGTTGTTGAGGTTAAGCGGAAAACGGCTGGAAAAGAAGCTGTGTTGCAGCTTGCACGGTACATGGATGCGATTAAGGAGAAAGCGAACCGTGAACTCCGCGGAGTGCTCGTAGCGCCCAGCTTGGGCAAGGATGTGCAAAGGTTGCTGGTGACCATGGGCTTGGAGTTTAAGGCGTTAGACCCTAAAGAATGTGCAGAAGTGCTAAAGAGAGCGGAGAATGCAAAGTTAGAATCCTTCTTTAAAGAAAAAACCTAGCGCCTGTTCATGGTTTAAGGAGGCTTAAATTTCAGTTACGATGGATAATCAAAAGTACTAGCGTGCCTGCCAGACAACAGTGCAGTGCTGGATATGACTATTAGAAGTCAAACAAAAACACAACCAATAGGCATTAGGTAAAAATAATATTTTAGCATTCAAGCCGAAGACTATGCGGTTAAAGCTTCAAGTATTTCAAGTGTTTTATCTTTTTGCGCCTGTTTTCTGACAGCGATAATATTCAATTTGGTGAAGGCTAAAATTGCCTTAATATCTTCTTTATCTTTACTTGCGCGTTCAGGCGGTAGGGTTGCCTTAATCATTCTGAGTTTTGCCGCAATCAAGCCTTCAGGCGACTGGAAAAAAGTTTGTAGGTTACCTATCTTTCCTGATTTTTTGTCTAGTTCGGCTTCCGAGAGTATAATGTCAACGGTGTACGGTGTTATTTTGTCTTTGAATGTCACTATTTTGTAACCTGAGGTTAATGCCGTCTCGATTTTTCTTTCATTTGCTTCTAAATTTGCCTGTTTTAATGCAGCGGTAATCTTTTTTTTCAAGTCTGTTTCGCCAGCAACTGCTATTATTACATCTACGTCAATAGTGGTTCGGGGAACGCCGTAAAAACTCGCTGCCAACGCACCAGTGAATGCATAATCTAACTTTGCACTTTCAAAAGCATTAACAAGTTTCTTCACAAAACCGTAGTATGCTTCCAATCTAACTTCACCTCAACGGTTGTGCTTGGACCATTCGAACCGCTCACGCAATTTCACAATCAACTCTTCCTCGGTAATGCTTGGAAACTGGTTCCTGATACCGTCAGCACATATTTGGGCGCATCCGTCAGTCATGTCGATGCATAACAGCACTTTTTCTTCAGGTTTGAGGCGCCCTAAACGTTCCCAGTCCTTATCCATAAACGATACACACGCATGCAAGAATTATTGCAGTAGTGCCTAAAATAACCTTACATCACAAGGACGCCCAGCATCAAACGAACCCATCATGTAAAAATGATTGGATTAAGGCGCTATGTTTTTTGCCCCGTTCCTGTGAGACTTATGAACTAGCCAGCATTTCTGGCAGTACACGGGACGGTCTGCATGGGGTTGAAATGGTACTTTGCATTCGCAGCCGCAGTCGCTACAAACTGCGGTGTAAACTGGTTCTTGGTGAAATTGGCTAAACAAATGGTAGTTCTTGAGGCGTGGCCAACCTGTCTTGGCGTAACGTAGCATTTCAGGTTTGTCTTTTAGCCAGCGCATCATGTGGAAGAAGCTTTTGCCTCTTTTTTCTTCACGTTCAGCTAATGGTTCGTAGCCTAAGTTGCGGATTTCGTCTAGGTAAGCGATTTCTGTTAACCTCTGCGCTTCGCCGACGACTCTGACGCGTTTAACGCGGTCTTCGCCGTAAACTTTACGGAGCTCCTCAGCGGCTACGTCAAAGATGCAGCCTTGGCAAATGTGAATTGCCTCGTCTGGTTTAAGGTTAAACCATGCGACAAGTTTGGAGACGATGCGTGAGGATTCTTGCAGGTACTCTTTTTCGCGGAAGATTTCTTGGTAGAACCTTACGTCGATCATGTCGTATTTGAATTCGCCTGTTTCTTCTCGGTAAGCGCCGACTACTACGCCGAAAAGTAAGTCGCCGCTGCCTGCATCGTCAACAATAAGTGTCAAATTATCTGTGCCCTCACTTCTTTCAACGCAATGCTTAATTCATGTATAAAAATAGTCCTCCCAAAAAGAAATAGAACTGATGGAGTTTATCTAACTGTTGCTGGTGCTAACTGCTGCTTAATACTTCAGCAGGGCTTTGTAATGTGCTGATAACTCCTTTTTTTCCAAGGCGCAGTTGCTTCTCGCCTCTAAAAACGCATATATGTGAATTCTTTATTTCAATGTTATCTCCGACAGCGACTGTGTTTATTTGTCCTTCCCATAGGCAGAGTTTGATTTTTCCTGTTTCGTCTCCAACCAAAGCGTTAACTACCCTGACAGTATTGCCAAATTGCGTGTGAACCTGCACTGGCTTAGGAATCTCAAGAACCTCAGCCTTAACGTTAACCCTTTTCATACAAGCTCTCAAATCGTGAATCGTAGTGAAAACTGATTCTATATTTTGTTTAGCGATTTTTTTGCATATTTTATCAGTTGTCATCCAGCTTTCGAAAGGATTATCCTTTCTCAACAGAAATTGTTCATCAACTCTGAACTGAGCCACAGCGTTATTGTCTTTTTTTATTAGAAAAATTATTTCATCTTTCACCTTACCACGGTATTCAACTGTAAGGTTGCCGCAGACAGCTTTTTCGTTGTCTTTTGCTTTAATAAGTGCTTGGAAGACTTCAGAGGGGTAAATGTTGTGTTTTACTGAAAGAAGAGCAATGTGCTCTCCTAAGGTTGATTTTTTCTGTCTCAAATTTCTTCTCCCATGTGTCATGTCAGAGTTAAGAGAAAAAGCAAAGCACAAATGGTTCCACACTTTCTCTCAATATTTTGAATGCCTACAATATAACGAAGCGTACCTATATTAGCTTGAATGTACAAAAAAGCCATTTTTCCTGAATTTTTGAGGAAATTTCAAACCTTAAGTTATCATAATGAAAAAACGTTCAAAATACTCTTCTCTATTTATCTTCTGTAGTTTAAAAAAATAATTTAATGTTTAATCTAAAAATAATAAGCATTTAAGCATTCAATTTATAAGCATGGAAAACACGTTAAAGGTGTGCAAGAAGCAATTTTTGCACAGCAAATGTAGTAGGAGTTGAAATAGCGAATGTATAATAACAGAGAAATGCACAAGGCAACCTGCGCTGACTGCGGAAAAGAATGTGACGTTCCTTTCAAGCCAGACGGCTCAAGGCCAGTTTATTGCCGTGAGTGCTACGCAAAACGAAGACCACCACGAAGATATTAAGCTCATCAGCTGAACATCTTTTATTTCGTCTTTATTATTTTCTTTTTATTTTTTATCATTTTATGTTGCTGGAAACCACAATTGTTATAATTCACGTGTCAAATAATAACGCTAAATGTTAAGGGAGTTAACTGAAGTGAAACAGTTCCTCATTACACCATCGGCAGGAAAACGCTTAATCGCCAAAGCATTAGCAAATCACCCGACAATTTTAAGTGCCCTTAAAAATGGCACGCTTGTAATTGTAGCTGGAACAACAAACGGCTACATCGCGGAAGAAATACTAAAAACCCAAAAAATTTCAAACGATTTCTCTAGAAAACACTTTTTCCGCGGAATAATTCTACCTCCGAACAAAACCCTAACTGTAGAAGGGCGAATAGCTGACGAAAGCAGATTTCCCGGAGACGTAGTGATAACCAAAGGTGCCTGGCAAAAAGGCAAAACAATATCCGACGTGGTTGACTCTCTCAAAGAAGGCGACGTTATCTTAAAAGGCGCAAATGCTTTGGATTTAGAGCATAAACAAGCAGCTATCCTGATTGGTCACCCGAAAGCTGGAACCATAGGTTTAGCATTGCCCGCCGTTCTGGGGCGCCGGGTAAAACTGATAATACCGGTAGGCTTGGAAAAGCGCATAAACGGCGATTTGTACGCTTTAGCCGAAAAACTAAATGAGCCCGGTGCAGGTGGCTATCGCTTGTTACCTGTTCCAGGACAAGTGTTTACTGAGTTGGATGCGGTGAACTTTTTGACTGGAGCCAATGCTGAATTGTTTTCCGCTGGCGGCGTCTGTGGCGCAGAAGGGTCATGCTGGCTGGCTGTTACTGGCACAAAAGAGCAAGAGGATGCTGCCGAAAAAATCTTTGCCTCTGTGGCTTATGAACAACCATTTAATCTCGATAACCTCTAGGACCGCAACTGGAATCTAACGCTTCTTTTAGCCGCGCATGCTTCCTCTTTTTGTTGTTGGATTTTGCCACAAATAGCAGGGTATCCTATCGGGTAAAGCTAAAAGTGTGTGCGCTACAGCCTACCCTCGGAGGTCAAAAATATATACGGTTTTCATATACGTTTGTATATACGCTCCAACATGAATCAACATCGATGTGCAACGAATGAATACGCGCACTTTGCATGCAGAATACGTTGATTTTGATTGTCTCCAGAGGTTAAATCTTGAAAAAACTTGTCTTTCAATTTCTTGTCCAGGGGCAAGCCTGACTCGTAAATGTAGACTTCTTCGACTTGGGCGCCCGGATGGGAAACCCTTTCCCGTAGGGGTTCGCAGGTTCCAGCTCCTGCCCGCAGCACCAATCCATCCTTGCCTTTTGCCTAATAGATGGCTAGAATGTTCCTCTTAGCGCTCCCAGTACCGTGCTAACGCTGTTAAGGCTTCTTCAAACAAGTAGTCTTGGGGCATCACATCAACATTTATGCCCATTTCCCTCAGAGCTTCAGCAGTTGTAGGTCCAATAGCAACAGTTGTAACTTTACTATTTATTAGGGCCCGTAGCGTTTCCATGGAGGCTTTTTCGCTAAGCATTTTGAAAATATTCTTGGCGCTTAATCCGCTGCCGAAAACGATTGCGTCAATTTTTCCAGAGGTTAAATCTTGAAAAAACTTGTCTTTCAATTTCTTGTCCACGGGCAAGCCTGACTCGTAAACGTAGACTTCTTCGACTTGGGCGCCCGAATGGGAAATCCTTTCTCCTATGGGTTCGCAGGTTCTATCAAAAAAAGTGAGTCTAGCTGCATAGTTTGAGGATTTTTCTAAATAGATAAAAGTTGATACGGCAAACTGAATTAAACTTGCACAATTCTTAAGTATTTAGATGTATAAAATAATGAGCGGAATGTATAAAAAAATGAGCGATAATCGCAGCATTATTAATGGTAAAAAGCGTCTAAAGACCTATGCATATAGCAACATTAACGATGATGTGTCTGAAAAGTTGCATTTTCTGACGCCGAAGGTTTTGGCTGTACTGGAGTTTTTCTTATTCGACCCGTTGAATGAATATTATGAAAGAGAAGTAGCGGGAAAAACTAATGTGAGCAGGGGTTCTGCGCACAAGATACTAGTAATGCTGGCGAATGTAGACTTTTTGACAAGGAAAGAGAGAGGCAGAATGCTAATGTACAGACTTAACATGAAAGAACCCACTGTAAAACAGCTAAAAATCGCTATCAACACCTTCGCCCTGAAGAAGTTGGTGGATGACCTAAAAAGTTATTCCAGAAGGGTTATCCTTTTCGGTAGTTGCTCTCAAGGTACAGACACAAAAGAAAGCGATGTTGACTTACTGATTGTCGCGATGGAGAAGGAGCCTATAGGAAAATTACTCAGTGACGTCAATAGAAAGAACGAAAGGAAAATAGCTCCCATAGTGGTTGACATGAACGAGTTCATTCGCCTAAAAAAGGAAGACAAGCCCTTATATGAAAACATAGAAAGAGGCATAATACTGTGGGAACAAGAGTAAGTTCTGAAATCGCTAGACTGCTGGCTGAAAGAAAACTAATGAAAGCGCAAATAGGCAAAGAAATGATTCTTAAAGAGATTGAAGCTGCTCAAACGGATTTGCGGGATGCACAGGATTCTCGTCAAAATAATAAGTTCAAATGGGCAACAATACAGGGTTACTATTCGATGTTTCACAGTGCAAGAGCATTGCTTTTTAGTAAAGGATTCAGGGAGAAGAGTCATTATGCACTAATGCTTGCAATTAGAATTCTTTTTTCAAATGAACTTGAAAGTTCTTTGGTACGCCAATTCGAAGAGGGCATGGCATTGAGACAAGAGGCTGATTATGGCCTTAAGTTTTCTGAGAGAGGCGCGTTAGAAACAATCAGCGGAGCAGAAAAACTGCTTTCAAAAGCAAAGGAAATTCTTAAAATAAAATAACTTTGCTTGAACAGTTAACGGTGTGGCTGTTTGTCTCAAAATGCCCAAAAGGCGCACAAAATTGCGTTCCACTAAGGACTCAAGATCAATCATTTGGCCTGTAATGGGCCTCTATATGGGAAATTCTTTCCCGCAGGAGTTCGCAGGTTCGAATCCTGCCCGCAGCACCAAATACCTTATTTTGGACCTATTTTACAATTTTAAGCTCAAATTGAGCATTATACGTGCGCGTGCGAAGGCATAGTGAGGCGTGATAGAAGGAACGCTTAGGTTTGTAAACTCGCTCTATAGACTCCGGTTTAAATCCCACCCTTCTCCATTATGTTGTTATTTCTTGGTTAGCTCAAAAGCGAACCTTGTTGTTAAGCGAGCTTCTACTACTCTTGAATCGTTGTAGAAATCACAAGTCCAATCTTTGACGTCAAAGTGCAGTTTTGTATTCGTGCGTGCTATAGTCACTAGAGTTTTGTCTATCCCCCTTGCATATCCTAGTTCAAAATAGACATTTGGTTTTTCGTGAGTAAGATCCGCAACGATTATTTTAGCCGCGCAAATCAGTTCAATTATTTTATCCGTAATTTTATAATCTCCTTGAACATCTTTGACACGTTCTGCTGTTAGCCCATTTTTCTCCGCAGCTGCTTTTATGCCTTCGAATATTGGGTCCATATCCGGTAAAAAAGACATTATCACAAACACCAAATTTGATGGGTAATTAGCTGCATTGGATGTTGGTTTACGAATGCCTTTTGGATCAGACTTCAAAATCTCAGCTACTTCAATTGCTACCGCCTTTGCAAGACCATTGACATCAACAAGTTGGTCAGGAGACTTAGCTATCTTGCTTGGATGTTTTTTCAAAGCGATTATTTCTGATAATCCCTTTTCATAATCTTTTGAGAGATCAACCCATGCAATATCGTCTATCCATCCAGCATATTTGAAAAAAGGTGAAATTCGGTCTTTGTCCACTTTCTCTATTATAACAGGTATTATTCGAGTCTTTGCCAAGCTCGGGTTTTTCGAAACTGCCAGACTAATTTCCTTGTTCACCCCGTAGGACTGAAGGCTATTAGGTGAAATGAGTACGAGTAAATATTGTGTATTCTCTAAACCGCTAGTAACTTTATCAATAATAGAATCACCGACATGAATATCCCATTCACTGAAAAAAACCCTGAATCCTCTTTCTGTAAGATCCCGTGCAATTTTACTTGCTATTTGCTTGTCTTTTGAAGAGTAACTAAGAAAAAAATCAAAGACAAATTTTTTAGAGGACATTTTATCGCCATCCTTAGTAAATTACAGTGTATCCATTTATATTGCTTGCCAGAGAAAGACGTAAACGTCAATCAGGTTAAGATGGGATATAATGGGCTATTTATTGGAATTGCCAATTCAATCGCTTTAGCAATATTCACAAATCACACACTTTTCCAATTAGCAAAACAAACGAGCCTTTTCGCGTAATTCTAATAATTTTTTTGATATTGTTCAAACATCAACAGTAAAGCGCTCAGAACTAGTTAACTCTCAATCAATTGTTAAAAAAGGGAATGAGGCATAGATTGTAAACATTAAAAGTTATATGGAAAATCCACTCTTTCAGGGTTCGCAAGTTCGAATCCTGCCCGCAACACCAAAAATTTGCAGGTGCTTATTTTGATATTAGAAAAAATAAGGTTGATGATTGCCAATTCTTGCCAGCATTTCTTTTAGCTCATTACCGGGAATCAATCTAACACCAACATTTTCAGCTGCTTTTCTAGCGGCTTGGCTAAAGTTCGCATTGGTAACCAGCCAACCCTCAACTTTTTTAGTTGGCGTTGCTCGTTTGACAGCTTCAACATACCCACATAGCTGATAAACAGAACTATTCAGAATGCTATTGCCGGCTGTTCTTGCCTTTACTTCTACTACAATAACTTCATTTTTTCTGGAGAGCAGTAAATCAGCCATCAATGAGGTACCAGCTATAATCGGGTTTAGGATGACATGATATCCTTGTCTATTCATTAGCATTGCAAGTTTCTTTGTTAGATCTGTCTCAGTAACATAGGGCTTGCTCTTTCCGAATTCTTTTGCAAGGAAGTTCATTGTGTCGTCGCTGGTTGTCTTTACGTCAATTTTATCAAATGAAAAGCTTGGATGCATTTCATTAAAAAGTAGTTTTGAGAAATATATGGCAGACTCGACATCTTCTTTTCTTGGAACAAAAGTCCCTGCATGGTAAAGTGAGTTTCGTATATCATGAAAAGCGACGAATTGATTCTTATTATTTTCAATTGACTCCAAATCGTTTACGCAAGCATCCAGTAGTTGTGGAAAAAACATTTTCTCTATTTGCCCCCAAGACATGTTCTTTTTGAATCGCATATGTTCTTTCAACATTATCTCGACGGCATTGTCAACATGGACTAAAGCAATAAGAAGATCTTTTTCCGTGCCTTTTTCTAAATGTTCTGAAGAATGCTCGATAAGCTCTTTCGCATGTCGAGCTATTGGCAAGAGTGGTTGACGAGAGTAAGGTCCCATGGTTGCTTATTTAGCCCTCTTGCTTTAAAAGATTTATGAGCTTATGTTATTGCTAGCCACTTTCTACGAAATATCTTCCGTCTGCCTGTTAAACCATTGTTATGGTTAATAAGTTCAAAAATATCGTATTTAGACACCTATTTTTTATAACTGTCAGCAAGAGCCTGTTGCATTTCATCGATTTCATTTTCTATTTTTTTAATTGCTTCCTTTTCGTTACGGCTTGTCAGAAGGTGCCACGCGATGGATATTGTTGGCTCAGGCAGACCTCCCTGATACCTTTTAAGTAAATCTTTGGGAACCCATTGTTGTGCACTTTCTGCTGCTTCTATCATAAACGATTCTGCAGCAAAACTAGCAATGGGTACAGTTCCTTTCTTAACATGTTTGTACTTTTGGTATACTTCCATGACTTTAATGAGCTGCTCTTTCAGCCTAACTTGTAACATAGTCTCCATGTACTTAGATGCGCTCTCATTATCCATTTGAGAAGTAGATGCAAGAACTTCTGCGAGATTATAGGTAAAGAGTTTGAGAGCAGTATCCATATAACCCCAAGCTTGCTCTTCTTCTTCAGAGAACTGGATTCCAGGTGTTGCCTTCAGAAGATCATACATTTCTTTTTCAGTGAGATTGCCGTAAAAGGGTTTCTGAGATACAAGGCGATAGTAAGTTTTGGATAGCTTGGAATGGGTACTAGACTCTTCATTTTTAACGACGACGCCTTCGTCGGTAAATTGCTTAAGGTACTTTGCCAACGTCGCTGTGCTTATCCCAGTTGGTCTAGATGCTTTTTTGAGAGCACCCCAACTTTGCGGTTCCTCTGAAAGTATGTTATAAACGGATTTCTTAGATTCTTCTTCTTTTTGAATTGATGTTCGCGTGTCTCCTATTCGCCCAGGCACTCTAATCACTAAACTAGTTTAAAGCACTAAACTAATTTAAGTCTTTAGCATTAACTAACAATATGGTTAACCAAAAGAAAGAATCAGAGCGCTGTCGAACCAATCGCACGAGGCAAAACATTGCAACGTCGAAATATGACAGCCTTCTGTTTCTTTTGAATGGAAGCCAATTTAGGCATTGGAGAAATCGTCTATGGATACTAGAATAGAAGCACTGATAAAAGAAGCGGACAGAAAAAGTTTCGCAGGTCGGCTAAATAGATTGAGGTTCCTCTTGGACAATTTAGGAGAAAATTACCCTCCTTTTCCTAGAATTGTCTTTGAGTATTTTGAAGAGACGAAACTTTGCTTTTACGAGGGAGCGTTTGTAGCGACCATTATTATGGCCTCAGCAACGTTTGAAGAGCTCTTTCGACAAATCTACAGAGATGCAAATGAGATGGAAAAGGCAGAAACCAAAGGCATGGCAAATCTCGTAGAATATGCAGTCGAAGATGGTTTAATCTCATTGGAAGAAGCAGAAAAACTCACCGAACTAAGAAAATTACGAAACAAGTTTACCCATATCAACATTGGTTTTGGCGAGGGTAGTTTCAAGAACAAACAAACGTTCTTAGACCACATGCTTTTGTGGGGTGACCCTAGAAAAGAGTCTCTACTAGTTGAGGACCTTAGTAGAAGTGCCATAATAATATTGAAACTTTTGCCAGAACTATGCAGTCGTTTCTGAGGCCTTGACAAACATGACCTAAAAATTACGTTTGACCTGCCAATGCAGGCTTGAGGGTCGATACTTTGACTTGATCGCCCCCGAATGAGAAACCCTTTCCCGGGTTCGCAGGTTCGAATCCTGCCCGCAGCACCAATCCATTCTTGCCTTTTGCCTGATAGATGGCTAGAATGTTCCTCTTAGCGCTCCCAGTACCGTGCTAACGCTGTTAAGGCTTCTTCAAACAAGTAGTCCTGCGGCATCACGTCAACTTTTATGCCCATTTCTCTTAAGGCTTCAGCAGTTGTAGGTCCAATAGCAACAGTTGTAACTTTACTATTTATTAGGGCCCGTAGCGTTTCCATGGAGGCTTTTTCGCTAAGCATTTTGAAAATATTCTTGGCGCTTAATCCGCTGCCGAAAACGATTGCGTCAATTTTTCCAGAGGTTAAATCTTGAAAAAAATTGTCTTTCAATTTCTTGTCCACGGGCAAGCCTGACTCGTAAACGTAGACTTCTTCGACTTGGCCGCCCAATTCCTTGAGCTTCTCAGTTAAAGTCGGTGTTGCTCCAGTAGTTCTTGGAATGCGTATAGTTTTGCCTGAAATTTCTTTGTCTTGCAAGCACTCGATTAATCCTTCAGAACTGTACTTCAACGGGACTAAGCTCACATGCACCTGGTATTCTTCTTCCAGCGCCTGAGAAGTTCTCGGGCCAACAGCAATAACAAACGTCTTAGCCAATCCTTCCTTCAATTGGCTGGATTGCTTCAGGGTTTCAGCAGCGCTGAAAAGGTATTTCACGCCGTTAGTGCTCATAAAAATAACATAGTCAACTTGCCCCTTTAGCAGTTCACCGACAAATTTTTTCACTGGCGAAAAATTGGTTAAACCTTTGATTTCTATGGCAGGTATAAAGTAGGGTGTTCCGCCTTTTTCCTCGATTAGTTTGCCCGCTTCTTCCGCCTGACCGGTGGGGCGTGTTATGGCAACTGTTTTTCCTTTCAGGCTAAAGGCTTTTTGAACCATGCGAGTTTCCTGCCCAAGTTTGCAACTTCACCTATAACTATAACTGCCGGCGGCTTGACCTGTTTTTCTTCTGCTTCTTTTGCGATTGTGCCTATTTTGCCAATGATTGTTCTCTGATTCTTTAGGGTACCTGATTCAATGATGGCTGCAGGCGTTTCTGGGTTTAAGCCGCCCTCAATTAGTTTTTCCGTTATGGCCTGAAGCGATTCCACACCCATCAAAATAACCATCGTATCCACGGCGTCGGCTATTTTTGCCCAGTTGATTACTTGTTCCGCGTCGCCTGCCTTGTGCCCCGTGATAATTGCCACTGAAGAAGCGTAATCTCTATGCGTCAACGGTATGCCAGCGTATTCAGGAGCCACAATTGCTGAACTGACTCCGGGTACAACTTCAAATTCGATGCCGTTTTCCACAAGGGCTTCAGCTTCTTCGCCGCCTCTGCCGAAAATAAACGGGTCGCCGCCCTTGAGCCTCACCACTTTGCCGCCGAGTTGGGCTTTCTCAATTATCAACTCAGTAATCTTGTCCTGTGGAACCTCATGTTTGCCGGTTCTTTTTCCAACATAAATCTTCTCTGCTTTTTCTGGGGCTAAGCTGAGGATTGATTCGCCAACTAGCCTATCATATATTACAACGTCAGCTTCTTTTAGCAATTCGACCGCTCTAACTGTAAGCAGTTTGGGGTCGCCCGGACCAGCGCCTACAAGGTAAACTTTACCATGCACCATACTTTTCTCTCCATTCTTTCTCGAAGTCTTTAGCTCCTTGTTTTATGAGGTCTTCACCGACTTTTCTGCCTAGCATTTCAGCTTCAGCTAACGTGCCTTGTGCGGATGCGCTGATTTTCTTTCGGTCGTTAAGTGAGAAAATGCAGCCGAAAAGCGACAGGTCGTTGCCATTTGCTCGTCCTACCGCGCCTATTGGCACTCGGCAGCCGCCTTCCAATTGAAGCACAAGGCTTCGCTCAGCCGTAATCTCAGCCCTTGTCGCTTTATCTTCAACAGACCGCAAAAGCGCTATTACATTTTCGTTGCCCTCTTTGGCGACTACCGCTAAAGCCCCCTGTCCCGCTGCTGACGGGAACCGGTCAAGTGGTAAGCGCTCGGTTACTTCGTTTATTAAATTCATTCTTTCAAGTCCTGCTTCAGCAATGACAACGCCTGCAAACTCGCCTTTCCTAACCTTATTGATTCTGGTGTCCACGTTGCCTCTGATTGGCTGCACGTCTAAGTCTGGATGATTGTACTTGATTTCAGCCATTCTTCTCAGGCTGCCTGTTCCAACAACTGAGCCTTTGGCTAACTCGTTTAGCGGCACTTTGCCCTTTGAGATGAACACGTCGTTTTGCGAGTCCCTTTTGGGGATTGCGGCTAAGACCGTGCCAGTTTGTCGTTCAACAATGGGCACATCTTTTAGGCTGTGAACGGCAAAGTCGATTTCACCTTTGATTACTTGCTGGTCGATTTCTTTTTCAAAAATGCCTTTGCAGTCAATGGCGAATAGAGGCTTGCCTTGTTCTTTGTCGCCTAAGGTCTTGATGATTTTTAGGTTAAACTCCACATGTGGATGTGCCTGTTTGACCTGTTTGAGAACTCCTTCTGTTTGGGCAAGCGCGAGTATGCTTCCTCTAGTGCCAACATTTATAATCATTTTAACCTGTTTTCTCCTTTGCTGCCTTGCTGAGTGCCTTGTCGAAAGCGCTTATTGTATGCTTCAAATCATCTTCCAAATGAGCGGTTGATAAGAAGCAGGTTTCAAACTGTGATGGCGGGATAAACACGCCTTGCCGTAATAGCTCATGGAAGTACACAGTAAACATTTGTGTGTCAGATTGTTTGGCGCAGGCGTAGTCGGTGACTGGCGCCTTTGTGAAGAAGATTTGGTACATTGAAGCGATATTGTAGACTTGCGCTTGCACCTTATGAGCTTGAGCTAAGTCAGTTAGGGCTTTCTTTAGTTCAACGCAGTTTTTCTCAAGTTTCGGATAAATTTCTTTTTTCTTTTTATTCAGAATATTTAGGATGGTGAAGCCTGCTGTTGCTGAAACTGGGTTGCCGCTGAAGGTTCCAGCCTGATATACTTTGCCGACTGGTGATATGTTTTGCATGATTTCTTTTTTTCCGCCGAAGGCTGCCAGTGGGAAGCCTCCGCCAAGTACCTTGCCAAGCGTTGCCATGTCCGGTTTCACGTTGAAGTATTCTTGTGCGCCGCCTAAAGCTAAGCGAAACCCCGTTATAATCTCGTCAAAAATTAAAACTGTGCCATACTCACTTGTTATTTTTCTTAAGTAACTCAAATAATTGTTCTTGGGCAAAATAAGCCCAACATTCGCCAAAACAGGCTCAACAATCACAGCGGCAATATCGCTGCCCTCACGCTTCATTGTTGTTTCTAAAGCTTCAAAATCATTATACGGCACAACAATCGTGTTTTGAGTTGTCTCCTCTGGAATCCCAAGCGAGTTCGGTGCACTAAAAGTTGTGGCACCTGACCCTGCCTTAACCAAAACGCTGTCGTGAGACCCGTGGAAGCAGCCCTCGAACTTGATAATCTTTTTTCTTCCAGTATAGCCCCTTGCAGCTCTGATAGCATGCATGGTTGCTTCAGTGCCTGAGTTTACAAGTCGTAGCATTTCCATGCAAGGTGACGATTTCTGGATTAACTCGGCAAATTCAACTTCCCTCTCGGTTGGTACGCCATAAAGTGAGCCTTTGGCTAATTGATTCTTCACGGCTTCCACGATGTCTAGGTAAGCATGTCCCAGAAGCAAAGCACCATACGCCATGCAATAGTCGATGTACGTGGTATCGTCTACACTGTACATTTTTGCGCCTTGGGCGTGTTCCACAAAGAATGGGTAAGGCTCAAAGGCTCGGACTGGACTGTTTACGCCGCCGGGCAATACTTTTTTGGCTCTTTCAAAAAGCGTTTGTGATTTGGTTTCATTCACGTTTGATTCAACCATGATTTAATGTCCTTGGCAAAGTAGGTTATGATTAGGTCGGCGCCTGCACGTTTAATGCCTGTTAAGATTTCGCGGATTACGGTTTTTTCGTCTATCCACCCGTTTTGGGCTGAAGCTTTTACCATCGAGTATTCGCCGCTGACGTTGTACGCGACAATGGGCACGTTAAAGTTTGCTTTCGCAAGACTAATAATGTCCAAGTAAGCTAAAGCGGGTTTAACCATAATCATGTCTGCGCCCTCGTTAAGGTCTAACTCCATCTCACGCAAAGCCTCCTCTGAGCTTCCGTAACTCATCTGGTAACTTTTGCGGTTCCCAAACTTCGGCGTAGATTCCGCTGCCTCCCTGAATGGACCGTAAAAGGCTGAAGCGTACTTTGCTGAGTAAGCCATAATCGGCACTTGCTCAAAACCAGCATCATCTAATGCTTCTCGTAAAGCGCCGACTTGACCGTCCATCATGGCTGAAGGCGCCACAATATCCATGCCCGCTTCTGCTTGGCTAACAGCAACTTTACCGAGAACATCAAGGGTCTGATCGTTTAAGACTTCGCTGCCTTTAATTAAGCCGCAGTGCCCATGGCTCATGTACTCGCATAGGCAGACATCACCGATAACCACAAGTTCTTCTCCGAAAGCCTTTTTTAATTCGCGAGTTGCCTTTTGAACAACCCCCTCTTTAGCAAAAGCGCTTGTACCTACTTCATCTTTTTTTGCTGGAATGCCAAAGAGAAGCACGCTTTTGACGCCCTGCGCTAACGCTTGCTTTCCCTCATCTACGACTTGAGCAATTGGCAGTTTGCTGTATCCCGGCATTGCCTCGATGGGCACGGGTTTTTTGATGTTCTCATCAACGAAGATTGGGTAGATTAGGTTGCTTGGCTGCAGGTTAACTTGGTTTAGCATGTCTCGCATGGCTGCAGTCCTGCGTAGTCTTCTCATTCTAACTGTTGGAAAACTCAACTTAATGTGCCTCCTTTTTTTGTAAGAGTTTCATGGCTATTTCTTGAGCCTCAAGAAGCTTTCCTTCTTTTAAAACTTGTTTAATGTTATCGTTATTAAGTATCTCGTATAACATTTTGCTTCTAACCTTCGGATCAGGTACCTGCTCTTTGAGGAACCTGCGTACATGTGCTTGCAGTTGAATTTCAAGTAAATCCTCAGGAGTTATCATTTGCTCTATCCTTTCTCTTAGCACCCTAGCCATGGCTGGACTTTTTCCCGAAGTGGAAACTGCAATCTTTACCTCACCAACTCGCGCGACAGCAGGCAATATGAAATCGCTCAAGGTCGGGTTATCAACTGAGTAAACCATGCACCCCGCAGACTTTGCTGCTTTAACTAGCTCAAGGTTAAGTTTAGGCTCGTTCGTAACTGCCAAAAGTATATCTGGCTTAGGATTCAGGCTGTTAACGAAAGCCTCTGCATCTTGAATTTCAGTCTTAACCAAAGCAACTTTTTTTGCTTCATTTAATTTTTGGATGCCGCTTGAGAAGGCTTTACTTATAACCCAGATTTTTGCGCCTGAATCAACAAAGCTTTGGGTTTTTCGGTAGCCCTCCGAGCCTCCGCCGACTACTATAATGGTTTTTCCGTCAAGTTTGAGGTCTATGAGCAATTTTGTGTTTTGCCACCTTCGGAAGCGTTAAGCTTATAGTTGGTTAGTAAATTTTTGAATTTTTCCATAAATGCTCCATAATCAATTTGGTTTAGCTTTGGAGCGTCTGCAATTCTTATTAGAGCATCCAAGTTTATGTATTGTTCTACTGCTTCGATAGCTTGGGCTCCGAACTCTTCATATTTTATCTCGATCTCCGGTATCATGCCTCTTCCTTCCACCTCCATTCGCGGCACAATACCTAGCAGTTCTACGCCTGCGTTTTCGAAGGCGCGTTTCATGGTCAGCTTGATTTCGTCGGTTAGGTAGCTTATGCGCGCTTTGTTTAGAATTACACCGGTTATTTTTACTCCGAGGCTTCTGAGAATATTCACGTAATTAAGCGTGTTAATCAATGCGCCTTCTATGCCCTCTTTATCACAGCTAACCACAACAATGGTGGATGCGCCTAGAGCCGCTGCAACTTCAACTGTTGACGTAGGTCGCACAACTTTATCATTTAACAGTCCTGTGAAAGCACTCATAGCTCCTTCAACAAGGAGAAAATCATGATTTTGGCTGGCTTCCCCCACTGCTTCAGCTAAAGGTTTCCAGCCGCTTTCCCCAATTTTAATCGACGAGTAACCCTTAATCGGCTCTTTAATGAGGTAAAGTGCAGGCACGGCATCTCGTATATCTCCGCCAACTTTAATGACTCCAACTTTGAAGCCTCTCTTTTTTAATGCACCAGCGATTCCCGCTACGAGAAAAGTTTTTCCTGAACCACTGCCTGTCGCCGTCACCAACAGTAAACGTGGCGTTTTTTGGTTGACTGTGCCTTGCTGATGGATGTTGGTTGAGATTCCGACTTCGCATTTAATTCGCTCCAAAAGTTTAGCGTTTGCACTTCGAACTGCTTCGAGCTCGACTTCGTTGATGTTTAACGATTTAGTGATGCTTTGGATGATAGTTGGATTCTGGTCCAGTAGTGCATGTATGAAGACGCCTACCACGTTGCCTTCTTTGTTGGCTACTCCTGAAACCAAATCTTGGGGGTCGTTATGGTAGTTGACGCGTTTTGCGTGTGAAACAAGTATTGTTTTCGTGTCTTTGTGAAGTATGATTTTGCCGTATGTGTGGCAGTGGAAGCCTGAAACTTCTTTGCCAATTTCGCCTGTGATGAAACTTTTATCAGTTATAGTGGCGCTCACTCGGTCAGTGCAGATTAATGGCTTAAACTCTGCGTCTAACAGGCCTAATCCTTCTTTAGTTATGGGGACTGTTGATAGGCGTCCTACGTCGGTTTCTTTTGCAAGTATTTGGAAGCCTGAGCAGATTCCAAGCACGAATTTGCCGCTATCAGCCATTTTCATTATTTCCCCTGCTACTTTCTTGTTAATGCTTTGTGATTCAACGAGGCTTCCGCCTGGGATAATTATCATGTCCAAAATTTCAGAAGCGGGCTTGCCATCCACAAGCGCATCAGAGCAAACTAGGTCGGTTGGCAAGTTTCCGAAGTCTTCGAAGCATGGAAGCGCCCCTGGAACGTAAACCAAACCGATTCTGCGTCGTAAAATCGTCCCAAGTTGCCCCCATCGCGTATTTAGGTAAAGCTTATATTTAAGCCGCATGGTTTATCCAACCATGCATTCCTCGGCGAAGATAGACCACGTCATCAACGTTAGAATAACGTATAAAACAGCCCACGTGCCGTTAATGGAGGCTGTAGCGTTTAAAGACAAGGAAAAGGCGCTTGCCGAGATTCGTTCCATTGAAAACGTGGAAGAATGCTTAATCCTTCAGACATGTAACCGCATCGAAATCTATGCTGTTACTGAAGATGGAAAAAATACCCTTAATTTGGTTAAGGATTATTGGGTGAAAAGAGCCATGGCGCACGCTGAGGAAGCATCTAACGCCATGGAAACTTCAATGGACAACGAGGCTTTCAATCACCTCTTACGAGTTACTTCAGGCTTAGAATCAATGGTTATAGGCGAAGATCAAGTTCTCAATCAAGTCTGGAACGCTTACTTAGAAGCGGAAAACGCCAAAACAGTCGGTCCAATCCTAAAGCACCTGTTTAATCGTGCAATGACCGTTGGCAGGCGCGTCAGAAACGAAACAGGCATCAACAAAGGCGCCGTGTCAATTGGTTCAGCAGCAGTTGAATTAGCCGTCACTTTACTGGGCAATTTGGAAGATAAGAAAATATTGGTTATGGGCGCTGGAGAAATAGGAACCCTTGTCGCCAAAGCCTTAGCCCGACGCTGCCTAAGTCCAATCTTTATTGCTAATAGAACCCATGACCGGGCGGTAAAATTAGCTGAAGACCTCTCGGGAAAAGCAGTAAAGTTCGATCAGTTTGAAGAAGTGCTCGTTGACGCTGACGTAGTAATTTGCTCAACTGCAGCACCGCATTACTTGTTAACCAAAGAAATGGTCTCAAGATTAATGAAACAACGCACAAACAACAATGACCTTGTAATAATTGATATCTCAAATCCGCGCAACGTTGAAAAAACCGTGCAGGAAGTTGCAAGAACAAAACTCTACAATATTGATGATTTGCAGTTAATCGCCGACAAGAACAAGCAAGAACGAGAAAAAAGCATTGAGAAAGCAGTTAAAATCTTAGATAAGGAAATTGTTATTCTTAATCAGGATATGAAAAGCTTCTCGGTTCGCCTGATCGTTTCTTCGTTGCTTTCCCATGCTGAAGAAGTCCGACAAAAAGAACTTGCAACCGCTCTAAGCATGATAGGTGATGTGGATGAGAGAGAGCGGGAAATTCTTGATGATTTAACTTCTATTTTGCTGAAACAAACATTTGTGCCGATTGTTGAAAACTTGCGGTTAGCCGCCAAAAACGGTGACGCACAACTAATCGATTTGGCAGTTAAATTGTTTGAAAAAACGGAGAAAAACTGATTTGGCAAAGGTAGCGTTGGATAAAGTTGGTTTAATTCTGATCGGGCATGGAAGCAGACTGCCCCATAACCGAGAAAACCTCGAAAAGTTAGCTGAAATCTTGCGTAAACGATCTGAGTTTAAGATTGTGGAAATAGCCTTTATGATTAGGAACACGCCAACCATACCTCAAGCAATAGATACACTTGCTAAGAAGGGTGTATCACAAATCGTATTGGTCCCCGTGTTCCTCGCAGCTGGCGTGCATACTACACAAGAGATTCCTGAACTCATAGACGTGAAAGACAAGGAATCCCAGCTCTCTGCAACGGGAATCCAACTGTTTTATGGAGAACCCATAGGTCCAGACGAATGCATTGCAGTAATTCTGGCTGAAAAAGCGCTAAAGGCGCTAGGTCAAAAAGGCGCAGAACACCAACACGCCTCCTTTAGCACAAACGCAAATGTAAAGCCAAAGGCGCCTGCCAGCTCAAACAAGATATATGACGCCAGCATGAAACTTATCCGTCCCGAAATCAAGGACACTTTAGCAAAAGCACCCAAAAATCACGTCCCAATAATCGAACGCGTCGTTCACACTACCGCTGACCCTGAATTTGCCAAGCTTTTGGTCATAAGTGACAAAGCCGTCGATGCAGGAATAGCCGCCATTAAAGCAGGCGCAAAAATAGTCACCGACGTAAAAATGATTAAAGCTGGCATAAACGAGGCAAGAGTGAAAAGGTATGGTGGAGAAATCCTCACCTACATAGACGATGCCCGAGCTACCGAAATGGCTAACGATGAGTCGATTACAAGGTCCACTGCGGCTATGCGTCTAGCTGTTGAAGACGGATTAGACGGTGCCATAATCTTGATTGGAAATGCGCCTACAGCCGCGTTTGAGTTGGCAAGAGCAGTGGAGGCGGGAAAGGCGAAGCCGGCATTAATCGTAGCCACCGAAGTAGGTTACGTCGGCGCAGCAGAATCAAAAGAAGTAATCGCGAAACTGCCAATACCATTCATCACGGTGAAGGGTCGCAAAGGCGGCAGCACGATTGCAGTAGCAATCTTCAACGCTTTGCTTTCTATGGCTGAAGCCAAGCCTTAACGGTGGCATCTTTATGGCAAGGTTTTTGAAGTACGGCATAACAACAGGCGCATCCGCGGCAGCAGCGTCAAAAGCTGCTTTGATAGCCTTGCTTGAGAAGCCTGTTGACCGAGTGGTTATTCCTACTCCTATTGGTCTGCGTTTTGAAGTGCCTGTGAAATCCAGCAGGAAACTCGCCGCTGACACGGCAGAGGCTGTAGTCGTAAAGGATGCTGGCGAAGACATTGATGCCACCGACAAAATGGAAATAACTGCAACAGTGAAACTAACTGGCGACGGCAAAGTCACAATTAAAAGCGGCAAAGGCATTGGAAAAGTTACAAAGCCAGGGTTGCAAGTGCCAATCGGCGAGTTAGCGATTAACCCAGTGCCAAGAAGCATGATAACCGCAGCAGTCAAAGAAGTATTGCCCGCTGGGAGAGGCGTTGAAGTAACAATTACTGCGCCTGAAGGAGAAAAAATCGCCAAGAAAACAATGAATGCAAAGCTGGGTATTGTTGGCGGAGTATCCATTTTGGGCACAACAGGCGTGGTAAAACCGCTGTCTTTGGAAGCGTGCAGGCGCTCGCTGGTTCCCCAAATTGATGTCGCCTTAGCATGTGGCTACAAGCGAATTTTCTTTGTCCCGGGGAACATTGGAGAAAGAATTGCTAAGCAGCAGTTTAATGCGCCTGAGGATGCGATAGTTCAAACTGGCGACTTTGTCGGTTATATGCTTGATAAAGCCGTGGAAAAAGGTGTTAAAGAAATCATTGTTCTGGGTCACTCTGGGAAATTGGTGAAGTTGGCGGCTAATATTTTCAATACGCACCATAAAGTAGGGGATGCACGCAACGAAGTTATCGCTTCTTACGCCGGCGCTGTTGGAGCCGACACCAAGACTATTAACGCTTTATTGCAGGCTAACACTTCCGATGAAAGTTCAGAAATCTTAAAGCAAGCCAACCTGTTGGAAGCTACTTATGACAGGATTGCCCGACGGGTTAGTCAGCGAGTAAGCGACAGAGTAGAAAATAAAATTAAGATAAGCGTGGTAATTGTTTCTATGGATGGCAAAGTCCTTGGAATGGACGAGAACGCTAGGTGCAACAAACCTTGGCTAAACTTAACATAGTCGGCGTCGGACCAGGTTCACCTGATTACGTGACGCCTGCAGCAAGAAAAACCGTGCAGCAAGCTAAGGTTGTTATTGGCGCCCAAAGAAGCCTAAACCTATTCACGGCGGACATTAAAGGCGAAACGATGGTTTTAACCGCTAAAAACTTAAACAACGCTCTCAAGTTTGCGGTTGAATCAGCCGAGAAAGGCAAGAACGTTGCTTTACTGTCTACGGGCGACCCAGGCTTCTCAGGGCTTCTGGGGACAGTTTTAAAGAGTAATTTGGTCAAAGCCGTGGAAATCAACGTTGTTCCAGGCGTAAGCTCAATTCAAACCTGCGCTGCCAGATTAGGCATAAGCTGGGATGACGCGTGCTTGTTTACTTTCCATGAAGGCAACGTAAGCACCGAGGAAAAAAACAAGTTATTATCATGCCTTAAAAAAGGAAGAGAAGCTATACTCCTTCCAGATTCACGAGCGTTTCCCCCAAGCGAAATCGCAAGTTTCCTCCTTAAAGCTGGATTAGATAAGGAAACGCCTGTTTTTGTCTGTGAGAATTTAACGTTGGATGATGAGAGAGTTACTTCCAGCAGTTTAAAGCAAGTTTCTGAGCAAGCTTTCGAGTCTTTATGCGTAATGGTTATCAAAGCAAACCGCAAAGTAAAAGGATAAGTTGATGTGAATGGATAAAATTTGGGCTTATAAGACTCCGGGCATACCAGACGAACTGTTTAACCAAAACGATGAGGTACCTGGGCCAACCAAAGAGGAAATTCGGGTTCTAACCATTTCTAAAGCTCGCTTATGCGAAGGCTCCATTGTTATCGATGTTGGTTGTGGCACAGGTGGCTTAACGGTTGAGGCTGCTCTTCAAGTGGCGCCAAAGGGTAAAGTCTATGCCATTGATGAGGACCCGGCAGCTATTACGTTAACTGAGAGTAATGTAGAAAAGTTCGGGGTTCAAGATAACGTTATGATTGTACGTGGTAGCGCGCCAGAAGCGCTGCTGAGCCTTCCAAAGGCGGATGCTGTCCTGATAGGGGGGAGTGTTTCCTTGAGGGAAGTACTGCGTGCATCTAAGGATAAGCTGAAGGCAAACGGCAGAATAGTCATAAACGCAATACTGCTGGAGACGGCTTACACGGCAGTTGATGAACTGAAAAAGTTGGGCTTCAAAGACGTTGATGTCGCGCTGGTTTCAGTGGCAAAGGGAAAGCAAATAAACTCCGGCACCATGATGATGGCAAGAAATCCAATAACTATAGTGTCAGCTTCAAAACCATGAGGGAGAGAATTTGGCGGGCAGATTCATTGGGATTGGCGTAGGTCCAGGCGACCCAGAACTAATCACGCTAAAAGCGGTAAAAGCCTTGCAATCGGCAGATATAGTTTGTATTCCAAAATCTCATGCTAACAAGCCAAGTTTAGCCTATACAATGGTTAAGGGTATTTTAGAGGAGCGCAAGAAAGCGCCTGAGATTCTTGAGTTAATTTTCCCCATGACTAAAGATGAGCTTGGTAACAAGGCGTTATGGATTAAAAACGCTGGCATAATAGCCGACAAAGCGGCAGGTGGCAAAGTGGTTGCTTTCATAACTTTGGGCGACCCCATGTTTTACAGCACTTTCATTTACCTTTATCAAAGCCTAAAGGAAGAATACCCGAAGCTCACTCTTGAAATAATTCCGGGCGTAACATCAATGACGGCTTGTGCTGCAAGCGCTAAGATACCGCTCGCTGAGAAAGAGGAAGTTGTCTCTGTTATCGCCTCAGACCTTGACCCTAAAGCAGTCGAAGAAACCGCTAAACACGCGGATAACTTGGTTTTCATAAAATGTGCCCATCGACTGAAAGAGTTGATTCCCATAGTTGAGCGGTCAGGTTTCAACGCAAACTCCACAATCGCTCTAGTGCGAAGATGCACCATGCCTGAAGAAGAAGTCCTAATCGGCAAACTCAGTGATGTGCAAAACTGGGATATATGCGACGACTACTTTTCCGTAGCGATAATTAAAAAGCGCGTGTTCAAAAGTGATAAGACATGAGTAAAGTAGTTTTTATCGGCGCAGGCCCCGGAGACCCCGAGCTCATTACTCTCAAAGGTAAACGGTACTTAGAACAAGCTGACGTGGTAATTTACGCTGGTTCACTGTTGAACCCCAAAATCCTCAATTACGCTAAGCCAAGCGCCCGGCTTTATGACAGCGCCAAAATGAGCCTGCCAGAAGCCCTAAAAGTCATGATTGAAGCTGCTAAGGCAGGTAAGCTGGTTGCAAGAGTACATGACGGCGACCCAAGCTTCTACGGAGCCATCCAAGAACAAATGGACGCTCTAGACAAGGAAAAAATAGAGTACTTCCGAATTCCAGGCGTAAGCTGCTTGCAAGGCGGCGCCGGAGCACTAAACCGCGAATTAACCCTGCCTAACATTACCCAAACCGTTATTATAACACGACCCGAAGGCAGAACTCCAGTGCCAGAAGCCGAAACCATCAGCAAACTCGCTGCGCACCAAGCAACAATGGTCATATTCTTGGGCACTCCGCATATAGCTCGTGTTGTGGAGGAGCTTGTGAAGGGCGGTTACCCGAAAGACACTCCGGCATCAGTGGTGTATAAGGCGACGTGGCCTGAGCAAAAAATCGTGAAGGGCACATTAAACGACATAGTCGCAAAGGTTAAAGCGGCTGGCATAACCGAGACAGCGTTGATTTTTGTCGGAAAAGTTCTCAACCCGCAAGCGTATGATTTATCAAAGCTTTATGACCCAAAGTTTACTACGAGTTTCCGTAAAGGCGAAGAGTGAATGTACGCTAAGGGAATTGCTGTTGTTGCTATTACGAGGCGTGGAATAGAAACTGCTCTTAAAATTAAAGAAGCATTAGATAATGCAGGCTTATCGTGCATTGTTTATGCGCCTAAAAAGTATAATCAAAACGGCGTAATCCCCCTAGACAAAAAAATAGCTGAATTCATCAAGGACACCTACAGTACAGTGGACGCTTTAGTTGCGGTTATGGCAACAGGCATAATTATCCGCGCGGTCGCGCCATATCTTGAAAGTAAACTAATCGATCCAGCAGTTATAGGCGTTGACGCCACAGGAAAATTTGTTATCAGTCTGTTGTCGGGACATTATGGCGGAGCAAATGAATTAGCAAAAATAATCGCCCAAGGCATAGGTGGCACAGCGGTGATTACTACGGCGTCTGACGTTACTGGCAAACAGAGCGTTGATGAACTTGCAAGAACTCTGCATTTGACCATACAGAACCCTGAAAGCCTTGTGGCAGTTAACTCTGCAATCGTCAACGGCGACCACTTGGTCGTAGTATTAATTGGCGATGTAGAAATCCCAACTAACCAGATTGGCTGCTATGAAATTAAGAAGTCGGAAAAAGGCACTCAAGCCTTAGAAATAATTAACAACTATGATGCTGGCGTAATAATTACAAGTGAGCCTTTATCTGTTGAGCTTTTGTCAATTGATAAAGTTGTTAAGCCCTTCACAATACTGAAAACTAAACGTATAGTCGTCGGGTTAGGGGCAAGGAAAGACTCAAGCGAAGACAGCATGATTAAAGCCGTTGACACTGCTTTGGAACAAGCCCATGTACCCTTAGCCAGTGTTAACCGTTTCGCCACAGTTGACATTAAACGGAACTCTCCGGCCATGGTAAAAGCTGTGGAACAGTTAGGTAAGCCGCTTGAGTTTTTAAGCGTCGATACGCTTCGTTCTCTAAGTCACCAGGACCTTTCGCCTGATTCAAAGATGGTTCAAGAAAAGATTGGTGTTGGAGGAGTATGCGAACGAGCAGCTTTACTAGCAGCGGGAAAAAACCCAAAGTTAATACTGAAAAAGACCAAGTTCAACGGGGTAACAGTAGCCATAGCCGAGGGCGAATAAGCGTAGTCGGCATTGGACCCGGCAGCTTGGAGCATTTAACGCCTAAAGCTAGAAACGAAATTGAAAACGCCGATGTCATAGTCGGTTACGGCACATACATAAAGTTAATCCAATCAATCATCAAACCAGATGCTGAAGTAGTTTCTGGAACGATGGGTCGAGAGGTTGAACGAGCCAAAATCGCTGTTTCAAAAGCTTTAGAGAACCACTGCGTCGTGATGGTTAGCAGCGGTGACCCAGGCGTTTACGGCATGGCAGGAATAGTTCTTGAAGTCGCCGCAATGGAAAAAGCAAATGTGCCAGTTGAGATTGTTCCCGGCGTTACTGCTGCTACGGCTGCTGCATCAAAGCTTGGAGCGCCACTGGTGAGCGATTTTGCCGTGATTAGCCTTAGTGATTTGTTGACTCCTTGGGAAAAAATTGAGCGCAGACTAGAAGCTGCTGCAGCGGCTGACTTTGCCATTGTGCTGTATAATCCTAAAAGTGAGGGGCGGATTGAGCCGTTAGCCAAAGCCTACGAAATATTTCTCAAGCACATGCGTCCTGAAACTCCCGTGGGCATTGTTAAGCAAGCTGGACGAGACGGGGAAGAAGTCATTATAACCACGCTCGAAGAGATGTTGGCGGCTGAAATTGACATGGTCACAACGATAATTGTTGGTAATTCGGCAACCAAGGTTGTTAACGGAAAGATGATTACTGCTCGGGGCTATGACCTTTTGAGTTAAAATCAATGCTTGTTGTTTGCTTCCAATAACTCAACGATTTCTTTTCTTGCTTCTCCAATCGTTAATGGGAACTGCTTATCTGTTGAAAGCTGATTTCTCTTGGCTAAAATTTCAAACAGGTGAGTTATTCTTGGAAGTCGCAAGTCCACTTTTCTTATCAATTCTGTTTCTGCAAAGACTTCTTTGGGCGGTCCTTGCAGAACGATTTGTCCCTTGTTGAGGATGCAGATTTTATCTGCGAAAAGCGGAACTAAATCCACATCATGCGTCGCAATAATCAATGTTAAACCTAAATCCTTGTTCAGCTGAAGTAGTAACTTTAGGATCTTGCTTGCTGTTCGCGGGTCAAGGTTAGCCATAGGCTCATCTAGGACCATTATTTCAGGTTTCATGGCTAACACACCAGCTATGGCTGCTCGTTTTTTCTGTCCTGTGCTAAGGTTTTGAGGAGGCTTGTTTTCTAACTCTGTTATTTCCGTAGCTTCTAAAGCCCATTTTACTCGAGCCTTAACCTCGTCAGGTGGTAACCCCAAGTTTACAGGTCCAAAGGCAACGTCCTGACCCACAGTACGCGCAAACAACTGATCATCAGGATCCTGAAATACCAAACCAACTTTTTGCCTAACCCAGTCAAGGTCTGCAGTAGCAACCTCCTTTTCTAGGACAAGAACTTTGCCAGAAGTAGGCATCAATAACCCATTGAAATGATGCAGTAACGTGGACTTCCCCGCTCCATTCGGACCCAGAATCGCCATGTTCTCGCCTTTCTCAACTGAGAAATTCATTTCAGACAAAGCTTTTGTTCCGTCGTGATATGTGTAGCACAGATTGATTGTTTCAATTGACTTCAACTTATTTTCTCTCCAAATTATCTTATTCAACATTTAAAAGAATATTCCAAAGTGAACGCCTCGAAGCGCAAATGCGTCCACCAGAACCATGCTGATACTGGCAATTATTATCAGTGAACCTACAAAGGTATCTTTTTTAGGTAATTTCTTTTTCTCTATAGTGAAAAGATTGTACTTTCCAGTATATCCCCTTGAGACCATGGCATTCCCAACCTTAACAGACCGTTCAAACGCTCTTACCAAAAGTGCACCTGCAATATTGCCATAATTAGCTAGCTTTTTGAAGTAACCTACCGATTTGGAATGGCCGCAACGTGAAGCTTGCGCTCGATACATCCGTGTGCTTTCCTCAGACAGAATACCGATGTACCTAAACATTAACAACATAGTGTCAATGATTACCGATGGCATCCGGAACCACGCTAATGAATCCATGACCGTCGTTATCGGAGTTACAAGGATAAGCACGTTCAGAACTGAAACCGCGGAAATACAACGCGTAAACACAAGAACACCAAAGTAAATGCCTTGTGAATAAATAGGAATCGTTAGCAAGGGAACTCTAGCTATTATCGTTGACCCATAAGTAAAAGGCATAATTACGCCAATAAATGCGATAAGAGAAATCGGTATCAGAAGCCTTTTACAATAGATTTTCAGCGACGCTCTCGAGTAGATGACCAGCCCAAAACAAACCGCGAAGAAAAGTAGGGGCATATACCAGTGGGTCAAGAAAACAATACAGAAAATTGAGATTATGGCGCATAAGAGTTTGATTCTAGCATCTAACCTGTGCAGTGCCGAATGTCCTTCAGTGTACTCTTCAAGGTTCACATACTCCATTTATTTCAGCTCTGGCTTTTGCGTTTCATTTGTCTAAGTTTTACTGCACGGCCGACAATAAGAAACGTGAAGAAACCTACTGTTGTCAGTATTCCGACTAATGGGTCTCCAGCTAGCCATACGGGGATCATTTAGATTTTCCTCCTCGGCAAGATGTTACTTTTGAATACTGTTGGGAAGATGTAGCCAACTACAAACCCTCCGGCGCATCCAGCTGAAAAGAAACCCACATATTCGCCGTGAACTCCCCAGTGTTCTATCGTGAAAGGATTATAGTATGTGTCGCCGTTGCCTCCGGCTGCATCGTTTACTTTGTCGTCAGTTGCAGAGTTGCCTCCAACCTTGTAACCGATATACGCACTAGCCAACATGACCAACACGATTGCGACCATTACAATTAAGGCGTATTTTACAAATCTATCCATTTATTTCACCAACCACCACTTTAATAGTTCAGGTCTATGATTTGCAATATATTGAATTGCGGCTGCTGTGAAGCCAAACTCCAAGATTGCCAGCGGAATCTGTGTCGGTAAGTATCCAAGCATGAATATGCCCCACCACGTATACATGTTCGACGGATGAATTGAGATTGCTAGTTCAAAAGCTGCTGTTACGTAGGTCATGAGGTCGCCCACTACTCCGCCCATGCCGGCTGAAAGCCAGATTGAGGCACCAGCTTTTCTAAATGCCCAGAATGTTCCGAATCCTGTAAGTGTTCCCACGATTCCCATTGAGAATGTGTTTGCGCCGATTGTTGTTATTCCGCCGTGTCCGATGAACGTTTGGAAGAATAGGGCGATTGCTGATATTACGATAGTTGGTCCTGGGCCGATTATCATTGCGGCCATGGGGGTTCCGACTGGGTGGGAGCATGAGCCCGTGACTGGTACGGGTATGTGCCAAACTGAAATTACGAAGACGGCTGCGCCTAAGAGTCCGACCAGGGACATGTATGATGGGTTAAGTTTGCGTCTAGCCGATAACTGTCTTGCTCCTACGAACACAAAAACTGCTGCTACTAGATACCAAATTAAGCACCAATACCATGTGAGTATTCCATCTGCAATATGCATCTTGTTTTGTCCTCTCCCTGTTGGATGATTCATCCAACTAATCTAATTAACGTTTGCTTAACTAAAGTTGATGTTAGGTTGAATAACTTTGCCGAAGAAAAACCAAAACCTCCCTTGCAAAACAAAGGCGAATTCACCAAATTCCAAATCCTCCTCGAAATCATGCGCAACCAACCTCACATACCTATGCTATTTCCCTTTTCATGTTATTCAAAAAAAGAGAAAAGGTTAGGTTTAGTTTCCAACGCTTTTAGCGGTTTCCAACGCTTTTAGCGGTTAAGGTTTAGCTAGTTTGGAAGAGCGAAGCGGCTAGTTTGGGATTTACAGAGATGTTATAGATCGTGATACTGCTGGTAACGCCTGCGCTGGTTGAAGTGTATGTGTAAGTAGTTCCTTTGCCATTCCAGTTGCCAAGAGCGGTCACCTCGCCTGTCCACCTTGCGCCCCATGACGACAAGTCAGTTGCCCAAACGTCAGAAGTCCACGTGGTGCCACTATTAAGACTGCTCGAAGCTTTTTGTGTGCCATAGTTCAAAATAAAACTCATGTTATAAGCCGGATAGTCGATTCGTACAATTAGGTTTGATGTTCCGATATTTTCTCCTGCGAAATTGAGAGTTGTCGTTGTCCCTGCACTAGTGGCATTAACAGCGAACTGTAAACTAGTTGCTTTTGCAACGCTCACAGTCACAGTCTTAGCTGGTGCCTTATAAGTTAACGCTATTGCGGCTGCTGCAACAACAATGATAACAACCAAAACCGCAACAATAATGTATATTGTCTTCTTATTCATTGAATCACCGAATTTTTCTGTCTATCTTATTAAAATAAAAGTTAATATAAGCTTTTCTAAGCACTTTAAAGCTTGAAAAGAAAAAATTCGGAAATCACGACTTTTTCCAGAGGTATTTATCCTTTATATAGATTTTTTTCGAGCGCGGGGGTCTTTTACTGTTCAATTGAGATTTTGCTAACTCCAGCCTCTTTTTCAAGAATTACCACATGGTCAGCTTTTGATGCGAATGCTTCGCTGTGCGTAACAGCAATGATTTGTTCAATTGCTTTGAATCGGCTTATAGCTTCTGCCAAGCGCTCTATGCTGCCATCTTCGCTTCCCAAGTTCTCGGTGGGTTCATCAAGCACAAGTATGCTTAAGCCGTGACCAGTGCGTGATTGCATAATCAGCTGTCCTAAACCTAAACGGTAAGCAAACGCCAAAAGCGTACGTTCTCCCCCCGAAAGGTTAGAGACTTCACGGTCAACGCCTGTTTCGCTTTTCACGTAAGGCGTGTAAGTTTCATCAATAACAACGTTTAGCATTGGTGCTTCCTCGCCGACTAAGCCATCAAGCACCTGCTGAACAAAATTACGCAAAACCTTCACAAACTCACTTCGCAGTTTAGGCTGAATACCACGGTAAGCGTCACGAATGGCACCTAAAACTTCTACGGTTTTACGGATTTTCTCCATGCGTTCAAGCTTTTCCTGAGCAAAATTAATCCGCTCTTTAGTTTCGTCTAAGCGTTTGAAAAGGTCTTTTTTGCCGTTTTCTTTAGTGCACAAATCGGAGTTTAACATGTAATATTGTCGAAAAGCCTGTTCACGCTGCGCTCGGGCAGCATCGAGTTCTGATAAATCAAATCTGCTGATTTCAAACTGAACCTGCTCCAGCTGCAAACGCAAATCAGTTTCAAGCTTCTGCTTCTCCTCAAATTCGGTTGATAGGTTATTTAGGTTGTTTTCTTCTTCACTTAAGCGGTTTTTTAACTCTTCAACTCTTGTCAAACAAGTTTGCAGGTTCGAGTACGCTTCAGCGGCTACAGTTCTTGTTTTCTGCAGGTTATCAATTTCAATTTTTAATTGATTAATGTTTTTTTCCCGCTCAAAATTTTCTTGCTGGATCCTTGAAAGCAGATTGCTTTTGTATTCGCCCTCTAATGGTTGCACACAAAGCGGGCACTTACTTTCTTGTGCTAAAGACACAACTCTCTTCTTGTCTGTTTGCAGGTTTCTTGATGTCGCTTCTTGATCAGCCCTTAAACTGCTGATTTTATCATCAAACGCTGCCAAAGAAGAATGCAGTGTTTCAACAGGCTGATTAATCGGCAAACCTGCTTGCTCAAGTTTATCTAAGCACACTTTAGCTTGGGCATCAATTGAGTTTTGGCGCTGATGCAAATTATTCAAGATTGTTTTTTTGCCTTCGATTCGTTGAGTTAGGTTAGCCAAAGTGTTAGCCATGTTAACATTATCAGCATGGAGTCTTGCTTCTTTTCGCTTAAGGTCTTCAATAGCTTGCTTTTTCTCTTCTAGCTTTTTCAGTTTGGAATCTGCTTCATTCAATGCTTTCTTGGCAACCGTTAACTTTTGCGTTGAGTTCTCAAGATCCATTTCTAAAAGTGCGTATTCTTCACTTGCCCTATTGTATTCGTTGCTTAGCTTTTCAAGCCCAGTAACGTCTGGGTCTTTCTCGTAAACCCGCTTTTCAGTTTCATAGTCCCGCTGATACTGAGCAATATTGCTCCACGCGACCTCATAGTCGGACAAACCGAATAGTTCATCCAAACGCCTTTGCCTGTCACGCGGCGCAGCATCCAGTAGCTCTTTGAGGTGTTCTTGCCTAAACCATACTATTTCTCGGTAAAGGTCCTTGTCTAAACCTGTGATAGCTTTAAACTGTTCAGTGATGGCGTCTGTTTTCATGCTGGCAACAAGCTTCTCATCCTCATAGAGTTTGAGTTCTTCAAAATTTTGGGTAATGCTTTTCCCCTTTCTTTTTAATCCGCGTATAAGCTTGTAGGTGCTTCCGTTTTGTGTAAACTGTACAGTGACCTTGCCTGAATCCGCGCCTTCACGCAGCAGATATTCAAAACTTCTGCCTATTGAGTCACCGAACAAGGCGAAGTCAACCGCGTATAAAACGCTGGATTTTCCGCAGCCTAAACCACCAACAAGACAGTTAAAGCCCCGTGTAAATGGCACGGTGGATTTAATGTGGCTGCGAATGTTTTCCAGCTGAACTATTTCAATTTTCATTTTGTCAGCTCCTCAATGGTTTGCTTGACTTTCTCGTCTTGTTTTCTTGTTAAGGGCTCTATGAGGCGAAGTGCTGAACGTGCGATTTTGTCAGCTTCTTCGTGGCTATAACGTTCGGAGAAAATCTGCAGAAAATACTCGAAAGCTTTGGTCTTCAAATCTTTAAATTCGCTCTCAAAAATGGACCGTGCGATTTCGTCTGAAACAGCGGTTTCTTTTAGCAGTACGATTGGGTGAACAAGCAATGCTTTCTCGCCAGCGCTTCGGATTTTACCTATGTCGATTTCTGCTCGGCTTGCTTCAGCCGGTAAGGTGCCCTTCAAAACAGGAATTATTACTGCTCCTTCAAAGTCAGCGCCTTTTACAAGTTGAGTGGCTAACTCCGTGATCTTCCCTGACGCCATACCCGTGAAATCTTGCTCAAAAATAACGAATTTACGAGTGGAAGCTAATTCTATAGATTCTGGATTTACTTCTCCTTTCTCGTTTACATTGATGTGGAAGAAGCCTTTTTGATACTTGGCTTCTCTGTAATCTGCTGTTTCAGTGCAGCCGCTATACACTAGGGTGCCTGTTTTGAACTTGCCTAAGTATCGTTCATGCACGTGACCAGCAGCATAGTAGTCGAAGCCGCCTGGCAGTTGTTCGGGTGAAATTTCTGCTTCAATGTATGGTGGCTTAACGCTTGGCAAATCCACTGCTCCGTGAAAAACAAAAATGTTGCAAACCTTGCCATCGGGCGTTGGAGGGTTTTCCTCCATGAACTTTGGTAGTGCCTCTTCAGTTTTATGCTTATTGTGAAAGTTTGGTATGCCATAGACGTAGCAGCAGTCTGGTTTGCGCCAGCATGCGCCGCTGTGTCTTGGCAAATGGTGGATTAATCCTGCGCTGTCCAATGGGTAGAGGATTGTACCCGTTACTATGTTTGGCGCGGAATCGTGTGAGCCGTCAACCGTTAAAACTGGGATGTCGGCGTCTTTGAGCCGCTTAAAACTTCGAATAGTGTTTTCCAGAGTAACGTTTGATGGTCTCGCTTGATGGAACAAGTCGCCCGCGATTATCATAAAGTCAGGTTTTAACTCTATTGTTTTATCCACTACTTCTTTGAATGCGTTGTCGAAGTCTTGCCTTCTAGCTTCGAGTCCATACTGTGCATAGCCTAAATGCAAGTCTGAAGCGTGAACAAAGCTAAACGGCTTCAAGTTGACCTGACTCCCTTTTATTCCCCTTTCACTTTGATTAGTGTCTACCTATTTTAAAGCGTTGTTGCATGTTCAAAATTTAGATGATTTTTGTTCTTTGGAGGGGAAAAATTTAAACCACTATGTGTATGTTAATGTGAAAGGCGCCTTAATTAGATGAAATGCCAAGTATGCAATCAAGAAACTCTTCTTCCGTTTCGCTGTCCATTTTGTGGTGGACAGTTTTGTAGTGTTCACCGTTTACCAGAGAACCATGCATGCCCAAGAATTGATTTTGCTCGTTCACAAAGACGAGAACAAGTGATTACACCCCAATCGTACAATTCCTATCAGTACAGCTATAATCTCGGTCAGCAACCGAGGCGTAAGAGACAGGTTTCCTCTAGTCCTAAAGAGCTAAAACACATAAGCGTTGCAACGCTGCTCGTTATCAGTATTGGTTTCTCCATCGGATTGTACGGAAACTATTTTGGAGGCTTCTTACCCAAATGGACCTGGGATGCAATAGCTGTTTTCGCCGTTATCATGACTGCGTCTTTTTTGGTGCATGAAATAGCGCATAAAATCACGGCTCAAAAAAATGGGTTATGGGCTGAATTCCGCTTAACAACTTGGGGAGCAGTCTTAACATTAGTTTGCGTATTTCTGCCTTTCAAAATGATTTCACCCGGTGCAATGATGATCGCTGGTACACCTAATGGTGATGAGATAGTCAAGATTTCCCTTGCTGGACCAGTCACTAACATCATTTTCTCAAGTGCACTTCTTGGATTAGCGTTTGCTTTACCATCAAGTTCGTATGTTGGCATGCTGTTTTTTGCCGCTTACATCAACGCTTTCATGGCAATCTTTAATCTGATTCCATTCGGAATTTTGGATGGCTACAAAATTTTCAGTTTTAACAAGAAGGCTTGGGCTTTAGCTTTCATTCTAAGCCTTGTTCTCACAATAATTACAGTCATTATTATCTTTTAAAAAAACAAGAATCAAGATTTTTTAACGAAAACCAAGATTTAAAAAAGATTTTTGGTGTGTATTTAGCTGGTGCTTTTAGTCCACGTAATTATTGTGTTATGCTTTTAGCATTCTTATTTCGATAGTAAATAGTACTCTCCCTCCCCTTTCTGGAAGAGCTTGTTTTGGATTGCTTTTTTGGTTTAGGGTTTGAATTAGCGTTAGGCTGCAGTATTTTTGGTAAATTTGGTATATAAAGGGGAAAAAGGCATTGAAGAGTGCTTGCTTGTGAGCCTGCAATGTTTAAAACCAAATTGCAAACAGGTAAATCGAGCTGTCCTAAATACACATAAATTTTAGAACTCTTAAACGGGAAAAGTGGTTAAAACTTTAATTTTAGATGAGTTCAATTGTCACGTGGACTTCTTCGGGCACACGGATGCGCATGATTCTACGCATAACTCGCTCTTCCGAGTCAATGTCGATTAATCGTTTGTGAATGCGCATTTCCCACCTGTCCCACGTGGCGGTTCCTTCACCTGATGGTGCTTTTAGAACTGGCACTCGCAATCGTTTTGTAGGCAATGGTACTGGACCGTTGATTTTCACGCCTGTCTTCTGTGCTATGCTCTTCAGTTCTCCGCATACCTCTTCAAGTTTGCCGTAATCTGTGCTTGTGAGGCGTATTCGCGCTTTTCTTACCATTTTGGTCCATCAATCCAATGTTTTGCCGTTTAATATATGTTGGTGACTCCTTAGATTTAAGCGGAACATAAAAACCTATCGACGCACAAAAAAAGGTATAGCGGAAATTCTACGTTTATAGCTTGTAATTCACTCTCAAATGTAATTTATAACTTTGCGCTTCTGAGGGCACCTATCTTTTTTGACGCAAATTTACTAACAAAAAAGCCTACCCTACTCCCTACCCGCACTTTACAATAGTTTTCACTGGCTAAAGTGCGCCTATCTCCCTATCCTCTTTTTGCTACCCAAACGACCCGACAAAAATAGTCCCCATATCCCATAGTTACTGAAAGAATAATCTTGGTCTCTTTATCGACTTAAGAAAACAAACATTAAGTGCTGATTCGTTTTCTAATTGCTTCGTACTGTTCGGGCGTGAACACTTCTTCTTCACATGCGGGACATCTAAGTGCCTTTACGTTATGCAGTATAACACCGTCAAGTTCAAAGTCAAACTCGACTTCGACGTATTCAACGCAACATGTCGGACAAAGTAAAGCACTTGCCCTAATGCTTCTCGGTTTATTCGGTGAATTTTTTTCCAAGCTCTTCTGCCCAAGCCTCTACCTTAGCCAAGTCCGTGTTGTCTGACACGGTTTTGCCGAGGATTTTTATGCGTCCGCCGAAGGCTTCCGTAGCTACTGCGTTAATGTTTGGATATTTAGATAGGGTGTTTTCTACAAATTTGATTTTTGCTTTTTCGTAGCTTCCAGGCGTCCCAGCCTCAGCCGAGGAAACAAAAAAAGCCACCCGTTTACCGCTGAGGTCGCTTTCAAGAAACTTTAACGTTTTATCGTAAACTTTGCCAACTCTTACGCCTCCACCGATAACTACGCTCTGATATTGTGCTATGTCGGGGACTTTTTGCTCTTTGAGGTCAACCAAGTCAACTTCTAACTGATATTTGGAACGCAAGACGTCGGCAATTTTTCTCGCTGCCTCTTCAGTAGCTCCACCCTTAGTCTCATACGCTATAAGAGTCTTGTTTCCATCCATTTTTTAAGCACTTCCATGCGACTCTTCAATCGGCGCAATTCTAGTGCCGCAGTTATTGCAGAAAACTGAGCCATTAGGATTCTTTGTGCTGCACTTCGGGCAAGCAACAGTTTCTGGCGCCGCAGGTTTTTGCTGTAGGTTCTCTTTTGCTTTCTGGATGGCCGAGTGCGTTTCTCGCGCGGCAATATTGAATGCTTTCTCAAGCTCTACTCCCACACTATAAAAAGCATCCCGCAACTCGTCAGAAGGATAAACAGCGTTTGCAGCTCTACCTTTCGCGGTCTTAAGGCCGCATTTTGGGCAAAAATATGCGTCATCAGCTATTTTTTCGCCACAGTTAGAACAGTTAGCCAAACTCATTCACCATAAATATCCATGTTGTATTGCAAATTTAAGCCTTTACTGATTTATGCAATTAGATAAAAAAAAGGTATACGAAAAAAGTTAGGTAAGAAGGGCTGAGAAGGCTCTGAATGAAATGAATAGACATTTGCATTTTTTTCTCCTAAATCGAATGCTTAATAAATGCCCAAGGCTTCAGCAAACCTTCTTTTGTGCAAATAAGAAAGCAGTTGCTACCATTTTTCAGATCAGAATGTTGATATATACTGTTGTGGCGTTGGCCACCTGTCGGGGATTTTCCTTGCGCTTGCCTCGATTTTTGTTACACCGCAAATTCTGGCGATTTGATCTTGGATGCCGAATGAGTGCGCCATATCTCTTATCATCGCTGACAATTGCAGATCATAATCACCGATAGTTTTAATAATTATGATTACGTCAGGTATTTTCGCAAGTGACTCGACTACTGTATCAGGCAAGCCGTTGGAAGTCGTAAAAGCTATGTTGAAGTCTAATATCGAGGTATATCCAATTTTATTTGGGTTTATTTGGATTGAAACCTTTATTGCGCCCTTTTCCCTGAGTTTATGATACCTTTTTACGACCGTGTCGGTTGATAATCCTATTTCTTTGGCAATTTTAGTAAACGAGACACGCCCGTTCAACGTGAGTTTTCCTACTATTTGCTTGTCTAAGTCGTCAATTGTAATTTCATCGGCCGGCATACGGATTGCCTTCTTTGAATTCGGTTGATTGCTTTTGTTGGCGTCTTTCAGAGTGCCCGTGAGGTTCAAGTTTTCAGGGATGTTTCTAACGCCAGTCCAAATATAAGTTTTTAAACCCATAGTGGGAAGCTTTCGTTTAATTACCTGCTTCACATGATCCAATTCATTTAGGTCCCTTAAAGTTGCAATCGCTCTAACATTGTAAACACTGTTATACTGCCCGTAAGCACGCACCTCAGTTATTTTTCCTATAAATTCCATAACCTGTTCCATCTGCTGAGCCTCAACACTGATAAGCAGAGTTGCAAGCGCATCATAGCCGAAGTGACCAAAATTCATCTGGATAGTTGCCCCTTTAATTATGCCTTTTTTTTCCATCGCCCTGCAGCGTTTCCAAACTTTGTTTTTTGATACTCCGCATTCTTTTGCTATTTTATCGTAACCTGTCCGCCCGTCTGCAAGCAGATTTTTAAGTATCCTTGAGTCAAGCTCATCGATTTTAGGCACGCAGTTTTCCCTTTTGTAAAGCTTATGCGAATTTTTGAGATTTAAAATTTCTTATTTTCTTGGAATATTTTGATTAAAAATGCAAATTTCTTTAATTTTTGGCTACTTTGACGACTAGATAGGATCTTGTTTAAAAAGTTGATATGCATTGGCGCGGGGTTGGCCATTTGTCTAACACTCTCACCACTTCCATGTCCATTCTCAATATTCCTTGAATTTTTCCAAGCTCTTCTTGAATTGAAAGCAATTGGTCTGCATCCTGTATCATTGCCCATATTTGCAAGTCGTAGTCTCCTGTTGTTTTCATGATGCTTATGATATCAGGTATCCTGCTGATTTTCTCAATAACTAAGAATGACTTTTCATGCGAGGTGACAGTAAAAAAAAGGCACAAAGCTTGATATCCAATTTTGAGAGGGTTAACTTGAATTGTGACTTTTAATACACCGTTTTTCTTTAGTTTTTCATATCTCCTTTTAGCAGTATCAGAAGAGATTCCTATTTCTCTACCGAGCGTCTCCATAGACACCCGTCCGTTCTCAGAGAGTTTATCCGCTATTTTTTGATCAATTTGATCGATAACCATGGTTTGAGGATGGCGTTGTTTCTGAGTCTGCGTCTGATAACTGATTGTTTCCTCAACATTCTTCCTGTTATCAGGAATTATTGCCAAGTTCTCGTTCATTTCTTTAACACCTGTCCAGATTGCAGTTTTCATTTCCAAGACCGAAAAATGCCTTTTAATGGCGTCTTTGATGTCGTTCAATTGTTCAAGCGTTTTAAGAATTGTAATAGCATCTATATTCCCTTTTGCCCCTCTACTATAGAAGCTATAAACCTCTGGCATCTTCTGCAAGTACCCGATAAGTTGATCTGCTTGTTGTGAGTCAACATTGATTAAGATGTGTGCTACTGCTTTGTAACCAAAACTTTTATAATTAATGTGTATTGTTGCGCCTGTAATTATTCCCATTTCTTCCATTTTGCCAAAATTTTTCTTAACACTTTCCTTTGTTTCGCCTATTTTTTTGGCAATTTCGCTATCAGTTTTGCGTCCATCGGCCAATAATTCTTTCAGAATTTTGGCTTGAACTACACTTACTTGCTCGTGTAAGATTAATGTCCCTCGTTGACGTTCATGGTACTTTTTTCATATTTAAATTAATCGCACATTTTACATTTGTGGTTTATTGTATCATTTTTGTAATTATTTGTAAAACTTATGTTTTTGCCTTTTTTTGTAAAAAATTGCAATTTTATTTGAGTTTTTTGTTAATTTTGTAAAGTTTTAAATATAAAATAGAGAGAGAAGGCTTGATTACAGAAAAAGGAGAATAAAAATGAAAACCATAAGAAAATCTGGAAAAATCAAAGTATTAACCGCAGTTACGCTGATTCTGTTGATGACTATGTCCGCTTTTGCTTTCACTCCGCCGCCAGTTAAAGCGCAAGCATCTTCGTCGTCAGCAACTATCTACATGTTCATCACTGCAACCAACGCCGGGCTTGGCCAGAACATGCAAGTTGTAGTCTTTATGAGCTCAGTCACGCCAGATGCTGTTGAGAACACAGGTTCACGATGGCAAGATATAACAGTGAACATAACAAGACCTGATGGAACCACCGACTCGAAGTATTTCGCCTCGCTTGATGCGGTTGCTTCAGATTTCTTCTACTATAATGCATCTATGGTCGGCACCTACTCATTCCAAGGAAGCTTCCCAGGACAGACAATCCAGCCATTCTACAATGTAATGACTACAATGTCTTCATTAGTGCCAATAGTATACGGCCCTGCCAAAAGCGCCGTAGTTACTGTTAACGTTACAACAACACTAGCACCCGCACCCGTCAGCATTCCGTTTCCCACTGCTTATTGGACACGCCCAATAAGCGCAATAAATAACAACTGGTGGTCAATATCCAGCAATTGGCTCTTGCCAGGCTGGGATACGATGATGCGACAGTTCGACCAGGGCAGCGCATACGACAGGTACACGACAGCGCCAAACAGCGCCCACATCCTATGGACTAGTCCATTGACCTTCGGCGGTCTCATAGGAGGCGAGTTCGCTGGAGCAGCTTTCTATAACGGAATGTCTTACGAGCAGTACTTTAAGCCACCCGTCATCATAGATGGCCGCATATACTACAACACCATCGTTGCAAATGAACCGACAGCGGAAGGAACCTTTGGCGGCGTCAACGGCTACACCACCGTAACCCAAGAATCTCAATCTAGCATCACATGCAAGAGCTTAGAAACTGGACAAACGATAATGACCATACCTAATGCTTCACTGGGCTTCGGTCAAATCTACAACTTCATTTCGCCCAATCAAGGCGGAGGCATTGCATACCTTTGGGATACCAACGGACCAGGAGGAACTTGGAAGATGTATGATGCGTGGACCGGACAGTACATACTCAGCCTCACCGGCGTGCCTTCAGGAACGTTGGTCGAGGATAACGATTGGGGCGGGCCAGGAGATATTCTTATCTACACCGTTAACGCAGCCACAGGAACATTGAGCTGTTGGAATTCAAGTCGCACGCTGCTGCCAACTACGCCGGCAAGCCTTAACCCCATACTTGGGTATTTGCCAGCAAGCTTGGTCGCATTGTTACAACAGAACCCCTACACTTGGAGACCAGAAAACTACATGGGACAAACCCTCAACGCGACAGGAGTAACAACCATGAACATAGCAGCATTCGCTCCGTATATCATGAACTTTGACACAAACGGCACTGAATGGACAGTACCAATACCAGACTTCGCTAAACTCAACGCAACAGGAACACCAACCATCCAACAAATTGGCTACGACAACACAATTTGGCTAATGTCGGGAAAAGGCGCCCTTGGAGCTGTCTTTTCAATGTCTCCCTACGAAACATGGGCCAGCTACAGTATGACCAATGGCGCACTATTATCAGCACCAGTAAACATAGACTTAACTACAAAACTTCCGGCTAACGGCACGGCATATGACGGAGTAGATTCACCACGCATAATAAGCAGCGATGGAACTCTTGCAGTGTACAATAAAGAGACACTTTCGTTTTACGCTTGGAACGTCAAAACTGGACAATTCGCATGGGGGCCAACAACACCCTACACAAACGGTTGGGCATTATACAACTGGGAAGATGACTTCGTCGTAAACAATCTGATGTACAACTGGGGCTTTGACGGCGTGCTGCATGCCTTTAACATGACGAACGGCGACAACGTTTGGAACTTCAACGCTGGAATTGCTGGAAGTCTGAACCCCTACGGAGTGAACGCCCTGTACCAAGGCATACTCGTCGCTGATGGCAAAATCTTCGCGCTGACTGGAGACCACGGCAACGGTGTACAACCTCTTTACCAAGGCGAAATGCTGTACGCTATAGACGCCACAACAGGAGCCAGCCTCTGGAATATGACAGGTTGGTTCGACCAGCCAGCAATCGCGGACGGCGTAATGTTAACGCAGAATCTCTACGACAACCAAATCTACGCTTTCGGTCAAGGCCCAAGCGCTACAACAGTCACGACATCACCCGAAGTCGGGGGTGTTATAACTATTCAGGGAACAGTTACTGACCAAAGTCCTGGAGCTATCGGCACCCCAGCAATCGCTGATCAATACATGAGTACATGGATGGCTTACCTTTACGAGCAGCAGGCACTTCCAAGCAACTTCCC
>Ga0208457_1000316_pt1 | contig 53175 bp, 37 predicted proteins | sample June2015DPH_10_1_FD_185513 | JGI IMG/M metagenome (GOLD analysis project Ga0208457, IMG submission 185513) | Peatland microbial communities from SPRUCE experiment site at the Marcell Experimental Forest, Minnesota, USA - June2015DPH_10_150... | ecosystem: Environmental > Terrestrial > Soil >... | reverse complement strand
CCGAGGTATTTCCGGACAAGCTCCGGGTGCTCGTGCACTGCTTCCGAGAACGAACAGAAGATGATGCCCAACTCGCCGAGCTTCACCTTGAAGGTCGTCGCCACCGATACACTGTCAAACACCGCATCCACCGCCACGCCGGCAAGCAGTTCGCGTTCTCTCAGCGGGATTCCGAGCTTGTCGTAAGTTTTCAAGAGCTCCGGGTCGATTTCCCCCGGCTTCTTTGTTCCCGTCCCCTTGGGCGCGGAAAAGTAGCGGATGCTCTGATAATCAATCGGACCGTACTTGACGTTTGCCCAGGTAGGCTCTTTCATGGTAAGCCAGTGGCGGAAGGCTTTGAGTCGCCACTCCAACAGCCACTCAGGCTCATGCTTCTTGGCCGAGATCAGGCGGATGACGTCTTCGTTCAATCCTGGCGGAACCGTTTCCTGTTCGATGTCGGTTACAAAACCATACTTGTATTCCTGGGTTGCCAGGATTTCGATTTCAGTTTGTGGCGTGGCCATCAAAACTCCTCCTCAGGATTACTCACACGTGACAGTACTCGACCACTGCGGCCGGCGCGGCGGTGCTCCGTTGCACAAGACGGGCCTGCGAGTCCGGGGATAAGCGCTTCCAGTGCAATCGTCTTCGCTTTCATTGCGGCCTTCCCTCGACCCGGATCTGCACCAAGCTTGAGTTGTCGCCTATGAGGCTGGAAACTGTAACATCACTTAGCGCCTTTACAATGGCGTCGTTCACTTTGCGCAACGGCTCCCGCACCGTGCATCTCGTCATCTGGTGGCATTCACTCCGGTCGGTCACGCAGGAGGTGATGAACAGCGGGCCCTCAAGGGCCCGGATGACCTCAAAGGCGTTGATTTCTGAAGGGTCCTTGGCCAGAGCGTATCCACCGTTAGTTCCGTGCTGAGACGCTAGCAAGCCGATCTTCGCCAGTCTTTGGAGAATCTTTGCGACCAACTCTGTCGGCATTCCATATGTTCGGGCGATCTCCCTGGCGCTACATGCTGCACGCGGCGGCTGTGAGGCCAAATGCCTTAAAGCAATCAATCCGTAGTCAGCCTTTTTCCCAAGCCTTAGCATTTCTATATCCGATCCTTTCAGTCGTATATATCTTAGCTCCCTGTCGTTTTCCTGTCAAGTTATTTCTCATAGATAAGGCAGCGACATCTTGACGTTAGAACTGGAGCTCCGCGACGTGCCCTGACTTCAGTCCGACATATGCTTGGCAGACACCGATGGTCTGTTCCCTGTTCCATGTCACCTGTTCCTCGCTCGCTTTCAGCCCGGCCTATGGCAGGGAGGCACTCACGAATGAGCAGTCAAGTTGTTGTGCAGCAAGCTTTGCATGTTTGTACAAGCCCTGTGAGTCGGATGTGAAGCGCGGTGCGTGTTGTGCCTTTGGAACACGCTTACGAACGCCGTCACGCAAAGGTGCAAGGGCGCGCAGACCATGAAGTCCATGGATTGCGTAGTGGCCTTCAGGGCAAATGTTCTAAGCCGGCGATGACACATTCTGTCACGCCGTTTCGACAAAATAGGGCAAGGAGCGCCCTTTTTTTCACGAGGGACAAAAGCGCCGTCCCAGAAAGTTTGCAACCAGTTGAAAAGACAATGGTTAGCTGCAAGGGAGAAACCTCCAAAAACCTCAGATGGCAGGAAAAGTGCTCTAAATCCAGTGCTGTTAACATATTCGGTTAATGCAACAAAGGAGGAGAAATGAAGAAGAGTTCACGAGGATTTTCACTGATTGAGTTGTTGATCGTGGTTGCGATCATTCTCATCATTGCCGCAATTGCTATCCCGAACCTGCTCCGATCGCGGATCGCGGCCAACCAAGCCTCAGCGGTAGGATCACTCCGCACGCTCAATACCGCCGAGGTCACCTATGCTACTACTTACAACACGGGCTACTCTTCAACCTTGGCCGACTTGGGCCCACCGGGAGGCTCACCCCCTACCCCTGTCGCCACTAACGCAGGATTGATTGACGAGGTTCTGGCGGGGATGCCGTCAGCAGGAGCAGGCGGCACCACAGCCAACCAGAGTTCGAAGAGTGGTTATACGTTTGTCTACTCGCCGGGCACCGCGGATACGACTGGCAGGATTAATGTTTACCAGTTCAACGCCTCGCCGATCAGTGCCGGAACGACGGGGACCAACTTCTACTACACCGATCAGTCTGGCGTAATCCGCCAAAACAGCGCGACGGCGGCCGGTTCAAGCGACTCGCCTCTGGCTGGCTAGGCTGTACACGGACGCCACGACAATCCAACCGTTCGGGGAGGGCTGGAAGAGCCAGTGTGAAAACCGGCTTGCCCATATGTGGAGCGCCGCTCGATCTGTTCCGGTCGTAGGCAGACCGGCGCTAGAGCGGAGGTTTTCAGAGAGGCACGAAAGCCCTCTTTTTTTTGCAATGGGTAGTGCGGAAAGGCAAGCCGTTCTTGAGCCATTTTGGTACCCCTGGCGGGGTCCTGACCTTCTCCGCAAGTTCCGAGTCGTGACCTTTGTCTCTGGCTTTCAACTTGTCATTGGCCAACCGCGGACGGCATAAAAGGCCAGGTTCCCGGCGCAAAATATCGATAACAATTAGTCCATCCTTCGAGGCAGTGTTCAGGCCCCCACCTCGTGTTCCCGCCGAAAGAGGATCTTGATGTCCTCCCTCCAGCCATCATTGATTCCCACCTGAATGACGCGGATGGCCGGATCCAGATATCGGAGCATTCGCCCGGTGGTGGAATGGAAGCGGAAGGCGGGGGAAACCAGATAAACCAAAGGGGCAGAATCGGCGAGTTCGATCCCCGGGAAATAGCCGAACTCCTGAAACTGGCCACGCTCTTGCAGCCACTTGACGCGCAGCCAGTAGTCGAGACCCTGGAGAGGAAGGTTTATATCCTCCTGTACTTTCAACTCCAGCACGGCAAGGCGACCGCTTCGCGTTGCCAACAGAATATCGATTACTCCCCTAGCCATCCCCGAAAATGCCGGGACCTGAGGATAGATACAGGTGTGCAAGAGAGCCGGGTCAAGCTTTGTGACATCCCGCACGACCATACTTTCGAGCCAGCGCTCGGACTGGAGCCGGCAGAGGTCACTTGAGGAATTCGGGCTTGGCGCGCAGCGAATACTCAGCGCCGTCTCCAGGAACTGACGAAGTTCCGTGTGATTGCCTTCCTCGAGTCGGCGGGCATTGCCCGGCAGGCCAAAAGTAATGCGCGGCGCCAGCAAACCCTCGATGCGTGCCACCTCCAGGCCCAGGACCCGAATCGAGAGCGCCGCGGCAGCAGGGTCTGCTACAACCTCAACCTTGGCGAGGAGTTCACCCAGCAGCCGCGAAAGCAGTCCGCGATGGCGCTCGACAAGGTCTGCGGCCAGCCGCCGCGGGGCCAGTCGCGTTTCGACGTTGCCGTAATCCCTCCAATCGATAACGCTTGGCCGCTCCTCCTTCACGGACCACTCGAGAATCTCCACCTGCACGGCGCGATGGTTGAGGTAAGCGGCGCGATGAGCGCTCGTTTCTGCCGCCTGGGGCGGAAAGATCAGTTTCAATCCAGGGTAAGTGACGCGGGCCGAGCGGCTGCGCAGCCAATCCAGCCAGATCAATCCGAAGGCCAAGGCTGCGTCGGCAGCGGCGGGCGATTCACTTTCTCCTAGGCCCAGAAAAGCCCAGGCCGTCCGGCCCTGCCGGGCCACACCCCTCGTGTACCACGCCGAGAACGAGTGTTCCCGGTCAGATCGGTGACTGACGCGCTCCAAGCTCCAGCCTGGGTATTGCCGTGAAAGCAGGGCGAGCAGTTGTTTCTGGAAGCTCGCGCGCGCCGGCGCCTTATCGGCGACCAGGACGCGATTCGCCTCGCGGAATTCCAGAGTGATGGTTTCGCGACCTGCCGCCTTGCGCGCGAACAGGCCCAGCCGCTCAGCGTCGCGGTAGGCGATATCCTCCACCCGGCGACTCACCGAGCGCACGGCGTTCCAGGCGGCAAAAATCAGCTTGCCGAATTCCACCGTCAGGCGCCACTCGCTGGCGGATAGGTCAAAGAGCTCGACCTCATCTTCCACCACCACGGGATGACGGAGAGACTTGATGAAGAGTTCGATTTCGTCCCGCAATTTATGAAGAGATTCGCTCTCGCCTGGGGCTGGCATGGCGGTACCGTCGTGTCGAGGAAGACTTTGTGTTGTGTCATTCCGATCCCGCAGTCGCGGGAGAGGAATCTCGCTCTGGACTGAGGCGTGGGAGATAGAACCAGAGCGAGATTCCTCTCCCGCGACTGCGGGATCGGAATGACACCGAACTTTGATTCAGGGCTGTGCTCGCCTCATGACACCGGCGGATGATCCAGGATCGTTTCAGTCGCCGCATCGTAATAGAGCTTCTTGCCCGCCCAGAAGGACTGTGCTGCCGCAGTGCACGCCAGCGCGTGCGCGTAGCCGTCGCTAACGGTGGCGTGCGGCTGCTGGCGGCTCCGCAGGCATTCGAACCAGTTTTCCATGTGGTGCAGGTCGAGGTCTCCCATCCCCTCGGGCGGCAGCGCCTTGTCCCCGGGAAGCAAGACCTCCCTTTCGGCGCGTAGCTGGTCGATATCAGGGTTATCTTCGTGGGTGCCTTTCTCTTCCACCAGTTTATATCGGGGGCTACCTTCGCCGCCCACGTTCATCAGGGTCGCCTTCTTTCCCATATAACGTGTAAAGCTGGGCGCATCGTTACCAAAGCTGGTTGAATAACTGACCATGAACCCCTTGGAATATTCGAGCAGCGCCTGGAAGGTGTCCGGATTCTGACGACCGTCTCGCCAAGCAAAGATCCCCCCGTGGGCCACCACCGACCGCAAATACCTGTCACCCATAAACCAGTGGACAAGGTCGATGGCGTGGCTCATCCATTGGTCGGCGATGCCACTGGAGAACTCCTTGTAGAGCCGGAATTCAAAATAGAGTTGGGGGTCGAAGGGACGAGGCGGCTTGGTCATCAGCCACTTGCGCCAGTCGGTATCTTCGGCGCGGAGTTGTTTCACTTCAGGCCGCCCCCGCCACCGCGGCCCGTGATAGTTCCACACGATTTCCACCTTGCTCACCTCGCCCAGGGCCCCCGTCTGGATGAGTTCGCAGGCCGCCTGCGGGTACGGTTCGCTGCGATGCTGCGTGCCCACCTGAACAACCAGTCGCTTTTGCAGCACCGTATCGCGCGCCGCCTTGACCTCCTCCAGGACGTTCCCCATGGGCTTCTCCACGTAGGCATCTTTCCCGGCCTCGGCAACGAGCTTCAGGATAGGGGAATGCGAATGTTCGGGTGTGGAAATCAGGACGGCATCAACGTCCTTCAAAAGCAGAAGATCCTCGAGATACTGGAACGGTCGCGGCGGTCTGCCGTAATAAGTCTTATTGGCCAAGACCGCTTTCTCCCGATTCACATTCCAGAGGTCGCAGACGGCGGTCATCTCAACGTTATGTTGCGCCTTCAGCCGGGAGACAATCCAATCCAACTCGCCCCCGCGCCTTCCAATTCCGATGTGCCCCAGCGACACTCGATCGTTGGCGCCCACGATGCGCCCATAGGAAGCCGCCGTGGTCCCCAGGGCCGTCCCGGCCAGCATGGAGGCAGTGCGATTGAGAAACGACCTGCGGTTGATGGTATTTTCCGGCTTGTCAAGCATCGTATCCCCCCTTGGTTGAGGTTGGGGAACATTTTACACCAAATTGCCGATTGCTGATTGACGATTGACAATTGAAAAAGTGGTGTGCCGACTCCTTCCAATGTCCATCCGCAATCGACAATCAGCAATCGACAGTCGGCAATCAGCAATCGGCAATCGGCAATCGGCCCGCCGCGGCGGGAAAATCGGCAATTCCAGCCGAGGCCGGCTTACTTGCTGGGGATGCGGGGGAAGGAGCGCGGGATGATGCCTGTTCCTTCCTTCACCGTGATGATCTGGTTGATGGGGAGGCTGGTGAGCTTGTCCACGGTTCCGCTCGGCCAGGTGATTTCCAGCCGTTCGATGCTCTTGCGCTGTCCCAAGCCGAAGTGGACGCGGGGATCATGGGCGGACATGTAACTCATGCCGCCTTTCCTCTGCTGGTGTTGAGTAAATCCCTCGGAAACCAACTTCAGCGCCGCGCCCACGCCGTCGCGATTCGATGTGGTTCCCACCAGCATCACTTCCAGCCAGTTGTTCGCGTTGCCGCCGTCGTTACGCAGGAGCTGGGGATAGCCCCCGCTGACGGAAATGGCGATGTCCAGGTCACCGTCGTTATCGAAGTCGGCAACGGCGGAGCCGCGTCCCACGACGGGCTTCATGAAGTCCGGACCCAAGAGTTCCGAAACCTTCTCGAATTTCCCCTGGCCGAGGTTGCGGAACATGAGCTTGGGTTCCATGAAGGTCTCTTCGCTGTGGTAAAGGCTGATATTATCCAGCATCGATCCATTAACCTGAAATATATCAACCCAACCGTCATTATCGTAGTCAAAAAGCTTTGTGCTGACCCCGCTCAGGAAGATCGCTTTGTTCCCCATGCCGGAGCTGTAGGTCGCGTCGTCGAACGTCTGGTCGTGATTGTTGTGATAGAGGCGGTTCAACTCGAAATCCAGGTGGGTCACGTAGATGTCGAACCAGCCGTCCCCATCCACGTCCGCGGCGTCGGTACCCATGCCGGCCTCGTATTTCCCGTCTTCGCTGGCCGCCACTCCGGACATGAAGGAAATATCCTCAAACGTCCCGTCCTTCTTGTTGATGAAGAGGGAATTCGGCCAGGTGTCGTTGGCCACGAAAACGTCCGTCCAGCCGTCATTGTTGAAGTCCGCGAGCACCACGCCCATGCCTTTTACCTCGGGGATGCCGATCCCCGATTTCTCGCTCACGTCGGTGAACGTGCCATCGTGGTTGTTGTGGTAGAGCTTCAGCCGCAGCCCTCGATAGTTATCCGGATGGCAGTAAGCGCGGTAGCCGGGCCGGTGCTCGCCGCAATAGAAGTTGTTCTTGGGCGACCAGTCAATGTAGTTGCAGAGCAGCAGGTCGAGATACCCGTCCTTGTCGTAATCGAACCAGCCCGCGCTGGTGGACCACTGGCCCTGGTCACCGACGCCGGCTTTGGCGGTCACGTCCGTGAAGGTGCCGTCCCCGTTATTGTGGTAAAGGACGCCCCGGTTGTAGCCGGTGACGTAAAGGTCGGGATAGCCGTCGTTGTCGTAGTCGCCTACGGCCACGCCCTGCCCGTAGTGCCCCTCGGCGCCCACCCCGGCCTTTTCCGCCACGTCCGTAAAGGTCCCATCGCCATTGTTATGATAAAGGGCGGAGCGCAGCGGGTGCGGAGGCTTGTACCACTCGGTCTCAGCCGTCTGCACAAAATAAAGGTCCATCAAGCCGTCCTGGTCGTAATCAATCCAGCCCAGGCCGTTGCCCATGGTCTCGATATAGTTCTTTTCCGCGGTGAAAGTATTGTCGTGCTGGAAGGTGATGCCAGCGGTCTGGCGGATGTCCGTAAAGCGGACCGGTACGGAAATCGGGGGCGTCTTGGCCGGCTCGGCGCTCAGGAATTCCAGCGCCACAACGCCGGATGACAAGGCCAACACCAGCAGGGCTGCCGGAACGAGCCGCCTGCCTCTACTTCCTGAGGGTGAAGAAACCTGGGCCATCTGCCTTCCGTTGGTGGTCAATCGCGAATCTCAACTATAACCTGAGAGAGCATTGCGGCTCAATCGCCAATCTCAGCAAGCGCGCGCGAAATGCAAGTCATGCTCCACCCCTATGTGGTAGGTAGTAGGTGGTATGTGGAGAGGGAGGTTTTTCCCCCGACTGCGACCTATGACATACCACCTACCGTCTACTACCTACCGCTGGAGCAGGCAGTCGGCAGTAAGCAGAAGGCAGTCGGCAGAGAGCAGGTGCTCTTCATTCTGGCTCCTGACTCCTGAATCCTGAATCCTGTTCTTCCCAACCTACCTCCTTTCTTTTCAACAACATTCCCGCTTTCAACGCGTAACTACCTTTGTTTTCTCTAACATTCCCGCTTCCCCCCGGCCTGCTGAAAGCCGGTCCTTTGTTTTCATATATATCCCCGCTTCGCTCGTTCACTTTTTTGAGCTACAAGTTTCGTCTTTCCCTGTCGGCGGTGACATCTTGTCGTAGACTGCAGTGCGGGCCAAGAGTCCCGCCAACTCGAACTCCCCTCAAGTGCAGAAGGCAGTCGGCGGAAAGCTGCTGCCCTTCATTCTGACTCCTGACTGCTGACTCCTGAATCCTGAATCCTGCTCTTCCCCACCTACCGTCTACCACCTATCACATACCTAGCCTCGTGTCAAGAGCAAAAACGCCGGATTCACAAGAGCGGGAGCGTAGAGGCGGGCTTTAGCCCGGCACCTTAAGCCTGAATCCCCAAGTCGCAGCTTGGATGTCGCCCGCCAAGGCGGGCTGAGAGAGACTCCTCGGGGGGACCTAATTTGGCAGGCACCCTTGAGATGATGGTTGGCAAACGCAAAGAGGCCGAGGCCTCGATGTACATTGATAACTGAAGACTATCGGCGGTTTTATCTTCCTAACAATCCCACGTAGGCCGCCGCGCCTATCGCACCGCCGATGAGCGGCCCCACAACCGGCACCCAGGAGTATCCCCAATCTGAGCTGCCTTTGCCCGGTATAGGCAGGAGCGCATGGGCAAGGCGTGGACCGAGATCTCGGGCGGGGTTTATGGCGTAGCCGGTCGGAGCACCCAGCGAGAGACCAATCCCCCAGACCAGTAGCCCAATGAGCAAGGGTGTGACTCCGCTTTGCGCCGGAGCAGCGTTCGCCGAGATCGCCAGTACCCCAAAGACTAGCACGAACGTTCCGATTATTTCGGTGAGGAGGTTTAGAGGGTATCGACGGATGGCGGGGATGGTCGAGAAGACGGAAAGCTTCGAAGCCTGGCTTTCAGTTTCGGACCAGTGCGCCAAATAGGCCAACCATACAATGACCGCACCTAGGAAGGCGCCAATGAATTGGGCCCCGATGTACCTGGGCACATCGCTCCAGGCAAACTTGCCGACCACAGCAAGGCCCAGAGTTATCGCGGGATTCAAATGCGCGCCGCTGATGCGCCCCACCGCATAGACCGCAACCAGCACGCCCATCGCCCAGCCCGTAGTGATCACCATCCAGCCTGAGTTCTGCGCCTTTGTCTTATTCAACATAACTCCCGCCACCACCCCGTCTCCCAAAATGATCATCAATGCCGTGCCGATGACTTCAGCAGCGAATGGTTTCATGCGCCTCCTCCATGAACGGATTCTGATTTGCGAGCAGCGCTAACCTGGATATTCACAAATTGATCGAAACGAGACTGCTGCCTCTGGCTTGAGAGCCTTCGCAAGAAAAACTTACACCGCAGAATAGACAAAACCTCGTGCCTCGCAAGTGTACCAGACTTCCTTGGCATTTCAGCCCTTGGGCAGGCGACACTTGAGGAGTCAGAAGTCAGGAGTCAGAATGAAGAGGATCTGCTTTCTGCTGTGCACTTCCGCCTTCCGCTCTGTGCTTACCGCCTGTGTCTTCTTTAGCGATCCTGCCGCGGCAGGGGCTGCGATCATATTCCCACGTTTCCCGGTCACCGTCTCGCGTGTAATGCAATCGATCAAGGCAGGCTCGACGCTTCGCATCAATGCGGGCAGAGGAGAGCGGGCCTTCTCTGGCAGCCGCGATTTTTCGACCGTGCTCTGCGAAGGGTTGAGGAATATTACGAGAAAGTGGAATACATTCATCTCAAGCCAGTGAGGGCCGGCCTAGTCAAACGCGCCGGGGAGTGGCCGTGGTCGAGTGTGCACCATTACACGGGGGGCCTGAGCGCAACCTTTAGGCCGAATCGCACTCTGGCCATCGATGGTGTACTGCTGCCGGGCGATGAACGGGGACGAATTTGAAGGAAAAGCCGCAGCGTCTCTGAAAAACGAGAATCTACCTGCTCCTCCCATTTAATTCCTTTTCCAAGCACTGCCGGAGAATGTGGTTTCTTCCTTCAGGTACTCGATGACCATCTTTTGGCGGCGATTGACCCATCCGGCTAGGGTGGCCAAGAGAAGCTGCGGGATCACAGGGGTCCTCGATTCGGTAGAAAGCTACTGCTGGAAAGGCAGCAAGCCTTCTTACCAGCTCTGCCCAGAGGCGAACTATTCTAGCCTCAGCTCGAGGCTTTGGAAGCGTCTCTGTTTTTGTGAAGCTGAGGGAGGGACCGAAACCGGCCGATTTTCTCAACCCCGCGACGAAGCAATTAAACCCTTGGTAGGGACACAATGTCCCTTGACACAAAAGCTTTAGCAGGTCAATATTTCACCTGTTTAATTAATCTGCAAGTTTTCCCGAAGTGGGGTTGTTTTTTACCGAAGGACGTACACTGTGGATTTTCGCATCGTTGGGTTGCTGAGCAATTCCACAATCCTTGCGCATCCACGTAGCCCCTCGCCTGACGCGTGCTTTCTCTGCGGCAGAGGCAAGGCAGCCTGTGCTTTGCTTCCTGCTACAAACCTTACCCACGCCAAAGTGATTCGTCCCTGGCGGCTCGGAGACGGGGAGTCCGCATGAACCCGAATCTCTCCCTAGTCAGCGACGGGAAGAAGTTCATGTGGGACGGGCGGCTCTACACGACAAGAGAAGAAGCCTCGACCGTGCGGGAAGCATGTCAGAACGACGGCTTTGAGGTCCGGTTGGTGGAGGAAGGCGGGAAGTTCCTCGTTTACACGAGAAGGGCTGTGAAGGGGGTTGCGGCCACCGCCCCCTAGCGGGCGGTCCCGGCCAGGGGAGTGGGGCAGGAAGAGCTTGCGGGTGACACGCCATGGAGAACAACCGCAACGTCAGCATTCATAGCGATCCGACGCTGCTAGCTGACATTCGGCGTTACGGGAAGTTTGACACCACAGGCTGCTACCAGTGTGGAAGCTGCACGATCTCCTGTGAGCTGGTAACGGACTCCGTGAGCTTTCCGCGGAAGATGATCCGGTATGCCCTCCTGGGATTGAGGGGGCCGCTCGTCGAAAGTCTGGAGCCATGGGTCTGCCACGACTGCGGCGACTGTTCCCTTATCTGCCCGCGTCAGGCGGAGCCGCGGATATCGATGATGACGCTGCGGCGGTTTCTGACCGCGCAGTACGACTCGACGGGTATCTCGTCAAAGATCCTCGCATCACAGGCTTGGCACATCGGTTCCTTAGGCCTTGTGTCGGTCTTGGTCCTGCTCCTCATCCTGCTCTATCACTTGTTCTACGTAAGGCTATCGTTGCACGACTTCGCGACGACCTCCCTCGGGCTGGAGCACATGTTCCCCGTCATGACGTACTTCACGCTCACGGTGATACTCCTTCCGCTGTTCCTCATGCTCGCCCGTGTCTTCCGCATCTGGCGGCTCACCATGCGTGGGGAGAGAATCCCCTTGTCGGCTTACGTTGCAGACGCAGGGACCTACGTGTGGCACTCGGTGACCCACACGCTCATGCGGAAGTGCCCGGAGAGGGGGCGGTGGGCGGGACACTGGCTCCTCGCCTTGGGTGTCGTCATGATTCTCGCCATCAAGGTGTTCGGACTGCGCTGGTTCCAAACCGACAATCTCTATCCCCTCTACCATCCCCAGAGATGGTTGGGGTATCTGGCAACCGTGTTCATCTTGTACGGCGTCGGTGACATCCTCATCTGTCACATCAGGGGGCAGAAGGAGATTTGCAAGACCGCGGGGTTTGAGGATGTGATGTTTCCGATCCTGCTCCTGCTGACGGCACTGAGTGGAATCTCCGTTCACATCCTCAGATACGCAGGTTTCGAGCTCGCCTGCCACTTCGTCTACGCGCTGCACGTCGTCATCGCCACGCCGATGCTCGCCGTCGAGATGTCGTTCGGAAAGTGGTCTCACATGGTCTATCGCCCGCTGGCGCTGTACTTCCAGGCGGTCAAGGAGAGGGCTCGGCGCGAGGCGCCCGCCCAGGAGGTTGTTCCCGATGCCGTCTGAGGCACCCCAGACCCATCCCATCGGCGCTGCCCTGGTGGTTGGCGGCGGAATCGGCGGCATGCAGGCGGCCCTCGATCTTGCGGCCGCCGGCATCAAGGTTTACTTGGCCGAGAGCAAGCCCGGCATCGGCGGGGTCATGTCCCAGCTCGATAAGACCTTCCCCACCAACGATTGCGCCATGTGCACCATGGCCCCGCGGCTGGTCGAGATCGGGCGGCACAGGGACATCGAGATCCTCACTTTAAGCGAGGTGCAACGTGTCCAGGGGCAGCCGGGTGATTTCACGGTCACTGTCAAGCGGCGAGCAAGCTTTGTGAACGCGGCGAAATGCACCGGCTGCGGCACTTGCGTGTCGAACTGTCCGACCCGCAACCACGTGCAGCCCTTCGAGAGCCCCCGGGTCGAGCTCGAGCCTTCCCACAGGGAGACAGTCGCAAATATCATCGCGCGGCACAAAAACCAACAGGGACCGCTGATGCCCATCCTCCAGGAGGTCAACGCAGCGTTCAACTACTTCCCCGAAAGCGTATTGCAGTACATCGCTCAGGAAACAGGCTATCCCCTCTCTCACATTTACAGAATCGCGACCTTCTACAGCGCCTTCAGCGTCGTGCCCAGGGGGCGCTATGTCATCAACGTCTGTATGGGGACGACCTGCTATGTACGAGGAGGGGAGAGGCTGATGGAGAAAGTCAGCGACCTGCTCGCCATCCAGCCGGACCAGACGACCCCCGACATGAAGTTCACTCTCAAGAGCGTTCGATGCATCGGGTGCTGCGGGCTCGCCCCGGCGATCATGGTGGGGGGCGAGTTCTACGGGAAATTGACGCGCAAGGACCTGCCGGGCATCGTGCGGAAATACCGAGAGGCGGCGTAGCATGCCGAGGCTCACGATCGAAAAGCTGCGGGAGAAGAGGGATGCTGCGCGGACAGCACACCGCCTCCAAGACGGCGCTTTCAGGGGCAGGATCTTGGTCCACATGGGCACGTGCGGCGTCGCCGCCGGGGCGCAAAAGGTCCTGGCAGCGGTTCGGGATGAACTGGAGAAAAGGGACATCACAAACATTCAGGTTGTGACCACCGGGTGTGCAGGCTTCTGCTCGCGCGAACCGATGATGACAGTTGAAATGCGGCATTTCCCACCCGTGAAATACGGTGATCTTAGCCCCGAAAAGGTCCGCAGGATCGTGGCCGAACACGTTGCGGGTGGCCACATGGTCGCCGAATGTGCGATTTGTGTCGGTTCAGAGCAGGCTCTCGAAGGAAGCACAGCCGAGAGTTTGACCTTCGCGCCATCGCCAACCGCACCACAGGTTCCCTGGGTCTACGATCTTCCGTTCTTCAGCAAGCAGGCGCTCGTCGTCCTCAGGAACAAGGCCATCATCGACCCGGAGAGAATTGAAGACTATATCGCGAGGGACGGCTACGCGGCGCTGGAGAAGGTTCTGACAGCACTGACCCCGGAAACGGTGATCGAAGAGATCACACGCTCCGGGCTGCGGGGCCGAGGCGGGGCCGGATTTCCTACTGGCATTAAGTGGCGAGTCTGCCGCGCCGAGAAGAAGACGCCCAAGTACATCATCGGAAATTGCGACGAAGGAGACCCGGGAGCCTACATGGACCGGAGCCTCCTGGAGTCCGATCCGCACTCGGTCATCGAAGGAATGACCATCGCCGCCTATGCCATCGGGGCCTCCCGTGGCTATGTGTACGTGCGGAGCGAGTATCCATTGGCGATCCAGCGGCTGCAGGGGGCCCTCATTCAGGCACGCGACTATGGCCTCCTGGGAGGGAGGGTCCTCGGATCTAGCTTCGACTTTGACATCGAGATTCGGGAAGGCTCGGGCGCCTTCGTGTGCGGCGAGGAGACCTCGCTGATCCATTCCATCGAGGGGGAAATTCCCGAGCCCAGGCAGCGGCCGCCGTTCCCCGCCCAAGTCGGTCTCTGGGGTTGCCCCACGGTCATCAACAACGTTGAAACACTTGCCAACGTCCCCGTAATCATCAACCGGGGCGCGGAGTGGTTTTTCCGCCTCGGAACCGGAGCCAGCAAGGGGACAAAAATTTTCTCCCTGGTGGGGAAGATCAACAACACGGGCCTCATCGAGGTCCGCATGGGGATCACCCTGTGGGAGATCATCTACGAGATCGGCGGCGGGATTCCTGGCAACAAGCAATTCAAGGCCGTGCAGACGGGCGGGCCTTCGGGCGGCTGCATCCCGAGCAGCCTCATCGATCTCCCCATCGACTACGAGCACCTGAAGGAGGCAGGCTCCATGATGGGGTCGGGGGGCATGATCGTCATGGATGAAGATACCTGCATGGTCGATGTGGCCAAGTTCTTCCTCCAGTTCACTAATGATGAGTCCTGCGGAAAGTGCAGCGCCTGCCGGGAAGGGAGCGAGGCGCTGCTCGAAGTCTTGACAAGAATTTCAAACGGAGAGGGGCGCGAGGGCGACGTGGAATTCCTCGAAGAGCTGGGGTCGGCCGTCAAGGATGCCTCGATGTGCGGGCTTGGCCAGACGCTCCCCAACCCCGTCTTATCCACACTGAAACACTTCCGGGACGAATACGTTGCCCACATCAAAGACAAAAACTGTCCCGCCAAGGTCTGCAAGCCCCTCATCAAATACTTCATCGATCCCGACAAGTGCCCGGGCTGCACCTTGTGTCTTAAGAACTGTCCGGCCGGGGCTGTCAAAGGGGACACCAAGCACGTCCATGTGATTGACCAGACCACGTGCACAAAATGCGGCGAGTGCCTCGAGATCTGCCCGCCCAAAGTTTCGGCAGTCGTCAGACTCTCGGGAAAGGAAGCCCAGGAACTCCAATCGCTTCCTTCCCCGATCCCCGTGCGCGAGTGGCGCGCGCGCCGAGCCGCGGAGACAGGAACCGGGGTGCGGCGGACCCCGTAGTCGGTGACCGAGAACGAAAATGCCGAGCCTTACCATTAACAGTACGCCCGTGGAAGTGGAGGAGGGGACGAAGCTCCTGCAAGCCATCGAAAAGGCCGGGCTCAAGGTGCCGACCCTCTGTGACCATAAGGCCCTGACGCCCTATGGCGCCTGTAGGCTCTGCGTCGTTGAGGTACATGCTCCCGGGAGGCCGCCCGTCGTTCAGGCCGCCTGTTCGTACCCCGCACTGGACGGGATCAGCGTCCTCACCCACACGGATCGGGTGATCCGGGCCAGGCGCATCGTCGCCGAGCTTCTCCTGGCGCGCTGTCCCGAGGCCGAGGCGGTGAAACGCATTGCTGCGGAGCTGGGGGTCCGGGAGACGCGGGTCCGGAAGAAGCACGACGACTGCATCTATTGCGGCCTGTGCGTCAGGATGTGCCAGGAAAGGATGGGCCGGACCGCCATCGGTTTCTCCGGAAGAGGACCGAGGAAGAAACTCGAACCGCCCTTCGGCAAGCACAATCCCATCTGCTGGACGTGCGGGGCCTGCGATTTCATTTGCCCAACCGGGAAAAAGGTCTCATCCCTGACCAGCTCCGCTCCTTTCTTGCCCATTCCCAACCTCCACAACATGGGGCTTGACCAGAGACCGGCAGTCTCCATCCTCTACCCGCAGGTCGTTCCCAACAAGGCCGTGATCGACCCTGAGCATTGCGTCCTTCTGAACTACGACCATTGCGGAATCTGCGAGGAAGTGTGCGAGGCCAAGGCCATCGATTACGAACAGAAAGAGGAGACACGCGAGCTGAAGGTAGGCTCCATCATCCTCTCGCCCGGATATGAGATCTTCGATGCTCGGATCAAGAAGGAACTGGGATACGGCCGCTTCGAAAACGTCCTTTCGGCTCTGGAGTTCGAGCGCATCCTTTCAGCCTCGGGACCGTTTTCCGGCCGCGTGCTGCGGCCCCACGACAAGCAGGAGCCGAAGCGCATTGCCTTCATCCAGTGCGTCGGTTCGCGGGATGCGGAGCGGGATTATTGCTCCTCCGTTTGCTGCATGTACGCCACCAAAGAAGCCATCATCGCCAAGGAGCATCTGGGCGAGGATCTCCAGTGCGACATCTTCTTCATGGACCTGCGCGCCTTCAGCAAGGGGTTCGAGCAGTACTACCGCAGGGCGAAGGAGCTCGGGGTCAGGTACATCCGCTGCCGCGTGCCGAGGGTCGAGGAGATCCCCGGGAGCAGAAACCTCACCATCCAGTATCTGGTCGAAGACGACAGGAAGGTCTCGCAAGAGTACGAGTTGGTCGTCCTCTCCGTCGGGATGCAGCCGCCCAAGGAAGTGGCCGCGCTCGCCGCAAAATTTGGCGTCGAGTTGAACCAGTTTAACTTTTGCCGGACGTCTCTCTTCGCACCCAGCGAATCCACCCGGAAAGGGATCTATGTTGCGGGGCCGTTCGCGGAGCCGAAGGACATCCCGGAAACCGTCATGCAGGCCTCGGCGGCCGCGGCCCAGGTGCTTTCCCTTCTGAAGGACGCCCGGGGCGCCCTGATCACGCCCAAGGCCTACCCGCCCGAGCGAGAGGTGGGGGGAGAGGAGCCCCGCATCGGAGTCCTTGTCTGCCACTGCGGAACGAACATCGCCGGAGTGGTTAATGTCCGCGCCGTGGTGGAGTATGCGCAGACGCTGCCCAACGTCGTGTACGCGGAGAACAATCTCTACACCTGCTCCAATGACACCCAGGAACGGATCAAGGAGAAGATAACCGAACACAAGCTGAACCGTGTGGTGGTGGCCTCCTGCACGCCCAGGACTCACGAGCCTCTGTTCAAGAACACCCTGCGCGAGGTGGGGCTCAACCCCTACCTCTTCGAGATGGCGAACATCCGGGACCAGTGCTCCTGGGTCCACATGCACGAGCCCGACCGCGCCACCGAGAAATCCAAGGACCTGGTGAGGATGGCGGTGGCCAAGGCACGGCTCCTCGAGCCGCTCCAAAACCGCTCGATCAAGATACAGAAATCCGCCCTGATCATCGGCGGAGGACTTTCCGGCATGACCGCCGCCCTGGCGCTGGCCGCTCAGGGCTTTGATGCCTGCCTGCTGGAAAAAACGGAGGAGCTGGGCGGCAACCTGAGGCACATCCACTACCTGCTCAACGGAGAGAAACCTCAGGACGAATTGAAGCGCTTGCAAGAGCAGGTCCGGCAGAACGACAGGATCCGCCTGTTCACAGGGGCGACCATGGAGAGCATCGAAGGCACCATCGGCGATTTCAAGACAAAGATTTCAGCCCACGGCGAAACCACCGAGGTCCCTCACGGGGTGGTTATCGTTGCCACCGGCGCACGAGAGTATCAGCCCAAAGAGTACCTGTACGGGCAGGACGAGAGGGTCGTGACGCAGCGGGAACTCGAGGAACGCCTGGCTTCAGGAAATGGCTTCTTAGCGGCGGATGGGAACCCGAAAAGCGTGGTCATGATCCAGTGCGTGGGATCGCGAGACAATGAGCGGCCCTACTGCTCGCGGGTGTGCTGCGCGGAGGCCATCAAGAATGCCCTGAGGATAAAGACCCTCTCGCCTCACACGCCTGTGTATGTCCTCTACCGGGACATCAGGACCTACGGGTTCAAGGAGAGCTACTACACCCAGGCGCGCCAGCAAGGCGTCATCTTTGTCCGCTACGAGGAGGACCGCAAACCTGAGGTGTCACGAAATGGCCACGGGCTGGAGGTGTCCGTCTTCGACCAGACCCTGGGGATGCCGCTCGCGATCTCCGCCGACCTGGTGGTCCTGTCGGCAGGCATTTGTCCGGACGAAGGCAACCGGCGGATCGCACAGTTCCTGAAGGTCCCGTTGAACAGCGAGGGGTTCTTCCTGGAAGCCCATATGAAGCTTCGCCCCGTGGAGTTCATGACGGACGGGGTCTTTCTCTGTGGCTTGGCCCATTCCGCGAAAGCGATCGAGGAATCCATTCTCCAGGCGCAAGCGGCGGCGGCCCGGGCGGCAACTATCCTCTCCCAGGACAGCCTCGAGCTGGGCGCCAACATTTCGCAGGTCATCGATGAGAAGTGCGACGGGTGCGCCTACTGTGTGGACACTTGTCCCTTCAAGGCAATCACCCTGTTCGAGTACCTGTGGCAGGGGTCGGTGAAGAAGCTCGTGGAGGCCAACGAGACCATCTGCAAAGGCTGCGGGTGTTGCCAGGCGACCTGTCCGAAGTGCGGGATCCTCATCAAGGGATTTACGCTGGACCAGATCAAGGCCCAGATCCACGCTGCCCTGGGGGCCGCGTCATGAACGAGACCTTCGAGCCTTTGATTATCGCGCTGTGCTGCAACTGGTGCTCGTATGCGGGCGCTGACCTGGCGGGTGTCTCCAGAATCCAGTATCCCCCGAGCATCCGGATCATCCGGGTGATGTGCTCGGGCATGGTCCACCCCAACCTGGTCATCGAGGCCTTCACGCAGGGGGCGGATGGCGTGCTCATGTGCGGCTGCCACCCGGGAGATTGCCACTATCAGGAAGGCAACCTGAAGGCTGAAAAGCGGGCCGAGGCCATTCGCTTGATGCTGCCGGACTTTGGAATCGAAGAGGAGCGCTTTCGCCTGGAATGGGTTTCGGCGGCGGAAGGGGCGAGGTTCGCGCAGGCGGTGCGGGAGTTTACCGAGCAAGTACAGAAGCTGGGGGCCAGCCCCTACCGGACTTCGTAGGGCAGAAGGCAGTAGGCAGTAGGCGGAAAGCAGTAGGCAGAAAGCAGTAGGCAGTACGCAGCAGGCAGGAAGCGGGAGGCGCCCGAAAGCCCGCGTAGCGGGCGTCATCATTTAGCCCACGGCGCCAGCCGTGGGACAATCGGGAGAAGGAGTGATTTCTTAAGCCCCGGCAGGGGCGACATCATTACGACGGACCGGGCGGATTTCTGATGTCGCCACTACCGTGGCTCACCCTGTACTCTGAGCTACGTAATCCCACGGCTGGCGCCGTGGGCCACAGGATGTCGCCGCTAACGCGGCTTCGGATCCTAGAAGGCACGTGGCTGCTGAATTGCTTTCCCGGCTACGATTACCTGAAAGCAAATGAAGCCGATGAAAGAAACGCAGTGCAAAGATTTTGCAACACACTCACCGGAAGCCATGCCAAAGCAACTTCCGGAAATTGAAACTGACCGACTACCGAATATTCTCAAGGAGGTGAAACATGGCGGTACGACTGAACGAGGAATGGTTCGCCATATGCGGAGGCTGCGAAGTCACGATCCTCGACATCGGCGAACCTCTCCTCGATATCCTGGCAAAAGTCCAAATTATGCATATGCCCGTTCTGATGGACCACAAGCTCTTCGGCCAAACCGGTGAAAAAACCGAGATGGAAGTCCCCGAGGCGGACGTGGGCCTCATCGCCGGCGGCATCCGCAACGAGGAGAACCGCACGCTCGCCAAGGAGATGCGCAAGAAGTGCAAAATCCTGATCGCGCTCGGCTCCTGCGCCTGCTCCGGCGGCGTTCCCGCGCTGGCCAACCTTTATACCACCCAGGAGTTGCTCGAGAAAGTTTACCGGGGCAGCAAGACCACCGACACGGACGGTGTACCGAATCAGCAAATTCCCCCCCTCACCGACCGGGTGTACGCGGTCAGCGAAGTTGTTCCCGTGGACATGAAGCTTCCGGGCTGTCCCAGCACCCCGGAGATGGTCGCGGGAGCGCTGACGGCGCTGCTGGAGGGCAAGCCCTTCCCGCTTCCTTCCAAGAGCGTCTGCGACGAGTGCCCGACGATCCGGGAAAAGAAGGCGACGAGCACGCTGAAGCGCCGCCTGGAGGCGGCGGAGTTCACGCCCGGCCGGCCCCTGAAGGAGATGCGCTGCTTAATGGAGCAGGGCATCCTCTGCCACGGACCGGCCACCCGCTCGGGTTGTGGGGGCAGCGTCGGCACGCCGCGCTGCATCCGCGCCTACATGCCTTGCGAGGGTTGCTTCGGCCCCCTCTCCGATACGGCCAACCCGATGGTGGACATGATGGGAGCGCTGTCCAGTATCGGCCTCGACCCGAAGCAGATCCCCGATCGCTCCGCAACTTTCAACCGCTTTGCTGGCGCCGGCCGCCTACGGCCCGCGCCCCGGAGGTGAGCTATGGCAAAAACACTAGTGATTCAGCCCGTCACGCGCGTTGAGGGTCACGCCAAGGTGACCATCCAGCTCGACGATGGCGGCAACGTTAATACCGCGCGCGTGAACGTGATCGAGTTGCGCGGCTTCGAACGCTTCTGCATCGGCCGGCCCGTGGAGGATATGCCGCGCATCACGCCGCGCATCTGCGGAGTCTGCCCCTGGTCGCACCACTTGGCGTCGGCCAAGGCCTGTGACGCGGTCTTCGGAGTCGTGCCGCCGCCCGCGGGCCGCAAACTGCGCGAGCTCTGCAACAGCCTCGCCTACATGGAGGAGCACATCCTGCACTTCTACTTCCTGGCCGGCGCCGACTTCCTCCTCGGCCCCAGCGCGGACTATTCCGTGCGCAACGTCATCGGGATTCTCCAGGCCGCGCCGGACGTCGCGCGCCGCGTGGTGCGCGTGCGCCATATGTGCGCCCACATGCTGGAGATTCTCGCCGGCAAGCCCATTCATCCCCAAGCGGCCGTGCCCGGCGGCTTCTCCAAACCCCTCGCGGCCGGCGAGCGGGACGATCTGGCGAAGATGGCGGAAGAGGGGCTGGAGCTGGCGAAGTTCTCCATCGCCTTCGCCAAAGAGAACGTCTTCCCCAAATACCTGGACGTCGTGAAGTCCCTGGGAGTCATCACCACCGGCTTCCTGGGCACCGTCAGCGACAGTGGCGCGCTCAACCTCTACGACGGCAAGCTCCGCCTCATGAAAGCCGACGGCTCTTTCGAGGAGTTCCCCTACGACCGCTACACGGAATTCATCGCGGAGCACATCGAGCCCTGGACCTACCTGAAGTTCCCCTATGCCAAGAAGTGGGGCAGCTTCTCGATGGACGAGGGCAAGACCGCGGGCATCTATCGTGTCAACACCCTGGCTCGCCTCAACGTGTGCGATCGCATTGACACCCCGCTGGCCCAGGCGGAGCTGGAGGAATTCCGCCAGAAGTTCGGCCGGCCCGCCCAGCTCACCTTGCTCTACCACTGGGCGCGCCTGATCGAACTGCTCTACAACGCGGAGAACGCCGTACGCCTGCTCGCCGACCCCGAGATCACCAGCCCCGAGACCCGCGTCAAGGTGACACCCCGGGCGGCGCGTGGCGTGGGGTGCGTCGAAGCCCCGCGCGGCACGCTCATCCACGACTACGAAACGGACGCCGACGGCATGTTGACCAATGTCAATCTCATTGTGGGCACCACCCACAACAATGCTCCCATCAACATGTCGGTCACCCAGGCGGCCAAGGGATTGATCCGCGGCGGCAACTATGACCAGGGCATCTTGAATACCGTGGAGATGTCCATCCGCGCCTACGATCCCTGCTTCTCCTGCGCTACCCATCGGCTGGATGGGAAGCTCTCGGTGAAGGTGGACATCATGGGAGCGAACGGCAAGCTCCTCGACTCGTTCGCGAACTAGCTTAGAAGGGTAGCGCGGACCTGTTTTGTAGGTCCGCGGCTTTTCCTTAGGGGCTTTACAGGCTGCGGAAAAACTCGTTTGGCGTGTCATTCCGAGGAGTCCGCCATTCTTATTGGCGGACGACGAGGAATCTCGCAATGTCTTGAAAACACTCAGGGCGAGATTCCTCGCTCCGCTCGGAATGACAGCTTGGAAGGGTTTTTCCGCAGCCTGTAAAGCCCCGCCCTTCCGGGAGCCATAAATAACCATGCTTATTCCGGATCAAGATGCCCTCCCCGACTTTTGCCGCAAGCCGACACTCATCCTCGGTTGCGGCAATACTCTGTTCGGAGACGACGGCTTCGGCTGCGCGGCGGTGGAGTACCTGGAAACCCACTACGCGCTGCCCGAGGACGTCTGCCTTCTGGATGTCGGTACGGGCGTTCGCAAACTCCTGTTTACGCTCTGCTTGAGCCCGGCGCGCCCTCGGACCGTGCTCATCGTGGATGCGCTCGACGTCGGCCGCGCTCCGGGCGAACTGTTTGAGATCGCCCCGGAGGACATTCCACCCCTCAAATTGGACGATTTCTCCCTGCACCAGCTCCCGACTTCCAACCTGCTGCGCGAGCTGCAAGAGCAGTGCGGGGTGGAGGTGCGCGTCCTCGCCTGCCAGACCGCGCCCTTGCCCGACGAGGTGTGCCCAGGCCTGTCGGAGCCGGTACGTCGCGCCCTGCCCCAGGCCGCCGAACGGGTCGCCGCTCGCTATTTTCACGGGTAGTGGGTCAATTTGATGTAGCGGCGGCTTTACGCCGTCCGCCGCGGCGGACGAGGTAAACTCGCCGCTACAACATCATATTGGCCCACTACCCTTTCACACCGGACGGAGATTTATTTAACGTGGTAAAATATTTCTTGAGTAAAGGATAAGGGGATGTCCAGCGCCCGCACCGCCGAGCTCATCAACGACTTCCTGGGGAGCACGCAGGTCTTCGCCTCTTCCGTGAACGACATCGTCGAAAAGCGCTTGCTGCGCGAGGTCGGGCCCCGGCAGCTCACCTTCTCCCAGTTCAAGCTGCTCAAACTGGTCGCGCTAACGGATGCGCAGATGATCGGCGACGTGGCGGCATTTCTCGGCGTAAGCAACGCGGCCGCCAGCAAGGCCGTGGACAAGCTCGTCCGCCAGGGCCTGCTGCTTCGCAATGAAGCCCAGAGGGACCGCCGCGCCGTCCAACTTTCCCTCACCGCCGCCAGCCGCCGAGTGCTGGCCGTCTACGATGCGGCGAAGGACCGGAAGCTCGCCAGCGTCTTCCGCCACTTCTCGCCGCAAGACCTGCGCCGCACCGCCGACTTGCTGGACCGCCTTTCGGCCGGGATTGTGGACCACACGGCCCAGGCGGAGGAACTCTGCCTGCAGTGCGGCATCTATTACCGCAAGAAGTGCCTGGTGAGGCAATTGGTCCGCCGCCGCTGTTTCTACCACCGGCACCAGAGCCGCAAAGACGCCCCGGCCGCTCCGCGGGGCAACGGGTCCCCATAGTTTCCCACGCAACCTCCGCGCGCGGAGCGAGCGGGCCTCGGGAGAGCCATCATGTGCCTGGCAGTCCCCGGAAGAATCCTGGAAATTGAGAATTCCTTCAGGGTGGACCGTTATCCAAAGCAGCACCGCAACTGAGCGGTCTACAAAAGAAACTTCATGTCCCGCTTGCGCCGCCTGGGATTGGAAAGGCAGGAGTCAGAAGTCAGGAGTCTGGAGTCAGAATGAAGAGCATCTGGTCCGTACTTTCTGCTCTGTGTTTCGTGCTTTGCTCTCCTCGCTCACCGCTTGGGTTTTCCTGCCCGATCCCGCCGCGGCGGGGCCTGCCATCATATTCCCCCGTTTCCCAGTCACCCTCTAGCGCGTAATGGAATCGATCAAGGAAAAGCCGCAGAGTCTCTGAAAAACGAGACTCTACCTGCTATTGAGCAGCTCATCGCCACAGTCGAAAAGCTCGACCTGGTCCGGCTCTTCGAGACGGCAGATGAGAACTGCCATTCAGCCTCGCATAGCCCGAAGGAGGGTTTCCGTAGGATGAGCGGGTTCTCTCGAGGCGAGATCGGCAAGGCTCTCCAGCTCGCGCGCGGTCCAGGAAATCTCGACAGGCGGGAGCGCGAGTTCCGGGGCAACGCGTTCGAGCCGCGGCAACACGAGTTCCTTCCGCTCGCCCGTTTCAGTTTCACTGAATCGGAAAACCGGTGCGCTCACCTTCACCGGCCAATACACCCCGGCGGGCACCCTGGCGATTATCATTTTTCTGAGTCAGCGCGGCGAGTGATGCGTGACCCCCCTGCCTGGTTTTCCTTGCCTGGCCGTTGCCCTTCTGGTATGCTCACGCAGAATTCCTGAGCCTGCAGCGAATGCAGGCAGAATGCCATAGTATTTACTTTGGAGATGGGGGCCAAAACTTATGAATACGAAAGGCATAAATAGACGCGAATTCGTCGGGGCCTCGCTGGCGGCTTCGGCCGGCCTGCTGGCGTCCCCAGGAACAGGATTCTCCGACCAGGCGAGTCCTAAGAAAGCCTCCGGGTTGAAAGTGGGCCTCTACACGATTACTTACCTTGGCGTCTGGTACCGGGGAAACGCCCTGACGCTCGAAGAGGCCATTGGCCGCGCGAAAAAATACGGTTACGACGGAGTGGAGGTGGACGGCAAGCGGCCGCACGGGCACCCCTTGACTTTGACTCGCGCCCACGCCCGAGAGCTGCGCAAGAGGGCGGAGGGCGAGGGCCTCGAGATCTACGGGCTGGCCGGCAACAATGACTTTAGCAGTCCCGTGACCGAACATCGAGACGCGCAACTGGTTTATATGCGCGACCTGATCCAACTCGCGCCGGAGTTGGGCGCTAAGACCGTGCGGGTTTTCCTGGCGTGGCGGGGAGTCACCCAGAAGCAGGGTCTCGCGTCTTACAGTCTGACGGAGCCCTTATGGGAGACCGTCCACAAGGGTTTCTCAGCGGAGGAAACGTGGGAGTGGTGCCGCGACGGCATGATCCAGTGCGCAAAGTTTGCCGCCGACGCAGGGGTGACCCTGGCCTTGCAGAACCACAAACCGGTTATCCATAATCATAAAGACGTGCTGCGTATGGTTAAGGAAGTTAACTCTCCTCATCTGAAAGTCTCGCTGGACGCCTGGATCATGGATGACAAGTCACCCGCCGCCATTCGCCAGGCGGCTCTCGATGTGGGGCCGTTGCAGGCGCTTTCGCATTTCGGTGGAGAGTTCAAGCGTGAGGCGGATGGCTCCGTCAAGGGGCCGGACTTCTACCCACCTTTCGTCAAAGCCATGCACGAGATCGGGTACAAGGGCTACATCGGCTACGAACTCTGTCATACCCTGCCGGTGGTAAACGGGCAGACCGTCGGCCTGGAGTTTGCCGATCAATGCGCGGAGGGCGCCGCGATTTACATGCGCGGGTTGATCAAGGCCAACGCCAGCTAGCCCTCGTAAGGGAACAGCAGGCAGCGCAGCGTCTCGCTTTTCAGAGGCTCTGCAGCTCGTGCATGTGCGATGGGGCGTATCATCCCCTCGCTATGGCAAACTTAAATGCGAGTGAAGCTCGTGCAACCCCGGAGTGCTGAGCGGGACGGTCAAGCGAGTTCCGTCTTCTGCTGGCGCGCCTAAGACGGCGCGCCCGTCGACCTCGATTGAGCCCTCGCCTCGATTTACAGGCATGGAAACCTGTGCAGCCACTCCATCCGGTAGTTCGATGCTTGCCTTGAAATCCGAATCGTCATGTCGGTAGTCGACTTTGATGGCGCCCTGTGGACAAGGTTCGGCCCCCCGTGCCCATTTCAGGTCGCAAAGATCAGGCCTGATAGCGACCTTCTTGAAGCCTCCAGCTACGGGTTGAATACCGAGAACTTGCTCAGTCAGCCAAGCCGTCGGCCCACTCGCCCAGCCGTGACAAAGGCTCACAAAGTACCCCTCGCCGTGGTCTGTCTGGAGATGTCCATGGAAGTGCTCCTTTGGCCAGCGAGGGTCGTAGCCTTCCCAAAACGTTGTCGTCTCGGGCTTGAGCATTCCGCCCCAGTATTCTCTGATCCAATCCAAGGCTTCCTTCCGGCGCCCGGCCTCCGCCATGGCGTAAATTGCGTAAAAGTTAAAGTGCGGTGTCACCGTGAAGCGGTAGGGGCGCGAGAGGATGTTTTCCCATACCGCCGTCCGCCGGTTGGCGTCGGCGTGGCCTACGTAGACGGCCACGGCGTTTGTCTGCCAGCGTTCACCAAAGATATTCCTTGTGGGATCAAGCGCGTTTTTGAGTGTATCTCCCCGGAGCTTCTCAGCGATTCGTTGAAATCTATCCGAGGCTGAGGAGTTACCCGCTTGCTCCAAAAGCCAGGCGCCCTCGGAGAAGGCCTGCAAGAATTCCATCAGCGTCACGCGGCGTGATTCGGCGGAGTCCCCGTCCAAATCGGGAGACCAGTCGACGAAGGTCGAGCGATTCTTTGAATTGGTGAAAAGGCCCTTGTCATCAATCTGCGTCGCCATGTACTCCATCAAACGCCGCAGCGATTCATGAACGGACCTCAGATGCACGATGTCTCCCGTGTGGCGAAAATAATCCGCCTCGCAGAGCACCCAAAGAGCCGAGTATCCGGGGATGCCGTTTACGTCGTTACTCACAGGATTCCCGGCCTCGGCAATCAAGCCCTTCAAGGATTTGTCGATCAAGAAGCGGTCGCCAAAAACGCTGCTGATCACGCGCCCGCTGACGTCCAGCCCGCCGGCCAGGCACATCCTGTCTCGTTTGGGGCCGTCCCAAATGGCGTCCTGCATGCAGAGGTGCGCGGTGTAAGCGCCCACTTGCCAAATCTTATCGAGCACAGGATCCGAGGACTCGAAGGAACCCATCTGCCTTACCGGGTAGTAGATGTAATCCACGTCGATGGCCTTGAAACGCAGGGGCGATGACCCTCCTTGAAATCTGACCAGCGCATATTCGAAGGCGCTCTTGGGGCCATAAACTGTTCCGTAGGGAGGCACGTAAAGCTCGTTAGCCCCAAGGTAGGGGCTGGACAAAGCTTCCTCGACGGATTCGCCATATTGAACCTCCAGGCGCATCGGCGCGGGCGAGGCGGAGATCACGCGAATGCGACCAGGGCACTCTTTCCCAAAGCCCAACACCAGGTAAGGATACTCCGAGGGCGGAAGCTTTCGGACGGGCAGGAACACCACAGCCTCATTCGAGCTCGGAGGCGTTTTCTCGCCACCTTGGACCGCGCTTTTGCGGGGAGGCGCGGGTAGCCGCTGGGCAGACAGCGACGTGTCACGCCCCAGCAGCGCCGAAATGTTGCGGAGTTTCCCCATCCCTTCAGAGCCATAGACGATCTCTCTTGCCTTCAAAACCGCACGGGCAAGGAAAGGTGAAATGCCGTCATAACCCGGCCAGCGGTACATGCCCGCGTCCCCGTTACCCTGAAAGAAATCACTCTTTTCCTCGATGCTTCCCAGCGATAGTGCATCCGGCCAGGTGCGATCGTCGAATCCCGGCCTCTCCCATCCCGTGCGGAAGTGGAAATCGCACTTCCAAGTGGCATCGGTCACAAGAACGGCAGGCTTCATGACCTGGAGCGAAGCCGGGACGATTTTCAACACCAATCTGTCACCCTGGGACGCCACGACGGCAATCAGGTTCCACCCTGCCCGCATTTGTCCGGAAACATCTATCCCTAGCACAAATGGCCGAATTCTATCCTTGGCATCACGCTCCCCGCTAGCCAAGAGTCGTCCATTGATGTACACCCTAATATAGTTTGGGCCCGCGACATAGAGCGTGGCTACCGGCGGGACCCTTCTTAACGAATAGGTTTTCCGAAAGTAAAGGTACGCGGTCCCGCTCGTGTCCCCTGTCTGAGCACCCCATATATATTGCTCGGGCAAGGCGGTGTGCAAAGTTGATTCGAGCGTTGGAGTGAGAATATCCAAAGTAGAGTCGAGGCGACCTGATTCGTGGTGACTCTGGGCAAAACCCAGGAGGTGTGCTTGAAGGACAAGCCAAAGAGCGACCAAGCTGACGCAGCCCTTTCGACCCCCCGAATTGCTTAGAGGGCGCGCCATCACCCGGAGAGGCATAAGCGCCGGGGAGTGTGAGCTGGGTGACATCGATTCACCACCGTCACGATCTTCGACGAAGCCCCAACATTATTGGCTTTTTCTCAATATAAGGTCAAATTCCGAAACCAGACCTGCGGATCCAATTGAGCGGTCAGCAGTCAGCGTTCAGCTTTCCACCAATGCTGCAACCACCCCGCCCTGCGGGCTCCCCTCCTTAGCAAGGAGTGGACTCAGGCGTGGCGCTGAGCGCTGATAGCTGACCGCTGACAGCTTTATTCATACCTCAGCGCCACCATGGGATCGACCTTGGTCGCCCGGCGGGCGGGCAGGTAGCCGGCGATGAAGGCGACGACGGAGAGGACACCGATGGCCAGCGCGAGCGTCAGGGTGTCGTGCGCGGCGAGCCCGAAGAGAAACTTCTGGAGTAGTTGGACGCTTAGGAGTGAAATGCTTGCACCCACCATCACGCCGGCGACAATAACGGTGACGACGTCGCGCAACACCAGCCGCAGGATCGAACCCCGAGCCGCGCCCAGGGCCATGCGGACGCCGAACTCCGTCTGCCGCTGTGTCACCATGTAACTCATAGCGCCGTAGAGTCCAATCATGGCGAGCAGCAGCGCGAGCCCACCGAAGAAGCCGGAAAGTGTGGCCAGCACCCGCTCCTGAATCAGGGAATCGTCCACCTGCTGGGCAAGGGTATTGAAGTCGAGCGAAATTGATTTGTCGACGTCCGCGACCGCGGCCCGAATCAGCGATAGGACGGCCGAGGGCCGCGTCGAGGTCCGGATCAAGAAGTTCGGACCGCCGCCGAATCCGGGCTCTTGGGTGATGGGGAAGAAAGCGGTGGGAGGGGTTTCCTCACGCAGGGACACATACTTGGAGTCCCTGACAACCCCCACAATCTGGATGGGTGGTCCCAGCTTCCCCTGGTCTTCGCCGAGGCGGAAGAATCTGCCGACAGGATTAAAGTTGGGATAGAACTTGCGCGCCACCGTCTGATTGATGATGGCGACTTTGGGCATGGTTGGGGTGTCCTGCGCGTTGAAATCGCGCCCCGCCAGAAGCGGAATATGCAGCGTCCGGAAGTACCCGGGCGACACGGCATTCAAGTAGGTGAGCGCGGCGTCACCGGCTGGCGGGTTCGGCGAATCGGCGTGAACAAGCTGGTTCCACTCGGAGCCGCTGATGGGTGTCATCAGCGCGCGGCTGGCGGACACCACGCCGGGCAGCGAGCTGATGCGCCGCTCGATTTCGTCCCAGGTGGCCATCCATTTCTCCGGCGGAATGCCGGCGGTCCTCGCCTCCGTATGCATCATCAGGATGTTATTGCGGTCAAAGCCGATGTCGAGCATGACGAGCTTCGCAAAGCTGCGCAGGAGCAATCCGGCGGCAACCAGCACCACGAGTGACAAGGCCATCTGCGAGGCGACGATCCATCGGCCGGGGCGTAGGCGAACGCGATGTTCGACGTCCGTCGCCTGCCTGCCTTTCATCGCGGCAGTCAATGAGACGCGCGTGGTCCGGAATGCGGGAAGCACGCCGAACAGAAGGCCGGTGAAAATCGCGATGGCTGCGGTGAATCCCAGGACGCGCCCGTCCAGCGACAAGTCGAGAAACACCTGATCATGGGCGGTGGAAATAAAGCGCACCAGCAGCATGCTTCCCCAGCGCGCGAAGAGGATTCCCAGCAGCGCGCCGGCCATGGAGAGCATCACACATTCGGTCAGCAACTGGCGTATCAACCGCATGCGCGAGGCGCCCAGCGCACGCCGCACGGCCATTTCCCGGTTGCGCACGGCGGCGCGGGCCACCATGAGACTAGCGATGTTAGCGCAGGCGATTACCAGCACGATCGCGACCACCGCCATCAGGATGTTGAGCGGTTGTGCAAACTGCGCGCGCAGGCCGGAAGTTCCAGTTGCGGCAGGCGCCGCCGTGAGCGACCATTTCAGGTAATCCTTCTGGCCGTCCTGGTCCCAGTTCTGCGGCACGGTGGCGGCGAAGATGCGGGGCGATAACACGCCGAGGTCAGCCCTTACCTGATCGGCGCTGATCTCCGGCTTAACGCGGCCCATGATGTGCAGCCACCACCACGAGCGGTGGTCAAGCCGCGGGCGGGCGCCGTCAAAGACTGCCGTGGCGCAGACGGGAAGCGCGACATCGAACCTCTTGCCGACTTCCACTCCGTTAAAGCCCCGCGCAGCAACGCCGAGGATGGGATAAGTATGGTTGTCGAGCGAGATCGTGCTGCCCACAGCGCTTTCGGCCCCGGCGAGATGCTCCTGCCAGAAACTGTAGCTCAGCACGGCGGCACCGGAACACCCGCGTTGGTCATCGGCCAAGGTAATCAGGCGGCCGGCGGCAGGCTGAACCCCCAGAGTCCGGAAGAAGTCGCCGGTAACCCATAGCCCCCGGGCATAGTGCGCCTCGCCGCCCCGCGCCAGGTCGAACTCAGTCTCGTCCCAGCCGAAGACCCCGGAGAAAACGTCCTGCTGATTGCGGAATTGCTCCCAGATGGGATTGGTGAAACTGGATACCGCCTGATTTCCCCCTCGTGGGCTTCGCCTCACGATTTCCACCAGTTCTTCCGGCTTCTCAATCGGCAGGAAGCGCAGCATCACGGCGTCCAGCAGGCTGAAGATCGCCGTGTTCGCGCCAATGCCGAGGGCGAGGGTGAGCACCGCGACGGCAGTAAAACCGGGGTTCTTGCGCAGCAGGCGCACGCCGTAACGGATGTCTTGCAGCAAGGTTTCAAGCCATCGGAATCCCCACATCTCGCGCGTGACCTCCCTAATTAAGGTGACGTTGCCGAACTCGCGCACAGCCGAGGTGCGGGCTTGTTCGGCAGCTTCGCCTTGCTCATGGCGCTCCTGTGCGGCCATGCGCAGATGACCCTGGATTTCTTCCTCCAGGTCTGCTTCGCGCTTCTTGCGATGCAACAGCCAATTCCAGAAACTCATGACTGGCTCTCCTCTCGCACAGGGTTCATGATTGCACCGGTGGCGTTGACAATTTGCTCCCAGCGGGCCACTTCGAGCGAATTGCCGATTTTCGACTGCCCCGCGGTGGCAGGCCGCTTGTCGATTCGAGACCCAGAGGCGGAGAAATGCATTTTTTCAATCCTCAATCGACAATCGTCAATCGACAATCACTCGTACCGCAGCGCCACCATGGGATCAACCTTGGTCGCCCGGCGCGCGGGGATGCAGCTCGCGAGCAGCGCCACGGCAGTGAGCAGTAACGAAACAGCGGCGAACGTCAGCAGGTCGGTAGGCTTGACGCCGTAGAGTAGGCCCGCGAGCAAGCGCGTGACGGCCACCGCGCCCACGATTCCGATTCCCACGCCGAACAGCGTCAGCGCGAATCCTTGCCCGACAATCAGCTTCAGCACATCACGCCGCTCGGCGCCCAGCGCCATGCGGAGCCCGATCTCGTGTGTTCGTTGGCTGACAGAGTAGGCCAGAACGCCGTAGAGTCCGATGCAGGCCAGCAACAGCGCAACTACCGCGAAGAGCGTAACCATGATGGCGGACACTTGCTGGGGCACCAGCGAGTCGCCGATCAGCCGCTCCATGCTGATCAGATTCTCCACGGGGATGTCATGATTGCGGGCCAGAACCAGTCTGCGGACGGTCCGGGTGATCGACTCGGGCTCCTGATCGGTCCGGATGGCAAACCGCAGGGTTGCCTGCGGGAACTGGTAGTAGGACAGATACATCGCCATGGGGGCGCTGTCGCCAACGAAGTTGAGGCGGGCGTTTCCCACCACGCCCACCACCTCGAACGTGGCTGGCTGCGGGCCGCCCATGTCGACGGACACGCGCCGCCCCAGCGGGTTGCGCCCCGCGAACAGCGTGCGCGCCATCTCTTCATTGATGACCATGGTGAGCGGGGTGTGCTCGCGGTCTCCCTTCCCCAAGTCACGTCCGAAGAGGAGCGGGATTCGCACCGCGTCGAAATAGCCGGGCAGCACGATGCGCTTGTACGCCGTACGCGCGTCGGCCGGGTTTGCCGGCGGGTGATCGGCGTCCCAGGCTGGGACGTTGTTGGCCGGATTGCGGATCGGCAGTTGGCTGATGAACCCGGCCGCCTTCACGCCGGGAAGGGCGGCGAAGTCCTCGCGCAGGCCGTCGAAGAACTGGATGCGCTGATTTGGGTCCGGATACTGTGCCTCAAGCAATTGGATTTCGCCGGTCAACAGGTGTTGGACATCGAAGCCTGGGTCGGTGGCGGCCAGACGTGCGAAGCTTCGCATGAGCAAGCCGGCGCCAACCAGCAACACCAACGAGACGGCCAACTGGCCCACCACCAGGGCGCCCCGTAACGACGTCCCCGCCATCGTCCCGGTGGTACGCGTGCCCGACAATAGATCCTGCGCCAGGAGCCGCGATGACCCGCGCAGGGCGGGCGCCACACCGAAGAGCGCGCCAGCCAGGATCGAGAGCGCCAGCGCGAACAGCAAGACCGGCCAGTCCAGGCCTTTGGCCGTGCTGCCGAGGTCGCCCAGACCAGTCACCAGCGGCAACAACCGGCTGAGCCAGAAGGCCAGCGCCACGCCCAGGACGCCCGAGAGCAGCGCCAGCGTCACGCTCTCCACAAGCAACTGTCCGGCTATCCGGGCGCGGGAGGCGCCCAGCGCCGCTCGTACTGCCAACTCCGAGCGGCGTATCAAGCCCCGCGCCAGCAGCAGGCCGGCCACGTTTGCGCACGCAATGAGGAGAACCAAGCCGACCGCGCCCATCAGCAGGAAGAGGCGCGGCGTCTGCTCCCCTGCGAGCGCGGCCTGAAGCGGGTCCAGTTGCAGCGCCTTGCCGGTATTCGATGCCGGATACTGCTGTTCCAGGCGCTTCGAGATCACGTCGACCTGACGCTGGGCGCTCGCGATGGAGACGCCGGTTTTCAGGCGTCCGACGATCAGCCAGTTGTGGAATTGCCGTGGCATCCTGGCGACCGCCTCACCCCGACGCATCGGCGCCCAGACATCCGCGTCGAAGAGGAAGCGAAACGTGGCGGGCATGACGCCAACCACCGTGTAGGGTTTCCCATCGACGGCCAGGGAAGCTCCCACCGCGTTGCGAGGGGCGCCGAACCGGCGCTGAGCGTAGCGCTCGCTCACCATGACGACCGGCGGCCCTCCGGCCAAGCCCTCCTCCGGCGTGAACCAGCGGCCCGCCGCCGGGGCAACGCCCAAGGTTCGGAAGAGGTCGTGCGCAACGTAGGTGAAGGAGACACGCTCAGGTTCGGCGCCGCCCGTCACGGTCGTCTTCTGCTCAAATGGGAGCACCGCAGAAAACGCCTCGAAGCTGTCGGCCTGCTCTCGGTAATCGTAGTAGTCCGGGGCCGATGCCATGGGGTTAGGCGTGCCGCCGAATGTGGCGCTGGCAAGCACCAGCCGCGCCGGGTCCCGGAAGGGCAGAGGCTTCAGCAGAGTTGCGTGGATGATCGAGAACACCGCCGTGTTCGCGCCGATGCCGAGGGCGAGGGTAAGGGCGGCGACAGCAGTGAAACCGGGGTTACGACGTAATTGCCGCAGGCCGTAGCGAGCGTCTTGCAGCAACGTTTCAAGCCAACGAAGGCCCCACATTTCTCGCGTCACCTCCTTGATCACGGTGACGTTGCCGAACTCGCGGACGGCCGAGGCGCGGGCTTGCTCGGCAGCTTCGCCTTGCTCGCGGCGCTCCTGGGCGGCCATGCGCAGATGACCCTGGACCTCCTCGTCCAGTTCCTCTTCACGCTGGTGTCGGTGAAACAACCAGTCCCACAGACTCATGGCTGTCCCTCCTCGGGCGCAGGATTCATAATCCCCGCGATGGCGTTGACAATTTGCTTCCAGCGGGCCTGCTCAGACAATAGCTGTTTCCTGCCGGCAGCAGTCAGGCGATAGTACTTGGCGCGCTGGTTGCTCTCGGTCTGCTTCCACTCGGAGCTCACCCAGCCCTGCGTCTCGAGACGATGGAGGGCCGGGTAGAGCGAGCCGGTCTCGACCTGTAGCACCTCGCCCGAGCGCCCGCGAATAGACTGGCTGATCCCGTAACCGTGCTGGGCACCCCACTGCAACGTCTGGAGGATGAGCATATCCAGCGTGCCTTGCAGCAACTCAATGCGATTTTGATAGCGTTCCCTTTTTGGTTTCATGGCTGTAGACAATCTACACCCATGGCCGTAGGATGTCAACTGCTTTTTGGGGCCTTCGAGGCTGGCCCGTAGGATTGGGCGCTGGAACCGTGGTCCGTCGGACCCGATGCGGCTCAAAACCCTCGTATCCCCAGTCCCGTCCGGAAGCACACGGTTTCGCTTCGCCGCCGCGTCCTGAGCATGGATAGCCGAAAGCGGCTATCCGTGATGTCAGAAACGGGGTGCCGCGGGGTAAGACCGAAGGGTAGGTCGGGAAACCTGAAGCGCCGCTGCCGCCGCGGTCACCGACAGGCCAGCGGGCTCGATAATCTCCGTCCGAATGAAATCTCCGGGATCGGACGGGTTCTTCATGGGCATGCCGTTTGCTCCCTCATCAAGCTTGGCTACTAGTTCAAACAGGATGGCGTGGAGTCGGCGGGCGAGAAGAGCAACCGTGTCGGGCCAATCCGCCCCGTTTGGGACACCCTTTTGCGCCACCCTCGGAGCCGTGGGCGCATGTTTCACGCAGGATTCAGGTTGAAAGTTCCTCCAACCTCGGGTCCGTGAAGTATAAGGTCTCGAATGAGGAAGTCAGCATCAGAAACGCCGGCCCCACGCTCGGGCGCCACTTCGTCATCGCCTTGGGGGCCGAGCAAGTGGGATGCGCATTCGCTGCATGGAAGTGGTAAGACTCACGTGGGAAAAATCAAGAGGCCTTGGGCAAATGCGCCAGGGCCTCTTTGATCTTTTCTTCCGGATATTCGTAATCGGAGAGTTCGCCTGCCAAGTATTTCTCGTAAGCCGCCATGTCGAAGTGGCCGTGGCCGCTTAAATTGAACAGGATGGTCTTCTCCTTACCTTCCTCCTTCGCCTTCATGGCTTCTTCAATCACGCAACAGACGGCATGAGAAGTTTCCGGGGCCACGATGATTCCCTCCGCACGCGAGAAGGTAATGGCCGCCTCAAAGCATTTCAGTTGCAGATAGCTCACCGCCTCGACGACGCCCTCGCGGTGCAGCAGGCTGACCAGCGGGGCCATGCCGTGATAACGCAAACCGCCGGCATGGATGCCCGCGGGAATGAAGTCGTGCCCCAGCGTATCCATCTTCAGCAGCGGCGTCATCCCGCTCTTGTCGCCAAAATCGTAGGCATAGACCCCTTTCGTCATGGTCGGGCACGCTGCAGGTTCGACCGCGATGAGCCGTATCTGTTTTCCGGCGGCCTTGAGCGGTACGAAGGGAAACGCCAAACCCGCGAAGTTACTTCCCCCGCCACAGCAGCCAATCACGATGTCAGGGAATGCCCCGGCGAGCTTCATTTGGGCAATAGCCTCCTGGCCGATGATGGTCTGGTGCAGCAGGACGTGATTGAGGACGCTGCCCAGCGAGTAATTCGTGTCTTGACGATGCGCGGCATCTTCAACCGCTTCGCTGATGGCGATGCCCAGGCTGCCGGGGCAGTCGGGATCTTCGGCAAGAACCTGTCTTCCGGCAGCAGTCTGCTCACTCGGTGAGGGAATGCACTTTGCCCCCCAAACCTCCATCATGGTCCGCCGGTGCGGTTTCTGATAGAAGCTGCATTTCACCATGTAAACCATGCACTCCTGGCCGAAAACATTGCACGCAAACGCCAGGGCGCTTCCCCACTGGCCCGCGCCGGTCTCGGTGCAGATCCTCTTGACGCCCGCGACCTTGTTGTAATAGGCCTGAGGGGTCGAGGTGTTCAGCTTATGGCTTCCTGCCGGTGAGACACCTTCATTCTTGTAGAAGATTTTCGCTGGAGTTCCAAGGGCCTTCTCGAGCCGCCACGCCCGGCACAACGGCGTCGGCCGCCAGAGCCGCAGGATGTCGAGCACGGGTTCGGGGATTGGAATAGTTGGGGAAGCGGAAACCTCCTGCTCGATCAACTGCGGGGGGAAGATCGCCTCCAGGTCGCCGGGCCCGGCCGGTTTTAGCGTCCCGGGATGAAGAGGAGGCGGCAGAGGCGCCGGCAGGTCGGGAACGACGTTATACCAAGTCTTCGGCAGTTCACTTTCCGGCAAAATATATTTGTTTTCTGTCATGAGTTGACTCCAGTTTTCGACATAGCGCCGGCCTTCAGGCCGGCACGTGCCGACCTAAAGGTCGGCGTTACATACGGCTCAGGTGGCTTGAATCCACCAAAACAATTCTGATCGTCTAGCGAGCATCGTCTGCCACAAATCGGGGCAGTTTCGGAAGGTCAGGTTCGCAAGCCAAATCGTCCGGGTAAAGCTCTCCCCGCTTGGCGGCGGCCCCCACGCCGTCAAACCGTGCAGTTAAGTTTAAGATGCGGAGAATAGCACAAAACGGGCGCAAACGGGTAAAGGTCACCGGCAATTTTGAATCCTGAATTATGAATTGCCTTCTTCACTCTCCCTACTGCCGACTGCCTTTGGAGAGCTGCAACCCTCCCGGCGGGCGGGACGGGACGTGCGCTACGCTTGTTTGTGTCTCCTGACTCCCGACATCTGCTCGTCCCCTGCCTGTTCCCTCTTTGTTTTGTCGCTCGGCAGATCGTTCAAAATTGCCCAGCAAAAGCCACAGACGTATCCCCCCCAGGTCAGGACGCTACGCGCTGCCGGCCGCTGTTGGGCGTACAATCGACCATTAACTCGGTGGGAACTGCTTTTGGGCCACGTAAAAGGTTCGGCAGCCGGCTGGAAGGCACGGATGGCCCCGAAACAAGAGCGTGGCGTCCCAGGCTCGGATGTGCCCGAAACCCGCTGCACGCAAGGTTCGGCGGATCTCGGAGGACGCCCACCAAACTTCCTCGACGTGCTCGCGAAATCGCCGCCAACATCCCTTCTGGCGGATGAACCACTCAAGATCCAGGCAACCCTTTGCGCGACGCCGGTCGTAGCTGCCCCGCATTACCATCACCACACCACGCTTTTCCGACCACGAGGTCCCCGGCCAGTTCTTCTCCAAATGCCGTCGGTTGTTAACATCGAAGTAGAAATAACCCCCAGGACGCAAAGCGCGTGCCACGGCCCCAGCCACCCGCACCAAATCGGACTTCAGTGGCACATGATTCACGGCATCGTACTCGCAGGCGATCAGGTCGACTCTTTCCGGCAGCCGGAACGTCCGCATGTCGCCGCGGATGACGATTACAGGCGCCCCAGCGCGGCGCGCCTTCGAGCGGGTGAGGCCACACATGGGGGGCGAGAGATCTACGGCAAAGACTCTTATTCCCCGGCGCGCGAATTCGAGCGCGGTGGTCCCCGTGCCACAAGCCAAGTCGCAGGCGGAGCGCACTTGAGGAAGAATCTTTCCCAGAAGTCTATGCCGGATCCGCCCGTAGCAGAAGAGATGAGAAGTAAAGAACTGGTCGTAGTATTGGGCCAGCAACGCGTAAGGTCGATTGGCCGAAGCTCCTGGCATTGTCCTCTGCTACCTTACCTCGGGGCCGCTAGAACCCATGCAAGCTACATCCAACGAGGTTTTAATCCGTCTTGAGATCCCGAGTGGTTGGGAGTGTACACGCCAAAGCCTCGTTCGGGAAGCTCAAAAGTCCAGCAAAAGCCGCAGACCCATAGAAGAGGTCTGGCCTGCGCGCTCCTGGGTTCGTCCGGCGGGCTGCGACCTTCGGAATCCCTCAACAGTCGGCGTCGGATCAACCGGGCATCAACATCTCGGACTCTAACCTTCCAACGCCTGCTTGCAATACTCGTAGCACTTCTTGACTTCGGCGATGGTGTCCAGGTCCTTGCCTTCACCATACTCGTACTCGATATTGGCGGGGATTTTCCATTTGTTGTCGCGCAGCAGGCGAAGGGCCTCCACAATGGGCGTGTCGCCCTGGCCGAAGGGCAAGTTATCGCCGTGGTTCTTCTTGCGGTCTTTGATGTGCAGGGTGACGATCTTCTGATGGTGCTCACGAATATAGGCAACGGGATCACCGCCGGCGGCCACGAAGTGGCCGATGTCCAGGTTGACGCCGATGTAGGGAGAGGCGCCCTTCATGGCCCGCGCAAAGGTTTCCGGGATAGAGAACTCGTCGGGGTCGGAAGTCTGGTCGTGTCCGTGGAAGCCCACCATGATCTTGTATTTCTGGGCGTACTTATCGACGCGGGGCGCAACACTGACATTCGATGACGATGTGATGTATTTGACGCCCAGCGCCTGTGCCGCCTGGAAACCGCGCTCGATTTCCTGATCCGTGATCCCTTTGCGAAAGGCATAGGTGAAAGCATAAAGCTTCACACCGGCGTTATCGAACTTGGTGCGGACCTCGTGAAAATGGCTGAGAGGTGCGGAAAGCCACCACTTCCTGAGTTCTTCTCCCTCCAGGTTGGGTGCGACGTGCCCATCAAACAGCTCGCATTCGCCCAAACCCACCGTTTTGAAAGCTTCTATACACGCATCCAGATCGAGGTCGCGGAAAGAATAACTTTGCGCCCCGATCTGAACGCCGCGAATGACCGAGTTAATGTATTCGGCGGTCCAACCGTTCCGGCTGACCGCCCATAAACCTGCAGAACCTGCAATCAGAAGCTTGCCGGCATCTCGACGTGAAATTAGACCCATAGATCCTCCTTGAAGTCTTATAAGCATTTTGCGGCGCTAGTATAGGAGGCTCAAGCGCATCTTGCAAGCGCCTCCAGGTGTTGGTGTTGCCTTCACTGCGCCAGATTGCCATAAAGCCGATCAGCGGGACCCGAGGGCGCGGGTCGCGCGCAGGATTGTCTGTTGACGAGGCAGCAGGGAAGTGTTAATCATGGTGCGGCTCACTGCCAGCCTCGTTCGAACTGGCGCTCAATCCTTCTGTAAGGAGTTAACCGTGAAATCGCACGTGGCTCGCAATTATGTTTTGGCTTTTTTGCTTTGCGCATTTTCTCTGCTGGTGACGAACGCCGTTGCGCAGTCTCCAGATTCGTGGCCGCCTCAAGCCTCGCAGTACCGATTCCACATGATAGGAAACGCCCACGTTGACGCTCCCTGGCTCTGGCCGTGGTCGGAAGCCATGTCCGTAGTCCACAGCACCTTTCGATCCGCGCTCGACCGCATGAACGAATATCCGGATTTCACTTTCACCGCCAGTTCCGCCCAGTTCTATGAGTGGGTCGCGGCAATCGACCCGACAATGATGGAGGAGATTCGCAAACGGGTAGCAGAAGGACGCTGGGATGTGGTTGGAGGCTGGTGGATCGAGCCGGATGTTAATATCCCGAACGGCGAGTCGCTGGTCCGCCAGGGTCTCTACAGCCAGAGGCTGTTCCAGCGGTTATTCGGACGCTCCGCGCATATCGGCTACAACCCCGACTCGTTCGGCCATCCCGGGACATTACCGCAGATTCTGAAACTGCAGGGCATGCAGGGCTATGTTTTCATGCGTCCGCAAGCCCATGAGAAGAAACTCCCGGCAGACCTATTCTGGTGGGAGGGCGCTGATGGGACGCGAGTCCTTACCTATCGAATCCCGTACAGTTATGGGTTCTCAGAACATCTAGACGACAGGTTGCGCGACTTCATTTTGAACCTGCAGCAGGAGCCAACCAAGAGCCTGATGGTCTTTTACGGCGCGGGTGATCACGGCGGCGGGCCGGCCAAGGAGAACATCCAATCCATTCGGGACATGCAGAAGCAAACCGGTGCACCGACAATTCTTTTCAGCACCCCGGACCACTACTTTGATGAGGTCAGCAAGCTCGACAATCTCCCGGTGGTGGCCGATGATTTGCAGCATCACTCGGTGGGCTGCTATACGGCAATGTCGGAAATCAAGAAGGACAACCGGACCACGGAGGCGGCGCTGGCTACGGGAGAGAAAATGGCGGCGCTGGCTTCTGTGCTGGCGGGGGTTGACTACCCCAAGCGCGAGTTCACGGCAGCCTGGAAAAAGGTTCTGTTCATGCAGTTCCACGACGGCATGGCAGGGACAGCGCTTCCGGAACACTACGTTGTGTCGAGGCATGCCTACGGGTACGCGCTGGAAGTGGCGAATCAAGCCATCAACCTTGCTGCGCAGAAGATTGCCTGGCAGATTCCTGCCCAAGATCCGGGCTCGGAATACCTGGTGGTCTTCAATCCTCACGCCTGGGATGCGGTGTTGAATGTTGAATACGACTTGGGCTGGGAGTTTGACTACAGGACGGAACCACAGAGCAACTCCCGGCTGGAAGATGAGCACGGCAACAGTGTACCTCACCAATGGGCGCAGGCATCGACCGTCGTTGACGACAGGGTTAAGCTGGTCTTCCGCGCGCCGGTGCCGGCATTTGGATACCGGCAGTTTCGTTTGCGCAGGGTCCAGCCTACCACCCAGCCGGTGTCAGCCGTCCACGCCAATGACAAGGAACTGGAGAATGAACATCTTCGTGTCACCTTCGCGGACGACGGGACACTATCGATAGTTGACAAAGATAGCGGAGCCGAGGTTTTTCGGGGCGGCAGAGGAGGGGCGCGCGCCGTCGTGCTGGACGATCACAGTGACACGTGGAGCCATGGTGTCCGCGCCTACACGAAGGAAGTGGGGGCGTTTGGCAGCGCCCGTTTCCGAGTGCTTGAGAATGGCCCGTTGCGCGCCACGGTACGCGTGCGGACGAGCTACGGCGACTCCTCGCTTCAGACTGACTGGATGCTCTACGCCGACGCCCGGACTCTGGAGGCGCGCGTGGCGCTGGATTGGCACGAGCACCAGAAGATTTTGAAGCTCTCCTTCCCCGTGGATGTGCAGGATCCCCGGCCCACTTACGAAATCGCCTACGGGTACAAAGTGCGCCAGGCCAACGGGAGCGAGGATCCGGGGCAGCGCTGGATCGATCTTTCCGGCGAACGCGCGGGGAAGGAGTATGGGCTCGCCGTCATCAACGACGCCAAGTACGGCTACAGCGTGCAAGATAACGATATGCGAATCTCGGTCGCGCGCAGCGCCGTCTTCGCGCAACACGATCCGCGCAAGCTGCAACCCAACGGCGAGTACATCTGGCAGGACCAAGGCGAGCAGACCTTCCGCATGTTGCTGCTGCCCCACGCTGGGGCGTGGCAGGATGCAGGCGTCGTGCGACTGGCGGAGGAGTTAACGGCACCCGTGCCGGTTCTCTACCAGGGTATCCATCCAGGGAATCGACCGCTCTCAGCTTCCTTCCTTTCTGTGGATGCGCCCAACGTGGTGGTATCGGTGGTAAAGAAAGGTGAGGACGGGGATGACCTCATCATCCGTTGCTACGAGACTGCGGGTCGGCCAACCAAGGCGTCGCTGGACCTGGGGTTAGTGAAGCGGCGCTGGACGGGAACCTTCCGCCCTTTGGAGATCAAGACTCTGCGCGTGCCTCTGGCGGGCGGAGAAATTCGCGAAGTCAACGTCCTGGAACAATGAGCGACATAGGACATTAGGGATCACTCGGCGCGCTTTAGCCTCTTGAATTCAGCCTCTTCCTGCGCGGCCTCAGACGTTCGGCCAAGGTCGCGGTAAATCTGCGCCAGGAGGAAGTGGACGGAAGGATCCTCAGGATCTGTCTTTGCGGCCGGCTCCAAGGTCGAGAGTGCTTCCGTTTTCCGTCCTAACTGAAGCAGGGCCTTCGCCATGCCCAGGCGAACGGGAGTGGCGGAAGGATTGAATTCAAGGGCCTGCCGGAAGGCGGTAACAGCCTCGTCCAGTTGACCATGCTTGCGGTAGATTTCACCGATTTCGTATTCGGCCTGAGCGCTCCTCGGATCCACCTTCAGCTCTTGCTGAAGTTCCGTCAGGGCTTGCTGCCAGGCATCGGCATCGGTGGAATGCGTAAGCAGCAGGACGGCAATTTGCAGGTGAACACCCACTAGAGTGGGATCCAGCTTAAGGGCTTGGCGGTAGGCATCCAAGGCAGCTTTCCAGTTCCCATCCGAGGCAGCAACGGATCCCATTACCTGAAAGCTCTGGGCCGAATTCGGCGCCACTTTCATGAGCTTCAGATATATCTCGGAAGACAACTTTCCATAGAGTTGCCCGGCGGCATAAAGAACGTCAGGGTCATCAGGGTAAGCGGCCAACAGCTTCTGGGTTATTTGATCCGCTTCCATTCTGTTCCCCTCTTGATCTGCGCACCTCGCCAAACTGAGACCGAGCATGCGCCGCAACTTTGGGTCAGGATTAGAAGCAAATTCCCGCTCCAAGCCTGTCATGGCGTCGGGACAATTTCCCCTTGCTGCCCGGCTGAGTGGCAGAAACGATTTTGCGGTTACAAGGGATGAATTGCGCCGAAGGGCTTCCTTAAACTCTGCAATGGCCTTGTCATACTGACGATCGGCGTAGTACGCCAGTCCGAGGTTGGCGCGGACTTCCGCAAGGCTCGGGTCAAGTTTCAAGGCAGCAGAGAGGTGCCGCTCCGCGCCGCTGAAATCGCCGCTCTTCAGCGCCGCAAGGCCTCGTTGTACCTCCGCCATAACCGTCGGCGAAGGTTGTTGGGAAAAAGCAACGGAGGCCAGGAAAAACAAAAAGGACAGGCAACCCGCGACGTGTTGCTTCATGGTGTGGCATTGTAGCCGCATGCGTGCTCTCGCAGCAAGCAACAATCCGGTATTGCGGTCGGCCAGAAGGTGAAGTCAATTTGATGTAGAGGCGGCTTTACGCCGCCATTTGGCGATCCCGCAGACGCGGGATCGCCGCTACAGCATCAAATTGACCCACTACCTGATTTTCCGAATTCTTGCCTTCCGTGCGTGGCGTATGCTATCAGCAGTTTTGGTGCCTGGGTCGGTTCTGGAGTTACCAAAGGTGATTATTCACCCTCGGAATTTAGGCAGTGCCTTTTCCGGCAAACGAGGGAAAATGATGGCTCTCTGGCTGTGTTTGCTGCTCTTTCACAGCGCGACCGGACGCGCCAGGAGTCCGCAGTCAATTCAAGCTCCCACGCTTGAGGACGCGTTGCAGGCTGCAGCCGTGGCAGACAAAGCTGGGGACTATGCGAGAGCCGCAAAACATTATCAGGATTTCCTGGACAAGGTTGACGCGTCCAAGGTAAAGCGGGAAGCCATCGTTCAGGTTCGCACCCGGCTTGCGACGCTTTATTTTCTGCTTCACGAATACCGCGAATCCCTTCGCACTGTCGCGCCCGTCACAGAGAATAAAGATTCGTCGGCCCCAGTTCCTGAACAGGCATGGCTGGTCCAGGGTTTGGACGATCTTGAAATCAACCAGTTGTCCCCGGCGATCCCGTCCTTGCGACAAGCCATTAAGTTAAACCCTGCCAGCGGCACAGCCCGGCTTGCCCTGGGGGATGCATTGGCTCGCAGCGGGAACCTTGCTGGGGCCATCGATCAATTTAAGGAGCAATTGCGTCGCACTCCCGACGAAGTCGAAGCATGGTATAAGCTGGGGCTCGCTTACGCCTTCTTGTCTAAAGAGACGTCCAACAAATTCTGGCAGCGATAACCAAAGGATTCACTCGGTCAGCAACTCAAAGCCGAGGGATGCATTTCCCGCGGGAGCACTACAGAAGCTTTACGCATCTTATTTGGGCTGTTGGAGGAGAACACTTCCAAGGCTGGACTTTACGCCGACCTGGGCATGGCGCTGCTTAACCTGGGTTTTCCTCAAACCGCGGAGATCCAGTTCCAGAAGGAACTCAAGCGGAATCCCCACTCGCCGGATGCCCTTTTTGGTTTGTCGGCGAGCATGTCGTTGCGCGGAGACTGGGACGGCGTTGCGGAGAAGCTTTCAGCTCTTGCGGAATCAAATCCTCAGGAATTGACCCGGCTTTTTGAGTCTTCTCCCCCCATCGTCCTACGGCAAGCCTTACAGCAAAAGCAGATTACGATTCCCGCTCACTTCGCTCAAACACCTGTGGGGGCAGTTTGGAGGAATTGGCTCCAAGAGTCCGATGTGGACCTGTCAGCGATGAAAACGAATCCCGAAAAGACATGTTCTGCGGCCCTCGGCCCTCCGCAACTCGAACCCGGAACATGGCTCTCTGAAGCTTGTTATCGGCAACTCGCCGAGCAGTTGCGCAAGCAGAAGGGAACTTTCTAGTCTGAACGGGACAAACTCGCGGAAGCCGAGCTCCGGCAGGGAGGTCTCGAGGATGCCGAGGCCGCAGCGAGGCGCGCGCTGGAATCAAGGCCGTCTGACGGATGGGCAATGTATTGGCTCGTGCGGTCTTATGAGGCGCTTGGATACGAGGCTTTTCGGAAAGTATCCCTGTTGAGTCCCAACTCGGCGCGCGTGCATCAGATGATGGCCAAATATTATGCCGACAAGCACGAAACTTCCCACGCGGTAGCCGAATATGAGGCGGCCATGAAGCTGTCACCGGATTTGCCAGACCTTCACCTGGGTCTCGGCACCGTCTACTGGGAAGCTGGGGACTGGGATCGAGCCGAGGCGCCGCTTCGCAGGGCACTGGACTTGTCGCCAAGTTTGCTCGCCGCGAGCTACCAGCTTGGCGACGTCTACGTTCAGAAAAGAGAATGGGAACTGGCCATCCGCTACCTGCATCTCGCCGAGGGGGATCAGACGCTTAATTACCAAGCTTGCTTAGATCTTTCCAAGGCCGAGGCGGCCCTGGGACACACCGAGAAGGCCATTGATTATCTTTTGCGGCTGGCAGGACAAGACCAGGATGGAGAGATCCATTATCGTCTCGCCCTCCTGTATCGTAAGCTGGGTGACTCAGCCAGAACTGAGGCGGCATTCGCGACTTCGAACCAGCTTCGCCAAGCCTCCATGCAGCACGGCCAGGAGGTACTTCAAACTATGGAGAAGGAGCGGCAAGCCCTGGAGCAAATCGACCACTGAGTAGAGCTTACATGGCCAAGAGCAAATCCAGCCTCCTCACCCGGCGCGAGTGGTTGCGCCAAAGTCTGTCCGGTGTGTGCTTCATTGTTCCCGTCTTTGTCAATGACAAGCTGGGGCAACCGATACTGGCCCCTGGGCCGTGGTTCACCGATGTGGCAAAAGAGGCGGGTTTGAATGCTTTTCGCAACACCTGTGGCACCCTGGTGAAGGATTACCTGGTGGAAGAAATGGGTAACGGCGTGGCGCTGTTCGATTACAACAACGACGGCCTGCTGGACATTTTCCTGGTCAACGGCTCCTCCTTCGAGTTGCTCGATAATCCCAGCTTGCCGCGAACCTCCAGCCGCCTGTTTCGGAACAACGGGGATGGGACCTTTACAGATGTGACGCGCCAAAGCGGCCTGATCAACGAAGGTTGGGGAATGGCCGCCGCGGCGGCAGATTTTGACAATGACGGCTATACGGATGTTTTCATAACCAACTTCGGCTCCAACGCACTCTTCCATAACAATGGTAATGGAACGTTCACCAACATAACGCGCGACGCTGGACTGGAAGGCGGCAACTGGAGCAGCGGCTGCTCCTGGGGTGACTTTGATGGCGACGGCCGGCTTGACCTTTACGTAGCACGCTATGTCGATTTCGACCGCGCCAAAATCCCCGACCCTGGAGCGGCAAAATATTGCCTCTATCGAGGCGTCCCGGTGGCGTGTGGCCCTCAGGGCTTGGTCGGCCTTCCCGATCTCTTTTACCACAACGAAGGCAACGGGAAGTTTCGCGAGGTCTCGAATGATGTGGGTATTCGAGACAGCGACCGGGCCTTCGGACTCGGGGTGGCCGCGTTCGATTTCGATAACGACGGCTTTCTTGACATTTTCGTTGCCAACGACTCCATGCCCAACTTCCTGTGGCGCAACAAAGGCAACGGCACCTTCGAGGACGTCGCGATGGAGGCCGGGTGCGCGGTGAGTGCCGATGGGCGACCGCAATCCAACATGGGCATTGCCGTCGGTGATTACAACAACGACGGGTGGATGGACCTTTTGGTGACTCACTTTTCCGAGGACTACGACGCTCTGTATCGAAATACCAACGGGCAGTTCGACGATGTCACCTTCGAGGCAGGTCTCGGAACTGTCACTTTCTCGATGCTGGGATGGGGCGTTGGCTTTATCGATTATGATAACGACGGCTGGAAGGACATTTTTATTGCCCAAGGGCATATCTACCCGCAGGCGGATAAAGCCGGCAACAGGTGGCGTCAGCCCGACATGTTATTCCGCAACCTGCGCGACGGCCGCTTCGCCTTGGTGGATAATCACCAAAGCGGACTCCTGGATGCGCGGAGCAGCCGGGGAGCTGCCTTCGGCGACCTCGACAACAGTGGGCGGATCTGGGCCATTGTCAATAACATCGACGAGCAACCCTATCTTTACAAACCCGGAGGGCCTTCCGGTTCCTGGGTACGGTTTAAATTGACGGGCACGAAGAGCAATCGCGACGCCATTGGCGCCCGCGTCCGCGTAACAGCCGGAGGCATTACCCAAACCGACCAAGTCCGGAGCGGAGACGCTTATTTCTCCACGAACGATCTGCGTCTCCATTTCGGTCTGGGGCAAGCCACGTCAATTGACCGCGTGGAGATTCGCTGGCCCGACCGTCAGGAAGAGAAGTACGAACGATTGGCCGTGAACCGCGAGTACGTGCTCCGGCAAGGGGGCAAGAATGACAAGGCTTAGGCGCAGTCTGTGGCTTGCGACCGCAGGCCTCGCGGCCTTCGTCTTTTCAGTGGAGTCTGCCTTCGGACAAGGAATGGCCTCGGAGGATGTGAGCCCGACGGGTAACATTGACCTGGCCACAGTCCCGCCCGAGCAGATCTTGAGCGCGGTGGCAGCAGCCCGAAGAGCTATCCAACAACGACCTGATTCGGCAGAGGGTTACCTGCAACTCGCCATCGCGCTTCGATCCGGGGATGACCACCAGGGAGCTCTGGAGGCCATTGACCGAGCGTTGGCGCTCGATCCGCATCTCCCTGGAGCGTGGTTGCAAAAAGGCCTGATTTCAATCGATGGCGGAACTTTGAAGGCCGCACTCGTTTATTTCCGGAATGCGGTCGAAGCCGATGCGCAAAGCGTCGCCGCGCGACTGGAGTTCTCGTCGATGCTCTTCCGGGCCGGTGACTTTAAAGGCGCGCAAGAGCAAGTCGAAGCCGTCCTGCGCATGGATGCCATGAATGCCAGTGCCCTTGGGGGGTTAGGTTTTATTCAGTTGCAGCAGGGTGAGCTTCAGGCTGCGGTCGAGAACTTTCGCAAGGCCATCGCCGCGAAACCTCGGTTCCCCGAGGCCAAGCAGAACCTGGGGAATGCCCTTATGCGACTTGGGAACTGGGCAGGGGCGCGTCAGGCCTTTGAAGATGCCCTCAAGGACGAGCCCGACGCCATTCCGGCGGTCTACGGGATGGGCACGGTGCTTCGACACTTGGGCGAAACGGCCCAGGCGGCCGCACAGTTTGCTAAGGCCAAGGAAATGTTGCAAATGGTTCAGGCGTTGGCGCGAGCGCAAGGGCAAGACAACAACGGGGTTAGGTTGTGGGATTCGGGTGACTTGGCAGGCGCCGCTGCGGCTTTCCGAGCTTCCATCGCCGCCCATCCGTCTTACGCCGAAGCTCACAACAATCTGGGGGGAATACTTTGGCAACAGAAGAATTTCAAGGAGGCGACGGAGGAGTTCACCTTTGCGCTCCGTGCCGATCCAAAATTCGCTAAGGCCCACAACAACCTCGGTAACGCCCTAATGGTCGCCGGGAATCTTCCGGCAGCGATCGAGCATTTCCAGACTACCGTGTCTCTCGAGCCTGGATTCGCCACGGGCCACTTCAGCCTGGGCTTAGCGTTGGCCCAACTAGGGCAGAAAGAGCGGGCAGAGAAGGAATTCCGCGATGCGCTCACTCTCTCTCTCCCGGTCTGGCTATCGCGCACCTCGAACTGGGCCTGCTATTAGCCTCCGGTAAGCAGACCCTGCCTTCCGAGGCGCGCTCTGAAATCGAGGAGGGGGTTCGTCTCAACCCCGAACTCCGAGCGGCCCTGCCCCCGGCCATCTTGAGTGCCCTAGCTGCTCCTCCTGCGTCCTCAACTCCTCATCATTGACGAACACTCATAGTGTCCGCATAGAGCTTCTCTCCTGTTCGAGCTAATTGCCGATTTTCGATTGCCGATTGTCGATTGACCGCGAACCCGAATTTTCCCTCCTCAACTGCCTACTTTCGCCGTTTTGCGCGAGCTCGTAGCGATGGCTACAAGTTCGTCCGCCTCTTTGATGAGCTCCCTCAAGCGCTCCGGTTGAATCAAACCTGATTCTTTCAACAATTCAAGCCAGTAAAGGGTTTCATCCGCCTCCTCGACGACGATGGAAAGTTTGGCCGCGAATTCTGCCCGTGACTGGGCTCTACACGCCGCCCGGTAGTTCGCTCCCACGGAAGTAGCTGAACGTAAGAGTTGCCTGCTGATAATCTGTCCAGTTAGACTGCGAGGCATCCTGTCAACGAGTGTGACGATTCGCAGTGCAAATGCCTTAGTTCGAGCCTTCAGCTCTGCGGGAGTCATCGACACAATTCCCCCTCGTTGGTTCTTCAATCGACAATCGGCAAACGTAAATCGGCAATCATTCGTACCTCAACGCCACCATGGGATCGACTTTCGTCGCTCGGCGGGCGGGCAGAAAACACGCGAGCGGAGAAACACTCACCAAGCCCACTCCCGTGCAAATGTGGATCAGCGGATCGCTGGGACTGACGCCGTAGCGGTAGAAGGAAACCTCTTGAAACACGTGATTGCGCGCCGCGATGTCAACAATGTTTGGGGCTGAGACACCGGTCTGGACATACCCCATGCCCTTTTGTATCCGGCACTGGCCTAGGCCGACCAGTTGCTCAGGATGCGGGTACGGAAGCGGGCGAAGCAGAATAGCGTTCACCACGCTGAACATGGAGGTAGTGGCCCCGATGCCGAGCGCGAGTGTGAGAACGGCAATGGCGGTGAAGCCGGGATTCTTCGCCAGCATGCGCAGGCCGTAGCGCAGGTCTTGGATAAGCGTCCCCATCAAGCACCTCTCCGGAACATTCAGCATTCGATCGTCAGCGAGCAGCTTTCAGCATCCCTCGGGGTATACTCGGGCAATTCCAACGCCACCGCCACCACTAAATAAGTCCTTTAGTGACCATGCGATGCGCGACCATGGCTTACTGAGGCCAAGCATAATTAGGCTGCTCATAGGCCTGGGCGAGCTTGCGGTCCCAGTGTGTGGCGTTCACATGCGCTTGTCAACTTGATTTGGCCCACTTTGATACTCTGATTTGGCCCCCCTATCAGACCAAAGATCCCTCGTGTCTGCTTTCTGCTCTCGGTGGCTCCGACCGGAGCGGAGCCCTGCGCCGCGTCTTCTGCGGCGCGTTTAGGGCGGAACGTAGGCCGGAGCTACCGAGAGCAGGCGATCAAACCATTGTCGAGGGAACCCGCACGTACGGACCTGTGAGGGCAAAGCCGAATGGCCGAGCTACTCGACCACCCTCATTGTCACTATTAAAAATTAGAGGATTCTAGAAACAGAATATGGAGTCTTGTATTCGTCTGGTTTTGAGATGTTATGCTAAATCGCATCGAGTAGAAAACAAACACATTAGCTCAGTAATGGAAAAAATGATTTTGGCACTATATCTGCACTAGTTACCAATGGTTCAACATCTTTTGGCCAATAAAACTAGTCAGTTCTCAAACGGAGAGAGGAGGACATAATGAGCAGATTCCACCTGCGGCTTGCAGGCCATTGGCTCATCGTTTTTGGCATGCTTCTTATGGCGCCGATGTCTGCGTCGGCGCAGACTTCGATGCTAGCCACCATCTCCGGGGTCATCACAGACCCCTCAGGAGCTGTTATTCCCGATGTAAGCATCACGGCAACAAACACGGGAACTCAGCAGACTGCCAGGGCGAGCACGAACCCATCCGGGAACTACGTGCTCCCCAACCTCCCGTCAGGCGACTACAACGTTAGGGCTGAGAAAGAGGGCTTCCAAGTTTGCGAGAACCTGGGTGTGCACCTCGACCCAGCCGCTAGCGTACAGTCCAACTGCACGATGAAGATAGGACAAGTCACGCAAACGGTGGAGGTTCACGCCTCACCCATCACAGTCCAAGTGACTGACTCCAAAGTAACCCGTACGGTCGACTCGACTCAGATGCAGGACTTGCCGGTCAACGGGCGCAATTTCGTCAGCCTCTTTGGCCTCCAACCAGGCGTTGTCCAGAGCTTTTCCTTCAATAGCTTCCAGGCCATGAGCCTTTTTGCTTCGCAATGCACTCAGGTCAATGGCTTGACCGGAGAATCCAACAACCTGCTGATCGACGGTACGCCCTCGACGCGCACCCGTGCCAACGGCGCCACCGTGGCCATGCCCAGCATGGACTCGATCGCCGAAGTAAACATCGTTACGACCGGGTACATGCCCGAATACTCCCGTGCGGCGGGCGGGCAGTTTGCCGTGAGTTTAAAGTCCGGCGGTGACAAGTACCACGGAAGCGCTTACGAGTATATCCGCAACGACGCTTTGGATTCCCGCAACTTCTTCTCACCCACCGTCCCGACGCTGAAGTTCAATGATTTTGGGTTCGCCATCGGAGGTCCGGTGATTCCGAAAGGCCACAAGCTTTATTTCTACCTTTCGGAAGAATGGAACCGCGAGGTCAGCGGCAGCACTTGGACGGGTACCGTGCCGACGGCTCACGACCGTGCGGGTAATCTGAATGACTATTGTCAAGTCTTCACGGGTAGTTGTCCCACGGTTCCGGCTTATTTGAACGGGGTGGACGGGCTCACCTACGTAGCACCGCCTCCGGCTCCGGCTCCAGACCCGAGGCCCGGCGCCTGCGCCGCAAGTGGAGGGACAGCGGCTGGCTGCTTCCCGGGCAACGTCATTCCTCAAAGCCTCTTGAGCTCCAACGGACGGGCGATGGTAGCCAACATGTACGTGCCTCCCAATACCGTCTCTAAGCCTGGCGCCAGTTATCCCTACGAGGGTGGCTTAAACTTCATCACCACCTATAATGGCCCCAACACCACCCATATGTACGATATCAAGGGAGACTATATCCCGAACGAAAAGAATCACCTCGCTGTGTCCCTTCGCCATTACTTCGGGAATACGAGCAGCGCTGCTAACGGAACGGGCGCCAGTTCCGCGCTCATATTTCAAGGTTACCATTGGCCCAGCCGCGGCGGAACGGTGGATTTGACGACCACATTTAGCCCCACACTGCTCAATGACTTCTCGGTGGGCGCCAATGAGGACATCAATCACATTGTATTGACCAATGGTATCTATGGGAAAAACGGGCTGGATCGCAACTCGCTCGGCATCGATTTCCCCTATATTATCCCTGGGGGGGGGGACGCAAGCAAAGATATTGCCGGCAAGATCCCCACGTTGATCATGAGTGGTTTTGACGGGGTCAACGGGCAGGCGTATCCTTCCGGCAGCATCGGCCACGTCTATACCCTTCAGGACGTCATTACGAAAATTAAGGGCAATCACACCATTAAGGCCGGATTCTGGTTCGAGCACGACGGCGAGAATGACCACGACCAAGTGCGGGTCTCACCGGGTGGCGGCGTGGGGAACAACCTGAACGGGCAGTTCACGTTTAACGCTGCGCCGGGCAATCCCTACTCCACTGGCTCGCCTCTGGCGGACGCCCTGCTCGGCAACTTTGACAATTACTCCGAGCTGGGCTGGCGCAACCAGACAGACTGGGTGGCTCACCAGATCGGATTCTTCGGTCAAGACAGTTGGAAGATTACGCCGCGGCTTACCATCCAGGGGGGCCTGCGGTGGGATGTTTTCCAGCCCTACCAGGCTAAGTGGAACAACTTCGCCATGTTTGACCCGTTGTTCTATTCCTATGCACCCGGTGTTCAGCAGGTGGTCGATCCGACGACCGGGTTCATCACGGGAGGCAACCCTTACAACGGCATTGCAGTTCCTGGCATGGGGGTTCCCAACAATGCCGCCGGGCACTTCGCGGTCTTCGGCCAGGCGTTGACAGCACAGAACATCGCCTCCATCAATCAGCAGTTGCAATATTACGGCATGGCGCGCGGGCTACCGCCGTCGATCATTGGGACCCAGTATCGCAATTTCCAGCCGCGCCTCGGGTTCGCCTGGGATCCGACGGGTTCCGGCAAGAGCTCTATTCGTGCGGGCGGTGGCATCTTCTACAACCACAACACCCTGAGCGACGTGACTCTGGAGGGCGGAGTTACGCCGTACCAGTTGGCTTCGGAGGTGTTCAACGGCAGAGCAGATTGCCCGGGCTGTCGTTGGATTCCCTCCGGAACTGCCTCACAGGCGGCGCGACTGCTCCCCAGTTGCCCATCCCCATGACCGGCTCGGACTTGAAGAACGATGTCCCGGTGGTTTATTCCTGGAACTTCACCCTCGAGCACATGTTCTTCAATAACACCTTGGTGAGCGTCGGTTATGTGGGCAATCGTGGCAAGCACTTTCCCATCAATGCCGACTTGAACCAACCGGCGATAGGAACCTTTACCAACCCCGCCAACGCCAATATTAACCAGGATCTGCTGCGACCTTACCCGGGCATTGGCGGCGCCACGACCACCTTGCAAGAGGGCAATTCGAAATACGACGCTCTGCAAGTGAGCGTACAAAAGCGCCTCGCTAAGGGCTTGCAGTATAACGTTGCCTACACTTACTCAAAAGCCTTTGACATGGCGGACAGCATCTACGCTGTGGTCACGGATACTTACAACCCCAAGTACAACTGGCAGCTTGCCGGCTTTAACCAGACACACAACCTGATATTCACCTGGATTTACGAACTGCCGTTCGAAAGGCACGCAACGACATGGTATGGGAAGGCTGTGGGCGGCTGGATGATCTCGGGCGACGCCGCGTTCATCAGTGGATTCCCCACAAGCGTCTTATCCGGTGGCGAGCCTCTGGGGAACGGTGTTACGAGCATCGGCGGAAACGAGTATGCTGCCGTCAACGCCGGCTGCAACTACCGGGGCAACCGTTCGATTTCCCAATTCTTCAACACTGCGTGCTTCCCCATTCAGCAAGTACCCACGCTTTACGGCACGGTTGCACCGAACGCCATCGAGGGGCCGGGAATTGATAACCTCGACTTTGCTTTGCTGAAGAACGGCCCGGTTTGGGGGGAGCGGGTGAAATACCAGTTCCGAGCTGAATTCTTCAACATCCTGAACCACCCGTCGTTTGGCTGCGGCACCGGCTGCGGACTCGACACCACGGTGACAGACAGCACCTTTGGCACAGTAACTGCTGCCCATGACCCGCGGGAGATCCAGTTTGCGCTGAAACTGACGTTCTGATGCTCTGCGGGCTTTGATTGAGGATTGACAGGGGAGTGCGTATCCCGCCGGATTGCTCCAACTACGGAGCATTACGGAACGGGCTACGTGCTCCCTGTCTTTTTTTGTGGCGCCAACGGCCTTTCCCAAGTAAACCTTCCTCCCAGGTCCCAGGGGCGAGTGCAGCAGGCGCCTGAAGCCCGATCGCGGAGTTCCTTAGTCTTCGCTGTCCCCCATTGGTTAGTGGCCAGTAGCTAGTACTACTACGTTAAGTTATTGACCTCCCACAGGAGACGTGCTAAGCTCTGGTCCATGACCGAGAGCGAAATCGAGAAATGTCGAAAGCGCTTGGAACAATTCTTGGCCGACCTGCTGGAGCCGCTGGGGCGGCGCGAGCGACGCCATTGGAGCTCGGTGTACATCCGCGGCTTGT